>Ga0210011_1003692_pt1 | contig 11504 bp, 6 predicted proteins | sample CryGeymeta201502_FD_183972 | JGI IMG/M metagenome (GOLD analysis project Ga0210011, IMG submission 183972) | Groundwater microbial communities from Crystal Geyser aquifers in Utah, USA - Crystal Geyser metaG 2015-02 (SPAdes) (version 2) | ecosystem: Environmental > Aquatic > Deep subsurface >...
TCCAGCGCTACCTTGGCTTTGTACTCTGGCGTGTGGACTTTGCGTTTCTTCGTTTCACTCATGATTCTGGGATTTCCTGGATGTCAGACCATCTTAAATTTTTGTCTTAAATCCGGGGTCCACTTTAGTGTTCTAAGTTATTGTTAAACATTGATTATCAAGCGACTCAGTCGGAAATTGCGGCTAATTGGGAGACCCTCAATGAAGGTACAAAAGCAGCCGTTTTGTCAAGTCCAGACCGCATGAGGCGAATTGAGGACGACAAATTGAAATTCTCCTATCAGTTGCAGGATTTGAAGCCAGGTCCTGACTATCTGACTTTAAAAGTGACTTGGCATCCAGAGGGGGAGGTCTCATTTTCACTTTGGCATGGGATCCGGTTCGTCTGGATACAGCCTGCACAGTGGGGCGGTCACAGCGAATTTTTTAAGATGGCTCAAATCATAAAGGATCGATATGGCGAGTTGATCACCGACATCAGGTTGACACCGCAGGCGCACGCTTTTTTAATTGGTGGCGATCCGGATGGGCAGATCGACATCTCCCTAGGTAGAGCCCTTCTCAAGAATGACTGACGGAGAGCCTTTTACTGGCGTATTTGGTTCGAGGAAGCATCAATGTGCAAAGAGTAGAGGAACTTGTCCTAGCCACCTTCACTAAATACAGACAAGACTCTACTCATGCACAAAACAAGCCGTAACCCTGATTGCACCGAAGTTCCAAGTCGACTGCTTTTTCTTGATTTTGATGGGGTCTTACATCCCGCAAGTGCATCATCAGTCAATTTTTTTAGCCAAATCAAATTGCTGGCAGATGTCATGGTCGGCAGACAATGTGAAATCGTCATTTCTTCAAGTTGGAGGCACCACTACGAATTGATAGAAATTGTCGCCATGTTCCCCACATTGCTCCAGACAAGAATCATGGGAACAACTGGTCAACCGCATGTTGGTAAATGGCCAAGGTACAACGAAATCCTGAGCTATTTAAGAGACATTCCAGTTGATTTTCAATGGCGAGCACTTGATGATTCCTGGATTGAATTCCCACCAGATTGTCCGGAGCTCATTCGATGCAACCCTAATTTTGGGATGCAGCGTGACCAGGCGCTGATGTTACAGGATTGGCTCGAAAGCTAGAAATTCGCTGTGCCCGCGACGAGTTGGAAAGCCAAAAATACGAATGATGACGCCAATTACTCAATGATTGCTTGAAGAGGATTGCTCAAATGACACACGTTGATTTTTCATCCGATGGAAACCTAACATTTACCAACTATCGTCATTCGAGCCTTGATGTGTCGACGCTTGCGATTGCGCATCTGTTTGAATCTGTTCAGCTCAGTGATTCTTTGATCTTACGTGACGTTTTTCTGCTTCTGAGAAAAAATCCAGAATTACTCGTTGTTTTTGGACGCTTTGGCGCTTTCGAACTTTTAGAAGAAGCATTCGCCAGTGACCCAGACATCTACGATGATCAGTACGACCCTGAAGGGATCGAATACTTGGAACTTTCGCGTCACTGTAGCTTTGACTCCAATGCAAAAACATACTCTGAGATGAACCGGCTAGAGCTTTCAGGAATCGGTTTTGTTCAGCGTGATTGTTGGGTTTCAGAAAGTGAAGTTTGCGCAAAAGGTGATCGGCGTTCATGGGATGTTTCTTTTATGACACCAACCCAGCTACTCCTTTACCCGTTGCGCTTCAGTCCCTTTACTGACATTTGGTCTACTCCTACTCCGACTAGCCATGCCGATGAAGAGAGATTGAAAATTCTTGACAGGGTAAGCTACGGTCGACCTACTCTGGGCCAGGTTCTACATGGTGTGCTGTGGTCTTTGAGCTTCAATGGTGTAGGAAATACACGCAGTAGCAGGGAACAGGAGCTTAACGACATCGGAGAAGGTGAGTTCACCGAAAGCTTTCCAGTTTTTCCAGATTTTTTGCAAACTGCGCAGAGAACTTAGCCTATGCCAACGATAACGCTAACCTTGCATCCAGCCCACTGGCCCGTCGTGACTGCCGTTTGATACCCATTTGCAGCAGCCCATCCTGAGCCTCGATCAAGGTAAACGATTCGCGAGCGCGGGTGATTCCGGTGTAGACCAGTTCACGGGTTAAAACCTTTCCCCCACCGGGCGGGAGGACCAGCGCGGTATGCATGAACTCCGATCCCTGACTCTTGTGGACTGTCAGCGCAAACGCCGTCTCCACATGCGCCAGACGACTCACGCCCACTGAGCGCAGGTTGTCACCATCGAGGAAATAGACCCGCAGCACATTCGATCCCGGTGGCCCTGGCAAGGTCACGCCGACATCACCGTTAAAGACCCCAACCGCAGGGTCGTTACGGGTAACCATCACCGGCCGACCGACAAACCACTCCCCCCTTGGTTTCATCAACCCGGCCTGCTCCAGCGCCTTTTGCACGGACTGGTTCAAGCCAGTGGTGCCCCACTCCCCATCATGGACCGCACAAAGAATACGGAACCGGTCGAACGCGATCAAGACAGACTTCACCCACGCTTCATGGTCAACAGCCTGTTCCATCGCACCTTTGGTTCGGCCGTTCATCAGTTGCAGGTAATCGGCATAACAGGCGGTAGCGCCCGAACGTCCTTTCGTCGCCAGATCCAGGATGGTTTTGACAGCTGGATGATTCGTTGCCTGCAGCACACCCGTGGTGTCTCCAGCAATCAGATTCCGAGCAGTGACGCCGTCGCCAGCATTGACCGCTTGTGCGAGTTGCCCGATCAGGCCGCCGAAGCGCCGACTCTTTCGCAGCATGACCGTTTGCTGGGTCAGGTGGGTTGTATTAGAGGTCTTGGCAAGGAACTCCGGCGGCAAAGTTTTGCCGGTGCATGCCTTGACGTAGCGAGCCGTTTCAGGGTTGTAGCCACCGTTTACTGCGTCGCGGCAAAGGTCTCCGAGCACGGCCCCGGCTTCCACTGAGGCGAGTTGATCCTTGTCACCGAGCAGGATCAACTTGGACCCGGGCGGCATGGCTTGCAGCAAAGCGGCCATCATCTCCAGATGGATCATGGAGGCCTCATCCACGATCAGGATATCAATGTCCAGTGGGTTGGTCGCATTGAAGCGGAACTGGCGGGTGTCAACCCGCGCACCCAACAGTGAATGCAAGGTTCTGGCAGCACCCATGCGCTGGGTAAATGTCTCCAGATCCAGATCGTCACCCAGACGTGTGTTCAATTCCTTCAGTGAAAAATCAATCGATTGACGCAGTCGAGCCGCAGCCTTGCCGGTGGGTGCGGCCAAGGCGACACGAAGACGACTTGGCTCATCGCTCATCGCAAACAGCAAGGCCAGCAAACGCGCTGCCGTGTAGGTTTTCCCTGTGCCTGGTCCCCCGGTGATGACGGTCAGGCCCGCTCGTAGAGCGACCGCGCAGGCCAGTTTTTGCCAATCCACTTCCTGCGCATCTGCATCGGGTTTGGCGTCTGAATGAAACAGCCGGTCCAGCCACATTGCGGCCAGCGGTTCGTCCACACTTTGACTGGTCGCAGACCGCTGCAAAACTTCCTCGGCAACCCGCTCCTCGTTAAGCCAATAACGCCTGAGGTACAGCATCGGTTCTTCTGCAGTGCCACCAAGCACCAGGGGTTGGCCACGATCCTCTTGACTTCCCGCCAGGCGAACCAGCGCACTTGAATGCAATGCACTGAGCCAATTCGAAAGATCTTTTGGCAAATGTGCCCACAAGGCCAGCAGCTCTGCTTGTGCCGGCTCCGGCCAGTCGAGCACGTCATCCGGGCTGCCGACAAGAAGTCGCAGCGGCAGGCAAGTGTGTCCCCGACCTTCCATCTGCGCAACCACTGCCGTGCTCACCAACAACGCCGGTGATGCGCAAGGGTCAAGTTCCAGGATGAAGTTGGCCAGAGCAATGTCAAGACGGCGCAACCAGCCCTTGTCTACCCAGGCTTGGAGCGTGGCCAGCGTGTCAGCGACTGATTCAGACATCGATATCTCAAGTGTGTTTTGGGCGAGTCCTGGGGTGTTCATGCCGCTTCTCCTGTCTTGACCAACATGGCATCGAGTGCGTCCATCAAAGCCATACTCGCCGGGATCAGGCACACGCCTCTTTCGGGTCCCTTGATGCCGCGCAGGAACAGGTAGACCGCGCCGCCCAGATGCTTTTCGGGTTGGTAATCCTGGCCCAGCCTGAGCTTCAGTAGTCGGTGAAGTGCCAGCATGTAAATGGCAGCCTGAACGTCATAACGGTGGTGGGTCATGGCGTGGGCCAGCGCATCTTTGTCATAAGCTGAGTCGTCCTCACCGAGGAAGTTGGACTTGTAGTCCAGCACCCAGTATTTGCCTTGGTGTTCAAACACCAGATCAGCAAAACCCATCAGCATCCCATGCAGTTGCCGCTCGGCCAGTGGCGGGCGATCCACACCGGCGAGTACATGCGCATGGCAGTGAGCATCGATCGCTGTGGTCTCCATTCGATCAGCAGGCAGCCAGAACTCCATCTCAGGCAACACCCGCACCAGATCCATAAGTGCCACATTCGGACCGGGCAAAGGTGTCTTGACCACTTCGGTCAACCAGCTAGACACAGTTGCGGCGTGTGTCCCTCGTCCGGTGCGCTCGCACCGCTTATGCAGTCTCTCGATCAGGACTTTGTTTTCAGGGAGGGAGAATCTCTCAGGGGTCAGCCATTCGAGTTGTTCGTGCAGGAAGTTGCCTGCCTCTGCCCCCTTGGGAAACTTGTGCCAGGCTGGGATGCTTGTCGCAGCAGCAGGCGCGGCAGGTGCCAGCGCACTAAAGCTATTTTCAACCTGCGCTTCATCGTCAGCCGGTCTTGGCATCCGAAGTCGCGAGAGTTCGGAGCCCACCGGCGCCGCGCCGAGGTCGCGTGTGAGTTGCGAGAAGCTGCCAATCTTCCAGTTGCGCTCGAACTGAGCCGTGTACAGCGGACTGTCCTGCAAAACCGGACTATTCCCGCCAGGTGAGAACACCGTGCAGGAAGGAGATTTGTCTGCTGCCTTTAAAACGATGTTGGACTGACCCGCAACTAATTGCTCCAGGTGACCCAGCCAATCCTCTGCCGCAATTTGTTCCGTACCGCCCAGGATGTAGCCAGCGCCACTTTCATGTGAAATGCAGGTATCGCTTCTGCCAGTTTTGAGTGCAGAAAAACCGACCCACAGCGCGTGGCGTGCGCGGGTCAACGCAACATACAACAGGCGTAGATCCTCACGCAGGCGATCTTTGTCGGCCAGGGCCAACTCATCTTTGTCAAAGTCCAGGCGCAGAGTTCGGTTGCCGTCACCGTCGGCAAGATTGACAAAACTTGTGAACTTGCGATCCTTCTTTCTAAAACTGGCGGCATAGGGCAGGCAAACGACCGAGTACTCCAACCCCTTGCTCTTGTGGATGGTGATGACCTTGACCAGATCGGCATCGCTTTCCAGTCGGACTACCTGCTCATCTCCCTGCGCGCCGCCCTCGGCAATCTCGGTCTGCAGCCACCGGATCAGCGACTGCTCGCCATCCAGAGTGCTGCTGGCCGTCTGCAAAAGTTCAGCCAGATGCAGGAAATTGGTCAGCCGCCGCTCACCGTTGGTGTCCTCAAGCCATCGCGCGCCCAAGCCAAGCTGGTGCACGGTCTGGCGCAACATGGCCAACACGCCTTGTGTTTGCCAGACGGTGCGCAATTGACGCAGTTGCTCGCTGCGAGCATCAAACGCATCGTCGTTGCTGGCCAACCAGCCGAGTTCGTCCAGGGTCAAGCCGATCGTGCCTGTGGCCAGACCCGCACGGACCAGGCGCACATCCTGTGGCGTGGCCACGGCCCTGAGCCAATGAACCAGGTCTTTCGCCACGTCGCTGTCGAACACCGAGTCCTTGTCGGAGAGATAAACCGAGGCGACCGAGCGCCGGGCAAGTTCTTTTCGCACGGCCGCGGCTTCCTTGCCGGTGCGCACCAAGACCGCGATGTCAGCCGGACGCAAAGGCTGCAGTGGTTTGTCCGCTTCAGAAAAGCCGGTTGTCTTATCGTTCAGCCAGTTGACGATTTGTTCGGCACAACGCGCTGCAAAGACCGTGCGGCTGCCCTCCGAATTTCGAAGGATCAGGTCATGGACCAGGGTCATCGCTGCCACCGGCTCGCCAGACATGACCAGCTGCTCCTTGCGTCCGTTGGCTTGAACCTTCACAAAGGGAAGCGGGTTGTCAGTACCCAGGCGGTACATGAACGCACCCTCATCTCGAGCCGTATCGGCCTGACCAAACCAGTGGTTGACGGCACTGACAATCCCCGGTGTCGACCTGAAGCTGGTCTCCAGCACATAGTGCCGACCGGTGGTTGCTTGTCGTGCCTTCATGTAGCTGTAGATATCTGCTCCACGAAAGCCGTAAATGGACTGTTTGGGGTCTCCGATCAGCAGCAAGGCATGGTGCGGGTCGTTGTCTTGCGTGCGGTAAGTCTGGTCAAAGATATGATATTGCAGGGGGGAGGTGTCCTGGAACTCATCGATCATGGCCACCGGGTATTGCGTCAGGATGCGCTCGCGCAGGCGCTGCCCATTTGGGCCGCTGAGGGCCGAATTGAGTCGGGTGAGCATGTCGGCAAAACCAAAGCTTGCACTCTGGCGTTTCAACTGAAGCAAACGCGTTGCCACATTGGCTGCCGCATGAAGTCGCAATGCCGTGCTGATCTCGGGCAAGTTATCGCACCCGGCCTTCAAGATTTCGAACGCTGCAAACTCGGGTGGCAAAGTGATATCAGGTGTTCCATCTTTGCGCGTCGACAGAATGCCTGCTGGTGTGAATCGCTCCCAGCCTGTTTTTAGGTTGGGGACATCGTCTTCCAGCACGCCATCAGCCCAGTCTTTGAGCGTCTTGAGCCATCCGGTGTAGTTTTTTTGGCTAAGCTTGCGGCCGTCCCAGTTGCCTTTGTGAGTCGACGTTTGGTTGTCCAGCCACTCCTGCATGGCAGTGGCGCGCTGCGACCAGCCGTCCCTGAGCTCGGCCACCGCATTGGCGCGCTGCAAGGTTGCTTGTTGCAGCGTTTCCTCGAGCGTTCCTTGGCCAGACTCGGGCGCAATGTCCTGACTGAGCAGGTCTTTCATGTCCTTGACCAGGGCATCGACGCTCTTCCAGACGCCCAGGACTTGCTCAAGATGCGCCAGGGTCATGGGATAGCAGGACTGGCGCCAATAGTCCTGTGTCGCTTGCAGCCGCATGGTGTCTTCATCACCGACCAGTTCTTCATCAAACAGGCAGCCGCTGTCAAAGGCGTGCTCCTTGAGCATGCGTTGGCACCAGGCATCGATGGTGTGCACGGACGCGTCGTCCATGCTATCGGCGGCGTTGGCTAACAGCCAGGCGGCACGCTCACGCGGCTTGCCTTCCTCATAATCGGCCAGCAAGGAATCTAAAAACGGGTCATTGGCGTCATCGGTTCGGTGCCCGCGAAACCATTGGGCGGCGGTCAGCAGGCGTTCACGAATCCGGTCGGATAACTCACGTGTGGCAGCCCGGGTGAACGTCATGACCAGAATGTCGACAGGGCGCAGTGCACGCTCAAACCCCTGCTCCCCACCATGACCGAGGATCAGTCGGAGGTAGAGCGCGGCAATTGTCCAGGTCTTACCAGTGCCGGCACTGGCCTCAATCAGCCGACTGCCCCAGAGTGGGAAAGTGGCCACCTGCAAAGGCTGGCTTGCGTCAGGCGAAGGCAAGTCATTTGGTTCAGCAGAAGTGGTGTCGCTCATAGCGCTTCCTCCTCAACGACTTCTACATTGGCGTGTACAGTCACCTTGACCTGCTTCACTGCCCAATCTCTGATCGGGCCATAGACCGACTGAGCAAGGCTTGCAAATTGGCCATCGTCCAACAAGGTATCAAAGTCCGGGAACATCCGGGCCAGGCAGGTCTCCTCGACTTCCCCTTTCATCATGAACTCGCCTTCGTATTTGGTTTGTGCGTTTTTCTCGGCGACAAAGGCCAGTGCGGTTTTAGGTGGCAAAGGCAGCGGGGTGTTCATCCCATCGCGCCAAAGTTGCATCAAACCATGAAGTGTTTCAACCGCTACCTCCTGGGGAATCGGCGGAATTTCCACTACCCCGTCACGCCCGACCAGAATGCCCCAGGCTTTGACACCGCATGCACCAATGGCCAGACTGCGCACCCACGCGCCCAAAAGCTTGTCGGGTCGTGCAGCGTTGGTTCGGTCTACCTTTTGGAGCAGCTTGCTGGTCTGAATTTCCAGCCAGGCGACTCTACCATCGGGGGAATCGTCGTCGCGGAGCTCCGTGCCGACATCGCTGCGTCGCAGGTTGTCAATCCAGTCCTCCAAAACGACCGCGCAGTCTTCCAGGCGAATCGACTGGCGCTCAAATGGGTGGGGAAACCTGGCTTGTTGTGTGCGCCACGCAGTCATCATGGTGGACAGCGTGTCTTGCAGGCCTTTCTGCTCAAGCTCACCAAACACCTTGATTGGAAGTACACCAGATTTTCTGAGTTTGCTAAGTGAGCGCGTGACGCACAGTTGTTCCTGAACCTCGGTGGGCTGGGCCATGGCGTTGGCGACCAGTTCCTGCAAAAGCTTGTATTGCTGCAGCCCGTCGACTGCAAAGCTCTCATCGTCCGAGTCGTCTTGTTCGGTCTCGTCAAATGCGACCTGCAGACGTTGTCTGAAAAAGTTCTTGACCGGGTTGCGCAGAAATTGGGTAAGTTGGCTCAACGTCAACGGCACATTGGGCGCTTGGACAAATGCAGCGAGTGGTTCAACGACGGGTGCTGTTTCAGATTCGCGCTCTGACCCAACAGAAGCCCCGTGCGCTGTTCGCCACTCACGCGCATAAGTCATCAAGGGGCTGTCTGGATCGACATTCTCAAAATACAAACGGCTGAATGGCTGCAGGGGATGCTGCGTTGTACGGCTGGAGACGACCTCTTTGCCCCAGCCGGCGCTCAGGTAATCCCGCAATTGGGAAACCAGTACCGAGGGAGGTTGCTCACTGTTGTCGCGCACACTGTGGCCACACCAACTGACATAGAAAACCTGCCGCGCCGACAGCAAGGCCTCAAGCATGAGCTGTCGGTCATCAGCTTGCCTTGAGCGGTCTCCCGGGCGGGCGTTGCCGGGCAAGCCCATCAAATCAAAATCACTGCGTGTGCCGCGCCGGGGGTAGTCACCGTCATTCATACCAAGCAGACAAACCACCTCAAAGGGGATGGCCCGCATCGGCATCAAGGTGCAGAAAGTCACACCGCCTGCACGAAAGCGCTGGTTCAGGCTTGGCGTTTCCACCGCCTCGAGCCAGGCCGAGCGCACCACCATGAGTGGGAGTTCTTCTGCAAACGCTGCTTTCTCACTCGCTTCCTGCCAGGTGGTAAGCCCCTGTTCCAACGCGCTCATGGCCTGCTTGTCGAGGTCCGACTCGCACTTGAACATGGCAGTAAGTAATCTTCGACAACGATCAGCCCAGACTGTGGGCGTCGCTGGTGTGCTGGCGTTTTTCCACCATGTCACAAGAGTCTGGAGCATGTGGGCCAAAGACCCAGCAAGTTCTGCTTCAAGGCCACTGACCTCTGCATAGGGATCGATCGCATCCAGACATTCCAAATGTGAATCGGCCGGTTCCCACCCGGCCGCATAGCCCAGCAACATCCGCTGCAGTCCAAACCAGGCACTGTTTTGGTCGCCGCATGCACCCAAGCCCAGTTCTGCACGGTGGGGTTCATTCAGACCCCAACGAATGCCAGCCCCCATCATCCATTGCGTCAGCCTGGGCAATGCATCCTGGTCAATCCCAAAGCGAGCCGCAACTGCGACGACTTCCAGCAGATCCACCAACTCGCTCATGCTGCACCGCTGCGTTGGCAGCCGAAGCAACCAATCCACGGCACCAATCACCGGACTGTCGGACTTGGCACTCATATCGGCGATGTCAAAAGGAATGAAACGGGCGTCGGTGCGTTTGTACTGGCCAAAGACCGCGCGTATGGCAGGCGCCATCTGCTCGATATCCGGCACCATCACGATGATGTCGCGCGGGTTCAGCGGGTTTTCTGTGTTGGTCTTGGCCAGCAGGTGGAGCAACTTGTCATGCAGAATTTCAAGTTCCCGGACCTTGCTGTGCGCGCTTCGAAAAACGATCGACTGGTCGTCTGGCGCGATCGGTATGGGTGTGTGCTCAGCCAAGGGGAGCAGATCACGGATCCGGTTCTGCACCTGCAACAACAAAGGCGTCTTCGCCCCTTCTGGCTCGTCAGAAAAGTAGTCGATGCGGGCCAGCTCGAACTGTTGCTTTGATTTTTCCGCATCATCAAACTCGTCAAGTTGACGGATGAAGTCCCGACCCTGTCTTCCCCAGGATGCGAGCAGCGGGTGAGCATGGGCATGCATGTCTTCAAAAGGCAAGGTTGAAAGCTCAATACCCTTGCGCAAGGGTTGGCGACGGCGCTGCGCATTGAGAAGGTCGCGTCCGTCCATGATGTCACCCCAGTAGAACTGGCAGGGGTTGGGTATGGCCAGAATCACCTGGCAGTGGTTGGAGAGTGCAGCCAGCGCTTGCATCGTTGTCAATGGAATCTGGCTCATGCCAAAGACGACCACCCGCCGCGCCACTGGTTCAGCCAGCGGCACACCGCTGTTCAGTAAATCAATGACCCTCTGCTGTAGTTCGGGGCGGATGCTTTGTTTCTGCTGGTCATCAAGCGTCTGCAGGACGGCGCGCCACAACTGGGCTTGCCAGCGCTGCTCTATCGGCAGTTCGGCCTTTGCGCCATTGGCCAAAATCAGATGGTCATCACCTTGCGCCCAGGCACGCAGCCAGTCGGCACGGTAGTTCTGGTACTGGTCAAAAAGGTCGGCCAGTTTGGAGGCCAGTTGCAGCATGCGATCGGGTTCATCGGCCTTCAAAAATCCAGCAACCGGCGAAAAATCTGGCCGGGCAATTAGGTTGGGCAAAAGTTGCATTAACCGCCAGACCATGGGTACCTTGTCCAGCGGCGAGTCCCTTGGAACCTCTTCTCTGCCCAATGCTTGTCTATAGGTACGCCATAGAAAACGCGACGGCAACTCCACCCGAGTCGCTGCGCAAACCCCACCGAGTCGAGCCAACTCCATCTTGACCCACTCGGCCATGCCATTGCTTTGAACCAGAATCACTTCTTCTTCCAGCGGACTCAAAGGGTGGCGCCGGATCCAGTTGATTGCGACGTCTGCCAGTTGCTCGGAGCGATTGCTGTGAAAAGCGACGAATCCTGATTGAAGTGGCGGTGGTTTATTTATCATTGTTCAGAGAGGTTTTCACCAATATTTTGGAGGGCAGTCGGCTTGCTGTGTGACGATTTAATTTTGACGCCGATCTGGCTCACTGGATGAGCCCCATTTAAAAAAAAGAGGCTCGTCTGGGGAATCTGTGGGTAGATTTTGATGGTTCTATAGTCGGCGACAGAATTCACGACTAGATATTTGATGGCGCGTCCGCCGTGGACAAGGCACCTACCCACAGGACAAGCCTATGGACA
>Ga0210011_1003696_pt1 | contig 11494 bp, 12 predicted proteins | sample CryGeymeta201502_FD_183972 | JGI IMG/M metagenome (GOLD analysis project Ga0210011, IMG submission 183972) | Groundwater microbial communities from Crystal Geyser aquifers in Utah, USA - Crystal Geyser metaG 2015-02 (SPAdes) (version 2) | ecosystem: Environmental > Aquatic > Deep subsurface >...
ACTCATTTGACTCCAACAAAAAAACTCAGCATAAACTGAGTTTCTTTGTTTTTTGGCTGATATTAGACGAAATATGTCGGTCTACAGCACAAAAAATGTGTTAGCTCGCCTGGAGGGACTGCTTTAGGACTTGGGTGGCTAATAATAGATAAGATTTTTTAACAAACTAGATACTTAAATAATACTAATTAAATTAATATAAATAATAAAAGACTCTTCATTATTTCATTAATCACAATTGCAGAAATACGATAAATAACTTAATATTAGATAATTTTTTGTTTTTCCGACCACCACCTCTTGACAAGTATTTATATATATGCTATAATTGCTTTATAAGAATTGAGAAAGTCCTTTAACAAAATGGTTAATATCAAGATTTAATTACTTACTAGTTTCTTAATGGCTAGGAATCTGATAAGTAATTAAATCCAAGTAATATTAACCGCCTCAAAAAAGAGGCACAAAAAAGGAAAAGACCATGAAAAATTTAGTAATTTGTCACGGAGACGGAGATGGTATTATCTCAGCAGCAGTTATAGCAAAAGCGATCAGCGGAACAGAGATCATCATTACTCAACCTTTCTTATTGGACAAGATAGTGGTTGATGCCGACGTTGATGCAATTTACGTTGTCGACATCGCTGCCAACAACAAAGACATCGCGATGACAACCGGATTCGCAACCAAGCACGCTGACAAAATCGTGCTCTGGGCCGACCACCATCAGGGAGCTGAAGTTTTAGCCAAAATCCTCGGCGAAAAATTAATTTTCGACTCCGCCGAACCATCTTGCCCGTCGTTACTGGCAAAAAATGGCTATACCGTTACCGCTGAATGGTTAAACGCCGCTAATGCCAGCGATCGCCCAACTGAGTTTCAGGCAACTCCGCTTTCAGAACGCTATAATAAGGCATTTAAAGTCAGCCTTATTGAGCTTCAGGACGGTAACCGGGTAGCAGTTGAGAAAGTCCAAAGGGCTTTCATCGAAGAATTGGCTTCCGGAACTGATTCCGAAATGGTGTCTGAGTATGGTAGCCGTTATCAACCAATCATGGATGCCACTAAAGCTGCCGCCGAAGCATTCGCCGAATTACTACCTGGCGTCGGCATCACCACTCTCGGCGAAGCCAAGGTTGACAAAACCTTACTTTGCACTGAAGGGTACAAAAAGTACCCAGTGGTAGCGGTTCAATTCTCCTCGGTAGAAACTGGCGAGCCCGTCACTATGGTTGCCACCAACCGTAAAGACCTTAATCTGGTTCAAGCATTTGGCTTACCAAGTGGCGCACCTTTCCGGGTAAATCTAAGTGGCGATTTCGAAGCCACAAAAAAATTGATCGTTGAAAAACTTGCCTAAGGCAAGCCGACGACAAAAAAAGTTCGTTCAAGGCACTCAAGAAATTGGGTGCTTTTTTTCATACACAAACGGACTTTACCTTTATATTTTTCAATTAATCGCCTATAATATAATTATCAACATAACTTTATGAAAATAATCATTCAAGGATTACCTGGTTCGGGAAAAAGCACTCAATGCCAAATTCTCGCCGAACAATATCAAATACCCCATATTTCTATCGGCGAAAAAGTTAAACAATATCTCGAACAAGATATTGATATTAGTCATAGATTAAAGGACTATTTTGCATCATCTCAAAAATGGCAACCTCTATCCGACGATTTAATCAAAGAGGTTGTTGAATTATCCTTGAAGGATTTAATTAACCCTGATAACTGGGTTATTGATGGCTACCCACGAAATATTAAACAAGCAGAAGAAATGGAAATCAAACCTGATTTAATTATATCCCTTGATACAAATGAAGAAGAAATAATAAAAAGAATGATTAACCGTAAACGCCAAGATGATAATCCCGAAATAATAACCCAAAGACTGGAAACAGAAAAACAAAGGTTTAAACCGTTAGAAAATTATTTACAAGAAAAATTCAAATTTTGCACGATTGACGGTAATTCTAATATAACCGATATAAAAAACGAGGTAGAGGCAATAACTAAAAAAGAATGCCAGCTACCCCCAAAACAAGAGTATAAATTTAAATAGATTCTCTACATTCGGCGTTTTATCGCTTCTTCAATAACTGCCTGATCAGTATCAGAAGAAGTTATATTCGCTTTCTCAAGAATTTTACCGACCAAATCCTCTGCTTCTTCACGAGATAATTTTGGAGTCATTTCTTCAATTCCCTCACGATACCAACTCTTTAAACTGGTTAAACGTAAACCGGCTTCTTTTATTTTATCTCGCCAACCGTCTTCCGCTAAAACTTCCTGCTCGTTGGAATTTTCGTAATATTTTTTATCAGAATCCGGCATCCAAGCAGACATAGTTTCCTCGTTATAACGCAAGCCTTTGACATCGACTTCTTCATATCCCAATTCTTTTAGGCGGGGTAAAAAAGAAAGGTCAGACACACCAGCGATATAGGGATGAATTACCGGGAAAGCTTTAATGCCTTTCTCTTTAGCCCGTTCTAATAAATTTAATCTTTCGCCGGTTTTTGTCCGCTCTAATTTATCTAAACCGGTAATTGAAACGGCTAAACGAAAGTTAGGAATCTCGGCTAATCTATCTAAAACCTTATCAGGCGGATTAAACTTGGTAACACAAGTAATCAGCTTGGCAATTGGAGCGACTTTATCTAGAAAAAAATCTAACTCTTTTTTATATTTAGGCCAAAAGGGGTCAGAAATAGCGTTGAAACCGACAAAATCACCTCGTAAAAGTTCTACCGGAAAATCATAAAATTCTTTAACGGCCTCTTCGTTCTTTAAATCGGGCGGCGGATTTAAAATAGTCACGGCTTTATTTATACCCAGGATTGTTTTTTCATTCCACAATTCTCGACGAGATTCCACCTTGGTAACTACACAATACTCGCAGCCCACCGGACAGCCGTGATCTTGAACGCCAAATTGTTCTTTGCCCATTTTCATAATTATTCTTTTTGTTTTTTATCAGCAAACATTCGGTCAACCAGCTCGGACGGCGGAAATCCGACCTCGGCATTCTTTTCGCCTTCATTATAATATTCGCTCACAATACAATATTTACAGCCAAAACATTTTTCAATATTCCGTGACATTGGCCACCAACTATTAAGAGCCTGGGCATCGTCAATCTCTGGGTAATTAGGGAATCTAATACTGCCAATGTCTTTACTACCGTCATCGTTTCGACCGGGTTGCATGGCCATCATACCGGTAACAAATCTAATGAAAGCTAAGTCTCCTAAATTAACATTTCCCTTAACCTCCAGGTGCGGAATATTTTTTGAAAAATAACAAGTAGTGCAACATGACGGACATCTTAACCTATCCTCACCGCTAACTCCGCAAGCTTCCCCTTTATTACCCGAAACAAATTCCACGTCAAATCCTAAGCGTTTAATGAGGTCAAGTGAACCTTCTTTCGGTTCGGATATGGGCGCACAAGTATCCTGCAAAGGGCAATTTAATTCAGAACATTTAACTAAATTACGACTATTGTAATAAGGGTTATAGGTTTTTTCACCGCCGGTCGCCGCTGCAACAGCACAGGCCGTGCGAGTAAATAGCTGAACGCCATTTTCGGCGGCATATTTTTTAACCCGATCAAAAACTTCTCCCGGCATAACTTTTACCCGCATTGCCCACTGCACACGCTCATCGGGCGAGAGCCGCTCAACCAATGATTCGTCGCCCCGAAAACCTGAGGTTACCGCCATTTTACATCCTGCCTCCTTTAACTTTGTAAAAATCTTATTAACCACCTCTTCTGAAGTATTAAAAGGCGACATCATGGGACGAATATAAGCAATCGCCGGAACGCCGGCCTCTGTCAATAATTTAATATTCTCATAACGATGTTCCGAGCCAGTTCCTTCCATATCAGGTAACTCAGAAATTGAAACTAAAGTGACTAAATTCAAACCTTTTTCTTTTTTATCTTTAAGTTCCGCCACCTTTGCTTCATTAAGTTTTCCCTTTGTAATAATTCCGACCGGGCCGGAATGACGACTATTTTCCAGACTTTCTAATTTTTCCATCGTGTTTTTCCATTGAATTACCGGGTCGCCATAAAAATTATTAACCGCTACCGGTAATTGGCGAAGTGTTTCTCGCCATTTTTCTTTTTGTTCTTCACTCACTTCCGTTTCATAATTTTCGTTATCTTTCAATATCTCTTCATTTTTGTTTGGAATGTCTGGCGAATTGCCGAATATTTGAGATTCTTTTATCATATATTTAATTAGTTTTAGTGATAAAATTTATCGCTTCAATAAATCTTTTTACATCGGCTTGGGAATTACAAAGAGCAAATGACGCTCTAATAATTCCGGGAATAAGGGAGGTGTCGCCGTGATTGACTGTCTCAATTATTTCAGACTCATCGCCGATATTTAAAAGATTTCTGACAACATCATATACGCAAAAGCTACCCGCTCGGACGCCAATCCCAAATTCTTTGTTTAAACGTTCAGCCACAACCCGAGAATCCTGTCCCTCTATTATAAATGGAATTACCGTGCTTAAATGATTACTTTTAACAAGTAATTTAATTTTGTCATTTTTCTTCATTTCTTCAAAAGCAACTCTAGCTAAACTTGATTCATATTCTTCAATCCTTTTAATTCCGAGGGCTTTTAATTGATTTATAGCAATTGCCATCGAGACAGCCCCAACAGCATTGGGCGTACCAGGATCATGGGCTAATTGATTTTTGTAACGCAAGAATATACCATCTTTAGTAATATATGGAAGATTGCCGCCACCAATTTGATAGGGCAAAAATTCATCCAAAAAGTTCTTCGGACCGATTAAGAATCCTCCTCCGTAAGGTGCATAAAATTTATGTCCGGAAGCAGCTAAAAAATCAATCCCCATCTCCATCATATCAATCTTGTGATGTTGCAAAAATTGGCAAGCATCAACAATATAATAAGCTCCGTAACGATGCACCAGTTCACCAATTTTTTTAATATCCGGCCGATAACCAGTAAGATTAGACGAAGCGGTTAAAACAAAAGCTTTTATTTTGTTGTTCTTTAAAATTTCTTCAATATTCGTTAAGTCAAATTCGCCCTCTTTATTAAGAGGATACCTTAAAACCATTTCTCTGCCGGCTAATTGAATTTTTTCCTGCACTTCTGGGATGTGTTCAAAATCCACTTGATTACTGCCTAAGGCTTTTTCACCTTCTGTTTTTACCCACGGCAGCCAAGACGAGCTATGTTCGGGGTAATCAACCGTATCCGTACAGAAAATTAGATTTCGCCCAATTTTTTACGGAACTACAAATTTAAAGTGTAAGAGCAGTGTTATGCATTTGAAGCAGACACCTTATTATCACTTCGTCCATCAATTAAAACAATGTTTTCTTTTCCTGAAAGCTCAAGCTCATTCAAAATTCCATTCACTCGCTTATGTTCGTCTTCTGTGAAATAAATAATTACCTTAAAAGATAAATTCGTTTGATTGGCTTTTTCGTAAATCTCAACCTGCTTTTCTAGATTCTGTTTAAGCTTTTTATTTTTTGCAAGCTTAAATTCCACAAGCGCTTTATCTCCGCTCCCTTTTGAAACTTTGAAATCCACGGGACCACGACCATTATTCACTTCACGGTTTATATCAAAAGCCGATGATTCGTGGCATACTAAACCAAATAAAAGCTGTAAATCTTTTTCAGTGCCAAGACATTTATTTTTGTGATAAAACAGTTTGTATCCGTCATTATTTTCTATGTATCCTTTCAAAATACCAATTTTCTTTTTCGCCTCGTCATAGCTATTTTTAGCAGAGGAGTAAAAATCTGTTTTTTGTAGTCCATTAATAAAATCTCGGACATTCTTGATATAAAAGTTTTCCGAGAAAATGACTTTTTCGTTACTAATATTCTCAGCATGATCACCGTGATCCTCTTTGTATTTAATATAATAATCGATAAGCTGAGGGAACTCTTGAATTGTGGCAAAAGCAGCCACCATTTTATCCTGCTTTGTTGGCTCCTTTTTCTTTTTAGGGTCTCTTACAAGTCGACTTTCTAGATAATTATTAACCTGAAATCGTAATTGCTCGTCGGGAATTGCATTTGGTATGCGCTCAAAATCTTTGAGCAAATCTTTCTTGTTTATCCATGTCTCATCTTTTGTTAGTAAATCTTTTGGCGTCAAAATGACAAAATCATTCTCAAATTTGGGCAAATCAAAATTTTCTTCTTCCCAAGTTTCAGTTTCGTAATTAAAGCGTGTTCGTGGTATACGAAAAGTATCTCGTAAGCTCTTGTTAATATGCTTTTGTGCAAAAACTTGAGTATATTCAAGTAAAAACTCTTTTATTAAATTCGTAGCAAAATCGCTAATATTATCTTTGCCTACGCCGTCTTTAATTAAGCATAGTTTTTCTAAATGACTACTTTTTGTAATTTGTTCTTGTCCAAACTCTTGAAAAATTTTGTGCAAATTTTCATTCAACGCTTTTGCGAAATCCATTCCCAATGCGCTACCTTTGTTGCCAATTACAGAAAAGCCGAGCCAATTTTGCTCGACTTCCTTAAACGCATACCAAGCTTTAAGTGTTCCTTGATTTTGCTCATTGTCAGCTTTATCTTTCAGAAATACGAGATACTTGATGATACTTTCGTGCAACTCTTTGTATTTTTCTTTTTTACTATTGAAAAGAAGAAATGGATCAATAAAAAGCGGCAAATCAGAAACAAGTGAAATATTAAAAGCTCCGTATTCCTCGATTTTTTGTGGTTCTATTTTAAAATGGTCTGAAAAATATAAATCCATAAATATATTATCCTAATTCTTGTTGTATGTCTTTAATTTGTTTATCAACTAATTTATCTTTATCCGATTTTTCCTTTTCTTTAATTTTTTGATCCAAAATAAGCTCAATGGATAATTTTAACGGGTTAAAATATTTAAGACATACTTCATCTTCTAATTCGTGTATGCCCTTGCTTAATATCCCATAAATTTTTTTCATTTTGACTAATTGAGACGGCAAAAAAGACTGCAATATGTTAATTTTTTCTTCCATCCTTTCTTGCTTAAAATCCCCAATATCTTTTGAAATATCCTTCTGATTATCTTTAAAAGTTTGGAAGATTAACTTTTCAAAAATTCTTCTTAAATATACAAATGAGCCGACACCAACACCATGAGATGCTAATCCAATTGCTCTTTTAAATTCTTTTAAATATTTCTTATCAAGAACATTCTCATATTTTCTTTGTAAATAAGAAAATTGTAAATCTGCTAGAGATGGGTCTTGTCCAACTTTTTCAACAAACCCGCTGTTCGTTGTATCTCTGTATACAAAAAATCTTAAAATATTATTACTCTTCCTTTTACAAGTTAGCGTTACCTCTGCGTATCCAATTTTTTTGTGACTCGTGCTTTCCCATTTATCCCAATTATCAAGCCAGTCAAAATCAATGCTATATGTTGTGTTATCCTGCAAAACACTACTGTAAGCGTCAACGTCGCCACTGAAAATATTGTCCTCAAGACTATCTAAAGGGATTCTTTCATATAAAGGTGTTTCAAAATAAAAATCATGCTTTGAAATTTTCTCTATTTCTTGTTCTTGTTGTTCTTCAGTCATATTTTATTTTAAAAACTTAGTTATATTATTTACCGATTGCCTTTCGCTCGATTATGGGTCTTGCACAACATTTCGCAGTTTTTAGCGTCTGTTGAGCCACCTTTACTCCAAGCCGACACATGGTCAGCGTCCATTTCGCTAAAGCCCCATATTTTACTTTTATTAGCGTCGTGTCCCATAGCACAATGTGAACAATTTGATTTACCTTTGGCTTTTGCAGTCTTTGTTTGCGACGAATAAACCGATCTCTTGGTCGCTTCATCAAATACGCGAACATCAAGTAGTTTCGTATCAACAGAACCACCGAGAATATATTCAAAAACACCTTTACGATTTTTAACATAAGGATCGCCGTAAAGTTTTTGCACCGCTTTTGAAACTTTAGCAGGGTCATATGATTTTTTGTGATATTTCTCGTATAACCGTCCCCATTCAAGACCGCACATTTCCTTTTCAACATCTGTAAACACGCTAGACACCCAATCAATTACGCTATTAAAATATGTTTTTAACTCTTTTATATTTACATCTTTACGATGACGGCTCATGTAGTCATCAATATTACCTTTGCTTACCCAGTCTAATGCTCTCTCCAAAAAGTCTTGGCGATTAACATTGCCAGATATGTACGCACTCCATTTTTGGGTATTAGCATTTTGACTATTACTAAATTCTTCTTTTGCAAGAGTTACGAATGTTCCTGAATAAATAGCGTTTAGTAGCTCTTGGGGTTTAAGTGGAACGCCCGCAATATTGATTGTTTTAAACCATTCTTTTATTTGGCTCTCAGTGCCCTCGCATTCATAAATCAAAAGTTTAGTTTCTAAAATTTTATCTTTTTTATCTTTTGCCATAGTACCGAAATACTGCATTCCGTTTTCATCTTTGAGAGCAAATTTGTCAGTAATAAATCGTCCAAGGCTAGTAATACGCTGTTGTCCGTCCAACACTTCAAATTTATTATTGCTAACTTTGTTGAAATAAATTAGCCCGATCGGATAACCTTTGAGAACCGATTCTATTACTGCAGACTCTTTCCCTTCTTCTGCATAAATGTAATTACGCTGATACTCTGGCTGAATGGTTAGCTTGCCAGCCAAACCGAATAAGCCCTTGCCTTCAAGTTCGTTATAAACGAATCCTTCGCAAATATCTTTAACTGTAATAGTTGTTTTGAGTGTAGTTTTCATATTGTAATTAGAAAATTAAGTTAAACCAAATTAAAATTGTACTGATTCCTATTAAAATAAAACTTGAAAAAAGAAAGTAGTTGGCAGTATTACTTGTCTTCAAATTTTGAGTATCTAAAAATTCATCGGGTATTTTTTCAGCTTCTAGCAATTTTTCCTCTTCCACTCGCTTTAAAATTTTTGAAGACAAGTGAAAATAATATCGAGAAATTCTTAAAACGTGTTTATACTGAGCAACACTTCCTATAACAAATAAAACAAAGGCTAGTAGTAATAAGGTGATTTCCACCTTGATAATACAAGATGAAAAGTCTTCTCGGTTACTTAAAAACGCAAGTTCAGCTAATCCTAAAGTCAAAACCCACCCCTGCGCTTTACCGATTGCCAAATTTGCTTCTTTTGCATTTTCAGCAGAAGCTGTAAAGTAATTATTTTGAAGTTTTAATAAATCTTTCTTCATGATATCATTTTTTCTTATGTTTAATCAAAATACGAGCAAATTGAGCCTTGCCATTTACATACGTACAATCTGATGCACATTTTACCTTATTCATTAAATGCTCTCGCTCTCCTTTTACATTAGAATTTCCTAATATTTCAAATTGATCAGGGTTATATTTATCAAGAAATGTAATCGGCACGCCCATTACACCTTTATAATCACTTGGTATTGAATCAGTAAATGGCACTTCTATGGCGTCGTAATTGTCATATTTATCATACGCTTTTTTTTCTTTGATTTCTTTATGTTTACTAAACTTTAAATTATCTGCCATTGTCATAAGTGGTAATGGCTGATGACGGCGCCCGTGGTCAAGATTAGTGAGCCACAAACAATTATTAGTGGCAACAATTCTATTTCCATTTTCGTCTATTCTAGCCTCTGATCCATATAATTCGTAAGATTCTGGAACGATAAATCCAGAAATCCACCTTCCCATTCCATTTCCAAGCCATGTTCTATTCTCTTTAATTTTTTTAAATATTTCTTTATAGGTTAAGCAATTAATATTGCCGATAATCAAAAACTTTTTCTTATAATCAAAAAGTTGCTTAACATATTCTCTAAACAAACTAAAGGGTGGATTTGTTACCACAATATCGGATTGTTTTAATAATTCTACACATTCAATGCTTCTAAAATCACCGTCTTCTTCTAGTGGCTCCCATTCATTATGTTTATTTGCCTTTAACTGTTTAGCAACATCTTTCAAATTGAACTCGCCGTCGCCATCTATATCATGCACCTCATTTATAATAAATTTGTTAGCAGTTATTTTAGGGCGTCCTTTTGATTTTACAATAGTTTTATCGTTGCCAAATAAACTTAACTGTGTATTAGCTACGGGCGAGGGTTTATAGCTGGTAGTAATAAGTTGTTTTAATCCGAGCTTATTAAAATTGAGAACAAAATAGCGAAAAAAATTACTTTCAAATGGGTCATCGCAGTTACAATACACTACTTTATTACGAAAAGTATTAGAATTATAATCTAGATATTTTTCAATCTCTTTTTGAATATCACTATATTGAGTATAAAACTCATCATTTTTTGCTCGTCTTGCTTTTTTAAGATTTTTAATTGAGGATGTTCTAGCCATAATTTTGTTTAATTAATATCAAGTAAATCTCTTAATCTTTTACCTTTATATTGCCAATAAGCAGCCCCTTGGTAAGCTCCGCTATCATTCAATTTTCCTTTTTGCTCATATATTTTGTAAGTTAGTGGCGCTAGTTTCCAAACTTGTTCACCATATTCTACTTCACGCTCACCAACCACTTTCGCTGTAATTTCTTTATCAGCTATAAAAACAATTTTTTCCCCGTTTTTAATCCCTTTTTTATAGAAACTAAACCTTGCGCTCTGTTCTCTAGCCTTTGAAACTTTATCAAATTCTTTTTCTTTGTTTACATCCTTAGGATATACCACCCTCCCATCAAATGATAATAAAAGTTGTCGCACTAAATCATAATCAAGAGCGAATAACTCACTATCCCCAACACGATGTTTATTAAAAATTTCCTTTAAAAGATTTTCTTTATCGGTATAATCTTCAAGTTCAATTGCAAAAAATCTTTTAAGACCAGAAACATTATAATAGCCATTTGCTTCAAGAAAACGCATTCGCTCTTGAAAATTAGCAGTTCCGGTTTGGCCTATTTTTATCAAGCCAGAAACAGCTGTTGTCATTATGTAGATAATTCCTTTCATATTTTTATTTTATTAAATCATCAACGCCAACCTCAAGGGCTTTGGCAATTTTAGTTAAAGTTTCTATTGTAGGATTTTGATTTGTTCCATTCTCTACTTTAACAACCGTATTCAAAGACAAATCAGCTAACCGAGCCAACTTTTCTAGAGTATATCCCTGTTTATTTCTAATTTTCTTGAGATTACTTGCTATATTACTAGACATAATAATTTTATATTAAAATCTATAAACTATAATATAATATTATCAAAAAATATCCACATTGACAAACGCTTTTTTATTTGCTATGCTAATAATGTTTCAATGAACAAAATATATTAGTAAGATTGGAACTAAGACGACCAATGTATCGCGTGGGGATAGAAATATCGCGCCCCCGATCATGGGCGTTTTTTGTTTTTTAGGGACTTTTTGTTAATTTATGGTGATGATAATCTTTTTTTGGCGGGGTTGCCCAACCGCCAAAAAAAGATT
>Ga0210011_1003701_pt1 | contig 11482 bp, 7 predicted proteins | sample CryGeymeta201502_FD_183972 | JGI IMG/M metagenome (GOLD analysis project Ga0210011, IMG submission 183972) | Groundwater microbial communities from Crystal Geyser aquifers in Utah, USA - Crystal Geyser metaG 2015-02 (SPAdes) (version 2) | ecosystem: Environmental > Aquatic > Deep subsurface >...
ATCTCTAATGATTGATAAATAACCTAATAAACCTGCTTCTGTTTCTTCCATGATGGTTCTCCAAGTGATAAAAAGACTCAAAGAAATTATATACCACCATTGTGCAAATTTTAATGCGGGAGCCCTGAGCGAAGGTTGGCGTTTTATTGCATTTGTGCGTTTAGTGCCGTTATTTCCCTTTAATTTATCAAATTATTTATTTGGCTTAACTAAAAGTCGTGTGATAACTTACGCGTTAACCAGTATTATTTTTATGCTCCCCGGGACATTTGCGTACACTTATGCCGGCTCTCTTGGCGAAGCATTTGTTAATAGTAGTGGTATGGCATTAATTGGAAAAATATTAATTGGGATTGGATTGATTGTGTTGGTGACGGTATTGCCAATTTTTATTAAGAGGATGAAATGGAACAAAAAGACGTCGTCATTATAGGCGGTGGCGCAGGTGGTTTAACGTGTGCAAGTGTATTAAGTCAATTAGGCTTAAAAACAGTGTTAATTGAAAAGAATCAGCAATTAGGTGGCGATTGTTTGCATTATGGTTGTGTTCCCAGCAAAACGTTATTAAATCAAGCGAAAATAGCACATATCCTTAACCAAAATAATGGATTAACCACCAAAGAAGATAAAGATGCCTTTTTCAAAAATGCGATGCAAACCGTTAAAAATGTGATTGCTACGATTCAAAAGCATGACGCGGCGGAGCGTTTTGAAGGTTATGGTTGTGAAGTGTTATTTGGAAATGCCAAGTTTATTGCGAATAAAACCATTGAAATCAATCAAAGGCAAATTTATGCTAAACGCGTGATTATTGCGACAGGGTCATCACCGGTGGCGCCACCGATTAAAGGATTAAATGAAATCGATTATTTAACCAATGAAACTATTTTTAATTTGATAAACCGCCCCGAGAAATTAATTATCATTGGTGCCGGTGTGATTGGCATCGAAATGGCACAAGCATTTGCACGATTTGGTGTTGAAGTTCATGTGGTTGATGTGGCAAAGAACATTTTGCCTACGATTGATAATGAAGTAAGCGAAACATTACAGGGTTTACTTGAAAAAGAATCGATACATTTTCATTTAAATGCAAACATGCAAAAAATCAATAAAGTCAATGGGCAATATCAAGTAACCTTAACCGCAAATGATAAACAAATCACGTTACAAGCAGAGCAACTCTTAGTGGCCACCGGCAGAAAACCAAATTGCGTAGATTTGGATTTAGAAAAAACCGGTGTTATTTTTCAAAAGTAAGGTATTGATGTTGATAAGCGGTTACGCACCAGTAACAAACACATCTGTGCGATGGGTGATGTGATAAATTGTCCCTACAAATTCACGCATTTAGCGGAGTATCACGCGGGGATTGTGATAAGTCAAGTGGCATTTAAATTCCCGCAAAAAGTCAGTTACCATGCATTGCCCAGTGTTATTTATACCCAACCAGAGTGCGCGCTGGTTGGCGATACCCGCAACAGCCAAAGTGTTCGCACAACACGTTTTGCGATGAGTGACATAGACCGGGCGATAACCGATAATCACACAGTTGGATTTTGTAAATTATATTCAAAAAAAGGTAAAATCATCGGTGCGATATTATTAGGCGAAAATGCAGGTGAAGTGATTGCAGAAATGACATTGGCGATTAACAATAAAATGTCCATTGCGCAATTAGCCAAAACGATTCATGCCTATCCTACGATCGCGCAAATTAACAAACGTGTAGCGGGTGCCTATTATGCGAATGCCTTATTGAGTAAGCGAACAAAGTTGATAGTGAAATGGTTAAACCGTCTGTCGCGATAGCAGGTATTGATGAAGATGTGAGTGGTTTTCAGTACATCCCAATATATTCCGAAACGTTAGGCTTTCAACAGGTCTAAATTTTTGAGGTTGCTTCGAATTGCTCTGGTACGACTAAAAATCAGTGGAAAAAAATGCATTTTCGAACTAGAATGTTAGCGTCTGTTGGCAAACAGTTCTCGCTGAAATGAACCAATTGCCAATAAATTCAAGTAGTTAACTATAAAAATCTGAACAGGTATAAATCTGTAGCAATCCGTTTTAAAGGAATTATAGCGCATTGCCTGATAACGTTTACGTAGGTATGCAATGAAAATCCACCATTTGGGCATCGCTTGTCAAGATATCGGTAAAACAATTGATGCAATAAAAAAGCAATACGATATTGTTAGTGTTAGTGATATATATTTTGATGAGCAACAAAATGCATCCGTTTGTCTGATTGAAACTGCTCATTCGATTCATTTAGAATTAGTGAGTGGGGAACAAGTAAAACGCTATATAGACAATAGTGCGTTTATGTATCATGTTTGTTATGAAGTTGAAAATATTGAAGCAACGATAGCACGATATGTGAATAATGGCGCCGTACTCGTATCGACACCAAAACCAGCAAAATTATTTAATGGAAGATTAGTTAGTTTTCTTCAAACTGAATTAGGGTTGGTTGAATTGTTACAAGCAACTTTATCTAAACAAGAAATCTTAGAGAATGAATTATTGACAAATAGCAAGGAAGAATTAGTCATTGCGATCGCAGGGAATTATACAATTGATCCTGTTATATCGATTACAAAATTTTTACTTGAAGAATTTCAAATAACGCATTTTTCTATTGTACAGTCGCCTTACAATCAAGTTCATCAACAATTGTTGGATCAATATAGCTTATTCAATAAAAATACCAAAGGGATTAATATTTTATTAATTAAATTGGATGAATTTGGGCAAAAAAATACGGTGACAAATGAAGTGGCAGAATTGATAGATTCTATTAAAACAGCATCAGTATTAGTTAGTACTCCTTTATTAGTTTGTTTTTGCAAATGCGCCCCTGAAATTATTAATGATAAAAACACACATCAAGAATATTTAGTGATGGAAAGGGAAATATCCGAACAGTTAATTGACTATCCATCTGTTTATTTTATTTATTCAGAAGATATAGACTACTATTATCCAGTCGAAGCTTATTATGATGAAATTAGCAATAAATTAGCACATATTGCATATCATAACGAATATTATTCAGCATTAAGCATGATGATTATTCGTAAAATAGTTGCGATTTTTTTCAGAAAAAAAGAATACAAAGTAATTGTTGCAGATTGCGATGATACTCTTTGGCATGGTGTAGCAGCGGAAGAAAATGCACAGGAACTAGAACTAAGTAAGCCGTATCAATTTGTTCAACAATTTCTATATAAAAAATATGAAGAAGGTTTTTTAATATGTTTATGTAGTAAGAATGAAGAAAGCGATATAATAAATGTCTTTCATAAAAGAAAGGACTTTTATATTAATTTAGATCAAGTTACGACCCATAGAATTAATTGGTTACCGAAATCAGAAAGTATTAAAAGCATCGCCGAGGAATTAAATGTTGCACTTGATAGTGTTGTTTTTATAGATAATAATCCAATGGAATCTGAGGAAGTGAAAATTAGCATTCCTGATATTATGACAATTCAATTACCATCGGAGTCTCAGCACTTTGAATCTTGCTTGAAAAGTGCATGGTTTTTAGATAAAGCTAAATTAACGAAAGAGGATAAAAAAAGAACTTCATTTTACCAAGAAGATAAATTAAGAAATATTTTATTATCACAATCAAAGAGTTTGGAAGACTTCATTAAAAGTTTAGATATTAAAATTCAATACTCCCCTATCTTTAATGAGAATATCCAAAGAGTTATTCAATTATCCAGAAGAACGACTCAATTTAATTTTAATATGCAGCAATTTTCTTACGATCAATTTGTAGATGTTTCCAAATATGGATTAGAAGGTTTTGCATTCACCGTAACGGATCGTTTTGGCGATTATGGATTAGTTGGTGCGGCTATATATACAATAAACCAAGACGTGCTTTTGTTAAAAAGCTTTTTTATAAGTTGTAGAGTTCTTGGCAAAGGTATTGAATACCAAATCTTTAATCATCTAGGAAAAATAGCAAAAACAAAAGGCGCAAGTTTAATAAAAATTGTATTTTCCCGTACAAAAAGAAATACACCCGCATTTTTATTTTTAGATAATAAAATATTTAAATTAGATGAAATAAATAATCATGATTTTATTTATTCAATCCACACAGATTGTGCAATTTCACTTGAGCAGCAATATCAAAGCATTAAAGAAGAGAATATTATACATCAAAATGTCCAGAATAATAATATGGTAGAAGTTCCTTATCTAAAATCAATATTCGAAATTTTAAAATATAAAATGGCCAAAGATATTTATGAGGCATATGAAAAATCAAATAAAAAAATAAGGATACCGCAAAATGGACATGATGTATCAATCCACGATGTAATTGAAAGTAAAGTGTTATCAATATGGGAAAAATGCTTAAATATCTCCCCCATCAATGTCTTTGACAATTTTTATGATCTAAGCGGTGATTCATTGATCGCAACACGGATTGTTGCCGAAATAATTAAATCTTTTTCTATTAAATTAACTTTAGAAGATTTTATTGAGAATCCTCAAATTTATATGATGTCTATTTTGATTAATAAAAAGTTAAATTCAACACATCAATTTATTTTACCACAAATTTATCATATTGATAAAACAGCCCCTGCACCTCTATCTTTTTCTCAAGAAAGATTATGGTTTTTAAATCAGCTTGAGCCAAATAGTGCCATGTATAACACATTTGTTGTGTTCAAACTAAAAGGTACAATTAATACAGATATTCTAAACAAAACTTTCCAGTTATTAATAGAACGTCATGAAATTTTAAGAACTTATTTTACTTTCGATAATTCCCAAGCATTGCAAACGGTTTCCTCTATTGATAAATTTAACTTCAATATTGTTACAGAAAACATTTCTTTGCTTAATCAAAATGATGTATTCAACAGAGTATTTGAATTAGCGCAACGCCCTTTCCATTTAGAAAAATTACCATTATTATGTGTAAACGTGCTAATTAAATCATATGATATTCATTATCTTTGTATAAATATGCATCACATCGTGAATGATACTTGGTCTTTTGATATATTGTGTAAGGAAATAAGTCTTATCTATGACGCATTACTTAATAACAAACCTATTCAATTAAATCCGATCAACTACAGTTACATTGATTATTCTGTTTGGCAACGAAAATTATTTAATGATGGATTTTATGATAACCAACTGATTTTTTGGAAAAATAAATTAAAAGATTTACCAACTTTGGTTTTGCAAAAACGGCGCTTAGGAACTAATACTGTTCCATATAAAGGAAACAGAATAGATTTTTCATTAAATTCAACGTTAACTAAAAAAATTAAAAATATAGCCACTGTTCTTCGAGTTTCAAATTTTAATATATTGCTTGCGATATTTTCACTTATTTTATCTAGGCACTCTGGCCAATCAGATTTTGCTATCGGCACTCCTGTTTCTGGTAGATTATATTCGGATTTTAATGATGTCGTTGGATTTTTTGTTAATATCCTTATTTTAAGATTTAACGTTAACGAAGAATTATCTTTTGAGGATTATATACATGAATGCAAAAATATTTTTGTTGAAGCTGAAACTAATCAAGAAGCACCATTTGAAAAAATTGTAGAGTCACTAAACCCGCAACGAGAATTGGGGCATAATCCGCTGTGCCAAGTCATGTTTGTTTATGTTTCAACTAATTCACCTTCAGATTTATTAAAATTTGATGGAGTGAGGGTATCACGAGCTTTTGCGAAAAATAATGCCTTACAATTAGCAGATTTTGAAAGTTCGAAGTTTGATATCACCTTATTTTCTCAAGATATCAATGGTCAATTTGAATGTTTAATTGAATACAATACCAATTTGTTTCAAGAAAATTATATTAGTTGTTTAATTCAGCATTTTATTATATTAGCGGAGCGTGTTTTAAAATTTCCTAAAATCGCTTTGTATAATAGCAGTATGTTTTCACATCAAGAAGAAAAAATTTTACTATCGCATTGGAATCAGACTACGCGTAATATTCCAGATGCATCAAATATCTATAAAGTTTTTTATAAAACTGCTTTAGAGTTTAAGGAAAAAACCGCAATTATACATAATGATGAAGAAATAACGTTTGAGAAACTGCTAGGTTTAGTACAAAAATATATAAACTATTTTGATGAACAAGGAATTGCTTCTGGTGAAATGGTTGCTCTTTTACTTGAGCGGGATATAACTTCTGTTGCTATAATGCTTGCATTACTTGCAAGTAATGTTACTTGTGTACCTCTAGATACTCTCTATCCGAAAAATATTATTCAAGGAATAATAGAAAATCTGAATATTTCATATCTGATCCTTGATGAGACTTTGGATGATTTTTGTTTTATACAACAGAAGATGGTTAAAAAAATAATAATCAAACAACAAATTAATGTTGATGAAATCGATGAACGGGTAACAAAAAGCGATATTTTAGAGGACATAAATCAAGTTGCTAATATTTTACATACGTCAGGCTCAACAGGAACTCCAAAAGGCGTGCCAATTTTACATAGAGCGATTTTGAACTTAGCAAAAAACACATTACATTTTGCTATTAGAGAAACAGATGTTATAGGTCAGACATCAAATTTTTCTTTCGATGCTTCATTATTTGAAATTTGGGGAGCATTACTTAATGGCGCAACTTTAGTTATTATTGATAAGTCAAAGTTGATATCGCCTAAAGATTTATCAGATACAATTATAAAAAATCACATCAGTATCATGTGGTTAACAGCTTCATTATTAAACCAGTTAGCGACTGTTGCGCCGGACGTTTTTTATGGGATAAATTATTTACTAACAGGCGGAGAGGCACTAAATCCTACCATTATCAAAAGTATATTACATTCAAGTAAGCGACCAAAACACGTGATTAATGGTTATGGGCCGACGGAATGTACTACATTTACAACTTTCAATGTAATAAAGCAGGTTTCGAGCGATATCAGTTCAATACCTATTGGAAAACCCTTAGCTAATATGAGAACTTATGTGTTAGACAAATATAAAAACCTAGTACCCGTCGGTGTGCCAGGCGAATTATATATCGCAGGCTTAGGCGTTTCCAAGAGATACATTAATAATGAAGTTCAAAATAATTGTTTTATCACAAATTGGAACGATGAGCCTATTCTTTATAAAACAGGAGACATCGTGCGGAGATTAGAAGACGGCTCATTAGATTTTATTTCTCGCAATGATAGTTTAGTTAAAATTAAAGGCTATCGAATTGTTCCTGAAGATATAGAATTTTTTATTAGCTCTCACATTGGCGTTAAAGATGCTGTCATATTAATAGAAGAAGAGCCCTCATTAAGTATAAATGCCTATATCATCAAATCCCTACAAACACTTACAAAGAAAGAGCTGATATTATATTTAAAAGATAAATTACCTAGTTATATGATACCAAACCAATATTTTTGGGTTGATGAATTTCCCATGACTAGTAATGGGAAGGTTAATAAACTCAAATTATCAAAGATGCGTACGGCAGATGATAAATTAATAGATGATTACATTTCGCCGACAACCAAAACGGAAATTATTTTGCAAAATTTATTTTCGAATTTATTGCAGATTCAAACTAAAAATATTTCTATCATGGATAGTTTTTTTGATATAGGAGGGCATTCATTACTAGTGATTAAGCTAATAAATGAAATTAGACAAATCTTTGGTATTTCTTTGGGAGCGAAACAAGTTTTAGAAACATCTTCAGTAGATTCTCTAGCTAAAATAATTGATTGCCAGCTCTCATCTGGCGTAATAGACGATAATGAAAGCTGCTTAATAAAGTTAAAAGAAGGAAATGATCAAACCCCTATTGTTTTTATTCATCCCGTAGGAGGCACCGTTTTTTGCTATCTTGATCTTATGAAAAAACTTAAAACATCTAGAGCATGTTATGGTATTGAAGATCCTAGTATTAAAAAAGGAGCTGTTCAGTTTCAAACAATTGAAGAAATGTCTAAATATTATATTTCTCAAATTGAATCTGAACTTAAAGTTAATGAATTTATACTATTTGGTTATTCATTTGGCGGCATGGTTGTTCTTGAAATGGCACATCAATTAGAGCAGGCGGATAAGTCTATAAGATATTTAGGTATTTTTGATACCTGGATTGCTACTGCTTTAGAATATGAAAAACGTATTTTATTAAAACAAAAAATGATAGAACAATACTATAAGGCAAAAAATGAAATAGATTTGTATGATATTGATAATACAAAACTTTGGCTTGATCTTAACTATCATCGTCTTCAAACGTTAGGGTTTAATTTTTACCCTCATAAAATCAAGCATGAATTGCATCTATTTAAAGCAAATGAAGCGGATGATAAATTTATAGATATTGATGATGAAACAAATTATTTAGCTAAATATACCGATGCTCAAATAACAATTCATCATGTCGCCGGTAATCATGATACGATGCTTCAAGGTAACAATGTAGATAATATAGTAAAAATTATTAATGAATATTTTCAGTAAGATCGCTTAATATCATAACTTTTGACGGAGTAAAGAATATGACTTTAGATACTTATGCGGGCATTCTGGATTCTGAAACGCTTAAATCCACATTAACTGACTTAAATATTGGTATCGCATGGAAAAATATGTCAGGGATTTATTATGATTCCAATGATTATTTTGCAAAATTATTGAATTTAAAATCAATAAAAGATGTTATTGGTAAAAATGATAAAAATTTACTTTGGGCAAATTATGCTACGATGATAGCATCAAATGACAAATTTGCAATAATAAATAAAAAAAAGCATATATCAGAAGAAAAAATTCTTCCAGTTGAAAATTTTTTACATACATTAAAAATAGTGCGAACACCATTGTATAATGATAAAGAAAATCCGCTTGGCATAATTTATTTAATTTCTGATATAAGTTATCAGGAAAAAATCAAAAAACATGAAAACAATAATAATGGCCATCTCAAAGCTTATTTTGATAGCTTAATAAAATATTTACCGGTTAATGTTTATTGGAAAGACATAAATGGGACAATCTTAAATTGTAATGACAGACTAGCTAAAACCGCAAGTTTATTTAAAGCAGAGGATGTTATTGGAAAAACGGATTATGATCTTCCTTGGAAAGACTTTGCCAATGCTATTAGAGAAAATGATCTGCAAATTCTCACATCAAAAAAAGTTATTGAGTTTGAAGAAACAATTCCATCAATAAAAAAACCGGGAGAATCGGAAACCTTTTTGACAATTAAAGCACCGCTTATTGCCGATGACTTAATCAATCCGTTAGGAATTCTTGGTATATCGATTAATATAACAGATAGAAAAAAAATGGAAGAAGAGTTGCGAGCCGAAAAAGAAAAAGCAGAGGCACTAAACGAAGCGAAACGTCTTTTCATTTTAAACATTCAACATGATATTAGAACGCCGATGAGTGGTATAGTGCCTATTGTGGAAATCTTAGAGAATACAGAAGGTGTGCAACAAAATAAAGAGCTATATGATGCGCTTAAAATAAGTGTTGCAAGATTGATGGATTATTTGAATGAAATTATTCATGCAGGAGAAGTTGTCAACCAAGGTGTTGTTATTCACGAACGTAAATTTAATTTACATGAAATCGTCACATCTGTGATGGAGTTTGAATCTGCAAAAACCGAGATAGAAAAATTAAAACTTATTTTTCATATTGATAACGATGTTCCTATATATGTTATTGGCGATTATTTTGCACTACAACAAACATTAGTCAGTTTATTAAGTAATGCAATCAAATTTACAAAACAAGGTACGGTGCAATTAACAGTGAAAAAGATGCAAGTTACTCAAGAAAAATGTATTTTGCGATTTGAAATTGCAGATACAGGTGAGGGGATCCCTGAAAATAAACAAGAAGCTATTTTTGAATTGTTTGCCAAATTGCATTGTTCAAATACAGAGACATATAAAGGACAGGGTGTTGGTTTATTTTTAGTGAAATTATATGTTGATAAAATTGGTGGCAATATTGATTTGTTCAGTAGAGTAGGGGAAGGAACCACCATCAGGCTTGATTTGCCTTTTACTCTGCCATTGGTTGATGATTGCTTAAATGCCAATGTTCTCAATGACCAAAAAGATCGATCCTAAAATATTCGTTCAAAAACAGTTGTTATTTTGTCTCGGGTAAGTGGTTTATTGACATATTCAACTATGCCAACTTCTGCTGCTTTGTCCATAAATTCAGTTTCAACATGTGCTGTTACTGCAACAACAGGTGTTGTTGCATTCAGCCCACCACTTTCTTTAATTTTCTGTGTGGCTTCAAGGCCATTCATGCCATCGCCTAAGCCGATATCCATAAAAATAACATCGTATTTGGTTTTATCTGCCATTTCAAGAGCAGCCTCACCGGTTGAAGCTATAGCCACCTCATGCCCTAACTTTGTTAGCATGGCTCTGGTGCCTACCTGTATAATGACCATGTCTTCGACAACTAACACAAGCATGATATCTCCTATTTCATCTAACTTGCCCACTTAATTTTACCATAAATCAAATATTATGCTATATTTTTGTAACCGCATTTCAGGGCTTCCGCATTAAAATTTGCACAATAAGCTTAATAAGTCTGTTAGATAAGCTTCAGACCATCCGGCTTTTTTGCGTTTTCCTTTCAAACTACCCTTTGTTTTATCTTGTTTTATCGTATTGAGAACCAAGCGACGTAGAATGGCTAAGTTTTCGGCCGCATTCTTTACCCTCATTCTTAATTTATCTTCGTCAAACGTTACATCTAATTGCCAATGCAGGTTATTTTCAATCGACCAATGTTGTCTAACTGCTTGGGCAAACTTGCGTGCATTGGGCTTGAGAGAGGATATAAAACATCGTAATTCACAGGATTCTTCTCCGTTTATTTCTCGCCTTGACTCAACCAGCCCAATACTTTCAAGCCCCACCCACTTTTCTTTATTATCTAACCAGGAAATTTTATCCGTTATCCAATAGCGCCGCGTTTCTACCCGCCCATGCCCTTTTTCAAGCGTTTCATAATAATCATGCGCTGTCTTTTTAAATTCATTTGTCCTTTCTGTCTCCAAAAATAATTTGACATCCTCATGTAATGTACCCTGACCCATTGACGAAACGCATTCTCAAATTCATTAGGGTCTATTAGCGAAAAAACCCGGGCAATCGTATCGGGTGAAGGGATACCATTCTCTAGTTTTATATATTGGAGAAACCAAGCTTCTCTGGTGGTAGCAAATAAGTGAATGTCTTCCCAAGTATCGCAGCCGCATAGTGAGGCACATACTGAGATAAATAAAATATCACCTACCTGATGCAGCTTTTTCCGTTCTAAACGAGGATCTCTAATGATTGATAAATAACCTAATAAACCTGCTTCTGTTTCTTCCATGATGGTTCTCCAAGTGATAAAAAGACTCAAAGAAATTATATACCACCATTGTGCAAATTTTAATGCGGGAGCCCTG
>Ga0210011_1003716_pt1 | contig 11468 bp, 9 predicted proteins | sample CryGeymeta201502_FD_183972 | JGI IMG/M metagenome (GOLD analysis project Ga0210011, IMG submission 183972) | Groundwater microbial communities from Crystal Geyser aquifers in Utah, USA - Crystal Geyser metaG 2015-02 (SPAdes) (version 2) | ecosystem: Environmental > Aquatic > Deep subsurface >...
TCGGTACTTGGGACAGAATACAATATGATACGTACACAGCCACACACTGTGCGAGAGACGTTTATACTTAGTTGTCATAGCTTCAGTGCCTTCCTCACTGAAGCTATGATTATTTTAATACACCGGTGGAACCTTGTGTTCAGTCACCGCCTGAAGGCGGTGGTTAGGGCTGGCGCTAATCTACGCACTCGTACGAAGAGGTTGCTCTGGATATATTTTCTTTTTTGGACATTTAACCTAGTACCCCAAATCAATAATCTTAAGGAAGTTTGCACACTCAATTTCAATCAAACTGCGTTTAGCTTGGGCCGAGCTTGCTTCACAGTAGAAAATTTACTATATGTCAAGTTGACAAACAATCTGTAACTATCTATTATTAAATTTGCCTGCAAGAAAAGGAGAAGTATATGCGTGGCATTGGACAAAACATCCCGCTCGGCATTCGGCTTCACACGCACACGTAAGTGATGCCTGATGGCACAATGCTCCCGATTCCTCTCCACATGGGTGGAGGTGACGGCAGTGGTGATTCTACCAACGGTGGCGACAGCGAACCCAGCCATGATGGCGGACACGGCTCCGATGGTGATGGCAACTGGGGCGGCTGAATACGCCGACACACCCCACTTCAGTCAAGGGCTGAAGTGGGGTGGTTTTTAATAAGTATGTATATATTGACCGATTATGAATTATCGTGAATTTGGAGTCAAACATAAATGCCATACACTTAAGAATGGGTCAATAATTCGCCTATTGGGACGAAAAGGTGCACCGATCCATATTCAAGCATGTATACACGCCGGCTCTAGATATAACAGTATTCCGGGACAGGCACATTTTCTCGAACATATGTTGGTTAGTGGAAGTCGCTCTTTCCCAACCAAACTATCCTTATCCTCTGCATTAGAACAAGTAGGTGGTTCCTTTGATGCTGTTACAGACCCAGATTTTATTCGCATCACAGTATCAATACCGCACAAAAGACACTTAGACCTTGCTGTAAATATTCTGAACGAAATACTCACTGCAGCGCTCCACGAAAGTTCAGTATTTGAAAATGAGAAGTCCGTCATTTTGAGTGAGATAAATGAGAAACGACGAAATATACCACTATACCTGATGAACTCCTTAATGAACCTAGCTTTTGTTGACTACACGTTACATTTTAATGGCTTAGGCACAAAAGAGAGTGTATCGGCCATGAACATAGAAGATGTTACAAAACATGCAAAAGAAAACATTACATCATCAAAAACAATTTACGTGGTGTCTGGTGACATAGAAATGGAAGAAATTTCGGCTTCATTGTCAATAATAAAATTGCCAAATGATTTAAAAGATGCCCAAATAGAACTGCCCAAACAAAACAACGTCAACCATTTCATATATGAGAATAAGGACAGTGAGCAGACCGACATACTAATCGGGTTTAGATGTGACACAAACTCTCTAGAAGATTTTGTGGGACTCTTGCTCATTCAACAAATGTTTATGGGACGAAGTAGCCCTTTTATACAAAAATTGCGTTATGAACGTGGCTTGGTCTATGGTGGATCCGCAACGTTATGGGATTTTTTTGATACCAGCATATTTGGTGTGCGCACGGCCAGCTCACCTGAAAATATTAAAGAGGTTTTTGACACGATACTAAATATAATAAACCAAACTCAGATAGAAGGTGTGAGGGGAGATGAATTCGAAATACTCAAAATAAAAACCGAGGGTTTTTATCGTTTTTCTCTACAAACATCAAGAGAGTGGCTAGACGCTGAAACTACTATTATTAGACATAATAGAGATAGGAGTGATGACTCAAACGCACTCGATATATTATCTTGTATACAAGAAATGAACATTCACACTATCAATGAAATACTTAAAAAATATTTCAGTTTAAACAACGCTTATTGTGTCGTACTTGGATCATTGTCAAATGAAACAATTGAGCATATACAAAAAATACTTTATTGAGTGTCAAAATATTTTTTAAATAAAATTGACAAGATTAAAAATAAAAGTATATTAGGTTACAGAAAGTGACCGTAACGTATCAAAAAGGAGTATGGGATGAAAGTTCCAACACAAATCCAGATAGGATCTAATCGCGTGGTTCGTTTCAATCTTGAAAATGATTCTGCGCCACGTGGTTATATAGCAGAATCAATCAAAATCCTCTGGAGGAAATATGAACCCTGGGCCTCAGACGCAGAAATATATCAAACAATCAGTAAAAAAACTGGAAGGGTGGTAGATCTTGTGTACGATGCAAGTGGAAATGTGAGTGGCTTTTACATTTTTCGTGTTTTCCGCCACAAATCATGGAGGGTTATGTTTCGAGGCAATTCATATAGTGATGACAATGTTAAGGGTATAGGGGCACCACTATTCAAACTGATACTCAAGCAATATGAGCCAGATCGAATAGTGACATTCACACCCCAGATGAGAGCATGTGCTTTCTTAAGTTATTTTGGTGAGCTCGTGCCCAGTAAAAGAACACGAGTCACAAAATGTGAACTCGAAATATTGTCGCAACTCGCTGGTCCAACACACCATATTGATCCAGACACTCTCATCGTACGTGATTTTTACCGAGAGTCACATGATTCTCAAGGTAACCCTGTACGTGACGAAAAAATCAAGAACATGTTCTCCCTTCTTGGTAAAAGGGATGCATATGCAATCGTGTTGCGTTGTGAACACTGAAAGCCTGTAGCAAGCAGGCTTTTTTTCTAAAGCATAAATTCCGAGCATTCCATTTCAACCAAACCGAGCTTGAGGTGTAAACTTCTTTTAATTTGTAAAATGGGGATAAGTTCGTTATTCCTCAGATTAGTGTTGTGTAATTAATTATATCTTTTTTTATCTATCTGCTTTGTCTAAACGGTGCTTAAATGCCGACTCGTTTCAGGCGTGGTATGAATATATTAGGACACACTTTTTGTAAAAATAACGGACTTATCCCCATTTTCTCGAGGGTTCAAATCCCTCCGTTTCCGCTGATGTTAAAACCAAAGCGAATGCTTTGGTTTTGTTGCATTCGGCGAGAAGCGGAGGGATTTGAACCGAACTGATGCGAAGCCTTGTTTTGAGAAATAAAAAATAAGAAGCAGTGAGTGAGGGTCGATAGAGCGAGATGGTTTGTGAGCTACAGCGTAACAAACCGTCCGCGAGAGTGACCAAATCCCTCCGTTTCCGCAGTGCGAAAAGTGAACAAAGGAAGACGTGATTAAATGTCACATCTGTGGAGATTTGAAGCCCAATTGAGATACTTTAGTAGCGGAGCGAACTAAAAGTATCCAATTGGGGTACTGAAACAGTAGGTTTTAAATCCCTCCATTTCCGCAGGGAATGAAATGAAGGTGTTGCACAATTATGAATTAACGTATAATTGTTTCAGTTAAACTTGGATTGCCACATCATTCCGCTCCTCTCCATTTCTCCAAAAGACGGTAGTGATTTTCTTTACGAGGTGGAGCCATTTTGTCGTACGAAGCAATCCACGTCGTTTGTCTGCCTTGCTAAGCAACTATCAAAACAACCACCTCTCGTATCACGTTATAAGTAAAGAACCCCGTCCCAGAGGGACGGGGCATTCGCCAGCGTCCCTCTGGGACGAACCGAGGGTTCTTTTCTGTATAGGTGTCGCCCACCGGCGACTCATTTTTCAATGTTGCATTCATCCCCAGGGTAGAACCCTGGGGCATTCTGCAACAATTACAGTAAAAAGAAAAAGGAACAAACCACATAACATAGTACAAGTACATAAATTATAATTCCGAACTCGCTGAACAAGTTTACAAAACCTTTCATTCGAATGAAAGGTTTTGTAGCTTGAATATTGTCATTACATTCATAACAAACAAAAATTCATTCATACTAGGAACGGTACAATTAAATTTACACCCTAACGGACTAGCTTTTTTTGACTTTTTTGGTATCATAATGCCCACTAACCACGGATGCGACTGGTTAATGAAATACGGAGTAATTTTGGAACAGTCATTGCACTCAACCAAAAATGTCTCCCAGACAGCGTTTGAGATTAATGAGTAGAGGGGTAAACAGTTTTTGGAACAGTCATTGCACTCAACCAAAAATGTCTCCCAGACATTTTTGGTCCCATCGTCTAACGGTTAGGACAGCAGGTTTTCATCCTGCAAATCCGGGTTCGATTCCCGGTGGGATCACAAATTTAAACTTCACGCTTAGAGAGCGCATCAGCGCAACAAAATAACGCGTTAGAAAAGTTTGCACGAAGTGCACAATACATCATCAAAGAGAATTAATTTAAACATTAGATAAGATTTAAAACCAACAACAGCGCGGAGCTAGCTCCGCGCTGTTTACACTTCCCTCATGGAACGAAACGAAACAAAATCAATCTCATCTTCAAGTGCAAAGATTTTGTTATGAATTTCGTCCAACACAGAATCATCACCATAAACATTTAGCATTTCACCATATTGTTGCCAAAGTTTTTGGTAACCAATCTTATCAGCAGTAGTTGCTGGTCGTTTATTTTGTACCACTACCGATGTAAACATGAAAAGATCTCCTTTCATTATTAGAATACGATTAAAATTTAAATCTGTAAACTAAAAAAGTAAATAAAATACTATTCCACGGTCACCGACTTTGCCAAATTACGTGGCTGATCGACGTTTAGACCCCTAGCCACTCCTACATAGTAGGCAAATAGTTGAAGAGGAATAGTTGAAACAATTGGTTGTAAGATTGGATGGACTTTGGGAACATAAATAATATCATTCGCCATTGCTTCCGCCCTTCGTGCATCTGTGGTCGTTAGAAGTATAACTGGAGTTTTACGAGCTCGCACTTCCTCTATATTTGATAGCATTTTTTCATAAACATCATCCTGAGGCGCAATGGCAAAAACTGGAAAATCTGGACCAAGCATAGCAATGGCACCGTGTTTTAATTCTCCACCAGCGTAGGCCTCGGCATGTACATACGACACCTCCTTTAGCTTGAGTGCACCTTCATTTGCTATCGGAGCATGCATTTTCCGACCAATAAATATCATATTGGTACTTTTGGCATATTTTTCCGCAATTTGCCTAATACCATCCGCTTGTTTTAAGACTTGAGATAAAATATCTGGAAGTTTCGTCATTCCAGTCAATATCTCGGTAGCTTCATTTTTATTCATTCCCTTTTCACGGCCAATTAAAACTGCCAAAAGAACCATTACCACCAATTGTGAAATAAAAGCCTTGGTGGAAGCGACGGCTATTTCTGGACCAGCGTGATTATGTACCCCGGCATCGGTTTCGCGAGCGATGGTAGAACCAACCGAATTAACAATTCCCAAAGTCAAAAGACCAAGATTTTTTGCCAGCCGAACTGAAGCCAAAGTATCAGCTGTTTCACCCGATTGTGTCACCACTAATAAAGCACTATGTTTATTATTTAAATTTCGGCGATAACGATACTCACTACCCAATTCCACTTCAACTGGCAAGCCAGCATATTCTTCAAACATTAAGCGTCCAACTTGACCAGCATAATAAGCAGAACCACAACCAACAATCACTAACCGATGTAAAGTTTTGATAGCGGTTAAAACGTCATCAATACCACCTAGGCGAACTGAACTATCGTCTATTATTCTTCCCCTTATGGTATTTTCTATTACTTCCGGTGCTTCAAATATTTCCTTAAGCATAAAATGCTTAAAGCCATTTTTCTGAATTGCTGAAACATCCCAAGAAACAGTTTCAGTTTTTTTATTTTTGGTCACTCCTTGAATGTTAGTTACAGAAAAGCCAGCACCAGTTACTACAGCGATTTCACCATCATCCAAATATATAACTTTTTTAGTATAAGGGATAAGCGCAGACGGATCAGACGAGATAAAGTTTTCCTCTTGACCTACCCCGAGCACAATCGGACTTCCCATCCGCGCCACTACAATCTCCTTGTCATTACGTTCACTCATCACCGCAATACCATAAGTACCACGTACCACAGACAGAGCGGTGGCGACAGCATTTTTTAAATTACCAGAGTAAAATGAACCAATTAGTTTAGCCAGAACCTCAGTGTCAGTCTGAGACGTGAAAGTAATTCCTTGAATAATTAATCCCTCTCTTATTTCTCGCCAATTTTCTATAATGCCATTGTGCACCAGCCAAATTCGCTCACTCATATCGCAGTGTGGATGGGCATTGATAAGAGTCGGCTCACCATGAGTGGCCCAACGAGTGTGAGCAATACCAGCCGTACCTAACTGCATTTGCTCAGTGAGTTTAGCTAGCTCGCTTACTTTTCCGACCGCTTTCTTAACACCTAAACCAGCAATGTAGATCCCAGCTGAATCATAACCACGATACTCAAGCGTGCGTAATCCGTTTAAGAGAATTGGTTCTGCATTCTTGATCCCAGTATAAGCAAATATCCCACACATAAATAATAAAATAATTTATAGCGTCTATGCTATATATTACACTACACATGACAGATTAGTTACCTGTTCCACGAATGATTAGCGAAGGGTTCCCCTTCGCTAATCATTTTTTATTGAAGAAGACGAAGGGGAACCCTTCGTCTTCTTCAACCCTTCGCTGGTTAGTTTTTATGAAGGAATATTTTGGATAAGAAATCCCCCCGCCTGATGTTCCCACAGTCGTTGATAGACGCCGCCAAAATGACTAAGTGTTTCGTGAGTTCCGTCCTCAATTATTTTTCCATTTTCTAACACAATGATTCGGTCCATCTCACGGAGTGTAGAAAGTCGGTGGGCAATCGCGATAACAGTTTTACCATTCATGAGAAAATGTAGGGCCTTTTGAATTTCCACTTCACTTTCGGAATCAAGGGCTGAAGTCGCCTCATCGAGTAAAAGAATCGGTGCGTCTTTGAGCATGGCTCGGGCTATCGCCACTCGCTGTTTTTGACCACCAGAAAGTTTGATGCCTCTCTCTCCAACTAAAGTGTTATATCCTTCTGATAATTGTGAGATGAAATCATGGGCTTGAGCTTTTTTGGCTACTTCAATAATTTCTTCATCGGTAGCATCTGGCTTACCATAGGCGATGTTTTCACGAATGGTACGGTGAAAAAGAGATGGTTCCTGTGGGACAACCGCGATGTTGGCTCGTAAAGAGTCTTGAGTAACTTCATGAATAGCTTGCCCATCGATTGAAATACTACCCGAATTCAAATCAAATTGTCGCAGTAAGAGCGAAACAAAGGTCGTCTTGCCAGCTCCCGAGGAGCCAACCAAACCAAGACGTTGTCCAGACGGAATAGTGAGATTAAATTGATCAAAGACCTTGTTCTCACCATATTCAAAAATGACGTTGTGCCACTCTATCTTGCCGTGCGGGACAGTGAGAGTGGTGGCAGATGGGGTGTCGAGGATATCGTGAGGGACTAATAATTCATTAATACTATCTTTTAACTTTCCAAATTGTTGCGAACCACTAACAAAAGCATTCCCAAGAAATAGCAACTGGTAACCCATACCCATGAGTAAGCCAATGACAAAAACAATGCTCCCAGTGGTAATTAATTCAGCTTGCCAGTCTTGTAAGATAAACCACATAATTGAACCAAAACCAATTGTAATTAAGAACCCGTTCCCCAACAACATCCACTCGCCAAAAAAACGGGTCTTCAGCTCAGCTTGTTTTGCCTGTTTTGATATTTCAGCAACGCTTCTTGATTCCTCCGGTAGACGCCTAAATTGTCGAACTACGTTAGCATTACCAATAATATCAACAATAACTCCTGATTGTTTACTTTGTGCATCAGCACTAATTTTTGAATATTGTTGGGCCTTCTCTGATAGTAAATAATTAAACACAACTAAGACTACGACTAAAGTCAATATTAACATTCCGGCATTGATGCTTACCAAGGTAATAAATAGAAAAGCTGATACCAATACCACAAGTGAATCAAGATAATTCCATAATGCGTATTCAATAAAATTTTCGAAGGCATTAGTGGCATTACTAACCTTCCCCATCACACTCCCAGCAAAGTGGTCCGAGAAATAGCGATGACTATGGCCGAGGACGTACTTCGTTAGATGATTATAGAGGTGCTCTTTACCTCCAATACAAATCTTTCCAATTGCAAATCCAGCTCCACGGTAAATAGTTTGAATAAGAAGATAACTTATTGGATACAAAGCCATAATAAAAGGAATAACTGTAAGATTACCTTCCTCAAAGGCATCAACAATCAACTTAAGTAAATAGGGGGATAGTTGATGAATAAAAGCCCCAAGCATAACAAAAACAGCCCCCATAAAAAGGCTCCCCCGATGAGGACGCAATCCAAACCATATAAAAGCCAGTGTAGTCTTCGGTATTTTATTATTGGCGACGGTTGATTCAATGAACATACATTAGAGTTTACAACGAATAAAAGGAGAAAGAACTACAGAATCTGACGGACAGAAAAGTGGATTCTTACTACTTTAACACAACCTCCATAATAGCACGGGAGGAAATAACACCTTCGCGAAGGATAGTTACCTCGTTTTCCACTATTTCCACCACTGTAGAAGGCACTTCCGCCCGCGGACCATCATCGTAAATACTCCAGTTGACTGGAGTATTTACTTGATGATATTGACGGAATTGCTCGAGAATCTCGGGAACTGTTGGCAAAGTAGGTAAACCACTCACATTTGCACTTGTGCAGGTCAGCGGTGCATCGTATGTAGACATAAAGTCCAGAATAAGCTTTTGGGTAATTGGGTCTGATGAAATACGAAAACCAATCGTACCTGAAGATGAAATGAATTGGCACGGGACTTCGTCCCGTGCTTTTAATACTAAAGTGAGAGGACCCGGCAAAAATTGCTCGGCAATTTTTGCCGCTACCACATCAACGTGTGCGTATCGTTCTATATCTATTAGATCGCGCACCAACCAACTCACGGTATTTCCCCTGAGGCGATTTTTAAGTTGAAATAGCTTTGCTATTTCAACTTCATCAAGTGCCAAGACTCCCAAAGCATAAACGGTTTCCGTCGGGTAGAGAATCATGTTTAATAGTATATAATAAATACTATATGAATCCAGAACGCAAACAAACTACTCCCGACTTTGACATAGAAGATTATGTAGATACTCCATATTACTCATTACTCCACCAATTACCAAACACCTTAGCTACCCGACACATTAAATTTGCAGAAGCAAAGCAGATGAACGAACACGAGACGATGAATTATTTAACCTCTATTATAGAAGCAAGACATGAGGCAATGATACAATATGAGATTAGCGATGAGCAACTGGCTAAATTATCAAATGAAGAAAAGGAAGAGTTTTTCAAACAACTTCAATCCACAATTTTAAATAACCCCGATAATTATTTAGGAACAGGAGTGACTGCAAAAGTTAAAAAATATCAACTATCTGCAGAAGATTTATTTTTTGATTTAGCAATAAAATACATTGTTACACCAACTCCAACAACATTAACTGCTGAACAGGAACACAATGCAATATCAGAAATTGAAAGACTTAGAACCATAGAAGAAGCTGAATTGATTCACCCCAAACGTTCAAAATATATTAGAGTACCACACCCTTATTTCTTCCTTCATACTGAAAAAATTGATTCTTATGGGATGGAATTTATAGATGGATACACAATGAAACAAATCTTTAAACAATTGGCCCCACAAGAATATCTCAAACAAATATGTAAATCTTCATTAATAAGTTTGTCCGAAAAAGAAAGAAATGGTTATATTGAGAGATTCTTTAAAACTATGCACGAGATTTGTCTTCATGGAGATATCAAACCAAAAAATATCATGCTTAGTCGCGATGGTGTAATTTATATTATTGATTTTGGTCAATCAAAAATGATCCATAATATTCCAGCTGGAAATAATGAGCGAATAGAAAATCTAAAATCTGACGAAATAAAGTCTACACAAATTATAATTCAAATTGCTCTGCAAAAAGCTATTGAAATGATCAGAATTGCCGATTAGTATTATTTACGTATAATTACAGTATCGACCGATTAGCTCAGATGGTAGAGCGCTTCGTTGACATCGAAGAGGCCATAAGTTCAATCCTTATATCGGTCACAAAATGGAAAAAGAACTTAAGGAAATCGTCATTATCTATCATGCCGACTGTCCCGATGGATTTGGGGCAGCGTATGCTGCCTGGAAAAAATTTGGTGATAACGCCAGTTATCTTCCTTGTTATATGCCAGCACCCGTCCCTGATGGAATTACTGATAAAGAGCTTTATATTGTTGATTATAGCTATGATAAAAATACTTTGGAGCAGCTTATCGCATCAAATCACTCTGTTGTAGTGATTGACCATCACCTCAGTGCCAAAGAATTTGTAACGTCTTTCTCGCAAAATATTTTTGACACTAATCACTCTGGGGCTGTTTTGTCATGGCAATACTTTCACCCTGATACACCAGTGCCAAGTGTACTTCTGTATGTTGAGGACCACGACATCTGGAACAATTTCCTCCCAGAACACATTGAATTCAACGTTGCTCTAAATCAGATTCCTCGCACTTTTCAAGATTGGGATACTTTGATTGAAAATCTAAAGGACGAGAATTTTCTAATAAATTTTATTGCTAAGGGGTCATTTATGGCAAAATTTGAAAGCAGTATCATTACAGAATTAACTGACTTAAAAGAAAGGGTTTTATTTGAAGGTCAGGAGGTGTGGGCAATTAACTACAGTGGTCGCTATAAATCTATTCTCGGTAATATGTTAGCCGAAGAAAATTTTGCTACTGGTGGTATCGCTCTCGGTATCGTTTATGCGCATTTTAGAGGCAAAGTCAGTGTGTCTATTCGCAGTAGAGGCGAAGTTGATGTTTCTGCTATTGCCCTAAAATATGGCGGTGGCGGACACAAAAATGCTGGCCGTTTCCAAGTGAATGGTTTTGAAGACCTGCCTTTTAGTTTTATCAGTAAAATTGACTAAAGTACGAGGCAAGGCCTCGTACTTATACGAAATTTAACTTTAAGCTTTAACTAATTAAAATAAGATGCATCATTGACATACATAATTGACTTTTTATGAGAGAGAGAGTAAATTAGTAGTGCTCAGGGATTGAGAACTTTGAAAAGGAGCACACGGCCGTGCATGCTTCATCCCAAAATAAACCCTCAAGAGACGCTGTGTTGTGTGTGGCAATTAAAAACCCCATACACTCTCAGTTGTTCGACTTCGGTCGGCACTTGGTTTCAGCGAAGGTTATCTCAAACCCTGAGCACCGTCCGCCCTAATCACTACGATTTTGTGCGGACTTTTCTTTTTCCTAGAATTTTTTCCAGAAATTTATTTTTTCGATATCTCATCTTCACTATTTTTCAGCATGTGCTATAACTAGCATAATATTTTATGCGTATTTTATCCATTGAAACCAGTTGTGATGAGACCGCTATCAGTATTATTGAGGCAATAAATGATTTTCCTACAGCTACTTAC
>Ga0210011_1003733_pt1 | contig 11432 bp, 8 predicted proteins | sample CryGeymeta201502_FD_183972 | JGI IMG/M metagenome (GOLD analysis project Ga0210011, IMG submission 183972) | Groundwater microbial communities from Crystal Geyser aquifers in Utah, USA - Crystal Geyser metaG 2015-02 (SPAdes) (version 2) | ecosystem: Environmental > Aquatic > Deep subsurface >...
CAAACCTTGTAACATACTCATCCAACGAAATAGAGCTAAACTTGCTGATTTTGGCTTTGCGGTCAAAGCAAGCTCACATACAGTCAAAGACGGTTATAAGATTGGAACCCCTATCTATATGAGTCCTGAAGCTCTTTTCAGCAAGGAATACTCTAAAAAAAGTGATGTGTGGTCTCTGGGTGTCACAATTTATGAACTTCTCGAGGGTCGCTCTCCTTGGGCTGCTCAGACTGAGCTGTAGCTTCGAGAAGCCATCAAGGGAGAACTAAAGTTCAATAAAATTGAAAGAAAATAACTCCAAAGTGTGATATATGGATGTTTACAATACGATAAGGAAGTTAGGCTGACAATAGAAGAGGTCTAATCAAGGCTAGAGGAAGCAATGGGGATCAAGTGTAAAGTAGATTTAGGTATTGGATAAGATAAATAAAATAATATGTAAAGCAACAATAACAACCGAGACGAACAATCAGCTGAAGAGGAGGAAATCAAAAAAGATATCAGGTCCAACTACAGCATCCTCAAATGGTTGATCAACTACAGCAGATTTTCATCTAAAATTCTCCCAAAAATCAATGAACTTAAGTTATCAAAAAATCAAACAGATCCTTTGGTTGAAATGACTGCTAGATGTCTTCACATGACAATTTCTAAACTTCATCGAATATAACAACAGCATAGTCAGATTGGATTGATCAACTATTCCCAATTCAAGCGAACCTCTCGCTTTTCAAGAATCAAGGCTATCACCGAATAATATCACAAGAAGTATTTGCTGATGCTTAGCAAACTGCCATATACATATTCATTACCACCAATGCTGAACTTGTAGATAAAAGCTCAATTCATTTAGAGTCTTTAAGTTCTTTCAATTAAAACAGATACCCCATCCAAGCAACTTCAAGTCTTTGAAGGATTGATAGTTTTAGCAGAGGCAAACCTTCAAGCCAAAAATAACCATGCGATGAATCTCACACAGCTTTTTAACTTCTAACAGTTGATTGACAATATGCACAATCATTCAACTCGATACGATGATGCAAAGATCAAGGATCTCGCATCAAGAAGATAAAAAATTATTGAAGAATGTGCTCAAAAGAGCGATTCTGCTTCAACAGACAGTGGAAAGTGAAGTTTTTAATGATATTTTTCTCTCATTTAAGCATAAAGTCTATAATAATGCCCAAAAATAACAGCCTTTAACGTTATAAACACACCCTCCAAAAATAAATAAATTTCTCATTCTCACAACCAAAAACTTCAGTACTTCATCTCAATTAGCCTCTACAAACCCTCATTCCATCAGAGAAGCGCTCACTTGGTATGTGGATCAATACTGTACTATAGCTGCAAAGCTAATAATTTTTGCATGCACTCAAACACTGTAGAAAATATTCTATTGGACAACTCAATTAGTATATGATCAGGAACTATGGTCATCTGAAGGCTATGATTCGGTATTATGTGATAGCTGCTCTTTTAGACTATGAACAAATACCTTAAAAAAATCAGCAAAGTATTCATACAAGTAGGGAATGTGTTTTCTTGAACATTGTCATTGAAGAGCTGACCAATCGATTTTTTAGATAAAGCCAATGGTTGCATAAGATAAGTCATCAGCCTCCTTTTCTTCTTTATAGCATATTTGATCCATACCTTAGAGGCTACACCACCCTTCGAGAAATCACAAAAATCACTGAGAAAGAATTATTAGCTATGAAGCAACAATCCAAAAATCTTCCGATATCGAAAAAGATAAAGAAGCTCGAGAACTTGTTAGCCCAGAAATGGACAAACAATCTGGAAGGAAAAGATCCAAGAATTTATCAATAAAATTTTGAATAACTCATGCTGAGAGTAAATGTCGTCAGCTTTGAGGAAATTTTTGCAACTGGAAAAACATATGGTGGTTCCCAAATATTTCACTTGATTGATAAAGCCATCAAAGACTTTAGAGAACAATAAACTGAGAGATAATTAGTTCAGGAGATTTCTGAGGTCGATCGAAGTCGAAAAGGATAAGAAGAGCTTGAAATTATGACAGAGGATTATTAAATCAAACAAAAATCTGAGATGATGAGCCGGAAGGATTTATCGACTGATGTATGTCCTCAAACTCAAAGAAAGGATTACAAATCTATCTATTTAGAAGATGCCTTTGCCTCGACGCCAGAACCTCTTTCTTAAAAGAAAATACCGAAAAATCTTCAAACATAAACATATGGGAAGTTTCCGTGGACTTAATCAAAGAATCGTTCATATATCAACCGGCCATAGTCAATCCCCCAAGCTTAATTTTATCGATCATACAATCAATAAAACACAGCAATTTATGAGAAGCAATTGAGTAATGAACTGATCTTTCAGAACATTAAATAAATTGAAAGAAACAGAAATAAATTGGCCCTGAGAAGTTAGATTATGCGAGAGCTGGAGGTAATAAAGGAAGAGAAAAGAAAGACGCATCTTCAGTATTTAAAGTATGTATGATTGTTTAACAATTGGAGTAATTTTCAACACAATATCATTAAATTTTGAGCCACTAAGGATTCTATTTCCTCTTGAGGAAGAATAACTAAATCTCCTTTTCGATTAAATATAAAGCTGTTTGTATCAGCATATCGAATTCGACCATGTTCATCTATCCAACAACTCAGGGGATGGTCTCTCTTCTTTGCCATATCGATGATGAACTCATAGTCCTCGGAGTGTTAGTCAGTAGGGTAGAAAAAGCAGTCATCGTAGAATGAGACTCCACATGGATCTTGGTGGGGAAGCCCTTTATTGCCGATCGATAATTAGGATCCTTCACTTTCTAAACTTATTCTTGTTCTTTCGGATTGTTTTCCCTGCTTATTCTTTAAGGATTCTAGTTCACTATCAAGCTCATTGATTCTTTCAAAGCTTGCCTTCAGATAATAGTTGCTTTTTTCTTTCAACTCAGTAAACTTAGTTCCAAAGAAAGAAATTATCCTTCCTGTAAGCTCTTCCAATTTTTAGTGTTTTTCTCTGTTTTTTTATTAAATGTGATCAGCAATGATCCTTATTTTAATCTATAAATCGGATATTCTCTTCTGAGCCGTGTTGTTGCTGCTCTAATTAATACTCTTTGCCTTTTCTTGATTTTATTTGATAATTTGCTATAGCTCTTGGATTTTTTGCTATTTGTACTCCAGTTGACGGGCATTAAGGCACAGTTGTTTTTGGAGTTATCGAACTTGCCCCATGTAGCCATCAATGGCTTTAGAGTAGACGTTCTAGAGTTTCTTAATTTTTTCCTCAAAGCTTTGCTTCAACTATGTCAGGTAGTTGTTCTCTACTTCTGCTTTCGAAAACACACTTTCATTGTCGATAACACGACTTGATCCCATTGACACAAATTGAGCATATTTTTGCATGTATGCTCCTCCTCTTTTCTTCATTTGTCCATCCTGATCTTTAGATGTAGGTCGGCTGGGTAAAGGGATGTTCTGACAAGTGAGGGTTAATTTTTTCTGGGAGGGAGCTCGAGTATGAGTAAAATTATGAACAGGCTGAGCAGGTAGTTTGGAATAGGATTGTGTTCGCATATGATTTTGATTAGGAATGGTGACAACTGATGACTCAAGAGAGGCATAACCTTTCAGGGAGAGATTGTTCTGGGATGACATTTAAATTATTTCGATATTCTATAAATTCTATCTGATATTGATTATTGAGCCTAGAGTTTATGCTCTAGGGAACAACTTATTAATCATATTGAAGAAATACTTTCGATTTTTTTAGGAGTATGTATCATCACACTTGTAAGTTTAGCAGGTTGCCTGCCAAGTTGCTCGGAACAAATGAAATATTGGGATTCTTTGCCAAGTACTGAGCGATTAAAACTGTGGCTTCTAACTTTTTCATTTCGATTTGGGTTGCTCCGAATTTTTTGACAGCTTCATTGATCAATTTAGCAGCCTCTGCTTCAGCTTCAGATCGAATGATCTGAGCATTCTTGAGTTCCTCATCTCTCAATACAACGAATTTTTGCATTTCTGCTAACTGCTGCTGGACAGCTTTCTTTTCAATAGCTCTAGAATACTCAGCACTGAATCCCAAATGCATGAAACTGACATCAGCAACTGCGATATTGAATTATTGGGCCCTTTCGAACAGGTCAGTTCTGATCTACCTGCTGATGGTTTCTCTGGATTTGAGGAGTTGATCAGCATCGTCTGCAATAAATCAAACAATACACTGAGCTACAACTGTTCGTAGAATTTCCTGACCAATCGAATTGAAAACTTTCTTTTCGTAGTCTCTTCCGAGGAGCTGATGGATATCAGGCAGCTTTTCAGCAATAGGTTGCTGCAATATTCTGAGGGAAATTGTGACTGTCTGGAGATCTTTGGTTCCCGTGGTGACATGAATATCTATGGGCTTGAGCCTTGCGTCGTAAATGATAGGAGACTGGATAAATCGAGAAATACTTCAACGAAGGGAATCTTGAAGTTATACCCCTGGTTGTATACTGTCTTCCTGAGACCTGATATTTGATTCATGATGAGGGCTTTTTCTCCGGGATCCACGACATAGAGACAGTTGCTGAGAGCGGCGACAGCGATGCCACCAATCATAAGGAGATTTCCAAGCTTACTAGCCATGATCAAAGATTATATTTTAATTCAGATGATGTAGGAGAAATATACCAAATTTGTATCCGGATACAAGCTTACTGACCGGAAGCTAGGGGCTGGTTCATTTTCTTAAGTCTTCCTTGCATATGCTTGCGATAGGAGAAGACTGGCAGTCAAAGTCATCCCTCGCTCTCGAATCTTGGGTAATACTTAGGCTACTCAGAGACTGACATCATGGGTTTTGAATCGGAGGTAGGGCTTCTGCATAGTTTGAAACATGACAATATTGTGGAGCTGGTTGATTTCAAAAAATCTCAACACAATTTTTATTTATTCTTAGAATACTGTGATGGCGGAAGTTTAGCATAGTATATTAAAAAACGACGACAACTAGATGAGCCTTAGGCCATGAAAATATTTGGACAAATCATCAGAGGCCTTTCAGCTATGCACCAGTTCAAAGTCATGCATAGAGATCTTAAACCTTCAAATATTCTTCTCAAAAATGGAAGTGTCAAAATAGCTGACTTTGGCCTAGCAACTAAATTTTCTAAGAACCAAATGATGAAAACATTTGCAGGGACTCCACTCAATATGGCTCCATAGATTCTGAAAGGTCAATTTTACAATCAAAAAGTTGATATTTACAGTGCAGGAACAGTCCTTTATGAGATGCTTTATGGAGTGATGCCGTTTAAAGGTAGAGACACAAGAAGTTTGCTCTAGGCAATTGAGAAGGGTAGAATGATTGGATCAAATGTAAAAATATCTCTCAAGATACAAAATCTTCTGAAAGATATGCTTCAGGCCTAGCCATAGAATAGAATTTAACTCAATGAGCTTTTAGATATACTTTGTGACTATGAGCTGTAGAGAAAAAAATAGAGGTTGCAGTAGTATAGACAGTTGTGTGAGGTGAACATTAGGAATATGGGAGCAACAGGTGCACTTTCTTGTAATTTTGATTTGAAGAAAACCTCAAAAAATCCAGTAGATATGGACATGAGGCTGTACAATAAATTTTGTTGCAAACTATCTCATCAGGAAGTTGGAGTTGTTGCCTGATTAAATTGTCTTAGTCTATCTATCGACATATTATTAATAAAAATGATGAAAACAAGTATTAATGAAAAAAAATAAGAAGCCAAGTCCGGATGCTATTATTCAGTGGAAAAGGGAAAATACGAAACAGAAGAGCTAGAACTCCCTCTTAAAAGATTCTCCTATGATGTGGAACTCACTGAAAGTCTGGCCCATCTCACGCTGGAACAATAATACACTAACGACACAAATAAAACCTTGAATGTTCAATACATCTTTCCCATTAACCCAAAGGCAGTAGTTGACAGCTTTTAAATGACCTTTGGAGGGCAGACTGTCAAGGGAATTGTCAAAGATAGAAATGAAGCATAAAAATAATTTAAATAGAATGAAGAAGATAATAGGAGGGTTGGAATAGGACTGTTTAGAAGCCCAAACACCCGAGGAATACTATAGGTTAATATCGGCAACATTTCCCCCAAATAATCGATTAAAATCAAACTGACATACTTCCATCATGTTTCTCTTATTTTGAATACATTTTACATGTTCAGACTTCCCACAGCTATAACGCCTCGTTATGCGAGCAAGTTTGATCCAAGTAAAATGATATTCAGACATGATAAACATTTCGATAGAGAAATGTAGGGATGTTGCTTCTGGTCTCTGAATATCAGAATTAGATCTAATCGACTCTTGACAAAAATATTCTCTAAAACCCACTAGATAGAGCCTCTTCCAAAGAAGCTTACAGAACATTTATCGGAAGTGAGGTTAACTGAGTAGAATCTTCAGCCGAATAAAGATTTCGAACTCTGCTATACATTTCAAGATTTATAAAAGCCCATCATATTTTTATCAGAAGTGGACAACAGCACTCATGCGGCATTTTCTTTCATTCCCAATTTTTGCAAGATGAAAATTTAAGAAGCTGAGATTAAAGCCAAAGCAGATAAAGATGAATCATTCAGTATGGCTCTAGTAAAGGGATAGTACATCTTCATCCTTGATAGAAGTTACTCAATGTCTGAAAATAGGATCAAAAAGGCTAAGGAGGCCTTAATTGTATTTCTCAAGAGTCTTCCAAAACAAAGTTACTTCAATGTAGTTTCCTTTGGAGACAAGCATCAACTTCTATACCCTTAAAGCCAGAAGTATTAAAAATAAATTATTGACGATGCAATTACAAAAGTAAAAGAGATGACTGCCAATCTTGGAGGAACCTAAATTTTACCTCCTCTCAAAGATAGTTTGTCACCTCCTCCAATCTAAGGTCATCCGAGGCATGTATTTCTTCTGACTGATGGAGCTATCGATAACACTGCTTCAGTCATAGCTTATGCTGCCCAACATACTCATTACAGTAGAGTTCACACAATTGGAATTGGAGATGGATGTTCTGAGGATTTGATTATTGGGTGTGCATAAATGGGTAAAGGATACAGTGTGTTCATATCTGATAGTGAAGACCCATCTATAAAAATTATAGAACTCTTGGATAAATCTCTTGGGCCAGTCATTTCAAACCTTTCTCTCGAATATGATGACAGCAAAGTCGAGTCAATTGTTCCCAATCCCAAGAAAAATCCTTATATTCTCAAAAATGATATCACTCATTTTTACTTTAGCTTCAGAGGTAAACTTTCAGAGCCTTTTCCGATTGTGATCAAATACACAGATTCATACAATCAGAACTATTGTGAAAAAATTACGGTCGATTGTAATAATGCTCTTATCTGCCCTTATATATCAAAAATGGCAAGTGCAGCCAAGATAAGCGCACTTTACTCAACTTACAAGTACGAAGAAGATCAAAGCGATCGCATTTACTATGTCAAGAAACTCAATAAGGAAGAGATAGAAAAATAAATAATTTAATTGTCAGTGAGATATCAAGTTTTATCAGACCTCACAGCTTTCATCTGTGTTGATGAGTCCGTTGCCGATTAGGTGCTGAAATCCAAACATAATACATAAAAGCAAAGTGTAAATATCAAGCCTATGAATCCTTCTGACCACCGAAAACAATGGTCGGTGAATTTTGGAAGCTGGGATGGGTAAGATGACGGTTCGGTGCTTTTCCAGGACGAATGTGCTTATCAGTACTATGATGTTCCCAAGAAAACCTTAAGAACAGTTGCTATTCCTCAAAAAAAGTCACAACCCATGCTTGTTCTTCAGGGAGGAAAATAAACGGCAAAGTTCAGCCCGAATAGTAGAATGGATCCAAAGAGATGCATTGATCTTATAACTTCTCAGGGAATTGACGGGGGATGGACAAACCAAGAATGGCTCAAGTAAATTTAACAGGATCACACTTTATAGGCCATCCGAAAAATTTATGGTTCAAAGGTTAGCGCAGATGTTCTCTGCACTTTGATTGTCATGAAATACATCGAGAGGTTTTCTGATCCGAAGAAAGTCCTTTTGATCCTCAGAAAGGCCAGGTAATTTATTGATTCTCAGCCCAACGGAGTAAAATACTAGTCACTGAACTCGATTTGGAATGCAAACATCATGAAGGTCTGAGAGAAAATTAAGCTTGATTAAAAAGAAAGTATATAGTTGTAAACCATTTTTATTAGCATTTTATTAAGTTTTTGCTTATAAAAGATAAAAAACGGTCAATCTTTTTATCGATTTAGCCTTAGTCTTATCTATAAGAATAATTTTGTTATGCTTAAATCAGCACCAAAATACCCTGCAGTCCTCGTCCAGGACACAGGAATGAGTCACTCGGCTACTTTTGGCAAGATACAACAGCAGTATGAGCCAAAACCACAATCAGCTCATTTTATGGAGTATCGTTCTTTCACAATGAATTTGTCATCTATCAGAGAGAGAATAGATTAAAATAATTAGGAGGGAGTCCCCAGTTTCAAGAAATAGCTTCGCGTTGCTGGTAGACAAAAAACAGCTAGATCAAGCAGAGTTGTGCCTCAGACTCAGAGAAGCAACTACAGTCAAGTCGATAATCATACTGCCATATTGAAGGTTCAACTTGAGGCAAAGATGTTGGAGGCCAAACGTAAACTCTAGGAACTCAAAACTGGGTTAAAAGCGCATCAAAGAAGAAAAAGTGAAATAATTATTGAGGGGTAGGCCAGGAGAAACATGAGTCAGCGGTTTATTCAAATCTGATTTCTATGTAGTATTTCCCATTTGGGATTCCGGATCATCAAGATAAAGTAAGAATGACATAAAATCACGGATGCCTGTAGTCATCTAAATTTCTAAATTATGTTATTTGTCACTTTAAAAAATATAACATATCAGAGATGGCATAGGAAGAAGGAAAAAAGAAAAAGGGTCCTCCCTAAGTAATTCTGCCTAACAAGCAAGTCATCCCTCTGCTTGGGCTTGGCACATATAAACTCCAAGACTAGCAGCTTCTGACTTAGCTGTTGAGAAAGGGCCTCCAGCTTGGATACTGTAAGCACATCGACACGGCTCGTCTCTATAACAATTAAGTTCCCCTTGGAAAGGCCATAAAGACAGTCATAAATGAAGGCCGAGTAAAAAGATAGGAATTGTTCATTGCTTCGAAAGTTTTTAATTGCAAGTTCGAAAGCGTTGAGAAATAAGTGAAATAAATCTTACAATTAATGCAGCTAAAGTACATAGATCTTTTGTATTTGCATTGGCCCTTTGTTGACCTGGAGTAAAACGGATAGGTCAACTACAAACCTATTGAATAACTCTGGAAATAGTTCTAGCTTTGTGTCACAAAGGGCTATGTTAAAAATTTGGGAGTTTCCAATTTTAATGGTCAATCCATCATGGATTTACTGGCATGCTGCACAATTAAACCTGTAGTACTCCAAATATAACTCCACCCCTACCTTCCTCAAAATGCTTTAGTGGATTTATGCCAAAAAAATGGAATAACTGTCATGGCCTACAGTCCTCTTGTTCGAGGTCACAACCTTGGAAAAGATGATATTGATATTCTCAAGGAAGATGTCATCTGTGAAGTTGCCGCTAAACATGGAAAAACCCCAGCCCAAGTAGTTTTGAAAACTTCCCTTCAGAGAGGAATCGGTGTTATCCCTAGAACGAGTAACCCTACTCGATTGCAGTAGAACTTCTAAAGCTGGACTTTCTAGTTGGGAGAAGATGACTGGAAAAAAATCCGTCCCTTGTCGAGGGGCTACCGAGTTTGTGACGGCATGAACCTGTTCAATACCTTTTCGAACTTTGATTGAGGATATTCCTAACATTGGTTCAATAATACTTATGATAGAGCATATTCAATATTTCCAAAAAGGAACAGTTTACCGAATTCGCAATCGCAAAACTAAGAAAGATCTATGCTTAAGCTCAAAGATGGAGCTCAAAACTCGAGTGCCATAAGAAACACCCGATCAATTGTGGGTGCTGAACTAGATCAAGAATGGTTAGTACGAGGTATTACAAGTAAAATCAGGAACGGTATTAACTCAGAAAGAGAGGAATAGAAGCTTTGATACCAAAATAGCCAAAAGAAAGATGACCGACAATCAACTTTGGAATATAGTATTTGCTGAAAACTATGAGGACATCAACTATTTCTGGATCAGACCAGCATAATATTAATAGCTAAATTTTTGTGCTTCAGCCTTGGATGATAACGTCAGAGTATCTTCTATTGACTAGACTCTCAATATATGTTTATGGGAGTTCATTCCTTACCGGAGTACAAAAGAATTACTGTCTAAATTATCCTTTCTAAAATCATTTAGCTCGAACTTGATTCTGGAAGTTCCAGATTATGCGAGTGAAGAAGGGGCATCCATTATTCAATATTTGTACACAGGAGGAGGCAATCAAAGATGGTTTATTGAGCCTTACTAATAAAAAGAAGGAGATGTAAGATAGTATGCTATCAGAAATTACAGCTCAGGACTCAACCTGACCGCAGTTTTTACCAAAGGTTCCTTTAAAGTTATTCAATCTATTTTCAATTGCAGCCCTGATCAAAGGTGGTTTTTTGTGCCTGTCAAGAACAACACATACTTAATTCAGTCTGTCTCTAACCCATAATATTACTTAGGAATTCTAAATGACCGTGGAGGAAGCCCAGTCAACTTAATACAGGATCGACTCAAAGCTCATTGGACAATCGAAGGTCATATTCCTTCTCTTTGAGTTTTTGATAACTGCTTGAAGTTATGATTTTTTTATTTGTTTGTATGCATATTAACTCATGTAATCTTGGGCCTTGTGATATTAATTTTATTCAATGGTCTCCGCCTTCTCAGTTCCCAAAGCCAACAGAGGTAGACTCCTTATCTACTTAGGATAAAAATACGACAAGAACCCTGGCCCTGGAAGCTACAAGTAAGCCTGATTTTTACTCCAGTCCTGAAACTAGCCCTAAACAAATCAAACCCAGCGATCCCAACTATAGGTACTTCCCACATCTATTCAGCTTCGGAAAAGATTACCGCAGGAATTCAATCAGTTATGTGCCCGGCCCAGGGTCATATCAACCAAGCAGCTCGCTCACCTCTGATGTATTGAGGCAATTATGAAGAATAAACCTAGCTTTTCGATGATGACAAAAAGGTAGCTGTCTCAGGAAAGATTGAATATCGGTCCAGGCCAATACAGCCCTGGATAGTTTTACAATAAATAAAAATCTCCTTCCTTCAGGTAAAAGATCATTGATGTAGTATGAGAGGCAAATTTGGATAAAAAAGTGAATCTCTTCCTGGTCCTGGTCAATATGAATACAAGTCACACATTCGAACAAGAGAAAGAGGTCATGATTTTGGGAAATAAATGAGGTCACAGTACAATGATAGCAAA
>Ga0210011_1003735_pt1 | contig 11430 bp, 18 predicted proteins | sample CryGeymeta201502_FD_183972 | JGI IMG/M metagenome (GOLD analysis project Ga0210011, IMG submission 183972) | Groundwater microbial communities from Crystal Geyser aquifers in Utah, USA - Crystal Geyser metaG 2015-02 (SPAdes) (version 2) | ecosystem: Environmental > Aquatic > Deep subsurface >...
GGTAAAATAACCATATGCACTTAATTATAGTGTCCTAATTTGAAATGACCTCGTCGTAGAATTCTAAAATTTGGCAAAGACGGGATTTATACCAGCTTTTCTTTTCCCCACTGTCTGAATTGTAATGAGAAGATTAAGTGAGGTCCTGTTGAAAATCGGTGTTTAATTTGTGATATACTTTTTTCTAAGTCTCAGTGATGTCTCGGGATATTATTAATTGGGGTGTGATTTAAGATGGATCGATTCTTAAATAAATACGTAAATAAGCCTATGGCATCAATCTTGCACAGACAGACAGACAGACAGACAGACAGATTTAAGACATTATTAGGGATTTTTGTATTTAAAAAGGGCGTGTTTTACAGCACGCCTTTTTTGTCTTTCCTGGTAGCATTGCTTTTTTTTATCTCCCTCTCTGGCTGCGCACACACTATAAACACCTCGAAGACAATTGATGCGACACAGTTTTGCCTCTCCTGCCATGATAAAGCACTGGACATCTCAGGCACAAATCCTCCTTATGTCAGGAATAGCCCTGTTATGCTGGCAGGTGGGGATTTTGCCTTTGTGGGAAAAACAGGCCACGGTTTTAGCTGCCTTAGCTGTCATACTCCTCATGCAAGTGGTAACTATAGAAATTTAAAGATAGAGATCAATAAAAAACCTACTATTGTTAAGGCTGAGGGAGATAAGAGATATATCAAGAATAGATATATCTCAGGGATGAATAATTTCTGCCTCTCCTGCCATGTGGAGTTCTTACTAAAAGCAACTAAAAGTCCCTCTATGAGATGCACCCTGTAGGTGTTGAGATTAAAAATCCACGGACTACTGTTAATGATAAGTCTGACAATTTGACTGTGAGGATAGAAGAATCGGAAGGGGTCAAGACTGTTTTCTGTCTGTCTTGCCACTATGCCCATGCAGGCCCTTATTTTAAAGCCTTGGTATGGGATGGTCTGAAAGAACATACCCTGTGTCTTGAATGCCACCCAAGATGAAAAGGCAAAGAGCATATAGCACCGAGCGAAGAGTAAGGAGAAGCTCATATAAAGGAGAAATTTTATGAGAAGGCACTGGAACAATAAAGGCAAAATTATTTTTCGCTCTGGGCTCTTTGCTCTAAGCTCTTTGCTCTTTGCTCTATGCCTTATTTTGCCTGACAGGGCAAACAGCGGCCCTTACACCACCTCTGCCCATGGGAGTTCATACGGGGTCAATCGTACAGGCCTTTCTTCTTTTGGATATTCAGTAGGAAATTGCGCCCACTGCCATGAACAACATGCGAGTATCGGCGGCCAAACAATAACCCCTGCACGTCGTGAGCTGTTTTATGAGTTTATATCGAAATGTGATCATATTTGCTATAAGTGTCACAACAACACTGGTGCAGAAATGCAAGTACTTAACTATCCCTACTGTGTAAGTTTCGGGGGTTATACACTGACCTGGCCGGGTATATACAAGCACTTTTGTGGTGATACTTTTGTGTATACTGTCTGTGGATCAAGGCATCATCAAGGGCAAATCCGTGATACCCTTAAAGATAATGCCCATGGCTGGGGCTATCCTAATTGGTTATATGGTTGTTCGGGATGCCACAACGTCCATATGTCCCAGAGGATTGGGGCTACGCAGTACCATCAACCCTATGACCCCAGTAAATCCCCCATAACCCGTCCTAGCGAACATTATAACAATCCACTCAACCTGTGGGGGGACGATGCCGGTGAACGGATGGATCAGTATGCCTCCTCTGTTGGTGGTCACTATCTGGCCCCGTATTATGGGAGCTTTGGAGGAAGCCAGTATGAGCCCGCAGGACAGGCCGCCCCTACTGATGGCTCCAATCTACCCGATTATGTAACCTTCTGCATGGATTGCCACCAATATGCGCAATCCGACCCTGAAACTGGTGCATCAGTGAAGGCCATAGATTGGGATACCAACGGTGATAAACACGGCGGAAGGCCTTCTGGTGATTGTCCCTGTGGTGGGACGTGGGAACAGGGAAATCTCAGAGCCCCCTATAGCGACGCCAATAAGGAGGCTGGTTATAACTATGTCCTTTCCTGTACCGACTGTCATGAGCCCCATGGAAGTCCCAACAGGCTACATCTAATCAGAAGATTCGTAAATGGGGAGAATGTTGCTGCGGGAACAGACACCGTATCACCTTGCGATGACAGTGATGCTGACTGGCAACAGATCTGCGGTAGATGCCACACCAGCATGCATACTTCTTTTGGAGGTTGTCCGACATGTCATAGACATGGATATGACGCTGACTGGTGCTCCCCCTGCGTTAGTGACCGCACTTTTTAGTGAAAGAGATAGGTGACACCTTTGTGTATTTTCTAGAAGACAGGCGGCCAATTTTTTACACACAGAACCGCGTGGGAAAGGACCGCAAAATATTTAATGTTTATAAATCCCGTTCAATGATACCAGATGCTGAAAAACATATAGGTGCTGTATGGGTATTATTCAATTGCTTTCTTCGTAAAGGGAAGAGACATAGATGGATATAGAAGCGATTCGTGTAAAGGTTAAAGCCGGAAAATATATCATTTCTTTTTCTCATACTGAGAAAATAAGGTTAAGGAAAATCGAAGCTGAAGAGATTGAAGATGCTATTTATAACAGAGAACAGGGTGTCAGGTCAGCAATTCACGGTGAAAAAAGATTGCTTATTGACAAATCCACATAAAGAGAGTCGCACCTTCAAAATTCATTTGATTTCAAGGGAGATTAATTCATAAAACCTGGGGGTTTAATCACTACTCTAACCAGTTTTCCATCTTCAACCCATCTATGTTCTCAAAATGCTTTAGATTATTGGTTATAAGAATAGCATTATGTGTTATAGCAGTTGCAGCAATCAGTGCGTCAACTTCACCTGTAGGTTTTCCAATAGTTCTAAGTTTGCTCTTTATGTCTCCGAATTTTATAGCACACGATAAGTCGAAAGGGATTATGCGAATTATATCTATGAAGTGTGTTAGTTTTTCTAAATTTTTCTCGGGGTTTTGAGATGATTTTGCTCCATAATTGAGTTCAGCAATTACAAGGGTACTAACAGCGATTTCTTCGATATTTGAAATTATCTTTTCTGGCTCTTTCTCAAACTGAGTGGGTAATTCCCCCTTAGAAAAGGGGGGCAGGGGGTTGTTCCTCAATCCAACCCTCAATTGCCATTAAAACATTGTTCATGTCCACTTTCACATCTGCATCGTTAAATCTGATAACTGTCAATCCCATAGACTCCAAAAACTGTTGTCTTTGCATATCATAGCTAAACCTGCCTTCATGACCTTCTCCATCTATTTCTATTACCAATTTAAGTTTACTGCAATAAAAATCAACAATATAATTTCCTATCGGCTTCTGTCTCATAAATTGATAGCCACGCATTTTCCTGTATTTTAGCTGATTCCAAAGCAGAACCTCTGATAGAACACCTTGTTTCCTGAGTTCTCTTGCTCGTTGTTTTAATTCTGGATTGTAAAGGATTTTCAAACAACCCCCTTATTCCCCCTTTATTAAGGGGGAATTACTGTGGATTTCTTCTCTCATTACCCACTTGAAATGAGAAAGAACCAGAAATTTTAAGGAGTCTTCACTGATGATGTCATTTTCAGCCAGAACAACAAATACACCTTTATTATCTTCAGGTTCTCTCAACCCCTCAAGTTTGATTATTATTCTGGCAATATCAATACATGCCTGAATAGCAACCTCGATATTCCTTTCTACAGCATCCCTGGTAGTTAAATCTTTAAGATATGATTCAAAGGAGAGACCTGTAAATATGGATAACCTTCTTACCCTTTCTTGAACAACAGCAATCTTTGACTTAATCTCTTCCAATTAGGATTCTCCTTTTAATGTCTCTAAGTTCTTTGATAAATGGCATGAAATCCTGATATTTGTTGTCTAAAGTCACTTCATAGAGGATTCTATTTACAGTGCCAATTTCATAAAGGCATATCCCATTTCTTACAGTGTAATAGGCAAAACTCAGAGAAGCGCCGTTCAATATGACCACATCAACTGCTTTGTGCATCATTTTGCCTATCTCAGAACCTAAGAGTTCAGCTTCCTGGAGCGCTCTAAAAGGGTCTTCTTTATAGAACCTTTCATCGAAGACAAAAGCAAGGTCTATGTCTGATTTTGCCTTTTCTTTGCCTTTAGCATAAGAGCCGAATAGATAGATTGCAATTATAGGTTTTTTTTCTATCTCAGACCTTGTTATATTACTTTCCTGTATAATTTTTTTTATTGTTTCAGTGTCCATTTGTATCTCCTGAAGACTTTTAATTATACCACTAAGTCTTTATCCTGTGCCTGATAAATATTGCCATTGTGCCTCATTGGATTCATAATTGTCACTCTAATTTACCCTTTCTTTTTCTAAATCAGAGCCCTTCTGCTTATCTTTCTAAAAAAAATTTGCCTTTCCGGTCAACCTGTTTACATTGCAAAGCGAGATTGCTTTGTTTCCCTCGCAATGACATGCGACGGGTTTTTCAACAGGCTGTTTATTATTGACATATTTAACATATTTTCAAAATTTCAATTCATATTATTATTTTGCATCAGTACGAATTTGTTAACCCGAAAACTGCAATTCATTCATTTTAAGGCAGGTATATATGCAGAAAAAGCTTTACCAACAGCACCTTTGTAAGACACATGATATTCAGAGAGCCTGAATATTTTCATCAGTAACGATTGATAACATTGAATAACCTAATTCTGCTTTGTAAAGGTTTTTATGCGTATATGCCTGCTTTGGTTATCAGATAAATGCAGTTTTCGGGTTAATATGCAGGGTTCTGTCTATTACGAGATCTGAGCTATTAGCTGGCCCTTGTGCTGCCTTTCAGCTTTAGCAAGCTCGAACAGGGCATTTGCGGCTTTAGCTACTTTATCCGCTCCACCTGGCATGAAATATATCTCTTTACATGTTGAGCAAACATAGGCCTTTATTCCACCAAGTCTGACCTTTATTCCGCCTCTTTCGAAGCCTTGTGATATAAGTCTGTATTCAAGTTTACCTCCGCACTCTGTACAACTTTTTTTGACTAAATCTTTATTCATGTCTTTCATACACGCATAAGATTACTAAATTTAAGACCTTTTATACAAGGATGTCAGACCAGAGAGAAAGGTCATCCTTCCAGACAAGATTTCTCTGGTATGTTGCCCAGCCATATAGCACCACAGAACCTGTAATCGCTGCTATTTCAATCCAGCACAAAAGCTGAGAGCGAAGAGCAAAAGGCATAGAGCTATTTTTTAGAATATCGTAACTCCTATCTGTTCAAAATGTTTATCAAATGTGAAAGCCTTCTGAAGCTTTAAATTTTTTATCAGCACAAAGCTGGTGCAGTCTGTGAAACTTAATTCCTTGCCATCGTATTTCTTAAAAATCTCCCATGCCTTCAGTCTGTCCCCCTCGGTTATATCCACAATCTTTACTATCCTGCTTTTAAATAGGGAATCGCCAAAGATGACTGCTGCTTGATGTGAGACCCTGTAACGAATCAAGGTGATGCTTTCGTCAAGTATATATTCTGACGTTATAAGCTCAATCTTTTTTGCTTTTATCTCCAGACTTTTCGCCATTGCTTCCTTATGATACTGGTCATTTTTGTCGTTAAGTGCGAGCCAGGCCGCGGTATCTACAAAGAGCTTCATTTACTTTTTTCCGTAAAGGTATTTGTCATGATTAACAGAAAGATCTTTATCTTTAGATCTGCTGGCACCAACCATGTCCCATAATGGGTCTTCTATCCAGTTTCTTTTCTTTTCTTTCTCGAGAATCTCAGAAACAGCTATCCTTACTATGCTGGCAATTGTGGTTTTTTCTTCATCAGCCTTTCTTTTTAATTCGCTGAGCACATCTTCAGGGAAATACATCTGTGTCCTTTTTAATGTAGGCATTGTAACCTCCTGATCAATATTCTATCAATATTCTATGATGTATAATATATACATCATAGAATATTCTTGTCAACTTAAAACCAGTAAATAGGTGTCAGGCCTTGACAGTCTGTTGAAAGGGTCTCACTATTAGCAGTTTGTCATGCTGAATTTATTTCAGCATCTCGTAAAATCAATAAGTTAGGAGACCCTGAAACAAGTTCAGGATGACGGAAACAGACTTTTTCAACAGCCTGTTAACAATTGATAGACTGCTGTTAAGTTTAAGGGGGCTAATTGCCTGGAGCTAAGAGCTCTGCCTCAAACACCAATCTTAGCCTTTATAGCAGATACTTCTTCCTCAAGTTTCATAACCTTGTGTTCTAATTTATAATGTTCTTCACGCCTTACTATCACCTCATAAAGTCTGGCTATCATTTCATTATTCCTGCCAATCATCTCATTCATCAAGTCAATCCTTTCATTGATGCTCTTGTTGAGTGAGTCAATCCTTTCATTGGTTGAGTCAATCCTTTCATTGATGCCCTTGTTGAGTGAGTCAATCCTTTCATTGGTTGAGTCAATCCTTTCATTGATGCCCTTGTTGAGTGAGTCAATCCTTTCATTGGTTTTAACTATCTCAGCCCTGAGCTCATTCCCTAAATGGTCTATTCTCTTGTTTGTCTCATCAATCCTGCGACTCTGGTCTATAATGTGGGTATTCATATCATCTAATCTCTTGTTAGTGCCATCAAGTCTTTGGTTGGCAACTGTGAGTCTTTCTTTCAAATCACCTAATTCTGGAATTACCATCTCCTGAATCACTTTTCTAACTGCCTCAATAATTTCCATAAGTATACCTCCTCTATCCGTTTAGCAAGCAAGGCCTCCTGAAAACCTTTTAACACATTATATAGTAAGGGCAATAAATAAATTTACATATTCACCCTCCCCTACATCCCCTCCCGTCAAGGGAGGGGAATATTAAAGTCCCCTCTTGAGAGGGGTGCAGGGGTGTGTGACCCTCGCCCCTTGCGGGAGAGGGTTAGGGTGAGGGGTATATAAACTTATTTTTTACTTTCATTATAGCACAAGTTTCTAAAGGAAGTTACGAAACCTAATAGGGTATGCAAACGCAAAAAACCATGAAAATTATTAGCGGTTACGTAGCTCAATCCCCCTGCGGATCTCTTCATAAGCGAGGTCATATTCCCCCTTTGAGCCGTATGCTATTCCTAAGTTGTAGTGTGCATCAGCATTGTTGGGGTTAATCTCAATGACGTGTTTAAAATGGGTAATAGCTTTATCTACCAGCCCTTTATAAAAATAGGATACTCCCAGGTTGATATGAGCCTCTATTGTATAACAATATCAGGCTGATCAGTACGACGAACTCCATCCAGCGTAATGCACTTAGCATAAAGCTATGAGCGGAGAGCATAGGGCGAAGAGCCATATTTGATTTTATAGGCTGAAATTATTTTGTCAAAGCAGCAACCTTTGCTTCTAAAAAAGCAAGTCTTTCTCTGATTTGGATAGCAATATCTATCTTCTCATCAAGACGTTTTATTTCAGAGGAAAGCTCGGAGTGTTTAGAATCTATCTTTTCATCGAGCCTCTTAATCTCAACCTGTAGTGCCCGTAATTCAGGGGCTACAATGTCCTGCAATGCCTGCTTTACCTCTTCATATACACCCATAAAACCTCCCCAGGTAATTTTACTTAATATTGCCAGATATTATCAGAAAATTCAATGATAAAGAATTGCTCTTAGGTAACCCGTCACTGAAGGGTTACTGCTCTTAGCTCTATGCTATTCACTCATTGTCATTAGTCTTGTCATTCTCTCTTTTGCCTGGCGATCATCAGGATTCAGCATCAGGGTTTTTTTATACTCATTAATGGCCTTAACTATTAGCTCTCTGCTCTCTGCTAATTGCTCTTTGCTCATAGCCCTTAGCTCATAGCCCTTAGCCAATTGTTCGTAAGATAACCCCAGATTATAGTAGATGTCCGGATTGTCCGATTCTAACTTCAATGCTAATTTATATTCAAGGACAGCATCTTCCATCAGTCCCTTTAAGCCATAAGCAGAGGCCAGATTGACATGGGCAGGCACATATCCTGGTTTTAAGGATATACCTTTTTTATACTCATCTATTGCCTGTTCAATAATGCCCTGTTTAATGTACACATTCCCGATGTTAACATAGACCTCACCATAATCAGGTTTAAGTCTCAGCGCCTCCTTATATTGAAGTATGGCCATATCTGTCAGCCCGATTTTCATATAGGCATTACCAAGACTGATATGGGCGTTTATGAAATTAGGTTTTAGTCTTAATGCCTCTTTTATTTCAACGATAGCTTTCTCAATCAAACCTTTTTCAGTATATGCTAATCCAAGATTATTATATGGTCTGGCCTTTGCGGGGGATTTTTTTACTACATCTGACCAGAGAGAAAGGTCATCCTTCCAGACAAGATTTCTTTGGTATGTAGCCCATCCGTATGTTAATACCACTGCGATAAGAACTACCAACTCCATATTCCGTAGAGTTATTTTGCTCATCAGGTTTATTGAGTTTATAGCACAAGAAACCGTGTAAACTCAAGGGCTCCAGAAACTGTATCCCATACATTTTCTGGAGCCCTTGATAGTCAAATGGTTTATAAGAAAAAGCAGGTAGCAACTTTTATTTTTCGTCTAACTGTCACCATGAACCCTTGCTCTTGTCATTCTGAAAGAGCGAAGCGACTGAAGAATCTCGCTCAGAATGACAATAATACTGCTTTTAGCCCTTTGTACATGATTATTTCTTGAAAAGTCAGGAAACTCCAAGTGCATTTTATCTTGACAATAAAACTAATGAATGGTATGTTCATATTATGAACAATCAGAAAAAACGTGACGGGAGTCATCGCTCACTGCATCTGCTTGAAGAACTCTCTAGAGGAGATGCTGTTACACAGCGTGAGCTAAGTAGCAAACTTGGAGTTGCACTCGGCCTTGTAAACTCATACATAAAAAACCTTGTCTCTAAAGGCTATATTACAGTAAAGGCAGTCCCTCCTAAAAGATATGCCTATTATCTTACCCCAAAAGGTTTTGCAGAAAAGACGCGATTAACATATCACCATCTGCAGAATTTTACAAACCTTTACAGAGAGGCAAGGAGAGACTTTAAGGAGCTTTTCAACAGACTTTATATAGAAGGTGTAAAGAGTGTTGTTTTTGCAGGTGCTGATGAGGCTGCAGAGATTGCGTATCTTTCCCTTCAGGAGTTCGATATAAAGTTTGCGGGTATTGTGGATAATGAACGCACGGGCAAGGATTTCTTTAAATACAAGATTATGCCTTTTGAGAAAATCAAAGAGATAGATGCGGATTTCATAATTGTAAGCTCATTCTTTAAAAGAGATGAGATTTATAAAAAACTCATGGAAGCAGATATAACACCTGAAAAGATAAAGAGCATATTCCCTGTATCGTTTGAGAGTACTTAGATAAAGTTTCCCAAGGGTCTAAGACTGTTGGGTTTTATAAATAATGAAAAGAATTTTGGTTATCTTAGGGCTAAAAGACCTGAAATGGCGGTAGCCTGCTTAAAAATCTCAAATGACAACAAGAAAAATCTCAAGAAATACGATTGCGTTGTGATATCAACCGACCATTCTTCTTATAACTATAATTTTATTGCTCAGCACAGCAGATTCATAGTGGATACGAGGAATGCAATGAAGGGGGTTCCTGGGTTTGCAGAGGGAAAGATAATAAAGGCGTAAAGAGGGTATAATATGCCAATAAAGACATGGACTTATAAACAGTATAAAGAAGCCTGGGACAGAAGGCTAAAAAAAGAAGAGCGCTAATGGACATAAAGGAAAGGATTGCTGATGGTTTAAAGAATCTACCTGTCAAGGTTAGATCGGCTGCTATCTATGGTTCGTGGGCAAAAGGGACACAGAAGGAAGATTCAGACATTGATATATTAATGATTTCAGATGAGGTTAACCCCAGGAAACAGAAAAGGGGCAGGGAAATTGCTACTATCAAGGAACAGCTTTCAGTATATGTTCCATTGGATATATTGCTATTAACGACAAAAGAATGCCTTTCAAATTTCAGAAACCATAATCCTCTTTTTCTGGATATTGCATGTGAAGGAATTGTTTTGCTGGATGAAGATGATTTTTTGAAATCTTTAATTGAAGAGACGAGGGCATATATATCTGAAAAGAAGCTCATAAAACTCGAGGATGGATGGGAATTTCCTGTTACAGATGGGGTACCGGTGTACCTTTCTAATATAAGCAATAAGGATTTTGCAATAGCAATGCTCACAGATGGAGAAAGGGATTTTGAGATTGCTGTAAAGATTTTGGAAGGCGGATATTTCGACAAGGCAGTATATCATTTTCAGCAGTCTATTGAGAAAGCGGTAAAAGCAGTTTTAATCTGTTTTGGGATATTCAAAAAGACACATTTTGTCGGGGAGATACTCCTGAAAGAGCTTGAAAGAAGGGAACTTGATGACAACTGGAAAGAAAAACTTGTGCAGATTTCCAGATTGAGTTCTGAAATAGAGCCAGAAGTAACATGGAGCCGTTATCCAGGAATCGATGAAGGCGTTCTATGGCTTCCATATGAAGAATATACAGAAGACGATGCAAATGAAATTAAAGAAAAGTGCAAACAGGCTGTTAAAGCTGCAAGGGAATTTTTTGAATGGTGGTTCAGATAGCAAAAAGAGTGATTCACAATATAAGCTTGATAAAAGAGATATTGAGACAGGCAGGAATAAGCAGTGAGGAATGGGTAAGGCTTAAAAATAAAATCGTCCCTTTTTTGCCCTATGTGCGACTGGCATTCGCTTTAAACCCAGAGGAATTTAATACTTTTCAAATATGCTGAAAAATGCTAAGTTAGTTGCAAAATTGAGTATAAGGAGGACAAACAATGAGCAGCAAGAAAACCTATAAAGAGCGGATAGTAATTGATCATGAGATTCACTTTGGAAAGCCCTGTGTAGCCGGCACACGGATTCTGGTAGAAGATGTGCTTGAATTGGTACAAGAAAATATTCCTTTCAGCGAGATTATTAAAAAATATTATCCTGACCTGGAAATCGAAGATATTAAGGCTTGTGTAAGATATGCAACAGATTTGGCCCGTTTGGAAGAAATTCATTTTGAGATAGCTTAATGCGTCTGCTTATTGATCAAGATGTGTATAGAATAACAATAGAACAGCTTAGAAAATGGGGTCATTCTTTTAAGAATCACTCCAGTAACTGTTGAGGATGTACATCGAGAACTTTATCGCCTCTTTCAGGAACATACCGAAGATGAATTAAAACATTTATTCTGTGTTGTTGAGCCTCATCGCCATCGAATTCGCCATTTATTGTAAGATTATCATGGTTTTTTAAACTACCCTTGAAAGCAGTAGGAATTATTGATGAGATTTCTTTTAACACCGATTTTCACAGAATCCTAAGC
>Ga0210011_1003736_pt1 | contig 11428 bp, 16 predicted proteins | sample CryGeymeta201502_FD_183972 | JGI IMG/M metagenome (GOLD analysis project Ga0210011, IMG submission 183972) | Groundwater microbial communities from Crystal Geyser aquifers in Utah, USA - Crystal Geyser metaG 2015-02 (SPAdes) (version 2) | ecosystem: Environmental > Aquatic > Deep subsurface >...
ACAGCCCTGTACAGCCGGGAAGAGTGAGGAGTAGGATGAGTAATAGGGTTTTCATTTCTCAATCTCCTCAATGAGTTTAACTGCCTTGTAGTACCAGTCTGGTGCTACCTCTTGTATAACACATGGGGGAAAGTTCGTGTATGGCTCTACTACCTCCTTCAGAATATTTAGTAAATCTGGGGCTTTGACTATGAGTTTGGCGTTGGCCTTGAAGTTCGGAAATATCTCAAGATCTTCAGACGGATCGTAGGGATCTGATACGCCCTCATAGAAATGACAGATTGTTTTGTAATCCCATCCAGCATTTGGTCTTGTTGAAACAGTACCAATGTGCGTTGAAGAGGGATTTATATCGTAAATTTTCCACGGACCTGATGTATGTTTCATCCTAGAACCTCCCTCAAATGTTCATTGAAAACCTTCACGCTACAGTCCATGGGACCAGCGTAGTTTATCCCGGTGTCAGTACGGAACACCTGAATCCATGTGTTATAGAATTTTATAGCTATAGGTGTACCATCTACATCCTCTTGGAGTACAACCCATTTGTTCTTATTTTGTTTCCTCTGGTCATTAACAAATTTTATGAATTCTTCTTTGGTCATGGTTTTGTCTCCTTTTTTAATTAGATATAATTAATCATCATAAGAGGTGAGCAGTCCTGAGTCATTACTTTTCAAGTTTGGTGAGTGCCTCCTTCAATATGTCTGATAGCCCTTCTACCATATTACAACGCACCGCTTCTTCAGTGGCGTGTTCTAGCATAGCTGACAAACTGGTCTTGACTATAGGCCAGAAAGGATCGCCTAAATAGAACACAATCTCATCTGGCGAACTGGGGTAGTAACCTACATTCTGCACCCCTTGGTATGACTTGTCTTCCAAGATCTTTTGGGCGAGCACACAAGCTGTGTGGACTATCATCCTGTGAATCGGCACACCTATGATGTTACTGATGTCATCAGACAGGGCGTCGTGGAAATCAAACAGTCCACCCTCCAGCAGTTCATCCACATTGTCCTCTACTACCCCCGTAAGTTTTGGTTCACTGGAATCTGCCCACTTGTCAATGTTCTTGAATTTGTATTCTCTCATGGTTTTGTCTCCTCTTAAGGTTTTAAGGCTTGACCCACACTGTGATGTGTGGGTCGGTAGTTTCTAATTAGAAGTAATTAATATCTGAAAGAATCTGCTTGAAGTCCAGCCAACTCCATATTACTCAACGGCAGCAGCCATTTCTTGTGGAAATTATCCCTAATCCATTGTGCTGTGCGTTTCTTCATACTCCTGTTGTGCTGATGCCAAGCTATCCTCTCCTCCAAGTAAGCTTCATCTCTATCGGCAAACTTTTTGTAGTGTAGAATAAAGCTCTCCACACCCTCACCAAGTTCTATAAAGTAGTGCATATACGTTATGCAATTACAATACAGTTTCAGATCATCTTTGGTCAGAAACCTCTTATCTCCTTTTGCTACATTACTCGCTACCCAGCCAACTACCGTGCTGTACACTTGACTTGTTATAATCTCTCTTACTGCTTCTTGTGTCATTTGCTACCTCCTCAGTTTAAATTTAATTTAATTTACTTTTGCCTTTACGTTCTCAACTAAAAACTATATCATGCTGAATGTCAACTATAAAGACGTTCTTATATGAAAACAAATCTAGGGAGTGGACATGGACTTGAATCAGTACAGGGAAGAGAAAGGATTGAGCTATAGTAAGCTAGCGAAAATGCTCGGATTCTCAAAGAGTTACGTATGGCAAATTTGTCGGAGACCGGAGATTCTCCGCATATCCGATGTTAACAAGATAGCTGAGGTGTTGGGTAATGAGGTTGATTTTCGTAGTCTTATAAAGGAGCAGTAGACTATGATTCAATTAACTGAACTCACCTCAAACCAAGGCACAATCTGTAAGAAGTACACTGTCCAGCCTGATGGTTCATATAATGTAGTGGCTGCTCCAACTATCTACGATGCGACCAGCAAAACTGTTTCATTAGAGTTCGGAGCTGTCGGTGCTTACTTGGACAACCTTGCGAAATCTCCGGAGAAATGCATCCTCCTAGGTGTTCACGGTAGTGTTGACGAGGAATTCCAACTCACAACCGAGGGTAATTTAGAGGCTGGAAAAATAGCTCGTACCAAAGAGTTCTTCAGTTGGTGTAATTCCGGTAATGTCTCCCTCATTTATTTAGATTTCGATTCTAACGCTCCAGATGCCCTGCGACAACGCTTTTTAAGTGAACTGGATGCTATCCTACACGATGCTCTGATCGGCGAGACACAGGCCCAAAGAACGCGAATTTGCCGGTGGCTCAGACCTAGCACCTCAGCCAGCGTTGAAATCAACGGAAAGAAAGGGAATGGACTCCATGTCTATATCCCCGTCAAAAAATGCAATAATGAGCTAATCAAGCTCATCCACCGCTGGTGCTGGCTCACTTCCCCAGATTACCGAGGCTACAAAGTCAGCAAGGCCGGAAGCATCACTTCCGAGAGCCTCATTGACCCTGCTGTAGGCTCCCCTGAGCGTGTCGTATACTCATCTGATGCCATAGTAGAAGGTCCAGAAGAATTTTACAAGCACATTGAACGGACATGCTCTTACCAACCCGGCGGCGTCCTGGATGCAGAGATAGCAATTGGCATCCTTCGAGAGCTGACGGTTGACTTTGAGAAAGAATGGGGAATTTATAAACGCGTCAAAGAAACAGCTCCTGATGTAGTCGCAGTCAAACAAGCGTGGATTGCTGCTCAAACTCAAAAGAACATTGAATCTGGAATGTCTGAGAAAGAAGCGAAGAAATCCGCACAAAGTCTCAGTAACTCCGTGCTGTTATCCAATGTAGTGCTAAGACGCACCGACGGCACAGAGGTAAGGGTCTCGGAAATTTTGACTGACCCTGACAAATGGATTGGCGTAGATAAGTTCAATGACCCCATAAAATGTGAGGGCGGAAGAAACGTCGGCAAGATCCTCGGCCAACCTGAGTCTCCCTTCTTGCACAGTTTTAGCCACGGGGGAGTTAAATATGCTCTCAGATGGACTTATGAAGATCTTCTGGAGTGGATTGATTCTGCTAATGAGGATGAAGTTGCGGACTGGTTTGGCACCCACATATCTAATGCTGATATCTCTGAAATATATATAGAGAAGTTAAATAAAGCAGTCTCAAAGAAAATTGAAGTGAGTCTGCCAGTGGTTCGCAAGGAAGTAAAGACAGCAATGACTGCGGCTGCCTTGACATTGTCTGAGGATGCCGCTGATGAACAAATCGACCCTGAGGCCATGTATGGACGTGCAGTTACATCAGATGCCAGCCATGGTGATATTATGGAGGATTACATCCGTAATACTAGAGACTGTCGTGTTTTTGGGGGCAGTGTTTACGCATGGGAGGGCGGCACCATATGGCAGGAGCATACCCAAAAAGTCATCAAGAAGAAACTACGTACCTATTATAACCATGTTGGCTTGTGTAAAACCGGGAGCCACTACAAAACGCTAGTTCAAATGGTTGTTAATGACTCTGATGCTACTATCCTCCAATGGGATGAAGCGTTCGGCTTCCCTTGCTCTGATGGCTTCTACCTTATAAAGGATGAGAAGGTGGAGAGAGTAGAATATAGCAAAGATCTGCTGTGCCGTTTCAAAATAGGCATTAAACCTAATTTTAGTATGAAGACTCCATTGTTTGACAAGATTCTAGCGAATATTAGAAATCCTGTGTTGTTCCAGCAGCTCTTTGGCCTGGCTATCAGCGGATATCTAAATAAGGTACAGAAAGTGATGGTGATGAAAGGCACAGGAGGCGCAGGAAAAGGCACAGTCAGTGATGTCATGATGGCCATGCTACCTACCAACAGAGTCACCTCTGTGTCTCTTGATCAGTTAAATCAGGAATATTACCGTGCTCATATTGCTCAGTCCAGAGTCAATTTTGTCTCAGAAGTCCGGACAGGGCGAGGTACTAAGAAGATAGATATAACAGGCTTGAAGGAGATTACTGGTGGCGGTATTATCTCTGCTCGTGCTCCTTACTGTGAGCCGTTTAATTTCAAATCATCTTGTAGTTTTATAATATCTATGAATGATAACTTCACCCTTCATCCAGTTGGCCCAGAGACGGAAAGAAGATTTGGCCACTCCATGGTACAATTTACGAAGGACGCTGAGTCTGAGGAAATTGTTGGCTTGGCTGATATGATTATTGCTGATGAACTTCCAGGAGTCCTGGCATGGGCCATAGAGGGCGTTCGGATGTACTTTGAACATGGCCTTGAGGATTCACTTAGTCTGGAGATGTACCGGAGATGGGAGTTATCTGTTGACCCTGTTGCTCTCTTCCTTGATGAAAGTGTCATTATTACTGGTAGTGTCCGTGATTACGTGGACAGGTCGGAAATGTGGAAACGCTTTCAAGCATTTTGTTTAAGTGGTGGGTATGGTGACTGGAAGAAGGGCGATTTTTTTGCTGATCTTGATAAGAGTTCAAAACTTGGACCTATCAAGAAGTCTGATGGAGTTTATAAAATCTTTAGATGCAAGTGGTGTTAATTGTGCTGCTTCCTACTCAGGGCAGAATTTGGCAAAACCCTGAGTGGTAGTTTTTGGCAAAATTTAGGGCACTTTATTTTTAATAATATCATGCTCTTGGGTCAGAATCAGTGACATTTTGAAAAGATTTTTTATATAGTAGATATTTTTTGGTGTGTATGTTGATAACAAGTTAAGGGAGTAAAATAGTGATAATGATTCTTATAAAGGCGGTTTTTGTCAATTTGAGCATATACACCACACGATCTATACAACTCTTCAAAAAAATTTTGCCAAATGTCACTGTTTCTGGCATAAATACTATGAAATGTTTATAAAAAAAATGCCATGAATTCTTTTAAATTCTGCCGAAAACTGCCGCATAATGCACTGTTAGGTTTTATATATTTGTAAAATAAGGAAATGATTATGAAAAATGAGTTAGTGGTGATGGATTCAAGTCTCGATGGAGTAATTGATGACGCTGTTGATCTTGGCAAGAAATATTTAAGAGCATCCAAAGAGGCAACAAACACCAAATCAGCTTCGTTAGCACTTTCAGTTGCTGAAAGGGCGTTTGCTTTGGCTTCTAAGGTAGGTAAAGATACACAAGAAGCTAGCGACGTAAGTAGTCATCAGTTTATTACTAAAATAAAAACTAGGGTCAATCGTGCACAGCTTTGGTCGGCTTATTTGGACCATTGCGAAGAGCACGAGCTTTTACCTTTAAGAAAGGGTGAGTTCTTCTTGAAGTTGGCTCAGTATAATTTTAAGACTAAGAAATCTGATGGAATCAATTGGGTGATTCCACCAGATTGGAATGACAGAATGAAGCAGATTATATGAGCGGATAGCCACAATTTCTATGGCTTCTTAGTCGGTTTGGGTAAGGAGGTTTACTAAACCTCGTTACTCGTCGGATTTCAGTTTGAACTTGGATCTGCTTTCTATTCAGAAATTCTTTGATTTCTTGTCTCAGGGTTTTCATTTTATGCTCCTTGGTGTGTTGATATGGGTTGAGTTGTTTTTGGCGTGACGGTGCCTTTAAAGCGTTTCTATGAAGCCTACGATTAAGTAGGCTAGGATGATTATGATTGGTATGATTGGTATGATTGGTATGCGCATTTGATTTTCTCCTTTACTTGAGGTTTACATTTTCTAATTAGTTCTAATTAGAAAATTGGGATATAGAAAGAAAATTGAGCGAGCGCTCAGTCGGATTCTGGAAAAATTGAGCGAGCGCTCAGTCGGAAAATTGGGCCTGGGTAGCAAAAATTTTGGCCTAATAAGGTACATTTGGCAATTTCGCCAAATAATTATAGACTATAGACCTCAAATTTCGAACTGCAAATAATCTTCTTCAATCCACTTTGGGTTCCGGTTAGATTTCTTGAGCCAGTTCTCATAGGCTCGACATCTTCTTTTGTCTGTTGGCTCACATTCCACAAACCAGCCGCCAAATTCCTCTTCCAGAAGTATCATGACTTCTTGGAAGAATCTCAGTGATTTTTTTGCTGTTTGCACAGCAAAAGGATTCCGCTTCTTCATGAAAGCGGAGAAGTCTTTTTTCCTTGGCAATGCTGTAATTGTGAAGCATGCCAAAGTTTTCTTTTCTGGGAACAAAGAGAATTCGACACAATACTTCATGCCATCCTCCATTTTCACGACGGTTACATCGTGAATGTTATGTCCACACATGGATACTTTCCGGGTGTATATTTTCATATTTAGCCCCTTTGATTAGATCTAATTAAAATACCTATTATGTAGTAATTTCAACTATTTAACAGGCCCTTCGGTACCCAAAAATTTTTTATTTTTCCAGAAAAATATCAATGTTGATATTCTCCATGGAGACAAATCCCGAATTTTGGGCACAAAAAAACCCGACCATTGCTGGTCGGGTTGGTTAGTGTTAGAGTATCGCGGAGCTTGTTAAGTTCCCAATACTTTTTATCTTGGTCTTCTTATATCTTTTGGTGGACTTCTTGAAGCTCTTCAAACAGGCTCTTCCTGTGATTTTTGATTCTTTTATTATATATTCCACAGGCACTAAAGAACCTGCGTGTCTTGCTCGTTTATCGCCCTTCTTGAGCCAAAATTCAGCCCATTTACTTGCAGGCAATCCTTGGAATGTGCACTTAAATTCGTACACTTCCATGTTAATTACCATATCGAGGGGTATAGAAACATACCCTTCACGACTCTTGACGAATTCCTCGGGGTTGGGCACAATCGCCCCACGGTTTTTATATACAATAACGTTCATTTAATCCTCCTTTATAAGATTTGATAAAAATTTAGCCCCAGTAAAATTTTTTCTAGTAAATGCTAGTAATAGTGGTATATTATGGATACTCTGAGCGTTCTCCGCTCTTCGTTCAGAGGGGCTAACTAGTTGTTTTAATTAGAACTAGTTAAAAAGTTGACTCTTGAATGGGTATTTTACCTACATGGATTTTAATTACATCTAATCAGTTTTTGCCCACCTTTCAGCACAGATACACTAGACGCAACTGTGCTGAAAGGTGGGCAACAACCTTTTCAGTTGTTGCCTTTCGCTGTTCAAAAAATCCGTATAATTGCGCTCTTAACGCCCTGGAAAAGGACACAACCTTGACGGATTTATGACATATCGCACGTGTAGTTTGCTCGATTGAGCCGAACATTTTGCAATGTTTTAACGGTTCTTACTATCCAACCGTAACGGCGGGTAAAATATTCTAATTAGAACTAATTAGAATATTTAAGTATTTAATTAAATACCTAACACAGATGATATATGTTAGGCTAGGTATTTAACTAAATACTTAAATATCACAACACGAAAAGTCCAGACGGATTTTGCCCGTCTGGACTTTTTGCTATTTCTCCATGAATTCTTTATATGTCAGATAGCTCCATCCTCCACCGGATGACATATAAAGACAGTACTCTTCTTCATTCATGGTATAAATACCATAAATGTGAGTACATCCGGAATTCTCAAACCCCCTTACGGAGATGTAATATCCCCGTTTGGCCTCTGCAATCGCAGAGGCCAGGTCTTCCTGCATATCTCTATGCAGGATTGCTTCTTCATATCCCATATTGTATGTATTCATAGCAATTATCCTTTATTAGAATTTTTAAATATTACAACACAAAAAGTCCAGACGGATTTTGCCCATCTGTACTTTTGTCTTACTCAAACTCGGAGAGTTCGGCAAATTCTTTGAGAACTTGCCAATAAATCAAATCATCCGGCAGCTCACCGGGTAAGCATTTTACCGATACCCCAGCTGGAATAGTTCCAGCCGGAACACGACTATTTTCTGGATAGTCCAGGAGCTGAAGCTCCACACATTCATTAGAATTCAGAGTATAAACGGAACAAACTGCCCCGTTTATGTTTAAACCAACCGCATATCTAGTCATAGCAATTATCCTTTATTAGAATTTTTTGATTAGATATAATTAAAAACACGATGTTTTTAAATAGAATCTAATCAGTTTATTTCGTTTGCCCTTTTGTCTGGTATTGCTCGTTTTTTGCTGTTACTTGAGAGAACTAACAATTATCTCAATATCTGCCGACAGCTCAACGAGCTGTTTCTGCAGCTCGTCTTTACTGATTTTTTTGTCCAAGACAAGGTCGGAAAGCTTCGCCTGGACTGCAGCAAGGCCGTCGAGAAGCGACGTCGATTTATCGGCCTCCTGCTCAGCTCTTACAACGTCCTCCGCCGAAGGCGACAGGTCTGGGAGTGCATCTTTCCCAGCCGCTTCCTTCGGTGGTTTACATCTCATTGACGCCATATTGTTGAATACGACGCTGTTCCTAAAGCAACGTTTTGCGACAACGTTGCCAAACTGCAGCCAGTGTTTCTTCACGAGAGCGTTACGCTCTGCGACCTGCATCTTTTCATCCCAGATGGACAACTCGGACAATAAAACCATAGCACTCCATTTCTGGAGTGCCTGCCAGCCGCACGCGACACGGGACTTTCCATTGCCGATATCACACTTGCGCTTCCACCCTCGTTGAGAGTGGCAATAACTAGTGTAATTGTCCATACATTCGGCGGGTGTAGATACCGCCGAAAAATGGGTTATTAATTTCGCGGTGCTCAGGGCACCGGAAAAGCTCTGTTCGATTTCTGCCTCAACATTGATCTCTTTGATTATGTCGAGTACAGGCTCTGCTATACTGATTTTTGTTGCCATGGTATTTTATCCTTTATAAACATTCGTTTATAGTTGGAGCAATACCAGACAAAAGGGCAAACTAACACGTTTTATACACATATACTCCAACCCCGTCCTATCCCCTCCTATTACCCACCTAGCCGGAAAACCTGGATACATGCCGTCTCAAAACATGCGTTATTTATCGTTTTTCAGCTATCGTACTCTATACTGAGTACTCCATATTGGTATATGGTATGCGCCCTCGCATAATACCTACTAGACGGCTGTTTGGTGCTCTGTCGCGTATCCTATTGACAACGCCAGGTGACAGTCTGGACAAAGAACATTTGACAGGGTACAACCAAAAACAGCCTCTACTATCCCATAACGTAAGCCAGGGAAGTAAAAGAAGAGAGGAGGAAAGATTGAAATATATGCCATCTAGTGATGGACATTCCCCAGTGAAAACTGGTTATTCAAAAGGGGTAGTGGTGTGGCCAGGTACAGCCGCCTGGTACGAGTCCAGGACACAATATATGATGCACATACTATGCCAAAAGTAACATATCATATAAAATGTAATGATAACAGTGACCTATAGTTTATGGGTGGATATAAGCAGATTATACCTGTACAGATATGACCAACGTTGGCTATATATAACCAGTTACTGTTATGTGTTAGGGTGACCTGTTGTGTCAGCCTATACTAACAAAGTTAGATGTGACTAAAAAAATTTGTGGGCTGGGAACCTGTTGTGTCAGCCTATACTAACAAAGTTAGGTACTACCAACACTGGCCGACTATCACAGGGTGGTGTACTACAAAGTGATAGTCAGCGGGCTAGCGATGTACTACAAAGTGATAGCTAGGGGTATACCGATGAGCGACGAGCTGGCACGAGAAGTGCGACTAGATCCCTCTTCGATACGGAGGCCATTTTTCTAGAAAAATATCAACTATTATATTGTAACTATAATCTAGACTGAGTATAGTTAAAAGAAAAGGCGCACTATGCAACAAACTTATAGTAAAGGCAAGCGCAAGAAAATAGTCATCGACAATGAAAACTTCTATATAACTATAACTCCCAACTCCGTGACAGCTACTGTGCCATTCGAAAATAGGCCAGAGAACCTAAAGTTAAGGCAAATCATTGACTCAATCTGTGAGACTATAACAACAACCCTGGAAGAACTAACAGATGAACAAGATCAACCAACAAGTCAAGCACCTGTGCATAATATGCCACCAGCCAATTAAAGAAGGAATCTCTAAGGAGTTTGAGATAACAAAAGACAACCCAATCCTCTGTCTCAAGTGCGCCGAAGAGATAGCATGTACAATGACTATAAAATACGGTGGATTCTGGTAAGCAGCAAGTAAGACTAATATATTCAAATAGGTATATAAATGGACGTAGTCTACGAAATCGACAAGCAGATCATTGAACAATTTGCACAAGCCCTCCTTAACAGGGACCAAGAGGAACTCCAGGAAGCCATGATCAACGCCAACGCTAGACTTAGTGGATTCTGCTTCTGTCTCGCACAAGGAAAAGAAGACTGTGTATGTGGCGCGTGGGGAAAGGATACTTAAAGGTAAGGATAATTAACAAAACACCAACATTTGTAAACTATAATGACATGAAGAGAGTAAAAACAAGTATAAAAACAAGCTTCACACAACAATATATTGCGGAAAAGCTCGGAGTAGCTCAGCCAACAGTCTCAAACTGGCTGAAACTGAAGGTGAAACCGTCAAATATGGCGCAGAAAATGCTTCAGAGACGCTTTCCTAAGCTAGCAGAGGATCTGGAGGAAGCATGGAAGAACTAATTGACACCAGAATCTCCGTCAGCCAGGAATTGAAGGAACACTACGACAAGATCATCGAAAGAAGAGACAATATCCTTGATGATCCGGGCTCGGAGAACAGGGATCTCATAGGAATTCTCAATGCCACAACATCTATCATCAGGGAACTCTCAAAAATCCAACAGGACCTGTACAACTCAGAGAAGTTCGCGATATTACAACAGATAATTGTCAACGTCCTCAAGGATTGCGACCAAGAAGTAGCGAATAGGGTCATTGCGGCTTTGGAGGCGAGACTTGAAAAGATTAGCTGAGAGTTTTTTGATCTCCTTGAAGGCGCAGGTAACTGCTGACAAGACATCTTATAAGAAATTCATCGTTGAGAATACTTATTTAGCAGGTGAAAATTTCTCGTTCGTTGACCATGAGTTCCAGGAGTACATACTAGATGTCATTGAGAGTAATCCTGGAAAGACCTTCTCGGTATCCAAGCCATCACAGATTGGGTTGTCAGAGTTATTCAACAGATTGATCATAGCCATAGCAGCGATTAAGGCAGGGACAGGAATCCTTGTCAGCTTTCCAAGCATAACTTTTTCACAGGAAGTGTTTCGAACCAGACTAGCACCGATCATAAACAGCTCCCCTGTGCTCAGATCTCTGATAGATAAAAACAATGACAGCTCCTCTGTTAAAAGATTCCACAACGAATCCATCATGTATGCTCTCGGTGGATCATTACAATCCAAGTCATCATTACTTAACCGCCCGATTTCATTAGTTTTTTGCGATGAGACTGATCGGCAAGACATAGATATCATGTCAGGCTACTCAACTCGTATGGTACACACCAAGGAGAAAGATAGGCTGGTACTAAATGTATCAACACCAACTGTTGATGG
>Ga0210011_1003761_pt1 | contig 11373 bp, 10 predicted proteins | sample CryGeymeta201502_FD_183972 | JGI IMG/M metagenome (GOLD analysis project Ga0210011, IMG submission 183972) | Groundwater microbial communities from Crystal Geyser aquifers in Utah, USA - Crystal Geyser metaG 2015-02 (SPAdes) (version 2) | ecosystem: Environmental > Aquatic > Deep subsurface >...
CGCGCCGCGCTGCAATCCCTGGTGACGCACAATCTGCGCGACATCTTCGCCGTGCCGCACAGCGCCCTGCATCTGTGGCGCGACGAACCGCCCAGCGCCGAGGTGCTCGCCTTCGCCGATGAGCACGCGCAACCCGTCTGTGCGCATCACGCCATCGCCGACACGCTGGCCTGGTTCGGCGAGGCCGGCCAGCATCTGCGCTCCTTCGCTTATCTGCCCTTGCGCGCCAACGGCCAGACCATCGGCCTGCTGATCCTTGCCAGCGAAGACAAGGAACGTTTTTATCCCGAAATGGGCACGCTGTTCCTGCAACGCATCGCCGAAACACTGGGCAGCGCTTTCAGATTGCATGTCTGACGAGCCTGCAACGCTGGCGGGTTATCTCGCCTATCTCAACAACGAGCGCAACTATTCTCCGCTCACCGCCGAGAACTACGCGCGCGACATCCGCCGCTTGTTCAAGCTGGCCGGCACGACACCGCTGCCGGACTTAAAAAGCCATCACATCCGCCGCTACGTCGCGCAATTGCACGGCAGCGGACTGGGTGGACGTTCGCTGGCGCGCGTGCTCTCCGCCTGGCGCGGTTTTTACAGTTACCTGATGCGCGACCACGGCTGCCAGAGCAACCCCTGCGCCGGCCTGCGCGCGCCAAAAGCGCCCAAGACCTTGCCGCATGCGCTGTCGCCGGACGAAGCCGTGCAACTGGTGGAAATGAAAGTGGAATCGCCGCTGGATGCGCGCGACAAGGCGATGTTCGAGCTGCTCTATTCTTCGGGGCTGCGTCTGGCGGAACTGGTGGGGCTCGACCATGATGTCATGCGCAACAGCCTGGCCTCACATGAGTTGAGCGTGACCGGCAAAGGCAGCAAGACGCGCATCGTGCCGATGGGCAGCCATGCCGTCGCCGCGCTGCACGCCTGGCTTGCGGTGCGTGATCAGATCGCCAAACCGGATGAGATTGCATTGTTCGTCGGCAAGAACGGCCGCCGCATCAGCCCGCGCAGCGTACAACGACAACTGCATCAGCGCGGCATCACACAGGGCATCGCCAGCGGCGTGCACCCGCACCTGCTGCGCCACTCCTTCGCCACACACCTGCTGCAATCGTCCGGCGATCTGCGCGCGGTGCAGGAAATGCTCGGCCACGCCAGCATCTCCACCACCCAGGTCTATACCCATCTCGATTTCCAGTATCTCGCCAAGATCTACGACAGTGCGCATCCGCGCGCGAAGAAAAAAATATGAACCCGGCAAAGCCCAAAACGCATTCAACCCCGCATCGCCCATCGCAAGGCGGCAAGGATTTTCGCCGGCGCGTTCAGCGCAGCAAACAGCAGGATGAAGCGCGCGCACCGCAACCCATAGCCAAGCCGCGCGCCGGCAATGCTGCCGCCCAACCCGGCATCCTCCTCAAGGCAGGGCGCGAGAAATCCTTGCAGCGCCGTCACCCGTGGGTCTTCTCCGGTGCCGTTGCGTGCATCGACGGCGCACCCGCCAGCGGCGACACGGTGGCCGTGCGTGATGCGGCCGGAAATTTTCTGGCTTGGGCGGCGTATAACCCCGACTCGCAAATCACCGCCCGCGTGTGGTCGTGGCGTGAGCCGGAAATCATCAATGCGGCGTTCTTCCACCGGCGTATCAGCGCCGCCTTGCAGGCGCGCCGCGCGCTCGGTCTTGAACGCGACAGCAACGGCATACGCCTCCTCCACGGCGAATCGGATGGGCTGCCCGGCCTCATCGTGGACCGCTATGGCGACGTGCTGGTGTTGCAGCTCGGCAGCGCCGGGCCGGAGTATTGGCGCGACACGCTGGCCGATCTCCTGCAGGAATTATGTGCGCCCGTTTGCATCTATGAACGTTCCGATTCCGACGGGCGCACGCTGGAAGGCCTGCCCAAACGCTGCGGCGTGCTGCGCGGCGCATTGCCGGAGACAGTGGAAGTGAACGAGAACGGCTTGCGCTTCGCGGTGGACGCGGCCGCCGGACAAAAAACCGGTTTTTATCTCGACCAGCGCGACAACCGCGCGCTGACCGGCACCCTGGCGGCGGGCCGCGAGGTGCTCAACTGCTTCTGCTACACCGGCGGTTTTTCACTGTATGCCCTGCGCGGCGGGGCGAAATCGGTGCTTTCCATCGACTCGTCACAGGAAGCACTGGAAATCGCCCGGTGCAATGTGGAATTGAATGGACTGGACGCGTCGAAAGCCGAATGGCAAAGCGCCGACGTGTTCGAAGCGCTGCGCAAATTGCGCGACCAGAACCGCAAATTCGATCTCATTGTGCTCGACCCGCCCAAGTTTGCCCCCACCGCCGCCTTTGCGGAAAAAGCCGCGCGCGCCTACAAGGACATCAATCTGCTCGGCTTCAAATTGCTGCGCCCGGGCGGTCTGCTGTTCACCTATTCCTGCTCCGGCGGTATCAGCGATGACCTGTTCCAGAAGATCGTCGCGGGCGCCGCGCTGGATGCTGGGGTCGATGCGCAGATCGTGAAAAAACTCCACGCGGCAGCGGATCACCCGGTGTTGCTGAGTTTTCCGGAGGGCGCGTATTTGAAAGGACTGGTGCTGCGGGTGGCTTGAGCGGTAGAGACACGACCCCGCGCCGTTGTTCACCGTCGGCTCGCCGCTGCTTGGCGGCGATGTGCATCAGTGCTGGCTCACGAAGGGTTTGAATCCGAGTCTGCCGGCCAGGATGTTGGCGGCGCGGCGCGCGGCATCGGCACTGGCATAGGGCCCGATATGAACCCGGGTCAGCCCCTGTTTCTGCTGCAGAATGATGCCTTTACCGCTGTCGCCCAGTTCGGCGCGCATCTTGGCGAGGAAACTTTCCGCGCCCTGTCTTTCCCGAAATGCGCCCAACTGCAAATACACTTTACCCGCCGTATCGGATTCCATGACCGGCATCACCGTGGTTGCCGCGACGGTTTCCACTTTGACCGGCTCAATCGCGGCAGCGACCGGCGCATTGCCCGTGGCGGCCAGACTTTCCACTTCCACTTCGGCGCTGCCCTGGTTGACGTAGCCAAGCTTATACGCGGCGGCATAGGACAGGTCCATGATGCGGTCATGCAGGAACGGGCCGCGATCGTTGACACGCACCACCACCGATTTGCCGTTGGCCAGGTTGGTCACGCGCGCGTAGCTCGGCACCGGCAGTGTGGGGTGCGCGGCGGTCATGCCATACATGTCGTAGGTGTCGCCGATGGAGGTGTGCTGGCCGTGGAATTTCTTGCCGTACCAGGAAGCGCTGCCGCGCTCCTTGTAGTTGCCCGTTGCGGCCAGCGGGGTGTAGGTCTTGCCCAGCGCGGAATAGGGGCGGTTGGCGTAGCGGTGCAGCGGCTCCGGCTTGGGCACCGCATCGGGGATGCTGTCCAGATTGGCCGGGGCATCGGCGCCGGGGCCGTCACCTGCCAGATATCCACCGCCTTGCGTTGCCACCGGTTTTTCTGCCGCACTCGTGGCCGGGCGCTGCGGGGAAGTGGAACAGGCGCTCAACAGCGCCAGAGCGAGCGCAATCGTGATACCGGATTTTGTCATGCTTGTCTCCTCAGGTTTTGACCAGACGCTGGTGGGTATGGATGCTCATCAGCACGCCGAAGCCGAGCATCAGCGTAAGCAATGATGTGCCACCATAACTCACCAGCGGCAGCGGCACGCCGACCACCGGCAGAATGCCGGTGACCATGCCGATGTTGACGAAAGTGTAAATGAAAAAGGTGAGCGTGATGCTGCCCGCCATCAGACGCGTGAAGTAGGTGGATGCGTTGGCGGTGATGACAAAGCCGCGTCCGATGACGAAGACGTACAGCCCCAGCAACAACAGGTTGCCGATGAAGCCGAACTCTTCCGACCAGACGGCGAAGATAAAGTCGGTCGTGCGCTCGGGCAGGAAATCCAGATGGGTCTGTGTGCCCTGCATGTAACCCTTGCCCATCAAGCCGCCGGAGCCGACCGCGATCATGCCCTGGATGGTGTGGTAGCCCTTGCCCAGCGCATCCTGCGACGGGTCGAACAACATCAGGATGCGCTGGCGCTGATAGTCGTGCAGCGCATGCCACAGGAACGGCGCACTGGCCGCTGCGGCGACGAGCAAGCCGATGATGACGCGCCAGCTCAAGCCGGCGAGAAACAGCACGAAGAAACCGCTGGCGGCGATCAGGATGGAGGTGCCGAGATCAGGCTGGCGCACGATCAATGCCAGCGGCATCACCAACAACAGGGCGGCGATGAGATGGTTGCGCCAGGTCAGGGTCGCTTCGTGCTTCTCGAAGTACCAGGCCATCATCAGCGGCACCGCAATCTTCATTAGTTCAGAAGGCTGGATGTTCGCCACGCCCAGATTCAGCCAGCGCCGCGCGCCGTGGCTGATCTCGCCGAACAAGGCGACGCCGATCAGCAGAACCATGCCCAGCACGTACATCGGCACGGCCAGCCGCATCAACCAGTGCAGCGGCATGTTGGCGATGATCCACAGCACGATGAAAGCCACGGCGATATTGCCCAGCTGCCCCAGCACGCGCGCGCTGTTGCCGTCACTGGCGCTATACAGCGTCAGCAGGCTGACCAGCAGCAGCGCCCCCAGCCCGGACAACAAGACCGGATCGAGGTGCAGCACGAAACGCTGTTTGAGTTGGCGCAGATTCATCAATCTCCCTCCGGGGTGTCGCTGACTGCGGCTTTTTTCAGGGGCTTGGGCCGTTTGCCCAGCAGAAAATAATCGAACACCTTGCGCGCGATGGGCGCGGCGGTGGAACTGCCGTGGCCGCCGTTCTCCGCCAGTACGGCCAAGGCGATGCGCGGCTGGTCGGCCGGGGCGAAGGCGATGAACCAGGCGTGGTCGCGATTGTATTCCGAGACTTTTTTCTCATCATATTTTTCGCCCTGCTTGATCGCGATGACCTGCGCCGTCCCTGTCTTGGCTCCCACCGGATAAAGCGCGTTGTAAAACGAGCCGGCCGCAGTACCGCCCGGATGGGTGACCGCCTGCATCGCGCGCTTGACCAGATCGATATCCTGCGCCGGGATCTTCAGGTCAAACAGGGGTTGCGGCAGCGCGGTCGTCTCGCCTTGTATCGCCTTGACCAGATGCGGACGATAGCCCATGCCGCCGTTGGCCAGGGTGGCCGTGACATGCGCCATCTGCAAGGGCGTGGCCAACTGATAGCCTTGCCCGATGCCGGCCGACACGGTATCGCCCGGATACCAGATCTGCTTGTGGCGTTGCATCTTCCACTCGGTGGAGGGCAACAGCCCCGGCACTTCGCCCTCGAGGTCAATTCCGGTGCGCTTGCCAAAACCAAATTGGCCAAGATAGTCGTGCATGCGATCGATGCCAAGCTCGGTCGCCAGTCCGTAATAATAGGTGTCGCACGACACCACGATGGATTTGAACAGATCCACGCGGCCGTGGCCGCCCACTTTCCAGTCGCGGTATTGATGCCGGCTGCCGGGCAGCATGTAGTAACCGGGATCGCTGATGCTGAAATCGGGCGAGCGCGCAGCGAAATGCAATCCGGTCAATGCCATGAACGGTTTGATCGTCGAACCCATCGGATACTGTCCGCGCAGGGCACGGTTGTTGAGCGGCACATCCGGCGAATTGTTGAGCGCATCCCAGCTCTCGGTGTCGATGCCGTCGATGAACAGATTGGGGTCGTAGCCGGGCTTGCTGACATATGCCAGCACCTCGCCGTTGGCCGGATCAATGGCCACCAGCGCACCGCGAAAGTCACCGAATGCCTGCACCGCCACTTCCTGCAAACCGGCATCCAGCGTCAGGGTCAGATTCTTGCCCGACTCGGGCGCAGTGCGCGACACCATGCGCACCGCCCGCCCGCCGGCATCCACCTCGACCTGCTCGAAACCGGTCACGCCGTGCAGTACTTTTTCGTAATACTGTTCGATCCCGGTCTTGCCGATGTATTCGGAGCCCAGATAGTTGGCTGCGAGCTCGCCCTCTTCCAGCTCGTCCAGTTCCTGCTGATTGATGCGACCGATGTAGCCGAGCAAATGCGAGGTTATCTCGGTGTAGGGATATTCCCGAAACAGGCGCGCCTTCAATTCGACGCCGGGAAAGCGATAACGCTGCGCGGCAAAACGCGCCACCTCCGCATCCGTCAGCCGGGTGCGGATGGGCAGGGTTTGCAGCGAGCGCCGCTCCGCCAGCAGCTTTCTGAAGCGGCGCAAATCCTTGGGTTTGATCTCGACCAGTTTGCCGATCTCGGCGATGGTCTGATCCAGATTGGGGATGTTGTCCGGCGTGACTTCCAGGGTGTAGCCCGCATAGTTGCGCGCCAGCACCGCGCCGTTGCGGTCGGTGATCACGCCCCGGTTGGGCACGATAGGCACCACATAGATGCGATTGCTTTCCGCCAGCGTGTCGAAATGCCCATGCTGCAATACCTGCAGATAGAACACACGCGCCAGCAGCACCAGCAGCAGCAGGCCGGCAAAACCCAGGCCGAAGAACAAGCGCAAGCGGAAAAAATGGATTTCGCGCTGACTATTCTTCAGCTCGATCTTGCGCATCATAGTTCGTTGGGATTGCGCCGCGGGCGGCGCAGCGTCTGGATGAGCAAAGTGAGCGGCGCCCACAACAGCGCGGAGGTCAGACTGCCGATGAAGTATTCCCATGCGACAAAACCGCGCACCTGCCAATGAACAAGGGCATAGACGGCATAACTGACCAGCAGCAGGGCGAACACGTGCATCGATTGTTCTTTCAAACTGAACATCTGCACACGCCGATTCAATATCAGCCCGCCAAAAGCCAGCACGGAATACGCCAGCGCGTGCTGTCCAAACAGGCTGGCGTCGGCGACATCGACCAGTATCCCCAGCACCCAGGCAGTGCCGATACCGACCCGATGCGGTTTGTGGGTGCACCAATAGAGCAGGACCAGCGCCACGAAATCGGGACGCACGGCCAGCGCCCAACCGTGCCAGGGCAACCACTCGAACAGCACGGCAACGATGAGCGAGGCAAAGATGAAACGACGGCTGGCGGGAAGCAAAAATTCACGGTCCGTGCTCAAAAGCGATTTCACCGGGCACCTCGCTTGATCGATTTCTTGCCGGATGGCTTGTCCGCCGCCGCATCATCAAGCGGGCGCGGTGGCAAGGAAGACACGGACGACACGACCAGCAAGGTACGATGGCGATCGACCCCTGCCAGCGGCGCACAGACGATATGCGCAAATGCGTACGCCGGATCGCGCTCAACGCGCACGACTTTCGCCACCGGCAATGCGGGCGGATACGTGCCGTCGAGGCCGGATGTCACCAGCTCGTCGCCTACTTCGATATCCACACCAACCGGTTGATAACGCAATTCCATCTCACTGATATTGCCCGAGCCAAAGACCGCTGCACGCAAACCGTTGCGCACCACTTGCACCGGCACGATATTATTTTTGTCGGTAACCAGCGTAACCTCGGACAACCACGGAAAGGTGCGTGTGACCTGGCCGACCACGCCCCGGTTATCGACCACCGCCTGCCCCGCCAGCACACCGGCCTGCGCGCCGGCATCCACCAGCAGCTTGCGCTTGAAGATGTCGCGCTCCAGATAGACGATCTGTGCCGTCCGGACGGTGTAGTCGGTGCGCTGCTTGATTTCCAGCAGGGCGCGCAATTGGTCATTCTCGTTCAGCACTGCTTCGAATTGATTCAGCCGCGCCGCATCCGCATCATGTTGCAGGCGCAACTGTTCGTTTTGGGCAACCAGGTGGCGCTGCAGCGAGAGATATTCGGAACCATCGTGCCAGAGCGTGCCCGGCAGTGTCGTCAGGCGCTGCAAGGGATAGATGATGGCGGCAATGACTTGGCGTGTGGATTCCAGATAACGGTAGCGCGCATCCACGAACAGCAGCAGCAGGGAAAGTACCGAAAAGAACACCAGCCGCGCGACCGCGCTCGGGCCGCGATTGAAAAAAGGGAGCGAGCGAGTGTCTTCCAGCACCGCTGAATCAATCTGAAGTGAAGATGTTCGTGTATTTGTCCATGCTCTCCAGTGCCTTGCCGGAACCGCGCACGACACAGGTCAACGGATCATCGGCGATCACCACCGGCAAACCGGTCTCTTCCATCAGCAGCCGGTCGAGGTCACGCAACAGGGCGCCGCCGCCGGTCAGCACCATGCCCTTGCCGGCGATGTCCGCGCCAAGTTCGGGCGGGGTCTGTTCCAGCGCCGTCTTCACCGCGCTGACGATGCTATTGAGCGGATCGGTCAACGCTTCAAGAATCTCGTTGCTGGAGATAGTGAAACTGCGCGGCACACCCTCGGCCAGATTGCGCCCGTTCACTTCGAGTTCGCGCACTTCGCTGCCGGGGAAAGCGGAACCGATCTCTTTCTTGATCTGTTCGGCCGTGGTCTCGCCAATCAGCATGCCGTAGTTGCGCCGGATGTAATTGATGATCGCGTCGTCGAATTTGTCGCCGCCGACCCGCACCGAGCCGGAATATACCGCGCCGCCGAGCGAGATCACGCCCACTTCGGTGGTGCCGCCGCCGATATCGACCACCATGGAGCCAGTCGCATCCTCCACCGGCAGGTCGGCGCCGATCGCCGCCGCCATCGGCTCTTCGATCAGTTCGACGCGGCGCGCGCCGGCACCAAACGCGGATTCGCGAATGGCGCGGCGCTCGACTTGGGTCGAACCGCACGGCACGCAAATGACGATGCGCGGACTGGGGGTGAAGAAACTGGATTTGTGCACACGGCGGATGAACTGCTTAAGCATCTGCTCGGTCACGGTGAAGTCGGCGATCACGCCGTCTTTCATCGGGCGGATTGCGGTGATGTTGCCCGGCGTGCGGCCGAGCATCTGCTTGGCGGCAAGGCCCACCTGCTGGATCACCTTCTTGCCGTTGGGCCCGCCCTCCTGGCGGATCGCCACCACGGACGGCTCGTTCAGCACAATGCCCTGCCCGCGCAACCAGATCAGTGTATTCGCTGTGCCAAGGTCGATGGCAAGGTCATTGGAAAAGTAACCCTTGAAAAGTCCGAACATGTTGTATCCCGTAGTCTAAAGAGGTGCCCCGAATGGGCGCGTATGATACCCTATCGACTTTGTTTGAATAAAGTTTTTGCCATGTCTTTAAGCACCCTTGATGTCGAAAAAATCGCCCGCCTGGCACGTCTGGCAATGGATGAAAACGAGGTCGAAGCCGCCCGCTTGCAACTCTCCGGCATCTTCGGCCTGATCGCCGAGATGCAAGCCGTGGATACGGACGGTGTGGAGCCGATGTCGCACAGCCAGGATCTGGCGCAGCGCCTGCGCGAGGATGTCATCACCGACAGCAACCAGCGCGAGCTGTTCCAGACGATCGCGCCGCAGGTCGAAGCCGGTCTCTATCTCGTTCCCCAAGTCATCGAATAAGCCCATGTTTGAATCCAGCCTCAGGCAAATCGGCGCCGCCCTCGCTGCCCGCAAGATTTCCAGCGTCGAGCTGACCCAGCTCTACCTCGATCGCATTGCCCGATTGAACCCGGCACTCAACGCCTTCATCACGCTGAATCCCGAGCTGTCACTGGCTCAGGCCAAAGCCGCCGATGCTCGCATCGCCGCAGGCAAAGCCGATGCGCTGACCGGCATCCCGCTCGCGCAAAAGGATATTTTTTGCGCCAAAGGCTGGCTCACCACCTGCGGCTCGAAGATGCTGCATAACTTCGTCTCGCCCTACGACGCCCACGTCATTACGCAATTCAACAACGCCGGCGCGATCATCCTCGGCAAGACCAACATGGACGAATTCGCCATGGGTTCGTCCAACGAGACCTCTTTCTACGGCCCGGTGAAGAACCCGTGGGATACGCAACGCGTCCCCGGCGGCAGTTCCGGCGGTACGGCGGCAGCGGTCGCGGCGCGCCTGTGCGCGGCGGCGACCGGCACCGACACCGGCGGCTCGATCCGCCAGCCCGCCGCGCTGTGCGGTATCTCCGGCCTGAAACCCACCTACGGCGTGTGCTCGCGCTACGGCATGATCGCCTTCGCTTCCAGCCTCGACCAGGCCGGCCCGATGGGGCGCAGCGCGGAGGATCTGGCGCTGATGCTGAATACGATGGCGGGGTTTGACGAGCGCGATTCCACTTCGCTGCAACGCGACACGGAAGACTACGCGCGCGACCTGAACAAACCCTTGAACGGTCTGCGCATCGGCTTGCCGAAGGAGTTCTTTGCGGCAGGCATGGGCAGCGATGTGGCCAAAGCGGTCGAAGCCGCTATCGCCGAATACAAAAAACTCGGCGCCACCGTGGTCGAGATCAGCCTGCCGAATTCGAAACTGTCGGTGCCGGTGTATTACGTGCTGGCGCCGGCGGAAGCGTCGAGCAACCTGTCGCGCTTCGACGGCGTGCGCTACGGCTACCGCGCGCCGGAGTATGGCGACCTCACCGACATGTACGAAAAAACCCGCGCCCAGGGTTTCGGCGCGGAAGTAAAGCGCCGCATCATGATCGGCACCTACGTGTTGAGCCACGGCTACTACGATGCCTACTACATTAAGGCGCAGCGCATCCGCCGCTTGATCGCGCAGGACTTTGCCGAGGCGTTCAAACAGTGCGACGTGATCATGGGGCCAACCTCGCCCACCACCGCGTTCAAGCTGGGCGAGAAAGGCGACGACCCGGTGCAGATGTATCTGTCCGACATCTACACCATCGCGGTGAACCTCGCCGGACTCCCCGGCATGTCCATTCCGTGCGGCTTCGGGGAAAACAATATGCCGGTCGGCTTGCAGATCATCGGCAATTATTTCGACGAAGCGCGCATGCTGAACGTCGCGCACCAGTATCAATTGGCGACGGATTGGCACAGCCGCGCTCCTATGGGGATTTAAAAGCAATCGCCACAGAGATCACAGAGCACACAGAGAATGTGTTGGTAAATCGTGCTTTCGGTGGCAAGGGATAAAGGGAGTTTGAGAGCGGATCGTCACTGAAACCGTCAAAGTCGAGGTATCAAGTGTTCTCTGTGGCAAAAAGGGTTTGAATTTATGAAATGGGAAATCGTCATCGGGCTGGAAGTGCATACCCAGCTTTCGACCAATACAAAAATCTTCTCCGGCGCTTCGACTGCGTTCGGCGCCGAGCCGAACACGCAAGCGGACGCGGTGAGCCTGGCGCTGCCCGGCGTGTTGCCGGTGCTGAACATGGGCGCCGTCGAGCGCGCGATCAAGTTCGGCCTCGCCGCGGGCGCACACATCGCGCCGCGTTCGGTGTTCGCGCGCAAGAATTATTTCTATCCCGACCTGCCCAAGGGTTACCAGATCAGCCAGATGGACCTGCCGGTGGTGGGCCAGGGCGCTTTGACCATCCAGGTCGCGCCGCTGTCCGGAAACGCGAAGCCCTATGAGAAGACGGTGCGCATCACC
>Ga0210011_1003764_pt1 | contig 11370 bp, 10 predicted proteins | sample CryGeymeta201502_FD_183972 | JGI IMG/M metagenome (GOLD analysis project Ga0210011, IMG submission 183972) | Groundwater microbial communities from Crystal Geyser aquifers in Utah, USA - Crystal Geyser metaG 2015-02 (SPAdes) (version 2) | ecosystem: Environmental > Aquatic > Deep subsurface >...
GATAGCATATCTGTCTGATTCTGATAGAGAAGGGAAGTGCCCAGTAATCCGCCCACTGAGGACACCCCAGAGCATATCTTCGTACCATAATTACTGTAATTTTTACTCATCATCAACAAATCATTGAAATAAACATCGATTCGATCTGTAGTATCCCAATTGCCTAATCGAAGCAAATAGAATTCGACGATTGTCTTGTAGTGAGTTTGTGGGATGTTGATAATTGAGGTGATGTTTGTAGATGTTATTGAGAATTGAGAGGCTGTGGTTGAGTTTGTTGTGATAGATGATGAGGAAAGAGGGAGGACTATTGAGCAATTACCAATAGCAGGGTCACCAACAGGAAGATCGCCTCTTAAACTATCAGTTGCTATATTCGTTTTAGGCACACATTGACCATTGTACAGATAGTAAGCCTGCCCACATCTGATACAACTACCGGCAAAGACATTCCCTACCCCAAATGTACAATTAAGACAATTATTCGAGCACTGATTGCATGTACCATTATTCGAATCATAGCCAAATCCTAAAGGACAACCCGTACATTTGCCATTAACTAATTCTAGTAGCCCTTAACATTGAACACACCCTGAATTATCACAACTTAGACAACTCGCCTCACAAATCTGATAAGCTATCCTCAGATCTCTTAGACCCCAATATGCATCAGATATGATTGTCAGGTTCATTTAGGTTTGGTTATGAGGAAAAAATTCAGTTGGTGGGAAAGTGGTAAATGACTCAGGTGAACTACCTTGACATAAATTGCTCATTCCTGTCATTTGAACATAATGCACCGCATAGAGTGTGTCATCTATGTACACTTAGAATTTGCTGCTTCTGGTTGTATAGTCAACATCGACTGCGAATATGTTGAAAGAGATGGAAAGAGCTAAGTGAAAGGGAAGAGAGGCATAGATACGAGTGACGGGAGCGAAGGGTGCTGCTGGACCTATGTAGGTGTAGGAAGAGGGAGCTTAGCCACACGGTATGTATGCTGAAGGAGATGATAGGCCTGAGACTGTCCAGAGTGATCCCACAAAGGTTGGAGTGGTGAGTTAGTAAGATTAGGAGTAGTAGCCGTACTGCATGCCCACTGTAGCAGACGATGAAGATGAGTTTGAAAAGCTTGAGCTTGAGCTTGAAGAAGAGGATGAGGATGAGGAATTAGCAATGACTGCACTCTGCTAAGCCAAAGTCCTAAACCGACACCCATCAACCACTCTAACTCCATACTGCCCATAGTAACACACTTACTGATTAGCAACACACACCTGATACTAGATCTGACATTTTTGACAATAACTCATACTTGTACTCCCAGTCCCTAGTACTCCAGTCGCCATCATAAAGCCACTAGGACACTGTGAACAACTACCATCAGATATACGTTAGAGGAAGTAATTACAGGCTAAACAAGCTGAGGATAGATCGGAGTAGAGGCATGAAGAACATGAGGGATCGCATTGCCCTGAAATGACTGCTAATGTGACTAACGATATTCTTCCGTTTGTGGGAAGCAGTGATAGGGTTAGAGCTGTACTAGTTCTGTCCTGGATTCGGATAGCCACCGAAAATCTCTGATCACTGACATTCGAAGAGCATAGTGACTAGTAGGGGACATTAGGCAAATAGGTGCTAATTTGTTCAGGAATGATCCTGTTACCTTGCTGGTTGTATAGATTAACCCTCAAACTTGAGCCATTACTCCAGCCATGAGTTAGCAACTAGAATCGAACCACTATATAGTGGTGGAGAGCCAGTGTACGGAAATAGGTCATTTAGAGTGCAGTATTGACCGGTTGAACTGCCATCATTTGACCTGAGAAATAATTAGAGTTTAGCCTTAGTGTAGAACAATTGACTAGTATAGCGTTAGACCAACTGCCACCAGCCATGATGAATGCGCCACTGGTCATCAATTCATTCGTGGAAGATTACAACTACTATAAAGGATTTATTTACGATGTAGCCAGGATTGAGGGTGCAGGATGCGTTGGCTAACCTTCGGAAATAAGGTGAGTAACATTACTAACATTGATTGTTGATTATTTGGCATGATTGACAATCTGCCAGACAGGCCTGAGGCGATGCCTGAGTCAGATAAGATAGATCTGCTGCCAGATATGACTCTGAAGGGAGGATGCTATATGAATAGTTGGATGTTGTTGTGGTTTGACTCTGTGTTAGAGTGAAGATGGAGCTTAGCATTAGCAGAAGCGGTAGTAGCCAGAGATGTCGCTTATGACCCTTTTGCATGTGAGTATATATAGATTTTAAATATGTGTATGAAGCTGATTGTTCGAACGAAATCTACTGGATTTCCACAGTGGAATGGAAAAATCAATTACTGGAGGTCAACTCCCTCAAATAGTAGAAAATCAAAATACATAAACATAGTATAGATCAGTCACTGTCGTTCGATCCTGAACATTCCGCCCACCGATCTCCCACCGTTATTATTTACAGCACTTCCATTTCCACTTATATCTTCCTATTTCCTGTCAGCACTGCACAATTCCATCAATGTGCTCAAATCATCTCTGCCAACACCTCCATCCCGATCAAAATCAAAACATTCCACTAATATCTCCCTATCTTTGGCGTTGAGCACCGGCATATTTAAATTTATCATCAACTCATCCAATTTTTTGAGTGACATAGACCCATTTTAGAAAGTGTAGCGTATCAACTCCTCCTCAAGGTTGAATTCATGCAATTGATAAGATTTGAGGATGTTGTGCAAATCTGAAGGTTTTAGCTAACGACGCCCACCACCTACTACTCGAATGAACTCACGTTGAGCCTGTTACCCTTTGCATAACTTTTCCGATAGCTTCTAAATTGATACTTTGCCATTGGGTAGGAGAGATGACTAGAAGAGAGGATTTTGCAGTAGTTCGTTGATGATTGGTGTCGTCAATTGCTGCTACTTCTTGGCATAGTTTGAATCTAGAGATAGAGGAAGAGGTACGTGAGATGAATTAGTTTATCTTAAGGCGGAAGTTTTGCTACCCCTTGCGTTTCTATTCCAGCAATCTGTCCATCTCTACTCTATTATTTTTCTATAATTCGAATAAGTTCTAATACTTTTCGATTAAGGGGAAGCAAGATACAAAAAAATCAAGCACTACTCTCACATCAGGGATAAAGAGGCCAAGAGAGGATTGTACTCTCCACTGTTTTTGGCGCATTTTTTCCTGCTGCTCATGTAGTCATTCCTGTATATAGTCTCTAAAAATAGGAGTTAATGGTACCGTATTGATGCTTGTAGTTGTTGGGGTCAGCTAGTGAATCATCCAAGTTGTATCTGTCTTTTACTATCCTGGTCTTGGAGGTAGGAGGTGCCGGTAGAGGCGATGACTGAGGTAGTTGAGGTGGATTCGAGGTAGGTGCTGATTAGGGTTCGATATTAGTTGGTATTTTTGATTGGATTGTGCTGTGTTTGTTTAGACTCGATTATTAATCATCTTTCTTGTTCTTTTCACCAGATGCCCCAAATAGGCTTTTATATGTTGACCCACCAATCCACACATCAACACTTTTCAACTGATCCCTAGGTCTCCTCCTCTCTACAACCACTCCTTCCCCCTTAAACTATCTTCGATAACTCGACACCTCACTAACTCTTCTAGGGCTTATCACATACTCCTCCTTTACTCTAACCTACCATATCCCATCTCATACATATGGAGATTGATTATTTTTGAAAGCTGGATATGAAGACAAATAAGAACTGGTGTTGGAGGTGGGCCCTTTAAATGATATTTCATCTTTTGGTCGATATTTTTGTATAGTTAATGTTTAGGGTTGTTTGTACTAGTTTCTGTAGTTGGAGTTGTCGATGATTTGACTTATTTTTCGCTAGTTTCGGTGAATTTATTATTGATTCATCAAAGTTGCCTTGCCACTGTTTTATATTGTGCTGTGATTGAGGGAGTAGTTTATTCGGTTCATCGTCTTTTTGCTCATGTCTAGACCTATACTACCTTTGGCGGGTCTCTGATGCTGATAGATGCAGGTCTAACATGGACATATATCTAGCTCTGTTGGCTTGAGGTTTAATCTAGCAATGGTGTTGACCTTACGCTGCAATTCAGGATTGTGTTGGGTATGATGTATGTGATGGATGCTTTGACTAGATTATGGCGTGTAGGGCGTGCTTGGCGTCAGGGATGTGAAACGAGGGAACATGTGCTTAATTATTAATTTTATGATGAGCTTAATAAAATTAACAAAGGAGATGGTCTGCCTTACATCTATTGCCAGTTCTGCCCAACAACCGTAGACACCGTACCTGATAACCCCCATCCATTAATATATCCTCCCTCTAGTAAGTTATGGCACCTCATATAGATACAATCATATCCTGATCCTTTTATCATAAAAAGGAGCCAATCTAGTTCCTCTCAATAATCCCTTTCACACCATATCTAATTCACATGTTCACAACTTAGCCATTCACACCTCCCACCACCCCCACCATCCCTATGCTTCAACCACCACCGCTAGACCTCAACTAATTGCATACTAACACACTATGCTTAAAATTAGAAGTATAACTACCTGCTAGATCACTCTTGGAAGAACTGCGAAATCTAAGACAAGATGATGGACCCAAAAGATAACCGACTGAAAATTAGCTATGCGAATGCATTGTAATGGTCAGGGATAAGTTTCCATAATGTCGACTCGATCGGGTCATCGAATTGCTACATCAAATATTGTTGAAACCGATGGATGCGAGTATCTTGCTTAGTAAAGGATCATTTCTTGCTAGAACTCGCTCCAAATCGCAATAAAGTCATTCCTCGCATTCGTCCACCGATAGCTTTATTAGTTAGGAATCAATGAGCTAATTCGATAAAAAAAGGAACCGGCAGGAATACGCCTTGAAATTTGAAAATTCCTAAGCCAACCCCCGCTTCTATTAATAACGCTAAATAGCCAAGTTATTCTGCATCAAAGGATATGGCTACCCCACAGCCCGCTAGTACCTCGGTGACACCATGTAATGTCATGTCCTATCTTAGCACACCTAACCGCTACAACAATGTGATTACTACAATCGTCAGGTTAGCCTACAGAAAGTTATAATTCTACATCGTGAAGCATCTACAACCCAAATTACCTCTGCTTTCGAGATAGGAACTAAAAATGATTAAGACCCCTCTGGTCAATTGCCGAAATTGGATGACTTAGGAACAATCTGAGAATTTCCATCGATTTGTCAAATTAACCTATAAAATCAAAACTGATTAGCCCAGTCGCTAAATCGTAATGTAACTATATGATGCAATTGTCGAACAGTTGAAAAAAAGAAATGTGACCTATAGACCACATCGACGAGGTGGTGACCCCAACAGTTGGAGCAATTAGATGGATTTTCAATTGGTTTCGACATATTTGAAAAATGAAAATATGTTGAGTTTGCAACAAGCTATGAATGGCATGTTCCCCAGCCATCGGCAATGCTTCGAACAAGGGAGGTTGAGACTCAGGTTAGAGAGATTGCTTCGGTTGGGATTGAGGAAGTTGTATGGAGAACGAGATAAATATGGCCTGTCGGTGCCCACTCATCTAAGTTAGTACCTTGTTGGTAAATTGGCCAGAAATGATAGCGCATTAGACCCAAGAAGGATCGTTCTAGGTTTCTATATCGATCCTGAGATAAACAGTTCTAAGGTCAAATGGATCGGATAAATGGTTGAGGCCTATGTACTAAGCAGTCGAGGTGAGGTGTAAGAGATATAAGACAGTTCCTGCTAGGTGGTACCCAAAGAAGAACTAAAAGCTGAGGAGTAGGATGATGACGAAAGAGATCAAATGCGAGGGTAGGAGGAGCTGTAAAGGAAGAAGGAAGAAGATGAGTGAGTATTTGAGACGTGATCGTATGAATTTGGAAGTTATGGAAATACAGATAATCAAAAGTTAACCTGTTTCTTGAAAAATAGAAATGTACAAATTATTACTCACTTTTCTTATTTAAATTTTCTTTTTCTCAGTTTTACAATAATCTAGGCCTGTTGGATTAAATTTATGGGAGAAAAGGTCCTTGGAGATTTTATTAGTTTAGTATAAAATTATTGAGCAATATAGATAGATAATGAGTCTTGAAAATTCATCTCGATAGTAGCCCGGGGGAAAAGTCAACGAACTTAAGCAAGTCCAACAAGATCTCAATGTCATGCAAAATCGAGTTCAACTTTTGAGGCAACAGTTGCAAAGATAAAAAGACACAATCAAGAAGCACAAAAGTTTGACGGAAAATATGGTAAGGAAAAAGGTGGAGATCAGTAAAATAAATGCCCTGGTACTTGTTGATCTAAGCAGAAAAACAAAGATACATCAGGAGTCCAGTAGTAGATTTCTCATCTGCGTGAACGTAATCACTCATATCGAGAGTCTCATCGCAAAGAGATGGACAATATCCTGAAAGCAGTTTACCTGGTTAAACTTGACTAAGCAAGACAAATGAAAAGCATTTCAGAGCATAATAAGTCCATCATTCAGGAAAGATAGAAATCACTTCGGGCAAAGCAACGGTAAAGGAGGAGCGATATGGCCGTTTCCGCTTAAAAGGCTAAGCTAAAATATGTCGAATATTGGAAGCAAAAGCTTAACGGCATCTACTATGCAGGTCAGAAAGACAAATAATAACTAGAGAATGAGGCATAGTAGAGAAAACGACAGTTGAAACAATGCCAAAAATAAGAACTTAATCTTCTCGAATAGATCAACAAATTGCATCTCGAGAGTACAGATGCTAAGAAGTAATATCTTGCTGCTCTCACCTTAAGCAGCAAATAGGTCTAACAAGCTTTTTAGAAAGATGAAAACCACAAACGATCAAAGACCAAAGGGCCGATTAGTCCCAGACAATACTAACGATAAAAGTAAAGGGAAAAAGAACGAGAGTGGGAGTAAAAGGTATAGAAACTTGGAGGTAGCAGGGTGGACTCTCGATACAAGGACAGTAAGATGAAAGAATCATAGTTCTGGTCCAAGTCTCCTCACGTTTCAATAATGAGCAGTCATGATCTGAGACTGCCGAGAGCCAGTGTTGACCCAGCTAAACTTAAGATTATATTGAAGGAGCTTAAGAGATTAGACGAGATGGATGGGAAATGATTTTATTTGCTTTATTAGTTCAAACAGCCTTTTAATCATAGAAGTAATTTAAATGAGCAGACTTAACTTCCAGAACAGAGTCGAAGGACATCGAGTAGAGCCCCCATATAATCGCGACTTAGAGCAAAAGCTGACATATCAGCAGCTGTTGAACCTTAACCACGATCTCAGCAAAGAGAACCAGTCTCTCAAGAATATTGGTAGTTCTGATTCGACTCAGCCAGTAGATTAGGACAGGAATTGAGAAACCTACACACCCAGTTTGATGTTAGGCCACGAGATTAAAACAACTAGCTATACAATGCTATCGGTTCACACCCTATCCTGCATCAGTATGAGCTCACTCTTATCCCTCTCCTTGATGCCTATGAAGCTAAAATTCAATAATTTGAAAATGGCTTCGAAACTATCAACGAGTAGTTCATCAACCTTGAGAAAAAATACATAGAGGTATCTTCGGAGAACTAGCGCCTTAGGACAGACCTGACAGATAAAATCAAAGAGTTGGTTGAAGTGTATCAGTCAGGTGGCTCTTAAAAGTTAGGAGCAGATTTCAGTCAGATTATTCTTACTCAAATCAACGAAAAACAAAAATTTTTGACTGAAGAGAACAATAGGTTGGATAGAGATTACCAGAAATACAAATCCGAGTCATAAAAACTATCGAGAGAGCTAACTGAAAGTAAAAGAAGGGAACAAGATATTTCTTCGAAGTTCAAACAACTTGAAATCAATCATAGGCAAGCCTAAAGTGAGTTAAAGAGTTTAAAAGAGCAAATTTTCAATGGGCAAATGAGGACTAACGAACTTTAAAGTTAAAAGAAAAAGCTGGATAATGATATTCAAAGAGCCATGTCTCAGGTTGCCCAGCTAAACAAAGAAAGAGATGGGTTGTTGAAGAACTATGAAGCAATCAAGAAGAACTATGAAAGAGATGTATCACAAGCCCAGTAGGCTGAGTCATATCGAACAGAAAGTTGGCAGAAAAGACCACTTGAAGAAACTAGGCAGCAAATTGGAGATGACTCGCATAAAAAATTGGCAAAGGTCCAAAAAGAATATGACATAGCTAACAAAGAAAGAAACAGACTCAAGGAGGAAATTCAACAGAAAAATATCAGCATTAATGACCTCAATGATAAAATTGGAGAGCTCAAAAAAAGAACAGAGGTGGCTGAGAACGAAAAAAGATCAGCTTAGATGAGCGAGGCGAAAAATAAAAAGCTTCTTGAGCAGTTCATTGAAAAGAATAAAAATGATAGTGAACGCACAAGAAGACAGCATGAAGATGAATTGAAGAGAATCTAAGATGACTACTATTCCAAAATAGAAGCCAAGCAGAAAAAAATTGCTGAGATTGAGGAGCTGTTGGACAAAGTTAGACTAGACAAGCAAAAGATTGAGCAGGATAACATCCTTTACACAACATTAGCTAAAGAAAGCTCGAAGGGAGGCCGCAGCAAAGATAGCGAGAGAGCTGCTCTAAAACTTAAATAAAAGTTATCAATCAATGAGGAATTATTCAAGGAGCAACTTCAAATTATGGAAAATGACAATATTTATCTCAAAAAAGAAACAGAAAGCAGCAAAAACCAACTCAAAGATAAAAATTAATAGGCGAGAAGGCTCAGACAATAACTCTAAAAGACCAAGAGGGATCTAGCAGAGGCTGAAGAAAGACACAATGACATTATCGAGGAAATCAAGAGAGTCAAGAACGAATATGAAGGCAGTCTCAAGGAAAAATAACGTCTCTTCGAGCAAAAGGTCAAATAAATTAAGACAGTCATCGAGTAATCGGAAAAAAGAAGAAGGTCAGAAAGAGAGAAGGTGGCAGAAGCATCTCGCTAATACAAAAGAGTACATATTTATCAATTTAGGTTTTGGAAGAAATACGAAATACTTATGAGTAACGCATTAGAGTGTTGGAAGGAGAGGCTGGCTATAGAGGAAAAGGTTGCTGATAATGTTATTGATTTTACATAAATAATGAAAGGGATCCACACATCATTTTTATTCCCAAACTCCTGAGAACTTGTTATACGTTACATGCTGGCTTGGATAACTAAGATTGCTCGGAACACTGGGCATTTTATGGATAGGACATATCTCAGGCTGAGGCTTTTCTTTGAAGTCTTGTCGGTAGATGGTGTTGAGATCATGGGGGCCTTTCAGTGCCAATTTTTATTCAAGTTTGTAGTTTTTCGGAACACTTGAGGGCTTGCTGTAGAAATCATTGCCATATGTTGTTGAAGCATTGAATCTATATCCATCAGGGTATCGGACATCTTACTTGCCCTATTTGTAGTGTGGGTTGGAAATTTTTCTGCTAAACTAACTTCCGTATGTGGTTGAATGATTGAAAGGCTGCTTGTCAGGAACGTACTGGTGATCTTTATTGATAATTCTGTTTTTGGGTACACTTTTAGGACCAAATTACTTAAAATATTAAGATGTAGCATTAAAGCCGACATTTTTGCTCTAATTTTTGACTCTTGGCACTATTTTTTATCTCATCTGAGGTTTGACTCCCAGATAATCTTCCCTGTACTTTGAGTTGATGTAAGGATAGGGAACATAGGGCTTGGCTTCTAGATAAGGTAAGTTTGACTTTCAGGAGGAGGTTTTTTCCATGTGTTTATGGGATGTCGAGTATATTATTTCTGGTAAGATGATATTTCTGAGTGCGGAATGTGAATCTACATATCTCCATGACTACTTTGCTATGCGGGCAATGATGTTTTTGGCAGGAACAAATCTGACAGACGCATTTTTGATGGAACTCTTAAAGATGCTGACCTCTGGAAACGGTCTTCATCAGTCAATTAAGTTGTATTTTAATATTACTAGTTTCTCTGAATCCAAAATATTAGACACATGCCTGCTGATTCTGATAGTATAGTCAAGTGAAAGAAAGGCCTAAAGGATAAAAAAGCACTTGAATTGATTAGGATGGTGTTGGGATTTGTCCTCTTCAATAAAGTGATATTTAAATAAGAATTAATAGAAAAAACTTATAAACTTAATAAATTCTTAAATGAACAATCGAACAAATGGTAAAGAATTCGCTATCGTGCGCTTTCAACCCAACGACATCCTCCTCCTTCATAAACCCTCCAAAAAAACTTATCAATATATTGAGCCAGCACCCTAAACTTCCCTTCACCCTTCAATCACCCATCCTCTTCTCCTCAGGCCAGTGGTCTACAACAATGGCCTTCTCTACCCCCGGGGTCTCTCAACTCTGGAGACCTAGCTTGAGAACCGCATAAGAGCACATATTCCCATTCCCTTTTAAGAAACAGAAATCATAAACACTTTTCTGCCTCTGCTTGAATGCTTGCAGTTCCTCCACCAAAACGGCATAGTCCATGGGAATGTGACCCCCTCAAGCATAATTTTTAGTGAGTAAGAAGAGATGAAGATGAAGGACTGGATGGGCGAATGTCGTGATAGCATTTACTATGGCAACAAGAAAAGAAAAGATGTTCGACAAGAAGATGATCTGTCAGCTTTGGGCCATATAATTGCTCAAGCGATCATGCTTAAGAGAGGCAGCAAAGTCTTTCAAGAAAAGGATATCCATCAGGTCCTCTAAAGTATAGTTGATAAGTATAGTAAGGGGCTCATCTTCGCAGTTGCAGTTCTTCTGAAGAAAAATAAGGAGAGGTATAATCTTCTGCATCACTATTTTCACAACGAAGAAAAATATCTTGGCGACCTTGAGCTTAACTCCCTCTATGATTCTCTCAAAAAATAGAAGGAAAAAAAAAAGCAGCTGTCAGTCACGAATGAAAACGCTATTCCAAATCCCATTCCTCCTGTCAAAGTTGTTGTATCTCTCACTGCTTCACCTGCAAAAAAACCTACTCCAAACAACTCTCTCAATAACACCATCAAGAGGCACAAAGATGACGAGAACAAAAAATCACTTCACGAGTAAACAAAAAGGAAACAGATTGAGAAGATAAACAAGATAATTGAGCGAAGCAACTAGTTTGTGAATGAGCTGATGGCCAGAAAGAATAATGAGCAGATTTTGAAGAAAATTGCTCCTAAACCAAACATCGCAGCCAACATTTCTATGTATACAGAGCTGCCGAAAAAGTTAGGAAAGGAGGTGAATATTCAGATTTCTCCAACAAAGAGAATCAGAACAAGTTCCCGTAAAAAATGAAGTGTTTATTTTATCATATTTCAGTCATTAATATCAGTAGCATATGCATATCAAATATG
>Ga0210011_1003808_pt1 | contig 11277 bp, 9 predicted proteins | sample CryGeymeta201502_FD_183972 | JGI IMG/M metagenome (GOLD analysis project Ga0210011, IMG submission 183972) | Groundwater microbial communities from Crystal Geyser aquifers in Utah, USA - Crystal Geyser metaG 2015-02 (SPAdes) (version 2) | ecosystem: Environmental > Aquatic > Deep subsurface >...
GATGTCGGGCGTGGTGTGGCGGACGAGGTACAACGTTGTCATGGCAGCGTCGCCAGCAGACCAAGATAAAACGCCAGTTCGGTGAGTTGTTGCACCGCGCCCAGACAGTCGCCCGTGTAGCCCCCCAGTCTTGTTTGCAGCCGCCAGGCGAGGTAGGCGCGCATCAACAAGGCGGCGAATACGGCGGCGAACAGGTTTGCGGTGTGTGCGCCTGCGGCGAACAACAGCAGGAGTGCCGCGAGGCCCGTCAGCCCGGCGATGGCGAAGCTGGTCGGGCTGAGTTGTTGCGCGGCGGGTTTGGCGCGCGCGCTGTCATCCTCGCGGATGTAGCGTTGGGTGAGCATCAGGCTTGCCGCCAGGAAGCGGCTGAAACTGTGCGCGGCAAGCAGGGTGGCAGCGACGAACAGCGGCGAATGCGCGCGGCAAAGCGCCAGCAGCGCCTCGAATTTCAGCAGCAACACCAGGATCAGCGCGATTGCGCCGTAAGCGCCGATGCGCGAATCCTTCATGATTATTAACGCTTTTTCGCGCGTGTAGCCGCCGCCCAGCCCATCGGTAAAGTCCGCCAAACCATCTTCGTGAAAGGCACCTGTGATGAGGATGCCTGCAACCATGCAAAGACCCACCGCCAGCGGCAAGGGCAAAACCTGCGCGGATAGCCACAGCACGGCGGCACAAAGCGCGCCTACCACGATGCCTGCCAGCGGGAAATAGCGCGCCGCCTGATTGAGTTGTTCGGGAGTGTGACCCACCCAGCCCGGCACGGGCAGGCGCGTGAAAAATTGCAGGGCGGTGAGGAATAAACGCAGTTCTTGCAGCATGTTGGAGGGGATAAATGGGCGCGATGTCAGACTAACAGCGGCTATCGAGACTGTCCAGCATCTGTATGGGCATCGGTGCGAACATTAGTACGGGCGGTGCGCCGGGAAGGGCGCTTTTCTGATAACGGGCATGGGGATGTAGGTCACATTGATGATAAAATTCGCCACACTTGCACCAATCATGGTACAGACATGCCCGTTTCCCCCATCCCAATTGCCCCCTCGCTACGCTCTCCCCCTCGAAAACGAGGGAAGGAGCAAACGAATCGCTATGCGAGCTTTACTTTGACGTGCGCGCTATGAATTTATCCAGCACCCAGCTTTATTTACGTCTTCTCAATTACGTCAAACCGTATTGGCGCATCTTCGCAATTTCCCTGTTGGGCATGATCGTGGTCGCGTCTACCGAGCCGCTGGTTCCGGCCTTGATGAAGCCAATGCTGGACGGCACGTTCGTCCATAAGGATCAGGCGATGATGCGCCTCGTGCCGCTGATTATCGTGCTGATTTTTCTGGTGCGAGGGGTGGCCACCTTTGTCGGTACGCTGGCAATCAGCTGGGTCGGCAACAAGCTGGTGATGGATTTGCGCTGTGAAATGTTCCGTAAGCTGTTGTGCCTGCCGACTGGCTACTACGACGAACATGCCACCGGTTCATTGCTGTCCAAACTGACCTACGATGTCACCCAGGTGACCAATGCCGCGACGGTGGTGGTGACGATTTCGGTGCGTGATAGCATTGTCATGGTCGGCTTGTTGGGCTGGCTGTTTTATCTCAACTGGAAGCTGACGTTGCTGACTTTGTTGATGGCACCGGTCATCGCCCTGATTATCAGCACTATCAGCAAACGCATGCGCTTGTCCAGCCGCGATTCACAACAGGCGATGGGCGACATGACGCAGGTGATCGAAGAAAGCGTTTCCGCGCACAAGGTGGTCAAGTTGTTCGGAGGCCAGCAGTACGAACGCAACCGTTTCTACGAACAGGCCAACTGGGTGCGTCGCCACGCCATGAAACAGGCTTCTGCCTCTGCCGCCAATGTACCCATCGTGCAGATGGTCGCGGCGGTAGCCCTCGCGGTGGTGGTCTATCTGGCAACGCTGCAATCCAGAGCTGATGAAGTCACGGTGGGCGGCTTTGTCTCGTTCATCATGGCGATGCTGATGCTGACCGCGCCGCTCAAACGCTTGACTGGTGTGAGCGAATACCTGCAACGGGGGCTGGCGGCGGCGGAGAGTGTGTTCGCCTTGCTCGATACCTTGGGTGAAAAGGATCAGGGCAGCGTGGCGGTAGGGCGGGTGCGCGGCGAACTTCAATTTGACAACGTACAGTTTGCCTATGCTGCCGATGCACGCCCGGTGCTGAAAAATATCCGATTGAACATCCGTGCCGGCGAAAACGTCGCCTTCGTCGGTGCGTCCGGCAGCGGCAAAAGTACCCTTGCCAATCTGGTGCCGCGTTTCTATACCGCAACGGACGGTCAAATCCGTCTGGATGGACATGATCTCAGGGAACTGACCCTGGCCAGTCTGCGCGCCAACATCGCGCTGGTGAGTCAGGAAGTCGTGCTGTTCAACGACACGCTTACGGCGAACATCGCCTACGGGCAGATGCGCGAGGTCAGCGAGTCGGAAATTATCGCTGCCGCAACCGCCGCGCACGCGATGGAATTCATCCGCGAATGGCCGGAAGGCTTGAACACCATGGTCGGCGAGCGCGGCGTGAAATTGTCCGGTGGCCAGCGCCAGCGCATCGCAATCGCTCGCGCCATCCTCAAGGACGCGCCAGTGCTGATACTGGATGAAGCGACTTCCGCACTGGATTCCGAATCCGAACGCCATGTGCAGGCCGCGCTGGAAACCCTGATGCAAGGCCGCACCACGCTGGTCATCGCGCACCGCTTGTCCACCATCGAAAATGCCGACCGCATCGTCGTGCTGCAAAAAGGCGAGATTGTCGAGATCGGGAATCATGCCGAATTGCTGGCGAAAAACGGCGTGTACGCGCAGTTGCACAGCATCCAGTTTGCGGTTGCCAGCGCCTAATAAAAGAAGGCTATGTCATCGTTAGTTGTTGAAATTAAATGTATAATTTATATTGTCTTTAATAATCAATAACTTATGTTTTTATGGTGGCTATCATTGCCTAGTATTCATAAGGCTTGCGTGACCACCACTATTTAACTGTGACATAGCCTAAAAGAATCCCACAAACCGTATAAGGTTGACGTGGTGAGCTTATTCACCTAAATTGCGTGACCCGATTCAATCAACCCTCAGGAGATTAACATGGCCGTTCTCGTTGGCAAAGCAGCACCCGATTTCACCGCCTGTGCCGTAATGGGCAACAACGAAATCAATGAATCTTTCAATCTGAAGAGCTATATCGCGGGGAAAGCCGCAGTGGTTTTCTTCTATCCGCTTGATTTTACATTTGTTTGTCCTTCCGAACTGATCGCCTTCGATCACCGTCTGAGCGAGTTCAAGAGCCGCAACGTAGAAGTCATTGGCGTGTCCATTGACTCGCAATTCACCCACTTGGCGTGGAAAAACACCCCAGTCAACAAGGGCGGTATCGGCCAGGTCGGTTATCCGCTGGTGGCCGACATCAAGCATGAAATCTGTCAGGCTTACGACGTGGAAGCGGCGGGCGGCGTGGCTTTCCGTGGTTCGTTCCTGATTGATGCCGCCGGTACAGTGCGTCATCAGGTAGTCAATGACCTGCCGCTGGGTCGCAACATTGACGAAATGCTGCGCATGGTAGATGCCCTGCAATTCCACGAAGCGCACGGCGAAGTTTGCCCGGCTGGCTGGAGCAAAGGCAAGGCGGGCATGAACGCTTCGACCGCAGGTGTTGCCCAATATCTGGCGGATCACGCAGCGGAACTGTAAGCGGTTTTTTCCGTCTTTGGCGGGTTTGACTGAAAAAGGCCATCTTGACGATGGCCTTTTTCAGTTGTTTCTCCGTAACGGCAAGTTGCATTTGAGACCGCTCAACACTGTAACCCTACGTTCAGCTATTCAGTGTCATGTATCTGAGCAATACGAGTACACTGCACTCCGCCAGGCATAAAGCAGCACTTTATCAGCGCCTGCTGGGTGGCAGAAACGGAACGTCAGAGACGGCACTGTGACCGCCCGCTTGTCGGCCTGAGCTGCCGGTGGCCTTCAGGTGAGTCAACGGCTGGTATGTGGACAAAGGATACAGTCAGCACTGTTGCTTTGACAGACAACTGTTGTCTCTCTCGAAGAGTCCGTTGGGTGGACAAAATGGTCATTGGTGTCCGCCTCATTATGGTGCCAGTTGTACGCAAAAAATTGCGCTTAAGCTGCGCTAATTTATGCTATCTAACGGGTTCGGCTCCGATAATCCTGCCCGATAGTGACTCGGCAGCTATAGACATACCACTCGTATAGTGGAACACTCCGCCAGTTTCAATAACGCACCTGAGTTGTAGCCGATGATTAGCAAGGATCAATACAGCCCCCATCAATTAGCCTATTTTGCGCACCAGCTAACCCTGCGTGCCGCTTCCGATTCGATGGATAGCATGGCGGGGGCGTTGCTGGATGCGCAGGTGGATATGAACCCGCATCAGATTGATGCCGCGCTGTTTGCCACCCGCAACCCGCTGTCCAAGGGCGTTATCTTGGCGGACGAAGTGGGGCTGGGTAAAACCATCGAGGCGGGGCTGCTCATCGCGCAACGCTGGGCAGAGCGCAAGCGCCGTATCCTCATCATCGCCCCGGCTAACCTGCGCAAGCAATGGCATCAAGAATTAGCCGACAAATTCGGCATTGCCGCCAGCATCCTTGAAGCCAAGTTCTACAAGCAAGCGATCAAGAACGAAGTGAGCAACCCGTTCGAGGCTGCAACCGTCCTCATCTGCTCCTACCAGTTTGCCGCAGGTAAAGCCAAAGAAGTCCAATCCGTGCCTTGGGACTTGGTGGTGATTGACGAAGCGCACCGTCTGCGCAATGTCTATAAGCCGGAAAACAAAACCGCGAATATTTTGCGCGATGCACTAGCGAGTGCGCCTAAAGTATTGCTCACCGCCACCCCATTACAAAACTCCCTGCTGGAATTGTATGGGTTGGTCAGCGTGGTTGATGACCGCGTGTTTGGCGATCTGGAAAGCTTCAAGACTCAATTTGGCCAACTGAAAGATGCGGCCAGCTTTGATGCCCTCAAGAGTCGCATACAACCTATCTGCAAACGTACCTTGCGTCGTCAAGTTGAAGCCTATGTGAAATACACACGGCGGATACCTACGCGCCCTCTGACGCGCATTACTGGATGCGCGGGCATTCCACCGAGCGGGATTTTATCTACGTCACCACGGCGAACTTGAACCACGAGCAGTTGCAGGCGTTGAATGATGAGGTAGGTGCGAATTCATTCGCACGGGGTGTGGGCGATGCTGGGCGTGCGAATGAATTCGCACCTACGGGGGGGACTTTGCTGGTGTTATGCACCGCTTTCCGTGGACGGGGCGAGTATCCGAATCTCACGGTGAAGAAGATTCCCAAGCAGGTGCTGACGCGCTGCGAGTGGGGGCATGATGATTATTCGTTGCAGGTTGAGAACTTGCCCAAAGCCCCGCCGAAGGCTGGACAGGGGGATTTGTTTTGAAAAATATCATCCGCAGATTACGCAGATTCACGCAGATTAAAAACAACAAAAACAAAAACAAAAACAAAAACAAAAACAAAAACAAAAAGCAATCATGGTGTGGTTGTGGGTTTAATCTGCGTGAATCTGCGTAATCTGCGGAAAAATGTTTTTTCTAACTTTGTGTAAATCTGCGTAATCTGCGGATAAAGGGTTTTTGAATGAACAAGGACGAGCAAACTTTCGCGATTATTGGCGCGGCGATGGCGGTGCATCGCGAGCTTGGACATGGGTTTCTTGAGGCGGTGTATCAGGAAGCTTTGGCCGTGGAATTTCAACACCAAGGAATCCCGTTTGCAAGGGAAGCTGAGTTACCTGTCCATTATTGTGGCCAGCTTCTGGCAACCGGCTATCGCGCCGATTTTGTTTGCTTCGGCGAGGTCATCACTGAATTGAAAGCGTTGGATCGGCTGACGACCAAGGAAGAATCACAGGTCATTAACTACCTGAAGGCCAGCGGGAAAACACGGGGATTGCTGCTGAATTTTGGTAATAGAAGCCTCGAACATAAACGCCTGGTTTTGAATCTGCGTGAATCTGCGGACTATGCTTTTGCCGTTGATGCTGAAAATATCAAAAGCGGGAATCCGCAGATTACGCAGATTTCCGCAGATTTAAAAACAAATTCAAATACCGGTGCGGGTATTGGCTCCGGGGTTAATAATCTGCGTGAATCTGCGAAATCTGCGGATGGAGGGGTTGAATGAGCGTCAAGTCAAAGAAACATGTACCCGATACGCCGCATCTGTTCGACCGCATCCGAGATATTCTTGAATCGGCGCGCAGCAACATTGCCCGCACGGTTAATTCCACACAGGTGGCGGCGAACTGGCTGATCGGGCGCGAGGTCGTTGAGGATGAGCAGGCTGGTAAGCGCCGGGCGGGCTACGGAGCCAAGCTGCTTTCCGATCTTTCTGAACGACTTGGGCATGAGTATGGTCGCGGATATTCGGTGGACAATCTGGAGGCGTTCCGGCAGTTTTATCTGGAATACCCGCGCTTGATTTCCGAGACAGTGTCTCGGAATTCGGTTTCCCCTGCAATTACCGAGACGGTGTCTCTGAAATCTGTCGAAATGGATTATGCCGACTCGTGGCTACCGGGAACATTGAATCCGAATTTGTCTTGGAGCCACTACCGTAGCCTGTTGCGAGTAGCCAGACCGGATGCTCGTGCATTTTACGAAATCGAGGCCGTCAGCAATGCGTGGTCGGTGCGTGAGCTAAACCGGCAAGCCGGTAGCCTGTTGTTCGACCGCTTGGCGAAAAGTCGCGACAAGAAAGGGCTGATGCGCCTAGCGGTTCACGGGCAGGAAGTTACGCAGCCGATTGATGTGCTAAAAGACCCCGTGGTGTTGGAGTTTCTTGATATGCCTGAATCGCCCCGCTTGGTGGAGTCCAAACTGGAGCAGGCACTGATCGGCAATCTGGAAACCTTCTTATTGGAATTGGGCAAAGGCTTTGCGTTTGTGTCGCGGCAGGAGCGCATCACGCTGGATGGCGACCACTTCTACATTGATCTGGTTTTTTATCACACGGTGTTGAAGTGCTTTGTGCTGATTGACCTGAAGGTAGGAAAACTGACCCACGCTGATCTGGGCCAGATTCAGTTCTACGTGAATTACTACGACCGCGAGCGGCGTACCGAGGGCGACAACCCAACGCTGGGGCTGATCCTGTGCCCGAATAAAAATGATGCCGTGGTGAAGTACACGCTGGGCGAACAGCAGGAACGCAATATTTTCACCAGCCGCTACCAACTCCATCTGCCGACTGTCGAGGAACTTGAAGACGAGCTTCGGCGGGAACTTCGTTTCCTGAATCCGGCGGTGGAAAAAAGAAAGAAACCAGAATCCTCTGATTCTCCCAGATTAAAAGCAAAACAAAAGAAGCCTGGCCGGAAGAATGCATCGCCGAGTAAGAGCAAGGGAGGCGCGCATGAGTAAGAAACGCGAAGTTTCCCTCGTCCGTTCTTCGGCTGCGGAATATCTGACCTTTGTGGCAGCTACTGGTCAGGGTGGTGTTGAGGCCATGTATGCGGACGAAAACGTGTGGCTGACGCAAAAGATGATGGGGCAGCTTTACGATGTGGAAACCCATACCATCAACTACCATCTGAAAAAAGTTTTTTCCGATAGCGAGTTGCAGGAAGAGGCAGTTATTCGAAATTTTCGAATAACTGCCGCCGACGGCAAAAACTACGATACCCAGCACTACAGCCTGGCCGCGATCATTGCCGTGGGTTACAAGGTCAACTCTGAGCGCGCGGTGCAGTTTCGCAAATGGGCCACCGGCATCGTCGAGGAGTTCGCCGTCAAGGGGTTTGCGATGGACGACGAGCGTCTGAAAAGCGGCGGCTCTGTGCTGACGGAAAAATACTTCGAGGAACAACTTCAGCGCGTCCGTGAGATTCGCCTCTCAGAGCGCAAGTTCTACCAGAAGATCACGGACATCTATGCCACCGCGCTGGATTACGATTCGTCCGCTACGGCCACACAGCGTTTTTACGCCGCCGTGCAGAACAAACTGCATTACGCCATTCACGGCAAGACGGCGGCGGAAGTGATCGTGGATCGTGCCGATCACCAGAAAGAAAACATGGGACTGACGACATGGAAAGATGCACCCGGGGGGAAAATCCAGAAATTCGATGTGGTGGTCGCCAAGAACTATTTGTCGGAGTTCGAGCTGGCGCAGATGCAGCGCATCGTGTCCGCCTATCTCGACATGGCGGAAGTCCAAGCCATGCGCCGCATACCGATGACGATGGCCGATTGGGAAGAACGCCTTGGCGGATTCCTGAAGCTCTGGGATCGGGAAATTTTGCAGGACGCGGGCAGGGTGACGGCGGAAATCGCCAAGGCACACGCCGAAAGCGAATTCGAGAAATATCGCATTGTGCAGGACAAATTGTTCGAGAGCGATTTCGACCGCTTGGTGAAACAGTTGGAGCCGGATGTAAAGAAGGACAAAGGTGACATCCAATGAACCGTCATGTAAATGCCATCGCTGGGCGCTTGAGTTTGCGTGCACCGCAACGTCGTTCGCTGGAGATTTTGGATCGTCTCACTGAAATTGTTCCGCCACACAAAGGGGCTGACATTGCCGCTGCGTTGGAGATCATCCGTAGCGAGTTTCCATCGGTGACGGATTTTGAGCGTGAGTTTTCTTCTTTGTGTTTTGCACTGGCAACGGGGGTGGGTAAGACGCGCTTGATGGGGGCATTCATCAGCTATCTGCACTTGGCGCACGGCATCAATAATTTCTTTGTGCTGGCTCCGAACCTGACGATCTACAACAAGCTGATCGCGGATTTCAGCGACCGCACGCATCCCAAGTATGTGTTCAAGGGCATCTCTGAATTTGCGACTGATGCGCCTGTCATCATTACCGGCGATAACTATGACCAGCACGACCCAGCAACGGGTGGGCTGTTCGGCGGGGTGCGCATCAATATTTTCAACATCTCGAAGATCAATTCCGAGGTGCGCGGTGGCAAGGCACCACGCATCAAGCGGCTGTCGGAATACATCGGCGAGAGTTATTTCGACTATCTGGCCGGATTGCCCGATCTGGTGCTGCTGATGGATGAGTCGCACCGTTACCGCGCCAGTGCTGGTATCAAGGCGATCAATGAGCTGAAGCCGATTCTGGGGTTGGAGTTGACGGCGACACCGTTTGTGGAAGGTGCGAAGGGCACTGCGGTTCAGTTCAAGAACGTGATCCTCGATTACCCCTTGAGCCGTGCGATGGAAGATGGCTTTGTGAAAGAGCCTGCCGTGGTGACGCGCAAGAATTTTAATCCGGCGGGGATGTCTCTGGATGCGATCGAGCGCATGAAGTTGGAAGACGGTGTGCGTCTGCACGAGAGTGTGAAGGTGGAGCTGGAGACTTACGCACGCGAAACGGATAACAAGATCGTTAAGCCTTTTGTGTTAGTCATCGCACGCGATACGACGCATGCGGGTGCTTTGCTGGTGTTGATTCAATCGGACAGTTTCTTTGAGGGACGCTACAAAGACAAGGTCATCCAGGTAGATTCAAGTCAGAGCGGTGCAAAAGAAGAGGAAATGATAGCCCGGCTGCTGAAGGTGGAACACACCGACGAGCCGACCGAGATTGTGATTCACGTCAATATGCTGAAAGAAGGCTGGGACGTGACCAACCTGTACACCATCGTGCCATTGCGTGCGGCGAATGCGCGCATTTTGATCGAGCAATCCATCGGTCGCGGTTTGCGTCTGCCGTATGGCAAGCGCACTGGCGTGACGGCGGTGGATAGGTTGAACATCGTCGCCCACGATAAATTTCAGGAGATCATTGACGAGGCGAACCGTCCTGATTCCGCCATCCATTTGAAGACGGTGGTGCTGGATAACGATGACTTCGGGCAAAAGACGGCGACCATTGTTTCGCAGACGCAGCTTGCGACCCAGCTAGGGATCAGGCCAGCGGATACGACGGGCAGCACCAAGATGGCGGGGCAGGATGTGCAGCCGGTGTTTACCAAGCCGGAAGAGCAGAAGGTGGCGCAGATTGCCTACGAGGTGATTCGCAAGATGGAGAATCAGCCGAGCGTTGTGCCGACGCTGGCGCATTTGAGTAAGCCGGAGGTTCAGGCCGCTATCGTTAAAGCGGTGCAGGAACAGTATCGTCCTGCGCAGATGGCATTGGAGGGCGTGACCGAGCAACCTGACTTCGCTGCGGTGGTAGCAAAGACGGTGGAGCTGGTGCAACAGACGATAGATATTCCACGCATTCTGGTCGTACCGAAGGGCGCGGTGAAGGCGGGGTTCAAGCCGTTCACGCTGAAGCTGGATACGCTGAAATATCCGGCGGTGTCAGAAGAGTTATGGATACAACTGCTGCGCACGAATGAACGTGAGTTGGTGACGTTAGGCAATGGCGGCATTGAAGAGAATCGCATGGAGGATTACATCGTCAGTGGTTTGGTTGATAACGACGATGTTTCTTACGACGAGCAAGCTGATCTGCTGTATGACCTCGCCACGCAAACCGTGAAGCATTTTTGCAGCTACCTGACCGAAGACGAGGCGCACAAAGTATTGCGCTGCTACCAACGCCCGATTGCAAAGTTCATCCATGTGCAGATGCTGGAGCATAGCTGGGAAGACGTGGTTGATTACGAAGTGGTGGTGAGCAAGGGCTACACGGAATTCAAGTCCAGTGCCTATACCTACTTGGTGAATGAGCCAACGGCGGATTACAAAGTCTCTCCAGCGGACAAGAGCAATATGGCCAAGTATGTGTTCGGTGGTTTCAAGCGCTGCTTGTATCCGGTGCAAAAGTTCGACTCGGACGCTGAGCGTGTGTTGGCGGTCATTCTTGATCGTGATGCGGAGAAGTGGTTCAAGCCTGCCAAGAGCCAATTCCAGATTTTCTACAAACAGGGTGCTGCGACGTTGGAGTATCAACCCGACTTTGTGGCGGAGACAAAAGAGGCTATCTACATGCTGGAGCCCAAAGCCAGCAACCAGATGGAAGACGAGATTGTTCTAGCCAAGAAGGAAGCGGCCATCAAGTGGTGCAAGAACGCATCCGACTATGCTGCCGCGAATGGCGGCAAGCCTTGGCGTTATGTGCTGATCCCGCATACCGCGATGGCGGTAAATATGACGGTGGAGGGATTAGCGGGGCAGTTTGGGTGCTAGGAGTCCGTCGGGCTTAAAGGAAATCTACTGCACTTGTCCTCGGGTGGTGTGGTCGGGGGAATTCGCCTGGACGGCGCATATTTGCGAGCCGCCGCTGTGCGGCTTGCCTGCTTG
>Ga0210011_1003811_pt1 | contig 11269 bp, 13 predicted proteins | sample CryGeymeta201502_FD_183972 | JGI IMG/M metagenome (GOLD analysis project Ga0210011, IMG submission 183972) | Groundwater microbial communities from Crystal Geyser aquifers in Utah, USA - Crystal Geyser metaG 2015-02 (SPAdes) (version 2) | ecosystem: Environmental > Aquatic > Deep subsurface >...
ATAAGTAATTTACTCTCCCATAATGGTCTGAGTGTAGGGATATTTCCTGATGTATGATTTTATTTATTCGGAAGAGAAAGGAGGTCTTTCTGAAACTTCCATGTTATCTGGACCATTATTGAAGGATGGTCCTTGAACGTTCAAATTGTAACTCTGTCCTGGCTGTTGGTTGGATGAGGCTTGTAGGTTGAACTGGCCATTGGGAGGCTGAACACTGAGATTCATTTGAGGTCCTCTGGAGGCATTGATGTCATTGGGAAATCTTTGAGGAGTCTGGTAAGAGTAGTTAGGATCCATGATACTTGAGATCTTGATAAATAAAGATAATTTTATTGAAACTCTTTAATAAAAAATGTTTTCAACAATATTGCTGTATGTTGTGATTCATAGTTTAAGAAATCAAAAGGTTGATTCATCAAAAGTGCCTGTTATTCTGATAATTTAGGTTGCTGTTGTGGCTTCCGAAGCTTCCAAAATTCATGTTTCCCATGTTATTGTGAAGCTTTCCATTGGAGTATCCTCTCTCTAAAAGTAATCTTCGTCCTCCTATTTCACTGTCTTTGGGATATCTGCCTGATGAGTTTAAGTGACTCAGATCGTAGGTCCTTTGACTACCAATAGTACTTCCACAATGGCTACATTTGCTGCCAAGGTCTAGCTGTGGTACCTGCTGATTGTTCTGCTAGTTGTAGATTTCCTTAGGCTTGATGACAGGAGAGTAATAGTCGCTAGTGTTTGTATCAGATTTGAATGTTGAGAATTGGTTAGGACTAGCTTTGGGTCCTGAATTGAAAATACTCCTGCTCACTTCATCATCATGATAATTAGAGAAATTTCGAGGAGGAGGTGTGGGATCAAGTCTAGGGGCTTCGATGGGACGATTTTAGAACTGAGGTGGAGGAGAAGTTTGGAAGTGTGAAACACCACCCTTCTTGAACCGATAAAATTCAGCTGTCGATTGGAACCCACTGTTCTGAAATTATCTCAGCAAATCCATAGCCGCCATGAGTTTCTGATGCCATTCGATAGCGCATTTTTTTGTGGGGCAGTGGAAATCCCAAACTGTTTTTTCCTGATCAGCATGTATCACAATCAATCTTTCTTCTCTCACCTCAACGTTGTTGATACCAGAAAGAGGAATGACAGTTTTAGGAGCAGGAACATCAGCTAAGGAGTGGAAGGGTAAATTTTGATTTACAGGTAATTCTCGAGCATAGCCAAATATTTATATACCTTTGAGAAGGAGGAATCTTTCATGAGTCATACACATTGTCTTCATTTTTTTGGGAATGAGTGAGTAGGTAAGATCTTCATAGTCAAGAGTTTGAGTGTATGGTCCTTTTCTAATTTGCTCTCTGATTCCTTGAGGAGTAGTTGGCATCATTCCTGAGTCAAAATGGTTCTGTTGATTCATTCCATATTGTCCTTGCTGATTGTTTAGATTGACATTGAACTACTGCTGCTGCCCTGAATAGTTTCCTTGATGCGAAAACTGATTAGGATTTCCATATAGACGATTGTTTCCGGAGTGATGTGTGTCCATAGCTTAAGACTGATATTTTATTGAGGTAGATAATTTTATTGGATGACTTAATTCTCATAATTATGCTATTAATGATGATAAATGATGGACAATCAATAGTTTCTGTTGTTCTGATAATTAGGGATGTTGCTGTTAGGAATGTTGTTGAAGCTTGCACCAGTATTGTTGACGTTGACTAGGTTTGAGCTCTGTTGATTGTTAGAATATCCTCTCTGCAAGACAGGTTGCTGGCCTCCCAAGGGCATGCCCATGGGGTATCTGCCCAAAGAGCTTGAGCTACTGACAGTGTAACTTCTTCCACTGCTTCCGTATGTACTTCCACCAACGCTTCCTTGATAGTTGGCATTCACGTTTAGGCCTTGCTGCTGAGGAGAATGTTGGTTAAGCTGATAGTTAACTTAGTATTGATTCTTCACAGGAGAAAATTGATTGTTGTAGTTGATGTCAGAGTTAAACTTTGTAGGGCTCACCTTGGGTCCTGAGTTATCATAAACACTTCGGCTAACTTCATCATCATGGTTAACTCTAAAGTTGAAATTATTTTGAGGAGGAGGAGTGGGGTCAAGTCTAGGGAAATCTCTGGGAGGAGATTCGATGGGAGGAGGGGAAGATTGGAAGTGATTGCCACTTCCGAGGCCTCCTTTCTTGAATCTGTAGAATTCAGTTGTGGTTTGGAAGCCACTGCTCTGGAATTCTCTGAAGAGATCGATAGCCTCCTTTATTTTAGTCTGCCACTCGATGGCACATCTCTTGGAAGGGCAAATGAACTCCCAAACAGTTTTTTGCTGGTCAGCATGAGTCACAACTAACTTATCCTCCAATACTTATACCTTGTCAATTCCTGAGAGAGGAACAACAGTTTTTGGAGCGGGAACTTCAGCTAGAGAATTGAATGGAAGATGTTGATTGGAAGGGAATTATCTGGCGTATCCAAGTATTTCAATACCCTTAAGAAGCAAAAATCTTTCATGAGTCATCACAAACGATTTTTGTTTTTTGGGAATGAGTGAGTAAGTGATATCTTCAAAGTCAAGAGTTTGAGTGTATGGTCTTTTTGTGATGAATTGCCTGATTCCTTCCGAAGTGGTGGGAAGCATGCCTGAATCATAATTATCTTGATGATTCATGCCCATATTGTAATTTCCTTCAGGACCATTAATACCGTATTGACCTTGAGGCCCATTGAAATTTGCGTTGAATTCAGGTCCTTGTCCTGAGAAGTTTCCTTGACTTGAAAATTGGCTGGGGCCTCCGAATTATTGGTGATTTGCACCAAGGTTAGCATTGATCTGAGGTCCTTGTCCTGAGAACTGATTAGAGTTAGAGTGTTGATGCAGCTATGGCGAGTATTGTCCAGGCCCATTGAGGCTCAGCGAGGCTCCTTGTCCTCCGAGGGAGCTGTTGAAAGAGGTGCTATTTTGTTGATGTTGTTGTCCAATTCCCAACTGAGGCTGCTGACCTTGGTAGGAGAGTTGGGGGCCATTAGAGGAGAACTGTCCTGAGGGTCCATTGAGGGAGATATTTCCTCCGTAATTTCTGGGTGGAGAATTGTTTTATTGGTGGTACATATCAATTGACTATAAATAGGCTGGAGATCTCTTAAATAAAATTAACAAAAATCGTATAATGATAAAGCCAACTGTTACATTATTACAGAACACAATATCACTAACAATATAAAACAGAATGGCAGAAATGTTGTGAATGCTCCTCGGTATAGTTATATCTATCATATATTATCATATTATCATACTCTAATAGCAAAGCATCAGAAATCAATGAGCAAGTTTAGTAAGTGTATTTGACTAATACCATCATAGAAGTGTTGTACTCTATTAGGTATTGATTGTTTTTATTTTTATTGAATGAGTAAATTCACTGCTCTTCTCTTTACCATCTTCTTCGTGATCCTAGGTCTTACGATCATCTAAAACCATGACCAGTATTATGGGTATGGAGGATATGGAGTTGGAGGATATGGAGGGTATGGAGGGTATGGAGGGTATGGAGGGTATGGAGGGTATGGAGGGTATTATAGCGATGCTCGCCTGAAAACTGATGTCAGATATTTGAGAAAGAGTCCCTCAGGAATAAAAATTTATTCCTTCTGCTATATTGGTGACCCCACAACACGATACTAAGGAGTTATGGCCCAGGAACTTATCGGAACTTCCTTCGAAGATGCCCTCATTCAGGGAGAAAAACACTTCATGGTTGATTACTCAAAGATTGACGTGAAGTTCAAGGAAATCCCAACTGAAGTCAGACAATGATTGAACCCAAAAATGCCTTCAAAATATCACTTTATTTTTTTTTTTGCTTAACTCAGCTTAGCCCAGGGTGCTCAGCACTATGACTAATAGCTCATTTTTCTTTTTTTGCTTCCACTTTCTTAACGAGACATGATGAGATCGCTTTCGAAATATAGAGGAAAAAAATCTAAATAGAGAAATAGTACAGTGCTGAATTATTGAACCAGAAAAACTCCAAAAAAAAGCTGCTAGAGACTCAAGACAAGATAGAGCGATAGAATAGTCTTATCGAATGTTAGTTATTTCTAATTCTATGGATGGGTAAAAGATATAGCTATTGGTTTGTGATTGGGTAGTAATATATGAACGGAAGCATGATTAAACTTAATTGATAGACTATATTGAATGCTGTATTATGATTGGATGAAAATCAATTGTTAGTGTCCCGCTCAAATCCACTTACAATATATTTCTCAAGAATTATGCACAAAGACAGGCAGATTCTCTCCCTCCTGCAAGCCAGAAAAGAACATGAAAAAGATAAGCAATCCCGACAGTAAGACAAGCTCCACTCCACCATCGGACTCATCGTCGACGCATCAGGTGCCTACAGATACGAAAAGAACAGAGACTTCACCCAAAAACTCAAAATCATCGACGCTTCCAACCAGAATGAACCCCTCCAAGTCTACATCTGGAGCAACCAAAAAGAAGATCTTACCCTCAACCTTAAAATTGGTGACATCATCTTCTTGAATAATTTCAAGTTCGAGCTGTACAATGACAAGCTGCAGGCCAAAAAGGTTTATAAGAATGATGAGTCATATTTCAGAATTTTTAGTGGCAGACCTGACACCAACAACTATAGTCCCATCGACAAAAAAGTAGGACTTGACGATGAAGATGGCAAAATCTTGAACTCAATCAATGCTCTTAGAGCCTTTTCCAAGACATACTTCAGCAAGCATAAAGTTCCTGTTCTCTTCAAGGAAGGCAAAAAAACTGCACAAAAATTGACTTCCTCAGACTTCGACATGATCCTCAGAGTCATCGAAACTGTTGAATTACAAAACCACTACAGAGTGAGACTTACCAATGATAAGGATGAGTTCCTTCTTAACTACACCAGAAGTATCAATCCTGGAGTCTACAAAATTAGAAGTGTTGCTGACTACAAGTGGGAGGACAAAATCTGCAACCTCACTGGCAATGACTACACCTTTTTCATTGAGATCTCATCTTGGATGCTCTCCTATGACTCCAAAGAATGGGAAAAGCTCTCTGCAACTCCTGATACCACCGTAAAGAAATCCAAAAGAGCCAGAATTGAGACCAAAGTGGTTGCTGCCTCGAAAAAGATCAAGAAGATGAGCCTGAAGGAACTGTTCTCCAAAGGTAACTGAAAATTTATGTAGATGACCATAAGGACGAAGTTCGCGTTACTTGTGAGGTCATGGATGTTTGCACTTCTTTTGATGCTGCCCTCAAAAAATACGACAGAGATAATAACACTGAAAAGAGCAAGGAATCCGAGACAGGAGAATATATTTACAGCATCCATCTCCTCCTTAGTGACGATTCTCTCAACGGATAGGTCATTAATGCCTATGTTTATACTTTTGACGGAAGAGGAATCGAATTTTTACCTGACCTTGAACCAAGCAAAATCTATGGCAGAAACACTGTTGACTACAAGGAACACTACGATAACTTCGTCAACAGATTAGTTGAGGAGTCTGACGTCAACACTACTCCAGTGGAACTTGTTTTGAGCCCCCTGTTTAACGGAAGGTAGACTATCTACAGAGTTGTGGATACCCAGTTGCTATTCTGATTGATTTCCTTAGCATATATCATTAGATCCTCTGAATATAATAATCTATTAATCAAGGCAATTCATGTGGAATTACCTGAAAGGGAAGGGAAAATTTTAGTTTATATCTAAACATGCGAATGAAGACGAGGATGAGTAAAAAACCATCAAACAGCTCAGAATCGAAATAGATAAACATATTCGAGATCTAACCAAACAATTTTTGGCATCTGAGGATATTTTGAAAACAAAGTACGAAGTCAGTTAGGATGAAAATATGCTCAAAAGAACATTAGAAGAGCTTATCAGTACAATTGAAGGTCTGATGAGTATCATTGAGCAACTAAGAGGGGAATATGATGAGGTTAAGTAGCAGCTACTTGAGCACTAAAAGTTCAAAAACATGCTAGGAAATCATCAGAACATCATCGGCAACCTCCAGGAGAGCCACAGTCAACAAGTGACACAAATATATGAAGAAAAAGAAAGGCAAGAAAAATAGTATTAGCTACAAATTGAAGTCTTACAAACTGAGAATCAACAACTTAAATAGTCAATAAATCAAGCAAAATCACAAATAGTTTCGTTAGAAGATAAAAATTCTGATTTACAGGCTTAGATATAGGCTATAGTAACCTCCAACAAGCATTTGGCATCCAGGCAAGCTTAAATTGAGCTGAAGTATAAATTTTTGACAGATGATCTTGATACAGCGGAGAAGAAAAAAATAGTCGACCTTGATCACCTGAAGCTGGAATATATTTTTTACTATGGGAAGCTCAAGCAGAAAATTCTAAATTATTTGTCTATCAAAGATATTGTTCCCTTGTACAAAAGCAGCAGGTTCTATTACAAGACCCTCAAAAAATAACTACCTCAACTCTTTTTTTCTCATTTTAAACGCCTACAAGAGAAACAACAAAATCAGTGGGTCAGAAATGCCAAAATTTATGAGAAAATTTTTGAACTGTTTCCCAACGAAAACATTAAAACTAATGCATTCAAGTATCTCCACTTTAGAATTAAACCTGCGACCTATATACTTCCTTTTCTGCAAGAATAGCAGGTGTAGCTCAGCAAAAAAGATATTCAGGAAGATAAATAAAAACAAGGAAGACTAAGCTGGAAAAATTGGTTCAACTCGTAGAAAAATATCAAAACTAATGAGAAAAAATAAGATCATAAGTTCAACTTAAATGCTCTGAAAAATGAAGAATAGTTCAAGAAGGTAGAGCAAAAGATATAGAGTACTTTCAAAAATATTCTTCATCTCTCCATGCCTGAGGATCTTCAATATTTTCGTGAAAATATGGAACGACAGCTACAGGAGCTGAAGTAGGATTTGACTCAGTATCGACAAGGCAAATCTGGACAATTGTAATGGACTGCTCAGCTCTACTGCTTGTCTCGATACATGTATCACTAGATTGGAGAACTCTACAACCTCCTCCAGGTCATTTTTGGTGAGCTACTTCGAAAAAACAAAGAACTTATCTTCATAAGCGAAGATTACGAGTATTTGAAATAAAATGAAGTAGTTCTACGAAATCTCATCTAAAATTTATCAAGCGATAAGTCTATGATTGAGAAAAAATATCTTTTGATTGAGAACGAAATTTTGAAGAAGAATTTATAGAAAGAGGCAGCATTCAATAATTTGGACAGAACAAACAAATAGCTAGACAATTTGAAGAAGAAATATTAGAAATTGTAGATTGAGCACATTCATTGCAAAGAAGTGGTTGAAAAGATCACATAATAACGCAGAGTCACCTAACAAAAAATATCAATGATTAAATAATAGCTATAGGCTATCGATAGACTGCCAGGGAAAGTACAGTCAACCCCAACAGATATCATGCAAGAAGATGCAATATCTTTGCCCGATGAAACGAAAAATTGATATGGCTCAAGAGGTGATTGTTTTACTTTATTTGACCCGTTTAACGCTGATTTATAATATTATGATGGAAAGCTTAATAAGCTCGATTTCTGTGAATTCCAAGCCATAATCGTACAGAAAATAAAAAGCCAACGAAGGAGCAAGTACTAAAAACGATTCTAAAGTGTTACAGCTCGATTCAATACAATCTATATCCAGTCAGAATTTTCTTCAATCGACCCAAACGGCTGTATTCAAAAATATTCAGAAGAAAATCCAATAAATCGAAATGGCTCAAAAGCAGCTGACTTCCAAATTTCAAAAAGTGAGGGACAATCTGGTAAAGGAGATATAAAAAAAGGATGAGATGAATCAAGTATTAGAAGGATAAGTTTCAGAGTTAAGAGCAGAGCTGGAGGAAAGTAAAAAGGATCTCGGAATAATCGTCGATTATTTGAGAAAGAAGAATCAGAAAATCTGGTAGAAGTCAAGTCGGAAAACTTTGCTTAACTCAACAAAGGCCAGCAACAAAATAGACACTTCCAAACCCTCTTCTAAGGAGAGCATCACTATTAATAGCAAAGAAAAATACACCAAGAAGAAAAGTATTTCACCAAGAACGGCTCTGTTCAAAAGGTTTTGAGCCCTTTCCAAAAGAGGTTCATAGCAGTTTTCTTTGATATTTTTCCTATATTTTGGTTGAAAACTTTCAGCGTATTACAAAACAGTTAACTCCAATTCTACACCAAAGAATTATTGAAATTTGTTTAAAAAGTTGCTTGAGACTGCTAGGGCTAACAACTAAGGCAAAGTATATGATAGAGGCTTGATAATAAAAATAGAGTATAATCATAGATGTTTTTTAAGAATCTAGTAGACTATGAAAACAATGGCGTTGGAGGGAATCAGACGAATCAAATCTGGCTTTAGGCCTGCATAAAAGCCGAAAAAGCCGTGATCCTTTATTATGTGCCGACCAACATCCATGAACTTTAAGACATTATCTGGGCCTCTGCTGTCGAACATTACCGTTCGCACTACTACAAATGGATATGTCGCTGACGAGGCAATTACTACATATTCCAGTACTTACCCTTTGAGACTGTTGACGCTAAAAATATATTCCAGACTGTCGTGGCTCCGAGAGCCTTTTTCATTTATTCGTAAATGACAAAATAGATGATAGCGTTGCTGACTGAAAACAAAGAGGCTGTCAACCCTTTGAAGAGGGAACGAAATCCTTCCTTAATGCAGAACCAAGTACTTTTTTATACATTTCTTTGACGACTGTGAAAGGAGCTTCTGTTTTGTAATGATGGTCTTCATGATGAAGATACTGTGTCATCAATCTCGTTCGTGCTATCCAGATAGGATTAGTGATGACATTACAAACTGATCCAGCGACCGTGGTAGCTGCCATACTGGCCTGAAAAAGATTGTAGTTATTATTTAGAGCCATTTATTTGATTTTTTCGTAGATGGGAAAAAAAAGGGAATGGAATATTGGTATAGCGACTACATTGGTATGATATCCTAAGTCTTAAAGGGTGTACCCGCATAAAATCCTTTAAATCCTTACTCCTTCCATATGACCTTCATTGCATGGGAAAAGTGAGTATACTTGCCGATGTGAGCTTTGTGACTCGGAGCATTCTGAATAATTATTGATCTACTAAGGCATTGAGCCTGGTTCTTGCAATATCGAGGGGGTTGCATACAGTCACTGAGATGAAGCCAGCTACTAGCCCAGCTATAAAATTCTGCCATTGCTTGGGTTTATTTAGAGGCTGTTGCTGTGTTTTCGCCTAACTCATTCAACTATAATTAACATATAAACTATCATGTACGATTCCTTTTTCATGGGAGCAATCTTCACCTTGATGATCAGACATTACGGATTCAGAAGCATGAGGTGGGCACACACGTCACGTAACAATATTTTGATTCAGGACCTTTGAGTCTCATTCCCCAGCTCATTGTCGGTGGGCTTGCTATGTCCTTCTTCGATGTCTACAGAAGATTAGCTATCGAAGAATGTCTCAAGAGAGAAGAGGCCAACGAGTTCAACAAATAGCTGAGAGCAGACGATAGGCACTATGATCTATGAATAACTATCAGAAGCCAATAATACAATGTTTGCTGTAAAAACATAAAAAATCGGTCAATATCAATTCAGTTCAGTTGTCTTCAGTGGTACACAAAGCCCAAAAATCTCGAACTTCTGGGGCTTCATCCAGAGACTTAGATGTTTTCAACTTAAAACGATTTTCCAAAAGTGTCTTTTAGTTGTGAAGATTAGCTGGTATGCTGGGGATGTTCATTTTCCTCCTGAGAATTTCTTGCTTTGTTTATATCAGCTGTCGGTCGATTTGTATAACCTAGTAGTTTACCAGACTAGCCAGATCCAAAAGATCAGTCTAGCTCACATTAATTTCTTCTGTAATCGACTTTAGTTTATGCTGTATCTTCACCAAGGATAGATAAACATCAGCTAAGGACTATTTATTTTTATTCTCCAATTTTTTCAAAGCCTCTTTCAGGATAACCAGGCATTCTTAGTGTTGACTTAACAGGTTTCTTCTCTTGAGGTCTACTTCAGATATCTTAAGAGCATCTTTGCTGGGTTATTTCCCTTTGTATTATGGACTTTTAGATTAATCCTCTTTCTTTTACAGAACATTGTCATTAAATATACTGATTTTCCTCTATGTCCCGTTGCTAGTTGTGTTTATGACAGGGTGACTGACTAAATTCATATACTTCTCGGAGTAAAATTTTCGAGCGGGCTCTCTGGTCACTGAATCATATTTTTTTCGAGTCGATCCAATACTTCGATCGATAGTTTTGATATCACCCTCATCCCTGATTGAAGAAAATGATTTATTAGAGGAGTAAGGAGTTTTAGGTCCACTTTCGGCATCCACAAAGTTACCTTCTTCATCAATTTTGTATGCAAATAATTCTATCCAACTGATTCTTCTGAAATAATCCTTGGTCAATAGTTTCCTCACCAACTGCTCAGTTTTTTATGAAATGGGGTGAGAATCAGTTGGCATAGATACTTCCTTTGTATTGATATGGCTGATCAGCATTGCGATTGATTTTGATTAATAGGGACATACACCGAACAGCATTTCATAAAGGACAACTCCCAAGGACCATATGTCTGCTTTCATTGAATAATTTTATCCTCTCAAAACCTATGGAGCCATATAAATAGGAGACCCAAGCATGGTTTTAGCCATGTGTTCCCCAGGTTTGAGTCCCTTGCAAAATCCAAAATCTCCCAATTTGACTTTCCCATTGCTGAAGAAGATATTTTAGGGTTTGATGTCTCTGTGCATGATGTTATATCGATTAAGCACTTTGAAAGCTTCGAGTAGTTGTCTGAATGTTTGCAATGCTTTCTTTTATGAGAAGGCTCCTTATCGTTTCAAGACTTAATGTAGATTGCCTCCATTACAGTACTAATAGACGAAATAGTAGTTGTTTCTGGTTTGGAAGTGATCCTCATATCTGATGATGTACTAGCAGGAAGCAATGGTGGTGAGGGTGTTAATTTAGTTGATGGTGCATTATTCTAATTGGTTACTTTCTTGATATTTTTCAACGGGAATAATCTTGACTGCAAACTACCCCATCTTTTTGGTATTTATGGCTCTGTAAACTTCACTGAAATTTCCTTCTCCTATCTTTTAAATCAGCGTATAGTTATTAATTACTTTTACCATCCAATTTCATTATAAAATTAACACTCTATCATACTTCTCTAACTATAT
>Ga0210011_1003821_pt1 | contig 11238 bp, 9 predicted proteins | sample CryGeymeta201502_FD_183972 | JGI IMG/M metagenome (GOLD analysis project Ga0210011, IMG submission 183972) | Groundwater microbial communities from Crystal Geyser aquifers in Utah, USA - Crystal Geyser metaG 2015-02 (SPAdes) (version 2) | ecosystem: Environmental > Aquatic > Deep subsurface >...
CAGCATAATCCGCCCCCTCGCCATGGCTCCCTCCTCGAAACAGGCTCTGCTTCGAGTATAGGCAGGGTCGCAAATATGTATAGTCATTTATGAGACACTACACTAGCTGTCATGCGCCGCCTCCCAGTCGATCAAATCCAGACTGCGCCTGGCCGACTTCATATCCCTGATTGCCAAAGCCACCGATGCTCGCCACAAATGGCAGCGCGGGTCGTAAGTCAGGTCGCCCGTCAAATCCGCAGGCCGCTTTTGGGTATAGATAAACTCGATGCGGCCGAAATTGCCACAATCGACCCTGCGACTGCGCCCGGAAGACATCACCGTAATCCAATTCATGGAAATCCGGGAAATCACCCCCGCCTCGTTCAATACCGACTCCATGCTGAGATGCTAGTTTGAACAGCCGGTGGCGACGGGGGGTGTTGGTGCCATTGAGATACGCTGTGTCAGCAATCGCGCGCGGGAGGCGTGATGTAGCAGGGGTGGCGGGGACCCACGACGGCTCCGGCCAGGCAATGAATCAGGCCAATACGACGATCCACGGCGGCATGCAGCAAGGCGCCCAAATCCGAGGAGAACTCGCCGGCGTCAGCCTTCTGGCCGCACCAGACCGGCTTCCACCTGGTCGCGTTTGGCGCGGCCGACCAGCAATTCGATCAGGGTGAGCGCGAAATCCATCGCTGTGCCTGGCCCGCGCGAAGTGGCGACCTTGCCATCCACCACCACCGCATCGGGCAACGCGATGGTATTGGGCAGGTTTTCCAGGAAGCCGGGATAACTGGTAGCGCGCTTTCCTTCCAGTAACCCGGCGGCGGCCAACGCCATGGGCGCGGCGCAGATGGCGGCGGTGTATTTGCCGGCACGGCCCAAGCGCTGCAACAGAGCCTGCACCCGCGCATCGTTCTTCAGATGCTCGGCGCCGGGCATGCCGCCGGGCAAGGCGATCATGTCGAAATTGCGCGTCATGGCCTCGTCCAGACTGGCATCCGGCTGTACGCGCACGCCGTGGCTGCCTTCGATCAACCCTGTTTGTAAACCGGCGGTGACCACTTCGACGCCGGCGCGACGCAACAGGTCGATCAGGGTAACGGCTTCCAGGTCTTCAAAGCCGGGGGCGAGGGGAATCAGAACGCTTTTCATGGTTTCATCCTTTCAAGTTCAGGAGCCGCTGGGATTCGATCACCGCGCGTTCCGCGCAATCACCGAGGGAAAGGCCGTTGAGATAGTTGCCCACCAGAGCGAGTGGTTCCCGCGCCAGCAAGGCGAGTACCTCGCCGGCCAGGGCCGCGTGCTCCACGCCGGGCGCAGGCAGGCTATTGACGGCTTCCCGCACATATAGGAAATCGCTGGTTTGCGCACCCAGCACCTGCGCGATGCGCGCCAGTTTGCCGGCGCGGTCGAGCACTCCGGGGCGGAAGTGGAAGGTATAGCCGCGCAAGGTGTCATGCGGCACCGGGTCGCGCGTCACCACCGACCAGAAACTGTCGTTGTCTCCGATCAGCCCGGCCAGGGGTGGCAAGGCGCTCTTGCCGGCGGGTAACACCACCCCCATCGCTTCGCTCGTGACCACGGGGAAGCGCGCGAGTCTGTGCGCCACATCGGGGTAGAGATCGGCCAGCAAATGGGCGGCCGCGTCCACCGGCACAGCCAGCACCAGGTTTGCGCAAGTCAGCGCCGCGTCGCCCGAATGAACGCGGAAGCCCGCACCCTCGCGCGCGATCGCTTGCACCGGGGCAGCGGTCTTCACCGAGAAAGACGCGCCCTCGGCCAGCGCTTCCAGCAGCCCCTGCAAGCCGCCGCTGAAGCTGAACTTGCGCGGCGCCGTTTTCATGCGTGGCTTCTTGCGGAACAACCACTCGGCGGGAAAATCGTCGGCGCGCTGGGAAAGCACGGCGGCGAAAGCGGGGGCCAACAGGCGGCGATAGTTGCCGCGCCCGAGCAGGCCGGAGAACCAGGCGGCCACGCTACGCCCGGCCTTGCCCCGGAACAGCCCGAATGGCAGGAACAGCGCCGCCTCCAGGAAATTCAGGCGCGCCAGCGGCGATTGCAGGCGGCCATCGGCGGTGACGAAGCGGTAGCCCACTTTCTCGCGCGGCAGCAGATCTTCCAGCCGGCCGCGGTCATCCAGCGCTTCCAGCAACGGCGCGTAAGAGTTGTAGGCGGTATGCGCGCCCAGCTCCAACCAGAAATCAGCCTCTGGCCGCCAGGACTGAACGCAGCCGCCAAGACGATCCGTCGCCTCCAGCACCTTTACAGAATGCCCACTGCGCACCAGACACGAGGCAGCCACCAGACCGCTGGCGCCGCCACCAATCACGATGAAATCAAAATGTTCCATGCAGGCTTCCAGAAAATAAACAGGGAAAAAACGAAGCGAAACTGAACTCAGCCGCTATCGGTAAAGCGGTGGATCAGACGCAAATTCTTCTTGCTGGGGCGGCCGCGGATACTCGTTCCGGGTTCCACCGCCAGACGGCGTTGTTCGACGGCTTGCAGGCGGGCAGCCAGGCTTGCCTCGGTCTCGGCATAGAGTTGCCGCGCCGCGACGGCCGGGCCGCGCCGTTCCGATAGCTTCAGCACGCACACCACCCATTCCAGGTCGTTGATATGCAGAGTCAATAGATCACCCACCCGCAGTTCCCGACTTGGCTTCACCCGGTCGCCCTCCAGCCTCTCAAGTCGTTCGCCGGGCCGCCCCAAGAACGACTTGGCCCCCTCGGGGGGCGGCTCCGATCGGAGGGAGGTGCCGGGGGCACATCTAACCCGGCCACCCTCGATCGCCGCATGGGCCAGGGCGCGGGTCTTGTAGAAACGCGCCGCCCAGAGCCACTTATCCAGGCGCACACGCGGGATGTCTAAAGCTTCAGTTGGGGTTTTTCGCGGCATGGGGCGATGATACCCAGGAAATCCTCCCGCCATCGTTTACCCCCGGAGATCCCCATGCGACTCGCTGTTTTGATCTTGCCGTTGCTCGCCGGTTGCGCCGCCGCACCCAACAACGGCCCCGACCCCGGCCACCTGATCCTGCTTTCAGCGCTGATCATTCCCCCTGAATCCGCCACGCTGCGCCTGCAATACGGCCACCCCGTCGCCCGCAATGCGGTACGGGAATATGACCCGTTCTGCGTATTCGAAATCAACACGGTCAGCGACTCGCCGCAAAACGTGAGGCCGGGCGCCTTCCGGATCACTCGGATCGGCTACAGCATCGACACCCTCGCCGACGCGGCTTCAGGCCTGCCCTACCCCACCTCGATCAAGGTTGGCCTGTTCAGCGATCACCGCCCCACCCACCTCTATTACAAGACCCTGTTCTGGCTAAATTCCGAGCACCAGCCGGGCGTGCGCCTGCTGACCTGCATGAGCAACCAGAATATGCCTGGCGTCTACCCCTTCATGCGGCATCTCACCTTGCCGGAGATACGCGCTGCATTGGGAACGGATTTCCGGCTGGAACTGCGCCAAGGGTTCGTTAACCTAGATTCCTCAGTTGACCGCTCCCCAGCCCTTGTGAGGCCACATGGATGCTGACGTTATCGCCTCCGGTTGCACTCACCATTTGGGTGACGCCGCTACGCGCCCGATTGCACGGTTTTCGGGCTGCCTGGCGGCGTTGCTCCTGATGAAACTCCTAAGCGAAGGACTAAGCCGCCAAAAGACGGCGGCCAAGTCCCTGCTTATCCTTGCGGGGCCAGCCCCGCCGCGCTCATTGGCCACTGAGCGCGCCTTGCCAGGCAGCCCGAAAACCGCACACTTGGGCGCGTCCAACTGAGCTTTCTAGGTTAATGAATAACGCTCACCATTCAAGGGCGGATGCCCGAAGGGCGATCCGCCACGTAAATCGGCGGAACCGCTTCGCGTTCCGCCTTACTTGGCTTCTCCCGCGCGCCAGCGCGCGATCCAGGTTTCCGCAGGTTCCGGGCGGCCGTAGAGGTAGCCTTGATGGGTGACCTTGGCGCGGGCGTTGAGGAAGTCGGCTTGTGCTTCGGTTTCCACGCCTTCGGCGACGACTTTCAGGTGCATGTGTTTGGCCACGGAAAGGATGGTTTCCACCAGGGCCGCGTCGTCGGGGTTGTCGGGCGCGTCCTGGACGAAGGTCTTGTCGATCTTCAGTTCGTGGATCGGAAGGCGTTTCAGGTAGGCCAGTGAAGAGTAGCCAGTGCCGAAGTCGTCCACCGAGAAATGGATGCCGAGGGCCGCGAGTTCGCCCATCTTGGCGACCACTTCGCCCAGGTTGTCGATCATCAGGCCTTCGGTGACTTCCAGGGTGAGTTGGCTGGGGTCGGCGCCGCTGCTGGCGAGGAGATCGCGAATCCAGGGCACGAAGTCGGCGCGGCGGAAATGGCGCGGGCTGACGTTCACCGACAAGCGCAGCGGGTGGCCGGCCATGTTTTCGCGCGCCATCAGGGCACAGCTCTCCGCCATGACCCAGATGCCAAGCTCGACGATGAGGTCGGATTCCTCGGCCAACGGGATGAATACGACTGGCGGCAGCAGGCCGCGCAGCGGATGTTGCCAGCGCACCAGCACTTCCGCGCCCATCAGCCGGCCGTCGCCCTCAAGTTGTTCGCCGGGCCGCCCCAAGAACGACTTGGCCCTCTCGGGGGCACAGCCCTCCACCTGCGGTTGCAGGTAGAGCCGCAGCTCGCCGGCGGGAATCGCGCTACGCAGTTCGCGTTCCACCTGGAAACGCTGTTCCGCCGATTCGCCCATGCTGCTTTCGAAAAATTCGCTCTGGTTGCCGCCGGCGGCCTTGGCACGGTGCAACGCGGTGTCGGCGCGGCGCAGGATGGTTTCCGATGTTTCCGCCAATTCCTCCGAGAACAGAGCAAGCCCCAGGCTGGCGGTGACCGTCACCTCTTCGTCGCCGATGCGGAGAGGGGCGCGTAGCGCCGTGTGAATTTTTTCCGCCACCACCAGGGCACTCCGACTCGCCTTGATCATGTGCTGGCTGAGATCCGGCAGCAGCAGGGCGAATTCGTCGGCGGCCAGGCGAGCCAGGGTGTCGCCATCGCGCAGCAGGTCGGTGAGGCGCTCCCCCAGCGCTTGCAGCAGGGCGTCGCCGAAAGCATGGCCGCGCGCGTCGTTGATGGTCTTGAAGCGGTCGATGTTGAGCAAGATCAGCGCCTCTTGTTGCCCGGAACGGCGTCCGGCGGCCAGCAATTGCGCCAGGCGATCCAGCAGCAGGACCCGGTTGGGTAGGCCGGTGATGCCGTCGAAATAGGCGAGGCGATGGATTTCGGCGGCGCCGCGCTGCTTCTCCGCGATCTCGCGCTGCAACGCCTGATCACGGGTTTCCACCGCCTCCGCCATCCGGTTGAAGGCGTCAGCAAGGCGGCAAATCTCGTCCTCTCCGGTTTTCTCCATGCGCACGCCGTAGTCGCCCGCCGCAAGCTGTTCCGCTCCCGCCTGCAGCCGGGCCAGACGTCGCGTCACTAGACGGTCGAAGAGAAAGCCCAGGGCCAGGAACAGGATGGCGTAGCTGGCCAGACTCTTGAGCAACTGACCGCCCCAGAGTTCGTTGCGCCGCGTGTCCAGGCGCAGGGTGGGCATCTTGATGCTGACCACGCCGCGCAAGTCGCCCACCTGGTAGCCGTAAGCGCTGGTGTAGCGATCGCGAATGCTCTTCGGGGCGCTTTCCCGCGTACCGTGGCATTGCAGACAGTAGGGTTCGATCCAGATGGGCGCCGTGTAAAGGAGATAACTGACACCCTGGGCATCGGCAATGTTGCGTGTCCTGTCCCTGAGTTTTGGGTTGGCGCGATACAGGGCGATGTCTTCCATTTCGAAGCGGTCGGCGCGGTTGTTCGGGTTGCGCGGCTGGTCGGAGACGTTGTTGAACAGGATGCCGCTCTGGTTCCAGTTGGCGAAGTCGCGGGAGATGCGCGAGAAAGAATGCGCCGGCAGGAAGCCGACGGTCTTCTCGTTTACCGGCAGACCGCTGGCGACGAACTGCTGCTGATACACGCGCCGGGTCGCCATCATGTAGCCGTAGATGGTGCGCGCCTCGGCCTCGGTTTCCCGGCGTAGATCGGCGGTGAGTTTCTGGTAGCTGATATTCAGATCGATCACCAGCACCACGCTCATCAGCGCGCCCAGCAACAGCCAAATTTTGGTCTTGAGCTTCATGGTGTTTCCCGCCGCGCCCACTTCAACACCGTTGCCAGCAATAAATCCGGGTCGATGGGTTTACTGAGCTGCTCGACCATGCCGGCTTGCCGGCATTTTTCGTATTCCTCCACCAGAGCGTGGCCAGTCTGGCCGACGATCGGCAGCCCCGGGTCGAGGGCATGAATCGCGCGGGTCGCTTCCAGGCCGTTCAGCACCGGCATCTGCACATCCATCAGCACCAGGTCATAAGCCCCCGGCCCCGCCGCGCGCACGGTGTCGACCGCTTGCTGCCCATCCGCGACCAATTTCAGCGTGCAGCCTTCGTCGTCGAGCAAGCCTTGCAAAAGCATCTGGTTCACCGCGTTGTCCTCGGCGACCAGCAGTCTGAGGCCGCTCAGTTGCGGCACCCGCTCAGCGGAAGTGGCGTTGGCAGCGGGGATGGCGGCAACCTCCGGCGCGGGCAAACAAGGCCAATGAACTCGGAAAGTGCTGCCAGCGCCGACCCGGCTTTCCACCGTGATGTTCCCCCCCATCAGTTCCACCAGGCGGTGGCTGATGGCCAGGCCGAGCCCGCTACCGCCGTAACGTCGGGTGGAGGTGTTGTCGGCCTGGGTGAAGGCGCTGAACAAGTGAGCCTGCTGTTCCGGAGTCAGGCCGATGCCCGTGTCGCGCACCGTGAACAGCAGATGCTCGCCTTCCCGCGTCGCATCGAGCGCTACCTGTCCGTGTTCGGTGAACTTGATTGCATTCGAAAGCAGATTCAGCAACACCTGCTGCAGCCGCACAGCATCGCCCACGCAGCGCTGTGGCAGGTCGGGCGACATTTCCAGGGTGAGGGTGATGCCACGGGCGGCGGCACGTTCGCGCAGCAGTTCCAGCGGCTCCCGCAGCACCCGTTCCAGCGCAAAAGGCAGCGCTTCGATCTTGAGTTGCCCGGCATCCAGCTTGGAGAAGTCGAGGATGTCGTTGATCACGCCGAGAAGCAGGCGGCCGGAGTCGATGATCTTGGCGAAGTACTCCTGCTCCCTGCCACGCCCCGCGCTTGCGCGCAGGCCGATCTGCGCGAAGCCCAGAACCCCATTCAACGGCGTGCGGATTTCATGGCTCATGTTGGCCAGGAACTCACTCTTCACCCGTGCCAGCCGTTCCGCTTCCTGGCGCGCGGCGACCAGCTCGACCGTACGGATCTGCACCTGCTCTTCCAGATGATTGCGATATTCCGCCAGTTCCTGTTCCAGCACGCGCTGAGCGGTGATGTCGTGGCCGATGCAAAGCACCCCGATAGGGTGCTGCCGTACATCGAAAATAACCTGGTTGGCCCAGCGCACCCAGACCCGGCGGCCCGCTTTGGTGACGTTCTCGTTCTCGCTGGCGGCATGATGCGGCGGGTCGGCCAGGATCCCGGCGATCAGGCCGGGGAGGTCGCGTCGACTGCCAGACTCGACCGCCGGGACGATGCTCCCCACCACCGGCTTGCCGAGAATTTCAGCGGCCGCATAACCAAACAACCTCTCCGCGACTTCGTTGAAGTAAGTCACCGTGCCATCCGGCGCCAACCGCACAATGATCGCGTTGGCGTTGTCCACCAGCTCGCGGTATTTCGCTTCGCTCGCTTGCAAGGCCACCTCGGCCCGCTTGCGATCCATGATCTCGCGCTGAAGTTTGCGGTTGAAGGCGCGCACCCGGGCCACCAGCAACAGCGCGGCGAGCAGGCCGGCGAGCGCCGCAGGCAGTGCCCAGCGCACCCAGGCCGGGATTTCCGCCGGGTTCGGGTCATAGAGGAAACCGGTCAGATCGAAATCGGCGGGCATCTTGTTCTGGCCGGCATAAACCTCCACCACATGGCGCCAGCGGCCGCGGCTCATGTAGCCCGGCTCGACGATGTCCGGGCGGGTCAGTTCGCGAATCTGCTCGGCCTCGAAGAGCAGATGCTCGCGCGATTTGTTCTGCGTGTTGTAGCGCGCCAGGATCAGATCGGCGGCCTCCTCCGGATGCGCCAGGGCATAGGCCCAGCCCTTGAGTGTGGCTTCGCGGAAAGCCTTCACGGTTTCCGGACGCCGCTGCACCACAGCCTCGCTAGTGAACAACAGATTGCCGAACAGATCGATGCCGGCGGAACGCGGCGTCAGCAGAAGATATTCGTGTTCCCTGCCGCGAATCAAGAAAGGTTCGTTGGAAACGTAGATCGCCTTCGCGGCTTCCTGCCCCGCATCGAGGGAGGCCAGGGTCCAGTCGCTTTGTTCGATCAGCCTGATCTGCCTGGTGGGAAGGCCGGAAGCGCGCAGATAGGCTTCGATCTCGTCGCGGCTGTGTGTATCCACGGCAATCGGCTTGCCGGCGAGATCGTGGACACTTTCCACCCCGTTATGGCGCCGTGCCAGCAACGCAATCGGCGAGTGCTGCATCAGGGTGGCCAGCGCCACGACCGGCTTTCCACCCTGGTAGCGATCCACGACCAGCGCCGAGGTGCCGACGCCAAAATCCGCGCGGCCATCCAGCACCTCCTTCACCGCGTCGATGCCGGGGCCCCCTTCTCGAATCGCCACCTCCAGGCCGGCGGCGCGGTAGTAGCCCTGTTCCTCGGCCATGTAAAAAGCGGCGAATTCAAACTGATGCTTCCAGATCAACTGGACAGAAACCGCTTCGCCAGCCTGCGCCCCGGGCAGCGCCAGACAACACAAGGCCAGAAAAGAAAACAGCCGATTCATGGGTTTTGGAAACTCGACGCATCAAGGTGCTACTGCATCGGCATCCGGATCAAAAACTTGAGTGCTCGTTTATTTGTAGTGCTCGTTTCTTGTAAGCGGATCGGCAGCCGTGCTTAAACTTGGGGACTTCAGTTGACCGCCCCTTGGCTTCTATGAGGCCGCGTGGATGCGCTATCGCTTATCCACCCGCGTGTTTCTTCGGCGCGATTTGCGGCTTCGGGCCAATTACTTCGCCAACTTCGCATTTCAGGACACCACATGAAAACTCTTGTTGCAGCGCTGCTCATGGGAATCGCTCTCCCCGCCTACGCCGACACCCCCGCGCAAATTCTCGACCGCCTGCAAACCGAGGCCGGCACGACGGCCTCGCGGGAACGCGGCAAGCAGCTTTATCACGGCAAGTTCAGGGGTGGCAAAACCGAGTCCTGCGCGACCTGCCATACCGTCAACCCCCAAGAGGCCGGCCGCCACGCGCGCACCAACAAAACCATCGAACCGCTGGCGCCAAGCGCTAACCGGGAACGCTTCACGGATCCGGAGAAGGTGGAAAAGTGGTTCAAGCGCAATTGCAACGATGTCCTGAGCCGCTCCTGCACGGCGCGGGAAAAGGCGGATTTTGCCGCCTATGTGATCGCGCAATGACTGCATGGGCACGCGCTTCAGCCTGACGATCATGGCCGGATGGCCATCCGAGAAAATGAAACCCGCGGTTGTTTTTTGCTGAACGCAGCCGGCTTTGACGAGTAGTCGTTTGGTTTAATCTCGGCGCATGCCAGCGTCAGCCGAACTTCCCCACGCCCTCAGCGCCAAGGCGGTGCTGGAAGCGCTCGCCAGCGACGCTGAAGCCGGGCTATCCAGCGAGGACGCGGGAAAGCGGCTGGCGCGCCATGGTCAAAACGCCCTGCCCGAGCGGCCCCGCAAGCCAGACTGGCTACGTTTTCTTCTGCAATTCCACCAGCCCCTGATCTACATCCTGCTGGCTTCTGGCTTCACGACGGCGTTGCTGGGGGAATGGGTCGATTCCTCGGTGATCTTTGGCGTGGTGCTGATCAATGCCGTGGTCGGCTATTTGCAGGAAGCCAAGGCGGAAAACGCCCTGCTGGCCTTGAAGAAGCTACTGGCAGCGAGCGCGCGGGTAATTCGCGATGGCCGCAAGAGCACGATCAATGCCAATGAACTGGTGCCAGGCGACCTCGTGCTGCTCGATGCCGGCGACAAAGTGCCGGCGGATTTGCGCCTGTTGCGCTGCCACGAATTGCAAACCGACGAGGCCATGCTCACCGGCGAATCACTGCCCGTGGCCAAACAGGCCCATGCGCTGCCCGCCGATACCGTACTGGCCGACCGCCGCAACCTGGCCTGGTCCGGCACCTTGGTGACGCGGGGTTCCGGCCTCGGCGTGGTGGTGGCCACCGGTCTGGAGAGTGAAACCGGCCGCATTTCCGATCTGGTGGCGGGCGCGCCGGATCTTTCCACCCCGTTTACCCGCAAGATCGCGCGCATGAGCCAGGTGCTGCTCTGGCTCATCCTGGCGCTCGCGGCGCTCACCTTCGCCGTCGGCTGGTTGCGCGGCCAGCCGGCCATCGACATGCTCATGGCGGCGGTGGCGATGGCGGTCGGCGCGATTCCAGAAGGCCTGCCGGCGGCGGTGACCGTGGTCCTGGCGCTGGGGGTAAAACGCATGGCCGGCAAGCGCGCCATCATCCGCAAACTGCCTGCGGTCGAGACCCTGGGCGGGGTAACGGTGATCTGCACCGACAAAACCGGCACCCTCACCCAGAACCAGATGACCGTGCAGGCGCTGTGGTGCGCTGGCCGAGAATACCGCGTGAGCGGCGTGGGCTACGCGCCGGAAGGTGAAATTCTCGCCGCCGAACAGCCCGCCGACCTGGCCGGTGCCCTCTATGAAACCCTGCTGGCCGGCCTGTTGTGCAACGACGCCGCCCTGCACCAGGAAGGGGGTGAATGGCGCGGCTCCGGCGACCCCACTGAAATCGCCTTGCTGACCGTGGCCTACAAGGCCGGGATGGGCGCCGACCACCTCGCCGATCACCCACGCCTGTCAGTCTTGCCATTCGATTCCGAGCAGCAATACATGGCGACATCCCATGCGCGGGGTGATCAACGTCTGCTTTACGTCAAGGGCGCGCCGGAACGCCTGCTGGAACGCTGCGTAGCGCAACTCGATGGCGACGGCCGCGAGGCCCCCTTCGACCGGGCGGCGGCGGAAGCGGCGGCGGCGGACCTGGCGCGGCGCGGCCTGCGCGTGCTGGCCCTGGCGCGCAAGGGCGAGGTTGGCGCTGACCTGGGCCACCACCACGTCGCCGGCGGCCTGGTGTTTCTCGGCCTGCAAGCCCTGCTGGACCCACCGCGCCCGGAAGCCCTGCGCGCCGTCGCCGCCTGCCAGCGCGCCGGGATA
>Ga0210011_1003837_pt1 | contig 11213 bp, 14 predicted proteins | sample CryGeymeta201502_FD_183972 | JGI IMG/M metagenome (GOLD analysis project Ga0210011, IMG submission 183972) | Groundwater microbial communities from Crystal Geyser aquifers in Utah, USA - Crystal Geyser metaG 2015-02 (SPAdes) (version 2) | ecosystem: Environmental > Aquatic > Deep subsurface >...
ACTGAGATTGACCAACGACGGAAAAAGGTGTTTGATGAAGTGAATCGACACGGAAAGAAGAGATAGTTTCGGTAACACTTATTTATTGTCTACTACGGGTGTTTCAACAAAGAAGTCATTTCCTTGCTCCGCGGGCAGGAATTTCTCTCGTTACACGAGAAGTACAGGTTGTCGATATTTTGGTCCAAGTATTCCCAGAATAGTCTGACTAACCTTTTCGAAACCTGACGTACGTGCAAGGATTTTTATTAGTGATAAAAATCCTACGTATGAAAAATATAATCGCTACGCTCGTTATTTTACACAACATTAAGTCACGTACTCCCGTGGAGCATTAAAAGCAAAGACACACCCAAGGGTGTGTCTAAGATTTTATATGCTCTGCCAGTTGGAAGCTTTTCGAACAATCAATTAGCGTTCAATTGAGTTTGATATACAGATTCACTCACCACAATCTCTTCATTTGTAGTTATTCCTTCGTGGTCCACCATTGTCTGAATTCGATAGCTTTTCCTTCAGAATTAAGCTTCAGGTAATACGATCCTCTTGATTCGTGCTGAACCCCCGCTGGATCAATATAAATGAAGTGGTACATACCAGAGCCCTCAATAGCTCCATCAATGAGAATCTGGATGTCTAGTTTTTTAATATCTTGGTCCATAATCTCTTGCCAGGCAGATTCAAGCTCATCCCAAGTTTTGATTGCTGGTAAATATGGATCTTCGTAATAATCAAATTCATCAGCAACAATCTCCTTCAGAGCAGGAATATCCTTTTCTAGCCAGATTCTTTTCAGCTCTTCAAACCATTTTGTTACAGGTAATTTATCCATAACTAAACTTTAATCAATCTATTGGTGTAACCTTGTTCAACCAAATATTCAAAAGCTTCCCATACATCCTCAGGAATCTCTTGTTCAATCTGAAAACCTTTTGCTGGGTACTCTTTTATTCGTTGCAAATCACCAACAAGAGCGTGAATCCAGTGTTCACCAACACTATTTGATTCATTTGGGTAGTCTTCTAGTAAGATCGGCGGAGACGTTACTATGAGATCTACATCTGGTAGCCAGACTTTACCTGTAGCGTATGTTCTCCGCTCCATATACGGTTTCTGTACAGCAATCAGAGTCTTAGGATCAATGCCTTTATCTTTTAAGAGCTTAATAGCAAATTCATAGTTTTGACCCGTATTCTGTGATTTGTTCTCGACAAGAATTGATTCCTCAGGAACACCTACTTTCATCGCTATTTGAGCAAACACTTCGGCCTCAGTGGTGCCAGTAAATTTCTCTCTACCTGGTTTATTATTATGAATGTCACCAGAGCCAGCACAAATTAAATATGGTGCCCAGCCATCAAGCCAAAGTTGTGCTGCGTATTCGCCGACTCTGATATCACGATTACCAAGCACTAAAATCGCATCAGCTTTTTGAAGTTGATGGTTGAGGTGCATATAGTCCCAAATGAGATTTAATGCTCGATTTTTATCCATATTTATAATTAGAAGTATAACAAAGTTTGGATCCTTATGTGAGTGACATTTAGTCAATTACTCCCGCGGAGCTAAAAAATCAAAAACCACACTGACGTGTGGCTTAAGATTTTAATGGCTCCGCGGGCAGGATTCTTCCATTACATGGACGGTATACCTTGTCGATATTTTATTTCCTTACGTCACAAAATATCTGGCAAGGTCTTCGAATCCTGACGTAAAGCACATTTAGTGCTTTACTCCCGCGGAGCATTAAAAATAAAGACCCCAGATAGGGTCTAATTTTTATATGCTCCGCGGGCAGGATTCGAACCTGCGACCAATCGCTTAACAGGCGACTGCTCTACCGCTGAGCTACCGCGGAAGGTAGCTACTCCTTGCTTATTGCTAGGCAAGTGGGTGTATTGTACAGATAATTTGAGATATTTCAACATGGTATAATAGGGGATATGAGAAATAGGATTTTATTTATTGTTGGAGTTTTAGTTGTGGTAATAGTCGGCTTGTATATTAGTGTACAATCCGTACTAGCTCCGATATCAGTAGTTGATCAGAATAATAATCAAAATATTATGTCAAACTCACTCACTCTTACTTCGCCCTCTTTTCTAAATGGTGGTATCATCCCATCACAATTCACTTGTGATGGCGAGAATACGCCACCGCCATTAACAATCAGTGGCGTGCCTAGTGGCACTAAATCATTAGTATTGGTGGTTGACGATTCGGATATTCCGCAGGTGGTTAAAGACGCACGAGGGATAGAAAAATTCGACCACTGGTCTTTGTATAATATTCCTCCGGAGACAACCGAGATTATTGATTCAGGAAATTATAGTGTAGGTGAAAATGGGGTGGGGGAACTGCGCTATACTGGACCCTGTCCACCACCTGGTCTTGAACCGAGAGAACACCGCTACAGCTTCCGTCTGTATGCGCTGTCTGGGACACTAAATTTCATTAAAGCTCCGACTCTGGATGAGTTGGAATTGGCGGCGGCTGGTATTTTGATAGATAAAACGGAGTTAGTCGGCCGCTATCAAAGGTTGATTGAACCAGGTGATTAGCCAGAAAACAATCAGAAACCATCTTTAAGAAATCAGAGGATGACGTTAATACTAAACTTATTTAATTATGTTGAATCTTTACTACAAACCTAGCTGCCCATATTGCCAGCGCGTTTTGGCGGCCAACGAAGAAATAAAAGCCCCACTTGAATTGATTGATATTACCGCTGACCCCAATTTTAGAGAGGAATTAATCGCCAAGGGTGGTAAGGGTCAGGTGCCATATTTAGAAGATACTAGTCGCGGGGTATCGATGTATGAGTCGGCTGATATTATTGACTACCTGGCTGAACATTATGGCGTTGGTGCAGTGCCAGACGTTCCTCTGGTGGCTAATGTCTGTCCGATTGACTAGATTATGCGTGTACGTGTCCGTATTTACCCAGATAAGAAAAAAGAAGTGGTAACAGAAGTGGGTGAACATAATTTTGAGATTAAACTAAAAGCTCCAGCCGAGCGTAATCTGGCTAACAAACGAATGCGCGAATTAATTTCAGAGTGGTATAATGTTAAAGTGGGCAAGGTAAAAATAATCACTGGACACCATAGCCCTCACAAAATTGTCGAGGTGTTACTAGATTAAAACTAGCATAATATGACATTTCCAACCATTGCTTATAAGCACACCAATACTAATGTTGATTATAAATTACAAGATTTACTCGTCCAAAAATTTTCATCTTTAGAAAAATATATTGGTGATGAAACAGATGTTCGTTATGAAGTTGAGTTTGAGAAAGTTACCCCCCAACAAAACGGAAATATTTATCGAGTAGAAACGAACCTCTGGCTAAAAGGAAATTTATATCGCGCAGAGTCTATTGATGAAAATTTTGAAAAAGCAACCGATGAAGTTCGTGACCAGCTTGCTAAAAAATTAAGACGAGCTAGTAAAAAACACACTAACAGATTTTTGCAAGGCGCCCGCCGAATTAAGGAGATGATGCGTTTTGGTCGATAGGAGGTATTTTAAATTTATCTGAAAACTGCTCGATGTCTTTGGTACTGAGCGGTTTTTTGTTTTTTTTATTTAAAATATTGTTTCCAATCCATTTCAGATTTTCCTTCCGGTACGATGCGGGTTATTTTCAAAGTGCCCTTATTATCAATCTCGGCCTCTTTAACTTTTATCCGTTTGCCGTTGTGGATGAAAAAAGTTTCGGGCCAGCCAGCAAAGGCACAAATTTTGCGGTAAACCTCTAGCGCTTCATTTCCGGTCGGGAGGTTGGTCGGATCGATTGTGAGCACTGACATGTCTTTGGTTATCTTGGTGCAAAAAGTGGCTTGGTCATGATTTTGTGGAGTAGCGGTAACATTATTTTTGGTTAATTCTTGCATAACGTGGACAAGCAAATCGCCACCGATGCGGGCCAAAGTTGTGTCTAATTCGTTTCCTGGGACTGGTTCAGTTAGTGTGATTGATTGTTGAATTAAAATCGGTCCATGATCGAGTTCCTTATCCATTTGGATGATGGTGACACCACAGGCAGTTAAATCTGTCAGCAAGGTACTACGAATAGGACTGGCCCCACGGAGTTTTGGTAGGAGAGAGGGATGGGCATTGATAGTGCCGTATTTAGGAAGGTTGATTAGCCACTCTGGCATAATTTTTCCATAAGCAAAGACCACAAAGAAATCCCAATCCTTAGTATCGAGGGGTGTAAGTAAGGAACGCTCATGTAGAGTGGTGGGTTGCAGAACTGGAATGTTGTGGGCTTCGGCCCAGACTTTGGTGGGCGGTGGTGTGATAATTTGTTTTCGTCCGACTGGGGCATCGGGATTACAAACAACCAGCGAAGGAATATAACCAAAACTAGCCATTTCCTCAAGGGCGGTGACAGCAATATCAGGGGTGCCAAAGAAGGCAAATTTAGGACTGATTGTGTTTTTCATAATTTAGACTACTATACCGCATAGGAAAGTAACAGCAACAATCACAGGAAAGGATTTGCCATGTCGTCACTTCGTTTTACGAAAGCGCCACCGAAGCCGGATCATATTACAGCTGACGTTTGGGAGAAAGAGTGGATTGGTCTCTTTGTCGGTCTGGCGTCCGTGTTTCCGCTCACCATTGGTTATCTTGGGGAGGGGCACACACGTATCTTTGATGATAGAACAAAATTGTACCGTGACCCTACACCAGCAGACTCGATGGAATATCTCAGCGACAAGTTGTGTGATCCGATGTGGGTGTCTCGGAATGATCTCATTTATGCATGCAAATATTCTTCACCGCCACGGCCAACAATTCTAGCGTGGCTGGAGGAGGATCCTCAACAAGGACGGGGTATGTTCGCAGTACCAGAATCAGTGGCTGAATATCTGCCCTGAACAACGAAGCGCGCGCCCACGGCGCGCGCTTTCCTTTTAATATTTAAGTTCCCGTTCACCGCTTTACAACTATTTAACTATGTAACCATTCAACCATTCAACCATTAAACTATCTTCCGTACCCACTACCCCATTTTCTTCTTCCCCTTTTCCAAATCGGCTTTATTCCAAACTTTTTCTGCTCTCTCTGTAAAAAGAATACCATCAAGATGATCGTACTCATGTTGAATAATTTGCGCTAGGAATTTACCGGCACCGCGCTCAAATTTGTTACCATTTTCATCAAGTGCTTCCATAGTTACATTACAAGCACGTCTAACAATACCATAATAGTCTGGAATGGATAGGCAACCCTCACCCCCCTCAAAAGTTTTTTTGGATATCTTGGTTAGTTTAGGATTGATAGCGACAAAACTCGGCAATGAGTCACGGTCATGACTCTGATCCTCAATTAGAAAAACTCGCTTACTAATCCCTATCTGTGGCGCAGCAATAGCGACTGCGGTAAATCCTTCCACACTATAAGCATGAAGAACATTTTTTAAATCCTTGATAATTTTTTTTACCGTGCCATCAGAAAATTCCTCCGGAGTAATTTCCTCGGCAATAGTATGAAGGGCGGGGTGGTTTTCTTGGACAAGCTTGGCCATATATTTATTTTGGTACTATAGCGCAAATTTATCCGTTTGCGAAGTATTGTTCGATACGGACCAGAATCAAAAACTTAGGGGTTTAACCCCTAAGTTTTTTTTAGACTATTCGGTCGGGATTGATACTGATAGCAATGTGCGGTGGCAAAGAGCGCAGGGCTTGGATAAGGGTTTGGTTGTCGGTCAAGTTGGGGACGCGAATGAGGCAATGCCTTAACAGTTTATGAATGGTTGAATTAGGGTTGGTATAGAATTGTCCCTTAATCTCTAGAGGCGCTAGTAGTTTTTGGACAATATTTTCAGTTTCTTGCACCATAGTCGGGCTTCCTTGCCAGGTAATAAAAACAAAAGTTGAAAATGGTGGGTAGTTCAACATCTTGCGCAGGGCGAGTTCATCATCATGAAAACGATCGACAGAGCCACGGGTCGCGTAGAGTAAAAGGTCGTCAGTTTCATTTCTAGTTTGGATAATTACTTCTTTGTCAGTTTTTTCACGTAGATTTATCAAAAGTCGAAAAAGTGACTCATCTGCTCGCCAAGTCGGAATGGCTCTGACGGCATCAAGGGAGACAATGGAAGACAGAGTAATATTATCTGGAAAATAAGGCATAATCATTTGTGTACCGAGCATGATGCATCCCTTTTGTTTCTGGAAATCATTCTTAATAGCCAGTGCCCGTTTGTGCGTAGTGGCAGTAGTATGATCAAAAACGATAATTAAAGTTTGCGGAAATAATTTTTGACACTCATCATAAACATGCTGAATGCCAATACCGCGCTCACGCAATCTCCATGAACCACAGACAGGGCAGACATCGGCCGCTCGGATTCGTTTGCCCGAGGTGCTGGAGATAAACCAACGTTCCTCAGTATGGTTTTCGCCATGGGTGCGCAGAAGGGAATAGGGAGTACCTGAATCTGGACAACGAAATATATAACCGCAATCAAAACAAGCAACTACTGGTGCTATTCCTCGTCTGGCGGCAAACAAAAAAACATTGTGCCTCCCATCAAGAGTATTTTTTATGCGGGCGGTTAATTCTGGTGAGAAAAGCTGAAAGGGGGATTCAGTAGTGGGCTTATCACTTTGGGTGATGATGTTTAAATTGGCTAGCAGTGATAGACGTTTTGGATGTTCATTGTATGTTTGATAAATATCTTCGCGGCGTTTGTATTCATCTTCGGTACGAGTAACTGCATCTCCTAAAATGATGTTACGGTTGGTGTTTTTGGCCAGTAGCTTTAAGACTTCCCGATGATCGAGGTTTGGTCTAGCACGCATCACATAATGACTGCTAGCTGCCTCCTCAATAATAATACAAGTACAGTCTCCACGGTCGAGGTAAGCAAAATTTGGAGTGGTGATTGTCAGTGTGGCGCGAGTTAGGTCTGAAAATGCATTGTATGATAAACTTCGTTCTTTTTTGGTTTGATGTGAAGAAAAACGAATCACTCGGTCAGAAATTCCTTGGGATAACCTTTCAAAAGCCATATCAACAGCTGGGGTTGTCGGTACTACCAAAGTAACCGAACCACGATGGGCGAAGGCACTACGAATCATGCTCTTATAGGCAATAAAGCGTTCGGGAGTGGTAGCTGACAGTATTTGTGGTGTACTGTCCTCATTGTTCATGGAAGGACTGGTAACAGGATAAGGAACAATACCATTACGTACATCTGGTGGTAGGAGGGCAAAAAGGATTGTTCCAGATTTTGCAGGATTTTCCTTGTACAAATCGGCCACTGTTTTCAGTAAATGTTGTCCTAAAACGGCTGGATTTTGCTGTTCAGGCAATTTACGAAGCGAGAAAGTGGCTGCTTTGAGAGCTGTTTTCGTAGATGAAACTGGCTTGCTGTCAATTACAATACCAATAATGGTGCGCCCTCGTACTGGAATACTGACACAGGTGCCAAGGTGATAATCTGAGCTGGAAAAATAAGAAAGTGATTCCATATGACCACCTCGTACCAGAGGAATGACTTCGATGACGTACATTGGGACAGTATAGCAAAAGAATAGTGAATAGAGGATGAGGAATATTGGAGACGGGAGATGGTTCAATGGTTAAATAGTGGCAAAATGGTAAACAGAAATTAAATAAAAGAAGCTCATCTTTGTCTGCATGCCATGCCTGCGCATGCAGGGCAGACAGGCGAACGAAAGTGAAGCAATCTATGTCGTCTATTCGTAGTGTCTTTCAAAAATTAGGGGTTAAACCCCTAAGTAATGTTTTCTGTTCTAAAACGCATCTAAATACGAGATATCGGCGCCGAGTCCGGATAGGCGTTCGACTAGATTTTCGTAGCCACGACTGATGCTGTAGGTGTTGCGGAGGACTGAACGACCTGAAGCACCCAGCATGGCAACAAGAAGGATGGTGGCAGGGCGAAGGGCTGGAGGACAGATGAGTTCGGTTGCCCTAAGCGGTGTCGGGCCAGTGATAAAGATACGGTGCGGATCGGCCAAGACTGTCTCAGCACCCAGCTTGTCGAGTTCAGTAAAATAAATGGCTCGTTTTTCGTACATCCAATCGTGAATCAATGTTTGACCGACCGCTTGTGTAGCAATAACTGCAAAGAAGGGCAGGTTGTCAGCATTTAATCCCGGGTAGGGACGAGCATGGACTTTTTCTGGTGAAGCTACCAATGAGCTGGCTTTTATTTTTAAATCAACCAACTTGGTATTCTGATTATATGATAAATATGGTTTTGACTTAGTATACTGCAAGCCCATTTTTTCCAACACCAAAAGTTCAAGCTCTAAAAATTCAATCGGGCAACGAGTAATGGTGAGATTGGAATGGGTAGTGATGGCTGCCGCTATGAAGAACATACTATCGGTGGGGTCCTCGGCCAAGGTGTATTCAATATCCCGATTGATATTTTTAACTCCTGTTATTGTAAGCGTGGTGGTGCCGATACCGGTTATTTTTACACCAAATTTTTGTAAAAATACGCACACCTCCTGCACCATATAATTAGCCGAGGCATATTTAATCGTGGTAGTACTGGTGAGTCCGGTAGCGGCAAAAATAGCATTTTCAGTGACAGTGTCACCAGACTCATAAAGAACTATTTCATTTGGTTGTTTCGGCTGGTAGCTGATCTTAAAAGAATCATGAGCGGCCTCAATAGAAACACCAAAATTTTCTAGAGCAAAAAAGTGGGGGCGGACAGTCCGACTACCGAGTTTGCAACCACCTGATTGCGGTAGGGAAAAGTTGGTCAGGTGATGAATCAGTGATCCAATAAACATCACAATACTACGGGTCTTCTTGGCGGCCTCAACATCAATATGTTTGAGGTTAAACTTTTTGGGTGGAATAATAGTAATGGTAGAGCCGTGCCAGGTTACTTGGACTCCAATACTCTCAAGGACTTCAATGATGCGATGTACCTCCTCAATTCTGGGCATACGATGCAGAGTAGTTTTACCTTTATTCAAGAGTGATGCACAGAGTAACCCCACGGCGCCGTTTTTGGAGGTGTTAGTTTCCACTGTACCAGTTAATTTCTTACCACCAACAACGGCAATGTTTACTGTCCCTGGAGATAAGCTGACAAGATTTTTACCCAAGGCATGACTAATCTTTTTTAGCATCTCGGTACTAATATTTTGGTTACCAGATTCGAGACGAGCAATAGCGCTCTGGGTAGTTTTTATTTTCTTGGCTAATTGTGTCTGGGTCATTCCTCGACTCTCACGGACGTCAGTAATACTTTTCCCAATATTATTTTCCATATTATGTATATATAGCATATATGCTATATAATTGTCATTTGTGTAATGGTGGAAAACGCGTAAACTGTTATGACTTTGTATGTTTGATAGATTTACACCAAAAGTAGGCATTGATTTGGGAACAACCAATGTGTTGGTATTTGTACCTGGGCAAGGGATTGTTCTTAATGAACCATCGGTGGTGGCTATTTCGGAAAATAATACTGTTTTAGCAGTTGGGATGGAAGCTAAACAAATGATTGGTCGTACCCCTGAGAGTATTCGGGCATATCGCCCAATGAAAGACGGGGTTATTGCCGATTATCGAATTACTGAAGCGATGTTGCGTTATTTCCTTAAAAAAGCCCTAAGTCGTTTTAATATTTTTAAACCAGATGTAATGGTATCAGTACCAGCTGGAGTAACCTCAACCGAGAGACGGGCAGTGGTAGAGGCCGCCATGAAAGCCGGCGCACGCAATGCCTATGTGGTTAAGGAACCAATTTTGGCGGCCATTGGTGCTGGAGTACCCATCTATGAGGCGCAGGGACATATGATTGTCGACATTGGTGGGGGTACGATTGATGTAGCGGTAATTTCCCTTGGTGGAATCGTGGCGGCCAACTCAGTCAAGTGTGCGGGCAACCGTATTGATGCGGCCATTATTGATTTTGTCAAAAAGACACGCAACCTTTCGATTGGTGAGAAAACGGCCGAAGAGGTAAAAATTAAAATTGGTTCAGCCCTACCTTTGGAAGAGGAATTGGTAATGGATCTAAAAGGCCGAGATGTTTTTACCGGTCTACCCCGAACCACCGAAATTCGTACTAATGAAGTCGTGCGTGCCATCAACAAAGAACTGCGCGATATGATCAAGGCCATCAAAGACGTTTTTCAAGAAACGCCACCAGAGCTGGCTTCAGATATTATTGATGGTGGAATTATTATGACCGGTGGAACTTCTCAGTTGCGTAATTTCCCCGAATTGGTCAAACGAAGAACGGGAGTGAAGGCAATTCTAGCCGATCAGGCCCTGTTTTGTGTGGTGAAGGGGACGGGGGTGGCTCTGGAGCACCTAACCACCTACAAACGAGCTATTTTAACGAAGCGATAATTTGAAGCATCTGCTTCGTTGTGCTACATAAAATAAATCTCACCGTACAATTAAGTACGGCTCGTTTTATTTTATTTGCACGCCTCGCATCTATCTTCAAATAACCACTTTGTTATTTGGTAATATTTTCATTAAATTCGCTACGTCGCATCTGAAAAAAATAATTTTCACATGACTCTTTACAGGTTGATTTTTTAGTGATATTCAATTAGATAGAAGGGAGGGCTTAAATATGCCCAATATTATCTTACCGAAGAAGATCGTTCCGATTACAACCACTCCAGAAAGGCTGCTGTTCTTTTTGGCGGGACCAATCAGAGGGGGTGGTGACTGGCAACATGCTATGGCATGGAAATTGCTACAGCGCGTCAAAGATGTCCAAATTGCCTGTCCAAGTCGTTGGACTGCAGAACATCCGCTCCCACGAGTACTTTTACGAGCCTTTCTCGCAAGCCCCCAATCGACAGCTCCATTGGGAACGACACTACATGGAGCAGTCATCAGGTTTGAGAAGGGGTCATGGGTGTTTGATTTTTTGGCTACCGCTGGAGAGCAAGGAATCACCCCATCCCGGCCCCGAACCCTACGCCATGGATACGAGGCGCGAAATCGGAAAATACACCGCCTTCATGCAGACTCATGGTGCGAACCTTGTCGTCGGAGGTGATAAGGATTTCTTCGGTCTCAGCGTCATCCTCGATGAACTTGCCGACGCGGCAAGGGCAGACACTTTCGAATTCCATGAAGATATGGGTGACTTGGCGGACGCAGCTATCAAAGTCGCGCAGCGCTAGCCGCTCAACTTGAAGAAAGGGCCATCCGGCCTCGACTTCGGG
>Ga0210011_1003851_pt1 | contig 11188 bp, 5 predicted proteins | sample CryGeymeta201502_FD_183972 | JGI IMG/M metagenome (GOLD analysis project Ga0210011, IMG submission 183972) | Groundwater microbial communities from Crystal Geyser aquifers in Utah, USA - Crystal Geyser metaG 2015-02 (SPAdes) (version 2) | ecosystem: Environmental > Aquatic > Deep subsurface >...
GCCTTCCAGGCTGATGCCGGTGCCCAGATTGATGCCGACTGCGGTGGCTTTGTAGCGGGCATGGTTTTGCAGGTCGCTGGTGGTGAGCGCGCCGCCGGTGGTGAAGTGGTTTCTGTTTTCGTCGAGGGCGGCCTGGGTGCTGGTGATGGCGCCGCCTGTCAGATCGGTGTTGCCATTGACCCTGACATCGAACCCCGCGTCCCCGGCCTTGATGCCGGACTGTTCGGTGACGCTGGCGTAGTCGTCAAGATAACGGCGTCCCGCCACGGTATTCATCGGTTCAGGTATTTCTGGCACCAGGTATAGGGCTTTGTTCGTTTGGCCATTTCAATACAATCCTGCCGTAGCACTTCGTCTGCCTGCGCTTTGAGTTGCTCTTGTTCGGCTTCAATGGTGGGGGTCAACGGTTCGATCTTGACCGATTCGATCAGGTGGCGGAATACGGCCTGGAGACGGGCATGGGCATCGGGGTATTGCAGTGATTCTTGACTGGCGCCCAGTTCCATGCCGATGGTGTAGCCCGTATCGCCAATCGGTAGCAGCCATATCTGGAAAGGCCCTCCCACGCCATTCAATGGCCGGGGGCTAAAGTCTTGTTCCGCCATTTCCTGCACCAACCACAGGTTGGCGCCAACGCGACGCTCGGACCATTTCCCTTTGGGGGTCTTTTCTGTCCGTATCTCTCGCCAACTGGCAAGGTCGCGTTTGTGGAGCTTGTACCTAAAAAAGTGGCTCGGCACCCACCAACTCTCAAAGCACAGCGCTTCGAAGCCAATTTCCATGACTTCACCTTCTCTGCCCCGCTCCTTGCTTATGTATTTGACGCTGCGGACAAAGCGGTCAAAGTTCCAAGTTGGATCCGCATCGCGTTGCTTGGTGCTGTCATTGATTTCGTAAATGTCATCAACGGCGAATATCTCACCCTTGTAACGATCTTGCTTTTTGCCTAAGGCTGCAAGCTTGTTGTACTCGCAATTGCTCACCACAGGCCAATCATGCATGACCCGATATTTATCAAGAAACTTGAACGAATAAACATCGTAGTAGCCCGTCAGTGGCGCATCAAGGGCGCCCGGCTGCATATAACGATCCTCGTTGCGCCGGTATGCCTCCTCGAAACCACAGCCGCCGAGCATTGCTACGACCAACAGGCAAGAAATGGTCGCCTTCATTTGACGCCCCCTTGCGAGTCGCGGCCAATCGGGTTGTTGTCGACTCGTTCACCACCCACATATTCAATCAACTTGGCATTACCATCGGGTGTGCCCTGGGGACCGCCCGGCACGGGTTTTTCGACTTGGGTGCAGCCCGTAGCTCCCGTACCGCCACAACTGTGCATACTGTTGTTGGTAGCAAACACCTGCCACAGGTCCTTGAGAGCCCAAACGCCGGGGTTGCCGCCTGAAAGCTTGGATGTGGCAACAGGGTCATTGCTGAAGTAAGAATAGGTAATGTTCTCGTTCTTCTTCGGGTCATTCACGATTTTCATCGCTTTTTCCGAGTAGACCACCGCATCTGCCGCGCCTGCAAATCCGCGCACCGCCAGATCGGGGTTGGTGTAAAGGTTGCCGTCTTCATCCGGGCGGTTGTTCAAAATGGTAAAGGCGGCTTCCTGAATCAGCGTGCCGCGGCTGTGGCCCAGCGACTGGGTTTTCTGTTGTCCTCGGCTGTGAAGCAACGCGGCATAGAGTTCCTGACCGTTGGTGTAACCAAGGAAATTCGCCAGCCCATAATCGGCGGAGGCGACAATCTTTTCGTAGGCGACGCCCAAGAGTTCCGACAGCGTATTGCTGGCGGGAGCAATGTGCATCACGTAGAACGTGGTGGGTTTTTCATTCGTATCCTTGTCCGGCAGGATGTTCTGATACCCCAATTCAACAGCGCGTTTTTCGTCGTTCAGAATACCGTTGACAGCCAGGATACTGCCGGGATCGGCATTCTTGATGTCTTCCGCAGTTGCGTAGCTGTAGATCAGCTTGCTCGGGTCGGCAATGCAGTTGGCGCCCGCTGGGCACTCGCCTTTAAGGGGCTTGGGTTGCTGCTCGAACCTCGACCGATAGGCTTCGTCAGTAAAGGTGGTGACCATCTTGTAGGTCTCCTCCTTGATCGCCCGCTCCGCTTCCACTGTCCGCTGCATGGCCTCCACATCCTGCTTTTGTGCGGCGGTCTGTGCATGGGCGGTGTCGCGGTTGAGGCTGGCCACGGTTTCCTGGCCGCTCTTGCCGGTGCGTTGTTGCTGTTCGGCTTCGTCGGTGATATTTACCGCGCCTTCGCTTACGGCACTTCGGGTTTGCCCCGCAGAACTGCCCGATTCGCCGGCGTTGTTCAAGGCGTTGCCGACAACACCCTTGGCGATGCCGTATTTGCCCTGGGTGAGCATATCGCTGGAGAGGCTGATGCCGCTGCTGCTGGCGTGGGCTTCCGCTTTGTTCTGCAGGTCGCTGGTTGTCAGGCTGGCGGTGGTGAGGGTGTTTTGGTGGCGGTCTATCGCCGCTTGCGTGCTGGTGATGGCGCCGCCTGTCAGATCGGTGTTGCCCTTGACCCTGACATCGAACCCCGCGTCGCCTGCCCTCAAGCCGCTTTGTTCGGTGACGCTGGCGTAGTCGCTGTCGATGTTGGTTTTGCCGAGGTTGACGCTGGCGCTGCCGCCTGTGCCGTAAATCGGGATGCTGGCGCTGAAGCCTGCGCTCTTTTGTTCGCTTTGATAGGTGCTGGTGTCTTGCAGGCTTTCGATGGCGAGGTTGCCGCCGATGGCGGCGGTGATTTGTTTGCCGCTTGCTACGGCGCCTTTGAGGGCGGTGTCGCCACCGCTTTTGAGGGTGAGCTGGTTGCCGGCTTCGAGGCGGGTGTTGTTCCAGTTCACGTCGCCGCCGTCGGCGTTGCCGCGCGCGCGGCTGGCGGCGAGGTTGAGGGTGAAGCCGTTGCTTTGTCCGCCGAGGGCGAAACCGATGCCGAGGCTGTTGCTGCTGCTGGTGTTGTGGCTGGTTTGGCTGGCGCTGTTTTGCGCGGCGCGCAGGGTGATTTTGTGATCGGCTTCGAGGCTGACGTTGCGGCCTGCCTTGATGTCGCTGCCCACAACGGTGAGATCGCCGTCCCCCTTCTCCCTTTCCTCTTCACCCTTCCCGGCTTTTGCGGTGAGGGTGACGTCGCCACCGGTGACGAGGGTACTGCCGCGTGCGGTGTCGCCCGTCCGGGTGCTGTGGCTTTCGCTCTTGCTGTTGCCCAGGCTGATGCTGACGCTGACGCCGCCCATTTTGTCGGCGAGATCCGCATCGCGGGTTTCCGGGGTGCCGTCGGGGTTGGTTTTGCCGGTGGCGATCTGGTTGTCTTTGCCGTTGAGGGTGGTGCCCTGCCCGGCCTTGACCTGCTTGTAGGCGCCGTAGCCGGCCAGTCCCGCCGCGCCGGCGGCGAGGGCCTGCATGCGCGGGTCGGCGGTGTCCTTGGCGGCACGGCGCATCTGGTCGACGGTCTGGATCGCGCTGATGACGGGGCTGCTGAGGGCGAGGGTTAATCCGCTTTGCCTGAACTTGGTTTCGGTTCGGCTTTGGCTGGTTTCGCGGGCCTCCAGAATATCGATGCGTTGCGCATTGACGCCGATGTCGCCTTGCGGGGCGAGGAGGTCGCTGCCGCTCTGGGTGTAGGTTTTTCCGGCACGGAGGTCGATATTGCCTTGGGTGCTGCCGACGGTGGTGGCGGCGGTGAGGGTGGCGGCGCCCTTTTGATCGTTGCTTTGCTGCTGCGTGCCGATGCTGAAGCCGATGCCGCCGGAGCCCATCAGGCCGGATTTTTTTTCGGCTTTGAAGTGGGTCTCGAGGGTGGCGTTCGTGGCGGCTTCGAGGGTGAGGTCGCGCTGTGCGGCGAGTTCGGTGCCGCGGTCGCTGACGACATTGCTGCCGGTGAGGGTGAGGTCGTGCCCGGCCACTACGCTGACGCGGTTGCCGGACAGGGTGGTGCCTTGTGCCGTGGTCTGCTCGAGGGTGTCGCGGGTGGCGCGGGTCTTTTTGGAGAGGAAGCCGCCGCCTTTGTGGCGGTGCGCTTCGTCCAGTTGGATGCTTGCCTGGGCGGCGGCCAGGGTGAGGTCGTTGCCCGCCGTGGCGGCCAGGCTGCCCTGGCTGCTGGTGACGTTGGCCGCTTTGGCGGTGAGATCGTTGCCCGCTTGCAGGGTGAGGTCGCCCTGCGTTTGGATTTGCGTGCCCGCCTCGGCGCGGCTGGCATCGCTGCGGTGGTTGGCGCCGTTCCAGACGATGGTGGTGTTTTGGGCTTCCTGCACGGTGTTCAGGTGCAGGTTGTGGTTTGCACCGAGCGCGGCACGGCCCGAACTTTGAACCTGCGCGGCAGTGAGGGTGAGGTCGCGCCCGGCGCTGGCAAGCAGTTCGCCCGTGCTGCCGGTGACATACAGTCCTGCGATGCGATCCCTGTTGGTGCGACTGCCTTGGGCGTTGTTTTGCGTGCGCGTGGTGGAGGCGATGTTGAGGTCGCGTCCGGCACGGGCGACCAGGTTGTTATTCGCCGCAATGACGCCGCCGAGGTTGTTGAGGTCGGTGTTGGCGGCGACGGTGACGGTGTCGCCGAGGATGCGCCCGCCGAGGTTGTGCAGGTTGGCGGCGGTGAGGGAGACGGCTTGCCGTCCGCCGAGGGTGCCGCCGTTGCGCAGGTCGCCGGTGACGTCGAGATTGACGTTGTCCCCCGCCATCAGGGCGCCGCCGCTTTGCAAATCACCTTCCTGCACGCGCGCGTAGAGCTGCGGCACCAGGGCTTGGGTCGTGCTGCCATCGGGCAGGGTGATGGTTTTTTCGACGAGCCAGACGATGTCGCTGGTGAGATGGGCCATCTGGGCGGCGGTGAGTTCGATGCCGGGGACGAGGTGCCAGGCCCGGGCGAAGGTGGCGCCGTTGTCCATCAGCGTGGCGTATTGGGCTTCGTCGCTGGCGTGGCCGTCGAGAAAGCGTCTGCCGGTGAGTTGCGCGACTTGCTCGCGAATCAGTTTTTGTTCATAAAAACCGTCGCCCAGGCGTTTCTGGGTGAGCGCGGGGTCGAGCGCCAGGGCGTCGAGGAGGTAGTCCGAACTAAGCCAGGCGCGGTAGTCGGCGAAGACCGGGTCGGTTTCGATCAGGTAGTGCGCGGCGGGGTCGGGGGTTGCGGTAGACAGGCTGTTGTTCGGCACCTGTGTGTTGATGCCGCCGCTGCGCACGACACCGGCTGGAAGTGCGACCTGGGTGATCGGGGTAATGGCCTGGCCGCCTTGCGGGGCGAGCGCGGGGTTGACCGTTGCGCTGGAGAGGGCGGCAATTTGGGTGCCGCTGCGGTTGTTGCCGCGAACAATTACATGTTGCGGCTGGTCGGGGATGACGAATCTGGGTAAGCGAGCCATGGGCCACCTCTATTCTTGCCGGTCGGGTGCAGTATAGCGCTTGCAAATTCACCAATCAATCGAGTCTGACCCCATTGATTCTTTGTACCTGCCCGCACAGGATTTAACTCGATGTAGCGCATGCAGGTCAATAAATAGGTTTCCGAATCGATGAGGGTGGCTTTGTAGCGTCCTTCCCACAGCGTTCCGGTGCGTCGATAGGTGTGGTTGTAGTATTGGACGTAGTAGCGCCCCAGCATTTGCATGGCTTTGCCGATGCCTTGCTCTTCTTGCGGGGTGATGAGCAGGTGTACGTGATTGGTCATGAGCACGTAGGCGTGGAGTTTGCAGCCGTGTTTGTCGCAGGCGAGTTGGAGTTTTTCCAGATAGAACTTGTAGTCGGCTTCGGTGCGGAATATTTCGGTGCGGTTGTTGCCGCGAACGATTACATGTTGCGGCTGGTCGGGGATGACGAATCTGGGTAAGCGGGCCATGGGCCACCTCTATTCTTGCCGGTCGGGTGCAGTATAGCGCTTGCAAATTCACCAATCAATCGAGTCTGACCCCATTGATTTTCAAATTCACCAATCAATCGAGTCTGACCCCATTGATTTTCAAGTGAGGGATTGAAGCAAGAATGAAAAGGCGGGGGTGACCGCAGGGTATTATTCGCCCCTATTGACAGGGGAGGCTAATGGGTGACCCCGTGTTCGTTCGTTTTATTCGGCAGCGGTGAGACCGAAGTCATTTACCCTGCTTGCTTTGCCAATTAAACATGATGCTCTGCGCCTGCGGTTTGGCGATGTATTTGTCCAGCGGGTGGTAGTTGTTGATGCCATAGAGTCCAATACCGCCTCCAATACCGCCTCCAATACCGCCTCCAATACCGCCTCCAGCCAGGGTAGTAAAGTAAACGCCTAACGATCCCCCTCCGGTAGCCGGGGCCAATATTGTGCCGGCTATTGCGCCGCTAATTAGCAACGCCCCCGTGCCTGCCACCCACAAGGTTGGATTGGTCACGGGATCCCTCCAGTCGTTGACTTGCCCCAAGTACTGCGCCTGCGACTGCGTTACGCCTTGTCGCATGATGCTGTCGCTCACCGGCGAGCCCAGCGATATAAAGCTCAGGTCGCCGTACTGGTGCCCCAAGGTCTGCCCCAGTTGCAAGGCTTTGTTGGCATCTTCATTGCCCGCGCTGTGCATCACCACCATCTTTCCACCTTGCTGATTGAGCGTCTGGTAGGTGTACTCGTTGAGCGCGTCCTTAAGCGAGGGCGCTTTGGGCAGGTATTCCTGCACATCGTTGGGCAAGCCTTGCGTGGAATTGACTATCACTCCCACAGGTTCGCCCAGTAATTTGCTCAACGCCTGTGCGTTTTTGAGCGCGTCCTCAGGTTTGGTGTTCATGCCCGTCTGAACGTAAATGCGCGTGCTTTGATCGTCGATGTTGATGTAGCCCATGTCGGTTTGTCCTTGCAGTTGTGTGCGTTCTTCGGTATTTGACAAGTTGTAGATCGTGCTGCTGGTCATTTGTGCCGAACGCTCATCCTTGACCAGATTGGGTGCGGCATCGCTGTCAATGCCCGCCACCTCTTTCATCAAGATATCTGGTTCCAACGCAGCCAGCTTTTGTTTGTCCCGTGCTGACAGCACAATGATCTTGTTGTTGTCGATCCTGTCTCGCGCGATGATTTTGCCGTCGTAAAGGTATAAATAGTTGTTCGCCGTCGCGTTGAAACCCGCTGCCGCGCCCGCAGTGCCCCCCGTGGCTGCCCCTACAGTCGCCCCTGCTGCCAACACCAGGGCTTGCTTGATCTCCAACGGCAAGTCCGCCTCTCTGAGCGCATCTCCAATAAGCGGCACTGCTGTTTGGCTGGTCGCAGCACCCGCTGCCCCTTGCACACCACCCGTGAGCCCGCCCACCACTGCGTGCAGGGCTACCCGCGCACTGCCGCCTTCGCTCCAGGCGTCTATGCCTGCCTGGTCATTGTTCTTCTTCGCTGCTTCCAGTTTGGTGGCTGCATAGTCCCCCACCGCCCGGCCAGCCTGCCGCCCAAACTCCCGGGTGATCTGCACCTGGGCGCTGATTTCCTTTTGCACCTTGTCCGCATCGAAGATTTGTCCGATGCCGGTCTCTTTGTCGCCGGTTCTCGCTTCTTTGTTGCCCGCAATGCCGGTGATCGCCGCTTGTGTGAGGCTGCCGGCGTTGCCGCTGTCGCGGCCCAGGCCCGCGCTGGTGCCTTGCGGGGCGAGTTTGCCGTCCAGACTGACGCCGGTGCCCAGATTGATGCCGACTGCGGTGGCTTTGTAGCGGGCATGGTTTTGCAGGTCGCTGGTGGTGAGGCTGGCGGTGGTGAAGCGGTTTCTGTTTTCATCGAGGGCGGCCTGCATGCTGGTGATGGCGCCGCCTGTCAGATCGGTGTTGCCCTTGACCCTGACATCGAACCCCGCGTCCCCGGCCTTGATGCCGGACTGTTCGGTGACGCTGGCGTAGTCGCTGTCGATCCTGCTCTTGCTGACATTGACGCTGGCGCTGCCGCCTGTGCCGTAAATCGGGATGCTGGCGCTAAAACCTGCGCTCTTTTGTTCGCTTTGATAGGTGCTGGTGTCTTGCAGGCTTTCGATGGCGAGGTTGCCGCCGATGGCGGCGGTGATTTGTTTGCCGCTTGCCACGGCGCCTTGAAGGGCGGTGTCGCCACCACTCTTGAGGGTGAGCTGGTTGCCGGCTTCGAGGCGGATGTTGCTGTAGCTGACATCGTCGCCGTCGGCGTTGCCGCGCGCGCGGCTGGCGGCGAGGTTGAGGGTGAAGCCGTTGCTTTGTCCGCCGAGGGCGAAACCGATGCCGAGGCTGTTGCTGCTGCTGGTGTTGTGGCTGGTTTGGCTGGCGCTGTTTTGCGCGGCGCGCAGGGTGATTTTGTGATCGGCTTCGAGGCTGACGTTGCGGCCTGCCTTGATGTCGCTGCCCACAACGGTGAGATCGCCGTCCCCCTTCTCCCTTTCCTCTTCACCCTTCCCGGCTTTTGCGGTGAGGGTGACGTCGCCACCGGTGACGAGGGTACTGCCGCGTGCGGTGTCGCCCGTCCGGGTGCTGTGGCTTTCGCTCTTGCTGTTGCCCAGGCTGATGCTGACGCTGACGCCGCCCATTTTGTCGGCGAGATCCGCATCGCGGGTTTCCGGGGTGCCGTCGGGGTTGGTTTTGCCGGTGGCGATCTGGTTGTCTTTGCCGTTGAGGGTGGTGCCCTGCCCGGCCTTGACCTGCTTGTAGGCGCCGTAGCCGGCCAGTCCCGCCGCGCCGGCGGCGAGGGCCTGCATGCGCGGGTCGGCGGTGTCCTTGGCGGCACGGCGCATCTGGTCGACGGTCTGGATCGCGCTGATGACGGGGCTGCTGAGGGCGAGGGTTAATCCGCTTTGCCTGAACTTGGTTTCGGTTCGGCTTTGGCTGGTTTCGCGGGCCTCCAGAATATCGATGCGTTGCGCATTGACGCCGATGTCGCCTTGCGGGGCGAGGAGGTCGCTGCCGCTCTGGGTGTAGGTTTTTCCGGCACGGAGGTCGATATTGCCTTGGGTGCTGCCGACGGTGGTGGCGGCGGTGAGGGTGGCGGCGCCCTTTTGATCGTTGCTTTGCTGCTGCGTGCCGATGCTGAAGCCGATGCCGCCGGAGCCCATCAGGCCGGATTTTTTTTCGGCTTTGAAGTGGGTCTCGAGGGTGGCGTTCGTGGCGGCTTCGAGGGTGAGGTCGCGCTGTGCGGCGAGTTCGGTGCCGCGGTCGCTGACGACATTGCTGCCGGTGAGGGTGAGGTCGTGCCCGGCCACTACGCTGACGCGGTTGCCGGACAGGGTGGTGCCTTGTGCCGTGGTCTGCTCGAGGGTGTCGCGGGTGGCGCGGGTCTTTTTGGAGAGGAAGCCGCCGCCTTTGTGGCGGTGCGCTTCGTCCAGTTGGATGCTTGCCTGGGCGGCGGCCAGGGTGAGGTCGTTGCCCGCCGTGGCGGCCAGGCTGCCCTGGCTGCTGGTGACGTTGGCCGCTTTGGCGGTGAGATCGTTGCCCGCTTGCAGGGTGAGGTCGCCCTGCGTTTGGATTTGCGTGCCCGCCTCGGCGCGGCTGGCATCGCTGCGGTGGTTGGCGCCGTTCCAGACGATGGTGGTGTTTTGGGCTTCCTGCACGGTGTTCAGGTGCAGGTTGTGGTTTGCACCGAGCGCGGCACGGCCCGAACTTTGAACCTGCGCGGCAGTGAGGGTGAGGTCGCGCCCGGCGCTGGCAAGCAGTTCGCCCGTGCTGCCGGTGACATACAGTCCTGCGATGCGATCCCTGTTGGTGCGACTGCCTTGGGCGTTGTTTTGCGTGCGCGTGGTGGAGGCGATGTTGAGGTCGCGTCCGGCACGGGCGACCAGGTTGTTATTCGCCGCAATGACGCCGCCGAGGTTGTTGAGGTCGGTGTTGGCGGCGACGGCTATTTGACCCATTGGTAGCCTTTCCCCCTCATGCAAGCTACCCAATCCTGTCGTAGCCGGTTCTCTGTTTCTCCGTCAGTTTCACCTGGTCGCTGGACGGCCTTAAGCACCCGAGTGCCCATGAATTGGATAGAATCGTTGAGTCCACCGCATTCCAACGAATCCCTACGCCGCCCTTCCTCCGTCATCCCCTCCTTCTGCCAGTAGGCGATGTAGGGTTTGATGGATTTCAGGTAGGCGTCGCGGCCTGTGGTTAGCCCCGGCCCTGCGCACCCCGCTAGCGTCAAGCTTATCAAGCTGAGTGTGGCCCAGCAGTTGGCACAGTGTTTCATTTCGACGCCTCCAACAGAATCGATATGGCCTTCCACACCTCGGGCGGCAAGAGCGTTGCTGCCGCGAAAGGGGTTGAGGGGGCAATGGCGATGCCAGACCAAACACCGTAAGCTTTTGCCTCGACTTCCGTCATCCCCCGCTTGATATTCCCCTGCTCGTCATAAAGGCCAACGGCCTGCCCACCGATCACGTCGTGCGTCCCACCAAACGCCTCGATGAGCTTGTCCTGCCAACTACCTGCGGCATAAGGTTCGCCAAACAAAGTGCCCTTCATGCCCTGGATGCCGCCGGTGAGGCCGGACATTTTTTGGCCTTCGGGGGTGTTCAAGAAGTCAGCGAGCGATATTTTCTTGCCATCAATTTCATAGTCAAACTGCGCCATTCCGTCGCCGTTAAGTAAAAGCTTCGGGATATTTTTTTCGTCGAGAATGAACTTGCCCTCGCCATCGACTTGCTTCTTGCACCGCTCGTTGCTCTGCCCGCACACCCCGTCCAGATCGACCCGCGTGCCGCCGGTCTTGGTGGGGTCCAGGTCCCATTTACCGCCCACACTCTTGCCGGTGACGTTGGACAGCACAAAGTCTCCGTCGGTCACGTCCGCAAAGAGTTTCGAGTTCTCGATGGTGATCTGGCGCATTTCCTCCGCTGCGGCAGATAAGGATTCCTTGGTGAGCGCCGTGCCGCCCATGCCCGTCACCCCACCGATCAGCACGTTCAGGACATGGATCTCCAGGCGCAGTTGGTCGACTTCGACCTGTAGCGTTTTCTGCTTCTCGGGGTCGGTTTCGGCGGCGTAGCGTTCCCGCAGGGTGCTCATCTGCTTTTCGGTGTAATCATCGACCGCCCGGCCAGCCTGCCGCCCGAACTCCCGGGTGATCTGCACCTGCGCGCTGATTTCCTTTTGCACCTTGTCGGCGTCAAAGATTTTGCCGATGCCCGTCTCTTTGTCGCCGGTTCTCGCTTCTTTGTTGCCCGCAATGCCGGTGATCGCCGCTTGTGTGAGGCTGCCGGCGTTGCCGCTGTCGCGGCCCAGGCCCGCGCTGGTGCCTTGCGGGG
>Ga0210011_1003855_pt1 | contig 11178 bp, 6 predicted proteins | sample CryGeymeta201502_FD_183972 | JGI IMG/M metagenome (GOLD analysis project Ga0210011, IMG submission 183972) | Groundwater microbial communities from Crystal Geyser aquifers in Utah, USA - Crystal Geyser metaG 2015-02 (SPAdes) (version 2) | ecosystem: Environmental > Aquatic > Deep subsurface >...
GTTGAGCCGCACCCCATTCCTCCAGTTCGGCATACAGGTCACCCAGGCTGACCAGGTTCATTGCTTCCATGCGCGCATGGCCGCTCCGCCGGGCGCAACTGAGGCCCTCTTCCAGCGTCCTTACCGCCCGTTCATATTCCCCCTGGGAGTGATACAGGACTCCCATATTGTTCAACAGGTTGGCCTGCCAGAACAGGTTGCCCTCTTTTTGCCACAGGGATAATGCTCTTTCATAATAGAATTGGGCATTTTTGTAATCCCCTGTGACCCAATGAACCATGCCCAACTCCATTTGTATTCTTGGGATATGATGTATTTCGTTCAGTTCAGTGCAGATTTCCAATGCTTGCGCCAGGCATTCAACCGCCTGGCTGACCTGTCCCATACGATGCAGGCTCAATCCCTTCACTCGCAAAGCCTCAGAGCGGGTACTTTTAAGATTAAGTAAACATTAATCAATCACAGAATCAACATCCATTTCTTAACACTTCCATAACCTTAACTTAATTTTCACTTTTAACTCAACTGATACTTTTGTCGCATTAAATCTAAACAAAAAGATAAATATGAAAAGAATTAAAATGTTTGCTGTTATAGCAGCAGTTATGGTGATGGGTTTTTCAGCTTGTAAAAAAGATGACAACAAAAAACCAGCCCCAACAATGTCTTCTGCCACAGTAGCAGGTGAAAATAAAAATTTTGACATTACTGTTACATTCAGTGAAGCAGTATACAAAAACACTGACAAAACAGGAAATCTTGACAATGGTAGTTTTACAGTAAGTGTTACCGGAGGTTCAGAAATGGCTTCTTATAACGTAACTCACACTGCCGGACAAACAACAGCAATGATTGCCATTGAACTATCTGATTATTCAACAGGTAATGAAACTGTTACGGTAGCTCCAGCAGGAGCATCAAGTATTTACAATGACGAAGGAACAGCAATGTCAAATTCTGAAACTAAAAGTGTAAATCTTAGCGGTGCCTCGAATGAGATTATTACTAAAACAGGTATACTAACTGCTAATGAGACATGGACTTCAAACAACATTTATCTATTAGAGAGAAAAGTTGTGGTTGGAGCGGGTGTTACACTGACCATTGAAGCAGGAACGATCGTTAAAGGAAAACCAGGCGAAGAGACTTTAGCTTCCGCTTTAGTTGTTGCTCGTGGTGGTAAATTAATGGCAGCAGGAACTGCAGATAACCCAATTATCTTTACTGCAGAAGCTGACAACATTACATTTGGAGAAAAATTTGGAACCAACCTAACCAAAGAAGACAATAAATTATGGGGCGGTGTTATCGTTTTAGGTGCGGCTCCTATTTCAGCTGAAAATGGTGACACTGAAACCAATATCGAAGGTATCCCAACCGAAGAAGGATATGGTTTATTTGGTGGTAGCAATGCCTCAGATAATTCAGGTGTTATTAATTATATTTCAATCCGTCATGGTGGTATCTCCATTGGAGAAGGAAACGAAATCAACGGCCTTACCTTAGGTGGTGTTGGAAGCGGTACTTCAATTTCAAATGTAGAAGTATATGCAACACTTGACGATGGTATTGAGTGCTTCGGAGGAACAGTTAATGTTTCTAACTTATTGATATTTTACCAGGGAGACGATGGAGTTGACTTAGACATGAATTATTCTGGAACTATTTCAGATTTCGCAGTTGTTCATGGTAATGGTATCGGTACTGACGAAGGTGCAGAAGTTGACGGACCTGAAGGTTCAACTTATGTTACCGGTATGTTCACATTATCAAACGGAAAATTCATTAGTGAAGGAACTGAGCCCTCAGCAGCCGATTTTAAATCAGATGCTCAGGGTTATATTAACAACTGTTCATGGATTAACTATGGCACTGGTAAACCTGTTAAGTTCAGAACTAAATTTGTTGATCCCGGTGTTGATTGTAATCATAAAGAAGATGCTTACTTACACCTTGTAAGTGATCCTGCCACATTGGTATTTACAGATTGTTCACTCGAAGGCACCAAAGTTTATGATGGTGGCGATACAGGAACTTGTCTTGATGAATTAGCCGCTGCTAATGCAACAGCTGCTTCCAAAGTACAGTTAAACGGAACAGGTTCAACACTCGACGTTGCCGGAACTTTCAGTTGGACTTATGCTGCAAGTAGAGGTCAATTATAAAATACAATTTACAAAAGGTAATATATAAACAAACCCTGCGGTACGCCGCAGGGTTTTAATGTTTTAAATATGGTAATTAGACGAGTCATTTTTATTATCCTGTTCCTATTGACATTTAGTTTGCTCAGCGCACAGGAAAAAGGATTCCTGCGAGGAAATATTGTAGATGGTGATTTTGGAGGACCAATGATTGGAGCTACAATTATTTTGGCGGAGAATCCAAGCGTGGGAACAGTTAGCGACTTTGATGGTAACTTTTCACTAAGCCTCGATCCCGGAACTTATAACATAAAAGTTTCTTTTATTTCTTTTGCTACTTTGTCATATCAAGGAATTAAAATTGAAGCTGGAAAAACAACCGTTATAGACGGTATCATGAAATCTGATGATAAACTCCTGGAAGAAGTAGTAATCGTGGCAAAAGCATCCCGAAATTCTGAGATTGGCATGATCACAAAAATGAAAAATTCTACAAATATTGTTGATGGCCTGTCAGCACAGTCGTTTCGGAAAATTGGAGACAGTGACTTAAGTGGAGCTATTAAGCGTGTTACCGGAGTAACAGTGGAAGGTGGTAAGTATGTTTACGTCAGAGGTTTGGGAGACCGATATACTAAAACAACACTTAATGGAATGTCAATCCCTGGCCTTGACCCCGATGTTAATGCCGTTCAAATAGATATTTTTCCAACCGCCGTTCTTGAAAATGTGGCTGTATATAAAACTTTTACCCCGGATTTATTTGGTGATTTTTCAGGTGGATTGGTTGATGTTGAAACCAAAAGTTTTCCTGAAACAAAAACAACCAGTATTACAATTGGCTTAGGATATATTGAGGGACAAACATTTAACCCGGATTATATTCTTTATGATGGTGGTAAGTTCGACTGGGCCGGATTTGATGATGGCACAAGGAAACTGCCTTTTGCAAAAACCACTGATATTCCACAAGAGGTAGTAGCTGCTTTTGATCCTGTTGAGGGAGAAAAACTTGAAAATATTACCCGATCTTTTAATAAACAACTTGCAGTAGAAAATAAAACCGCTTTGCCAAACGGTTCATTTTCATTTAATCATGGCAATCAGATTAATGCAAAAAATGGAGTTACCTATGGATACAATATGGTATTCAATTATTCAAATCAATCATACTATTATGATCAATTTCAATCAAATACCTACTTAAAAAATAATGATACCACTATTTTTGAACTTGATCAGGAAGAAGGACGAATTGGCGTAGTTGGTGGTAGAACTGCACAATGGAGCACTATGGCTTCCGGCTCTTTTAAAAAGAAAAACAATACCCTAAGTTTGATGCTTTTGGCAAATCAAAGTAATGAGTCGACGGCCGCGAAAAGAACCAGTAAGAACTATAATCAAACACAAGCCACACTACTTGAAGATATCCTGACTTATAGTCAGAGATCGTTATCTACTGCCATACTCAATGGTAATCACCTAATAGGTAAATTACAATTAAACTGGTCGAATGCATTCACAATTTCAAGGGTTTATGATCCTGATTTCCGCACAAAAGCCTTATCAATAAAAGATAATGATACTACGCTAAGTACAGGAGATGGAGCACTTATTAGCAGATTTTGGCGTGATTTGAATGAAAAAAACGAAAACTTTCGTGCTGATTTAAAAATTCCTTTCGGAGATCACTTCTCGTTAAAAACCGGTATAAATACCTTGTTTAAGTGGCGCGATTTTGAAACATTAAGTTATAAACATGACAGAAGAAATAAGAGTCATGTAAGCGGTAATCCTAATTGGTTTTTAAAAGATGATAATATTTGGACAATAGATGACAGAAACGGTACCTATACAACGGGTAATTATCAACCGGCAAATAACTTTACAGCACGTCAGAATGTTTTTGCAATCTACTTGATGGCAGAACAAAAAATGGGTTCCAAACTTAAATTTATTTATGGTTTACGTGTTGAAAAAGGAGATATGTTTTATACCGGTGAATCTAATTTGGGTGATGTTATTTATAAAGATAAAAAAACACTCGATGAATTAAATTTTCTTCCTTCAGCAAATATTGTGTATTCCGTTACTAGTGATATGAACCTCCGTTTTACAGGTACCCAAACGATTGCCCGTCCTAGTTTTAAGGAAAAATCAGTATCTCAAATATATGACCCGATATCAAAAAGAACCTTTGTGGGCAATATTGATCTTAAACAAACAAAAATTATTAATCTTGATTTAAGATATGAGTGGTATTTCTCCCCGCGTGAAATATTATCACTAGCCGCATTCCATAAAAGATTTGATGGACATATTGAACTCGTTTCTTTTGAACAGGATCCTGACAATGTTAAACCAAGAAACTCTGGAGAGGCAAGTGTTTCAGGTCTTGAATTCGAAATTAGAAAAGGATTTTCCAATGCTGATAGCCGATTCTTCAATGGATTATTCCTTGGAGGAAACGTTACCGTGGTTTATTCACAGGTTGATATTCAAAAGGTAAATACCGGTAATGAAAATCAAACCGAATACGAACTTAGGGTAAAAAATGCAAGAGAAGGTGAAAACATTGATAAATTTCGCCCAATGGCAGGTCAATCTCCTTATTCTGTAAATGCCAATATTTCCTATGAGATTCCTGAACGCAATAGTGCGATTAGCTTAGCCTATAACGTTAAAGGTGAACAACTTGCAATTATCGGGTCGGGAAGGAATCCGGATGTTTATCTTGCTCCGTTTCACAGCCTTAACTTAAATGCTTATTATAGTTTTGGAATGGATTTCCGACATAGAATAACTTTTGGAATTGACAATATTCTGAATCAGAAAAATAAAATGTATTACAAGTCATTTGGTGCTTCTGATCAGATATTCAGTTTAACAAATCCGGGAATTGCTTATAGCTTAAAGTATACTTTTACTTTTTAATATCATTTAATATATTCAACTTAAATGATATACTTTAAAAATCATTCAATGACCCATATTTATGTAAGCAATGAACGCATCATAATGCATAATAATTTGTAGTTTTACACAATAAAAATAGACTCAGCTCATGTTTAAAAAAATAATACTATTGATCATTTTTGGTCTTTTTATTTCACCAACAATTTATTCTCAAGTAGTTAAAGAAAAGGATGGAAAATATTATGAAAATAAACCCTATAGCGGTAAATACTTTGAATACTATGAGAATGGAAATGTTAAAGTAGAGAAAAGCCTTACAAATGGTGAAGAAGATGGTTTAACATTTCTATATTTTGAAAATGGAAATAAACAGGAACAACGTTCATATACAGAGGGTAAAAAAGATGGTCTATGGATTAAATGGAACGAAAAAGGGATAAAAACCGGTGAGGTTTCGTATAAAATGGATGTTAAGGATGGTAATTGGACCATTTGGGACGATAACGGTAATTTAAGTTTTGAAATGTATTATAATATGGGTGAAAAAATTGGAACCTGGAAAATTTATAATGCCGATGGAAGTATCCGCGAAACACGAGATTACTAATATTAACTACCTACAACTTTTGTTTGTATATCCGTTACAATTAATTTTGTAGCGGTTTTTTTTTAAAATAAAAACTTCTATGATTATACTACTCTCTCCATCAAAAACAATTAAAATAAACCCATCTGTCCAATACCTGCAAACTTCTCAGCCGTCGTTTTTGACGCAGAGCAGCAGAATAGCCAAAATATTAAAAACCTATACGTACGATGAACTGCAACTGCTGTTAAAGACAAGTCAGCAACTCACCAAAACAGCCTATGATTACTATCAGCTGTGGAACAGGGCTCATACTGAGCAGCGGTCGAGTGCAGCAATACTTGCATTCCGTGGAGAAGCGTACGTAGGATTAAAGGCTGAAGAGATGTCAAATGACACCTTATTATATGCACAACAAAAACTCCTGATTTTTTCAGGACTTTACGGCGTCCTGCGTCCTCTTGATTTAATTCAGCCTTATCGACTGGATGTGGCAGACTCCTTCCTGATTGACAATAAAAATCTGTACCATTTCTGGAAAATCCCGATAACCCTGTGGATCAAAAAACAACTTAAAAAGCAGGGAGACAATACAATTATTAACCTGGCCTCAACAGAATATTTCAAGATGCTGGATCAAAAAAAGCTAAATTGTGAGATAGTCACTCCGATTTTTAAAGACCGGATTGAAGATGAATATAAAATTGTGAGTGTTTTCGCCAAGCAATCCAGAGGTAAAATGGCTCGCTACATTCTCGAAAACAAAATTACTGCTGTGAATGATCTTAAATTTTATGAAAAGGATAGCTACTTTTTCAATGAAAAAATGAGTACAAACAACCAACTTGTTTTTACCAGAGGCTGAGTAACCTGAGTATTTTAAGAACTAATGCCTGAAATAAGATAATCTATTTCCATTAACTAATTGTTAACCAGTCCCGGAAAAAAATAATGAAATAATATTTTAGAAACCACTTGTAAAGAAGAAAAACAAGTGTACTTTTGCACTCCCAATTCAACACATACCTGCTAAAGGGATGGAAGCAGAAGCGGGGAAGTTCATAAAAAAATTAGCGGGTAATGCAGAGGGAGACTTCCCATAAACAAAGGGAGGTTGGGTTAACTTTTGGCATAAGAAAAAAAGATTTATTTTTTTCTTAAAAAGTTGCACAGGAAATAAAAAGCATTACTTTTGCAGCCCCGTTCGAGATGAAAGAATGATGAGAGAGACGAAGGGGGAAAATAAAGAAAGAAATTCCGGGTAAAACCGGAGCGTTCATAGACATAATGAAGCCAAGCCAAGTAAAGGAACACAAAGGATTTGTTTTTATAACAGATCGAAAATAGAATACAACACTTTGTCGGGATCTAACAGCATATACAAATATTCTTTTGAAAAAAAGGACAAACAATATACTATGAAGAGTTTGATCCTGGCTCAGGATGAACGCTAGCGGCAGGCCTAATACATGCAAGTCGAGGGGTAAGGCTCTTTCGGGAGTACACGACCGGCGCACGGGTGCGTAACGCGTATGCAACCTACCTTTAACTGGGGAATAGCCCCGAGAAATCGGGATTAATACCTCATAACACTGCGAAGTGGCATCACTTTGCAATTAAAGCTCCGGCGGTTAAAGATGGGCATGCGTGACATTAGCTAGTTGGTGAGGTAACGGCTCACCAAGGCTACGATGTCTAGGGGTTCTGAGAGGATGATCCCCCACACTGGTACTGAGACACGGACCAGACTCCTACGGGAGGCAGCAGTAAGGAATATTGCGCAATGGAGGCAACTCTGACGCAGCCATGCCGCGTGCAGGAAGAAGGCCTTATGGGTCGTAAACTGCTTTTATTTAGGAATAACCCCCTGCTCGTGAGCAGGGCTGAAGGTACTAAAAGAATAAGCACCGGCTAACTCCGTGCCAGCAGCCGCGGTAATACGGAGGGTGCAAGCGTTATCCGGATTTATTGGGTTTAAAGGGTGCGCAGGCGGGCTATTAAGTCAGTGGTGAAAACCCGGGGCTCAACCTCGGAACTGCCATTGATACTGATAGTCTTGAGTTTGGTTGAAGTGGGCGGAATGTAGCATGTAGCGGTGAAATGCATAGATATGCTACAGAACACCAATCGCGAAGGCAGCTCACTAAGCCAAAACTGACGCTCATGCACGAAAGCGTGGGGAGCAAACAGGATTAGATACCCTGGTAGTCCACGCCGTAAACGATGATCACTCGTTGTTGGCGATACACAGTCAGCGACCAAGGGAAACCGATAAGTGATCCACCTGGGGAGTACGATCGCAAGGTTGAAACTCAAAGGAATTGACGGGGGCCCGCACAAGCGGTGGAGCATGTGGTTTAATTCGATGATACGCGAGGAACCTTACCTGGGCTCAAATGTAGGTTGACAGGTCCTGAAAGGGATTTTTCTTCGGACAATCTACAAGGTGCTGCATGGTTGTCGTCAGCTCGTGCCGTGAGGTGTCGGGTTAAGTCCCATAACGAGCGCAACCCCTACTCTTAGTTGCCAGCATGTAATGATGGGGACTCTAGGAGGACTGCCTACGCAAGTAGTGAGGAAGGTGGGGATGACGTCAAATCAGCACGGCCCTTACGTCCAGGGCTACACACGTGCTACAATGGCCGGTACAGAGGGCAGCCACCTGGTGACAGGGAGCGAATCTCTAAAGCCGGTCTCAGTTCGGATCGAAGTCTGCAACCCGACTTCGTGAAGCTGGAATCGCTAGTAATCGCGCATCAGCCATGGCGCGGTGAATACGTTCCCGGGCCTTGTACACACCGCCCGTCAAGCCATGGAAGCTGGGGGTACCTGAAGTCGGTTACCGCAAGGAGCTGCCTAGGGTAAAACTAGTAACTGGGGCTAAGTCGTAACAAGGTAGCCGTACCGGAAGGTGCGGCTGGAATACCTCCTTTCTGGAGCATTCCGACAAAGATTCTATTAACTATGTATTACTTCAACTTGGTTTGGTCTTCATTTTTATTACATGGAGAGAGCAATAACCTGATCTTGAGCATTTAAGAGTAATGCGCATCAACCAGGTAAGCTAGCGGGAGGTTGAATCCGGTTGCCGATCATTGATCCCTGATCACCGATCACCGACCGAAGAAAAACCAGAAAGTCTCGTAGCTCAGTTGGTTAGAGCACTACACTGATAATGTAGGGGTCCCCAGTTCAACTCTGGGCGGGACTACAAGAAGAAAGTTAAGAGTTTACAGTTGAGAGTTAAAAGTTTACAAATATCTTGGAACTTCAAACTTCAAGACTCGAAACCCCAAACGGGGGATTAGCTCAGTTGGCTAGAGCGCTAGATTTGCATTCTAGAGGTCAAGGGTTCGACTCCCTTATTCTCCACATTTTTTTGCCGAAGGCTTCTGTTTTACGGCAGGATATATCCGCCTTAAGCGGACGAACAAGAGTTCATTGACATATTGGAAGAAAGTATAACAATTTTTTTTTGCTGGTGTAAGAGCACCTAAAAAATAGGTTAAGAAAGTTACTAAGAGCGCACGGTGAATGCCTAGGCTCTCAGAGGCGATGAAGGACGTGATAAGCTGCGATAAGCTTCGGGAAGGTGCAAATAACCTTTGATCCGGAGATTTCCGAATGGGGCAACCCACCATGTTGAAGGCATGGTATCCGACTTCGGTCGGAAGCGAACCCGGTGAACTGAAACATCTAAGTAGCCGGAGGAAGAGAAAACAATAGTGATTCCGCAAGTAGTGGCGAGCGAACGCGGAACAGCCCAAACCAACGTTGTTACGGCAAAGTTGGGGTTGTAGGACCAAGACATAGGACAATAGATCGATAGCAGAACCTATCTGGAAAGGTAGATCGTAGAAGGTGACAATCCTGTATGCGAAATCGATTTATTACCTTATTGGTATCCTGAGTAGGGCGGGGCCGGTGAAACCCTGTCTGAATCAAGCGGCACCATCCGCTAAGGCTAAATACTCCTGAGAGACCGATAGTGAACCAGTACCGTGAGGGAAAGGTGAAAAGTACTCCGAACAGGAGAGTGAAATAGTACCTGAAACCGTGCGCTTACAAGCGGTCGGAGTCCCGATTATTCGGGATGACGGCGTGCCTTTTGCATAATGAGCCTACGAGTTACACTTCTCTGGCAAGGTTAATCCTGAAAACGGGAGGAGCCGAAGCGAAAGCGAGTCTGAATAGGGCGCCCTGAGTCAGAGGAGGTAGACGCGAAACTTGGTGATCTACCCATGGCCAGGTTGAAGGTCCGGTAACACGGACTGGAGGACCGAACCAGTTGACGTTGAAAAGTCTTTGGATGAGCTGTGGGTAGGGGTGAAAGGCCAATCAAACTGAGAGATAGCTCGTACTCCCCGAAATGCTTTTAGGAGCAGCCTCGGGCACGAGTCTTACAGAGGTAGAGCTACTGATTGGGCTAGGGGGCTTCACCGCCTACCAAACCCTGACAAACTCCGAATGCTGTAAGATGATACCCGGGAGTGAGGGCGCGGGTGCTAAGGTCCGCGTCCGAGAGGGAAAGAACCCAGATTACCAGCTAAGGCCCCAAAATATATGCTAAGTTGAACTAACGAGGTCTGATTGCAGAGACAGCTAGGATGTTGGCTTGGAAGCAGCCATTCATTTAAAGAGTGCGTAACAGCTCACTAGTCGAGCGATCGGGCATGGATGATAATCGGGCATAAGCATATTGCCGAAGCTGTAAATTTGTCCGTTAAGGACAAGTGGTAGGGGAGCATTCCAGTCTGCGTTGAAGGTGTGTCGTAAGGCATGCTGGAGCGTCTGGAAAAGCAAATGTAGGCATAAGTAACGATAATGCAGGTGAGAAACCTGCACACCGAAAGACTAAGGTTTCCTGATCAACGCTAATCGGATCAGGGTTAGTCGGGTCCTAAGGCCAACCCGAAAGGGGTCGTCGATGGACAACGGGTTAATATTCCCGTACCAGCTTATACTGCGATGAGATGACGGAGTAGTGAAAGGTCCGCGTACTGACGGAATAGTACGTTGAACACTGTAGGTATAGGATGTGTAGGAAAATCCGCACGTCTTGCTAAAGGTGGATAGTACCACAAGCCTTCGGGCGAGTGGATAGTGACCCTAATCAGGCTTCCAAGAAAAACCTCTAAGCGTCAGGTATAAGCTGCCCGTACCGCAAACCGACACAGGTAGTCGAGGAGAGAATCCAAAGGTGCTCGAGTGAATCATGGCTAAGGAACTAGGCAAAATAACCCCGTAACTTCGGGAGAAGGGGAGCCACCCTCGGGTGGCCGCAGAGAAATGGCCCAGGCGACTGTTTATCAAAAACACATGGCTTTGCAAAACTGAAAGGTGAAGTATAAGGCCTGACACCTGCCCGGTGCCGGAAGGTTAAGAGGAGAGGTTATCCAATTCGTTGGAGAAGCTTATAATTGAAGCCCCGGTAAACGGCGGCCGTAACTATAACGGTCCTAAGGTAGCGAAATTCCTTGTCGGGTAAGTTCCGACCTGCACGAATGGTGTAACGATCTGGGCACTGTCTCA
>Ga0210011_1003859_pt1 | contig 11174 bp, 8 predicted proteins | sample CryGeymeta201502_FD_183972 | JGI IMG/M metagenome (GOLD analysis project Ga0210011, IMG submission 183972) | Groundwater microbial communities from Crystal Geyser aquifers in Utah, USA - Crystal Geyser metaG 2015-02 (SPAdes) (version 2) | ecosystem: Environmental > Aquatic > Deep subsurface >...
TATGAATTATTCCGTGTTAAAACGAGAGTGTTTTCATGCCCTTGATGTGTTTCGATCAGTGCGTGCGTATGAAAAAAAACATGGTGGGGTGTTGTTTCTGGATAATTTTTTCGTCGCTGATGATAGCGTCACCGGTGAGCATGATCGGCCAGTATCCGCGGTATCCTTTTTTGACGAGCCGGCATCCGTGCGAGGGGCACCTCCCAGAGCAGACGCGGCAAAGGGGTCTTATAAAGGACATGGTAAAGGACAACAATCAAAAGGACACATCTTCCCCTTGGGAACAATTCAGGGAAAGATGGCGCCGTCCCAAAAAGAACCGCCAAAAAACTTTGTTGATAGATCACCACGACAAGGACATGATAGAAAAGACACGATACTTGATATGTTCAAAAAGAATAAAGGAACTGAATTTACGATACGGGATATATCCGAGAATGTTTCAGGATGCAGTGCCAAGACTATTCAACGCGAGCTTGCAGCTCTTGTTTTGGCGGGGACGCTTATAAGGACAGGAGACAGAAGATGGAGCAGGTACATCCTCAAGTGATACGTTATAGAACAGGTGTCTTTATGGAGATCGTTTAGTGAGATAAGTTTCTCGCGAGTGTTTTTATTGGTAAAAGAGAAGGCAGGTGTAACTTTGGATTCCCGTTCCCTCATACCTTATAAAGGAAGCTCTTGCATTCGGAGCTTGAAAACAGTATTATCTATCGGGTGGTTTTTATGTATCGCGCACGCGGCGCGGTAGGCAAGTTATCCACATTTCGCTTTGCAGCTTTTGCCGTAAGCGATATAATTGTGCGTAGATTGGTGTCGTGCGAATTTTTCGCGTTTCACCAATCTATTTATATCTGAGATCGAGAGATTCTGTAGCAAGGGAACAGATCATTGACAACAAAATAGTGGTTTGATTGGTTCGGATATTTCGAACCAATCAAGATTGTTGGCAATGTATGTTTCTTTGTGGTCGAAGAAGTAATCATATACGGAATCGACAGAAGAGACGCGGTGCGTCATCGCGGACGTATCGCAATTGTAAAGTAAGCTACCTCGCATCGCAGATCGCGCATTATGCGGTCGCGGCGCGAGTTGGTGAATAATTGCGCGGGACAGCTAGTTTGAAGTCGAGCTAGGATTGCCCGCGCGTCGATAGTCTTGCTTCGCCAAACTTTATCAGTAACAGGCGAGAGCGGGCTATCATTAATAGGAAATATTATGAGTAATAAATTCAAGAAATCCAGAACAGCGAAAGCGATCTCGGGTTTTGTGGGTTTGACAACGGCTCTCCTTATGATGGGAGGAGCGGCGGTAGGAACCGCTTCAGCTCAATCCGTTGACGATCTCACCGCTCAGATCAACAGCTTGTTGGCGACCATTTCGGCCCTCCAAGCGCAACTCGCGACCATGCAAGGAGGAGGAACACCGGCAACGACCGGCTACACCTTCACCCGCAACCTTACGGTAGGCGACACGGGAGAAGACGTGCGTCAACTCCAGATGGTCCTCAACAGCAACGCGGCGACGCAAGTCGCCAGCTCGGGTGTGGGATCATCGGGTAATGAGACAACCTACTTCGGGTCGCTCACCAAAAGCGCCGTAGTCAAGTTCCAGAACTACTACGCCGCCGAGGTCTTGACCCCAGTCGGCCTCACCTCGGGAACCGGCTATGTCGGCGCTTTCACGAGAGCAAAGCTTGAAAAAGTGGACATTGGCGAAATGGGAACGGAAAAAGATAACGCGCTTAACACCGCCCTCCCCCCCGAGGTTGCTGCGGCGGAAAACCAGCTCAAATCAGGTCAAACATCCGGGCTAGGGGCAACTTCCGGCGCGCTGACGGTAAGTAAAAGTATTTCGAGTGCCAATAGCGGGGCGAATAATGTTATTTCAGAAGTTATTTCGCAGAATAAAGGAGTTCATGTCGTTTTTATTTCGGCATTTTCCGGACCGGTCGGGACACTGATAAGTCTCCAGGGTTCCGGCTTTACTCCAAATGGCAACACGGTTCATTTTGGCCAGAACCTCTCTATTGACGGTTTGAATTCAGGGTCGGGAACCGATTCGATCGGTTTTCGGATACCTCTCGATTTCCCGCTTGGGCGATATGATGTTTGGGTGTCGAACGCAAATGGTGCCGGCAAACCGAACAGCATCTTCTTCATCATTACCGATCCGAATGTCCCCAAACCGGTGATCGCAAGCATTGCTCCGGGTAAGGCTTCAGCGGGCACGCGAGTGGTCATTCAAGGGTCGGGTTTCACTGCAACGGGGAATACGATCAACCTCGGTTTTGCTTTGGTGAACAACGCGGTGTCTTCCGACGGCACAACGCTCGTTTTCACCATGCCGGTTTTTACAGAGTCGCCCGATACCGCGGAAGATATTGCCGATACCGATCCTGGTCTGGAAATAACCACGCTAGGGCAACTGCGTGTTGATATTCCCGTTGCTGTGTTTATTGAAAACACCAATGGGGTTACCGGCGTCTCTGAGATGACGCTTGAGTACATACCTCCGATTTTATGAGTAAAATTTTAACAAAAACCATGGTTTACTTTAAAAATAGCATTTTTGCGTTAGTTCTTGTCGGTGCGCTTGCTACGTTTATACCATCCACGGCTGATGCCGCATGGGAGTACTTCGGAGGTCAGATCGATACGGTGAAACTTTGCCTTTTCCCGCCCGGCATATCGTTCATACTTAAAGACGATGAACCACAGACGGTTGCCGCCGCCGATGCGTTGGCAATTAGCTTGAAAAGAATTAACGAACTCATTTTCTTTCCGGGGATATCATGGTGGGTTGCTTTTCCGCCATCGCATCCAGGGCAGTATGTTCTTGGTATGGCGTGGACAGAAACGAAGTGCTTTACAAGAATCAGGCGCGGGCGCTTAAAAGGGAGAAAAGATGCGTATTTGGTGTTTCTTATCGGTGCGACACCGTAGTATAATTGGAAATTCGTTTCTTTCGTTTCACAAAAACCCCGCTCAAGGCGGGTTTTTTGTGAAAGCAAAAATATTTTGGCGTAGTAGTGGCGTGGTGGTATAAAAAGAAGATTCCATGCCAATAAAAATATGTTAAGGCCTAGAATATGCCGACAAAATATAGTTGATTGAGCATGGTTGAGCAAATTGACGAGCTAATTTTCATATTTCGGCGGGCCAAGCAAGAGCTTCTGTAAGGTCGGTCCTTTCAGAGGGGAGAAGCTGTAAAGGTCCGACCTTTTTAAAAAAAGGTCGGACCTTTACATATCATTTGAAAGAATGCGAATTTCGCTACAGTCACAAAGATGATATGATGAATGTATCGGAAGAGACTAATGATCTACTGGTTTAAATAACATGACAATCTTGAAAAAATATAGCTATGTCGCGGTTTCATTTTTGGCAGGTTTTTCGCTTATGACCTTTGAGCTTATCGCAGCACGTCTGGTCGCTCCGCTTGTTGGTTCATCGGTTTTCACATGGACATCGGTAATCGGTACTGTCCTCCTTGGTTTATCATTTGGCAGTATCGCTGGCGGAATGCTTGCTGATTACTATAAAAATGATAAAGTGCTTGGTTACGTGCTTCTTTTGTCGGCTTTTTCTGTTTTTATGACCCCGATTCTCGCGCGTAGTGCCGATTTTACCCGCGTACCTCTTGGCATGTGGGCGACAACCCTCGTTGTTTCATTGGCTCTTTTTCTCATACCCTCGTTTTTCTTGGGAATGCTTCAGCCTATAGCGCTTAAGCTCTATGCTCGCAGTTTTTTCGATATCGGAAAAGAATATGGGTTTCTCTCGGCGGTGTGGTCGCTCGGCAGTATCGCCGGCGTGTTTCTTACCGGTTTTTACTTTACCGCCGCGATAGGGACAGCCGCGACTCTTACCAATGTTGGCTTCTTGCTGTTTCTTCTCGCTGTGTATTTTCTTGTATGCGAAAAACGCTACAGGGTCGGACGATTTATCTTTGCGATTGTTGGCACAGCCTTATTTCTCGTCGCGCTCTCCTTTGTTACCCGTAGTCATGCGAGCAGTAATGTTGTTTATGAAAAAGAAACGCCCTATTATCTCGCTCGAGTGGTTAATATAGACAACATGGACATCGGACCAGCGAAGGCGCTTTTCTTAGATTTTGATTCGCATAGCGTGGAAAAAACATCCGAGGCAAGCGGACCGCTTTTTTATACAGCAATGGCTCCCGTGTTTGGTGTTATAAAGAATGATATCAAGAAAATCCATGTGATCGGCGGTGGGGCATATACGCTTCCAAAACGGTTCGTTGACTATTATCCGAATGCGGATGTTTCCGTGACGGAGATTGATCCCGAGGTTACTCGTATCGCTGAAGAATATTTCAATCTTGACGCGTATAATATAAAATCTTTTCACGAAGACGCGCGGCTGTATTTTGCCCGTTCGCGGGAAACATATGATGTAGTGTTCGGTGACGCGTATAATTCGTTCATATCGGTTCCGTGGCATCTCGCGACACGCGAGTTTACGCGTGAAATACGAGATCATCTTAATCCCGGCGGCATTTACGCGATTAATTTTATTTCTTCCCTTGACCCCGAAAAATCGGATTTTTTTATCAGTATGCTTAAAACATTTTCTCGCGAGTTCCCCCATCACTATGTTTTTGTGTTCGGAGATACGCCTTCTCGTATACAAAATGTCGTGCTTGTCGGTACGAATGGGTCATTGCCGGAAACATCGGATAATTTTTACCATACGCTCAAAAATAACAGCGGAACAAAACAATTCGCGGCATTTCTTTTTGACGAGAAATCAATCGACATTTCTTCCGGTATTGCGCTCACTGATGATTTTGCCCCCGTTGAAAAATTGATGAGTTCCACGATGGCGGATTACTTTCCCCGTTACGTGGCGTTTTATAGCTCTCTCGTTAAGTGATTTTTTATACCGCGCGTGATACATATCCAGTCGACAAGCCCACACTCCTCTGCGCGCGCCGTTTCTTTAACGGCGCAGATGTTGAATATTTCTTTAATGGCTTCTTTCTCGTATATATTTCCAAGGTTCCCGCGAAGAAGCTTTCGTTTATGCGCGAAGCCATTTTTGACAATAGTAAAAAAGAGGTCTTTGTCGGTGTTGGTAAAATGATTGGCGGAAATGTCGGCTATGGAAAGGATCGCCGAGTCGACACTCGGTTGCGGGCGGAAATAGCGCGCGGGGACGGTTTTGATATACCGGGGGACTCCATAAGCGCGGACGCTGATCGATAGGATACTCTCCTTGCCATCTCGCGCCACGATGCGCTCTGCCACTTCTTTTTGCACCATAATGACCATTTTCTGCGGCGGTGTTTTGTTTTCCAAAAGGAAACGGATGAGCTCGCCGGTGATGTAATATGGAATATTGGCCACGACCTTGTATGGCTTTCCCCCTCTGATGTTTTCGACGTCGGTTTCCATGATGTCGCCGTGGATTATTTCGCATTTTCCGGTTTTGATCGCGTGAGCAAATTTTTCACGCAAAACATCAATGAGCCGATCGTCTTTTTCGACCGCTACTACTTTTCCCGCTCCCGCTGCAAGAAGAAATTCCGTTATGAATCCTTTTCCGGGTCCGACCTCAAGGATGATGTCTTCGGGCGCGACATCAGCGGCTCGTAGCATGGCGGCGGCAACAGCCCTTGAGACGAGAAAATTTTGTCCAAGTGATTTTTTTGCTCGCATGGTCATTCAAGATAAACGGTTGCCGTATCGGCGTATCCGGCTCCTTGGTCGGGCTCTATGAGTGTTTCGTCAATGTCGGTGATGAATTCAGATGGCGCGTTGACTTGGCGCGATCCGAATATGGTCCTGAAAGAGGCGTACGAAAGAAAAATTTTTTTCTCCGCGCGGGTCAGCGCGACATAGAAAAGTCTTCGCTCTTCCTCGCCCTCTTCTTCGCTGACGAAAGACTCCCCTATCTTTTTGTGTGGAAACAGGTCTTGTTCCATGCCGGTGATGAATACATATGGGAACTCGAGTCCTTTTGACGCGTGAACGGTCATGAGCCGCACGGCATTCCCGCCATTCTCAAGCGAATCCTGATCGCTCACAAGCGCCGCATCGGCGAGCAGGTTCTCCACACCCTCTTCTACGGGGAGCACGTCGTATTTTACCGCGAGCGTGGCGAGTTCGCGCGCGTTCTCAAGTCGTTCCTTGTCGTCTTCCGTTCCGGTGGCGAAATATTTTTCCATGCCGCTTTCTTTGATAACGAATTTTATGAATTCTGATGGTTTGAGTTTTGTGCTCGCTTCGCGCAGTGCGGTAAGCAATGTTTCAAAACGCGCAACTTTTTCGCGAAGCGCCGGTGAGAGCTTGTCCTTGTTGCCGGAGAGCGTCCGCTCAATCGTTATTTTTCCTATTCCGCGCGGTGGAACATTGATGACGCGTTTAATATCAATGGTGTTGTCGGGATTACGCGCCGCGCGAATGAATGCAAGCACATCCTTGACCTCTTTGCGCTCGAAGAATTTTATACCGAGAATCTGGTATGGAAGAGAGTGTTCAATCAGCGCTTCTTCAAGCACTCGGGATTGGAAATTCGCGCGATAGAGCACTGCGATATCTTTTGGAACGGTACCTCCGCGCACGAGCTCAGCTATCTTTCGCGCTACGAATAAAGATTCGTCTCCTTCGTCGTATCCTTCGTACAGGGTTATTTTCTCCCCGTCGGTATTTTTAGTGAACAGGTTTTTTTCCTTGCGATGCTTGTTCTTTTTGATGACATCGTTTGCGGCGGCGAGTATTGTCCGGGTCGAACGGTAATTTTCCTCAAGAAGCACAGTCGTTGTTCCCGGGTAGTCCTTTTCGAAATTAAGAATGTTGCGGATCTTTGCGCCGCGCCAGCTGTAGATGTTTTGGTCGGCATCTCCCACGACACAGATATTGCCCGCCGCCGCGAGTATTCTTGCAAGCTCGTATTGCGCGGTATTGGTGTCTTGATATTCGTCGATATGGACATACTTCCATTTGTTTTGATAGTGGCGCGCTGTCTCGTTCTTTCTCAAGAGTGTGACAGTCTTTGCGATCAGATCGTCGAAATCAACCGCTTTATGTTCCGAAAGTTTTTTTTCATACGCGAGCCAAATGGTCGAGAGGATCGCTGGGAAATAATTATTGCCCGCTCCCGCGGCGTATTCTTCCACGGAAATAAGCTCGCCCTTATTCTTTGAGATGATCGTAGATATTCGCTCCGGCACAAATTGCTTTGGGTCGATTCCGCGTTCCTTTATCGCTTCTTTCACCAAAGAAAGCGACTCTCTTTTGTCGAGGATCGAAAAAGCGCGCGGCATACCGATCGCTTCTCCGCTTTCTCGCATGATGAATGCTCCCAGAGAATGGAAAGTGCCGATAAACGGGGCATTTGATCGGGTACTCTGAAGCGGGAAATGCCGCGTAGTACCGGTGCCGAGGAGTGTTCGAACGCGTACCGCCATCTCGTTTGCCGCCTTGTTGGTGAATGTTATCGCGAGAATTTCCATCGGTGGCACCCCTTCTTTCACTAAATTCATGATGCGGTGGGTGAGCGTCTTAGTTTTTCCTGTTCCGGCACCGGCAATGATGAGAAGCGGACCGTCTTTATGCAGGGCGGCCGCCCGCTGGCGTTCATTGAGTCCGTCAAGATGATTCATAAGGTATCACTATAGCACATAGGTTTGATTTTAGGCGGAAAAACGCCACGGAATCATCCCGTTTTCTTATCCACATCGACTTTGGTCAGCTGGTTGACTTACGCGGCTTTCTCATGTAGTATACTTGTTGAGGTGGTAAATTAGTGTTGTAATTCGGGCATGTGGCCAGGTCGCAACTTATCGCCTTAATTAAGGATATTTCAGCTCGAACGATACTCTGAAACGGCTATCCTCCCCATGGCTTATTAGTACTCAGAAACAAGACTCCGGTTTGTCTTTAGATTGCGACAGCCGGAAGATCATAGCATTTCACGAGAAGCTTGGAAGAAAAAAGCTTTCTTTGTCTTTGGGATTCTTTCTCCTGCTTTTTTTGTTTATTTTTCCGGTCCCTGTGGTCAACGCGGGGATTTTTTCGTTCTTTGGGAACTTGTTCGGCACTATCGTTGATTCGGAAACCGTTTATGCCGATCTTCAAAAAGCGTCTCTTTTGCAGGCCACAGTTGGTACAAGTTTGAGTTCATCGATTGGTGGCGGCGATATTGGGATCGCCAATAACAGCACCCTTCTTCCGGGAATCGGATCGTTAGATGCTGGCGATACCAAAGAATCAACCCAAAAGAGCGGACAGATAAGCATATATGTTGTCCGTGAAGGCGACTCCCTTTCTCAAATAGCCAAAATGTTTGGCGTAAGCGCGAATACCATTAGGTGGGCAAACGATATCGGAAAGAACGATGTTATCAATGTCGGGCAGACTCTTACTATTCTTCCCGTTTCAGGCGTTGAGTACACGGTGAAGTCGGGAGATACGATAGAAAGTATCGCGAAAAAATTTGATGGCGATGCAATGGAAATTTTGCAATTCAACAGTATTGCCGATGAAAAATCCCTTGTTGCCGGTAGTTTGGTTATTATCCCGGGTGGTGAAATGGCGAAACCGGTGTTAAGTGGGTCATCGAGTTCCGTCACGGCGAGTGCTTCTCATCCGGCCTTGTTTTCTGCCACTTCTCCATCCTACGATGGCTACTATATTCGGCCGATTAGCGGCGGGAGAAAAACGCAAGGAATCCACGGATATAATGCGGTTGACCTTGCCGCTCCGGCCGGAACACCCATCCTCGCGTCGGCATCCGGCGAGGTTATTATAAGTAAAGAAGGTGGCTGGAACGGCGGCTACGGGAATTATATCGTTATTGAACACCCGAATAAAACCCAAACACTCTATTCGCACCTCTCCGGCACGGTTGTAAAGCGCGGTTGGAACGTGGGGCAGGGTCATGTGATCGGCTATGTCGGTTCGACCGGTCGTTCGACCGGCCCTCACCTCCATTTCGAGATCCGCGGTGCGGCCAACCCGTTCTAACAGTTGAGAGCTTGTTGCACGAAACAAAAAGCCTCTTTGCGAGGTATTTTTTGTGCGCCATGCTTGGCAAAATGTTTGATATCGGTTACGCTATTCAACAGAACCTTTTTTGTCCTTTGTGGTCACACGCCATGATCACCCGAGAAGGAGCGCGTCAATGAGATCGATTCCCGAATCAGTAAGACCAGAGAAATTGACAGACATCCCCTTTGTGACATCCGGCAAAGTAAGCGAACTCTATCGGCTCCAGCAAATAGGCAAACAGAGATTACTACTCCGCATGTTCTCGGATCGTGTGAGTGTACACGAGATTGTTCTGCCATTTCTTATTCCCGGAAAGGGTGTGGCGCTCAATGTCATTGACCATTTCTGGAGAGCTCGATTATTGGGTATTCCGCATGATGTCGTCGTCGTTGGTTTTGCCATTGACGAATATTTGCCGGAGCACTTGCGAGGCAGTCCTGATTTGTGGCGGCGCGCCCGCATTGTCATTGAGTGCCAGCCGGTGCTCGCGGAGCTTATCTACCGGGGATACTTGACTGGCACCGCTTTCAAGAGCTATCTCAAAAATGGTATCGTATGTGGACAGCAGCTTCGTCCCGGGCTTATAGAATGGGATAAGATTGTTCCATATCTCTTTTCTCCGACGACAAAGAACAAGTCGGATGGGCACGATGATCCAATGACCATTTCGGGTTTTGTTGCGAAGCATGGGCGCAGAATCATGGTTTTTGCCGGGCCGGTGTTTGGACGAATGCAGTCGATTGCGGCTGAACGCGGACTCATCCTTGTGGATATGAAAATTGAGGTCGGCATCAATTCTTCGGGTAGGATCATGCTGATTGACGAAGCAGGAACTCCTGACGCGGCACGGTATCTTGTTCCAGCCGATTTTGAGACGGCACGCTCTACTGGCGCACGGTCGCCGTCGCTCGATAAGCAGCCAATCCGTGATTATGTATCCGAACATTTGGGTGTTGATGCTGATACGCCGCTTACCGCCGATGTGGTCGCACGAGTGCAGGAGCACATCTATCCATTGTGGCTTACCGACGAAACGGCGAGGCGATACGAAGAACTGTGTCGGCGACTCACCGGAATGACTCCCATGGAGTACCTAGACGCGCTTAAGTCCGCCTCTCTTTGATGAGAACCGCAAACCCGCCCCCTACCGTATTATGGTACAGGGGCGGGTTTTTTATATCTTGGCTATATTTTAAGTTTATGTAAAGGTCGGACATCCACGTGGTTGGGCAAGTTTCTTTATGTTGTGAACGTGAACAACAGCTACTAAAACCGCCTTGGATAGTCCGCACCGTGTATGGCTTATGGAACTATGGAAACCATGAAACTACGTTCACCGCCCGTTATCATAGTTGTGCGCGGTCGTGAGACAAACAAACTTGCGTGTTGCACATATTCTCTTGTTTGGCATTGAGGTGTTGGTTATGTCCTAATCAATTTTTTCCGGCCGATATTGGAGCGCTTCGAGGATGTGTGACTGATCTACCTCGTCCGAGTCGGCGAGATCGGCGATGGTGCGTGCGAGTTTGATGACCTTGTGATACGCGCGCGGAGAAAGATCCATGCGTTTTGCGGCGGCGTTGAGGGTTTCTTTTGTTTTCTCATCGAGCGTGACGATCTCGGCGATGTCTTTAGCGCCCATTTCACTGTTGGTGCGCATCGCGCGCTGGTGTTTTTTGAAACGTTTTTCCTGTCGTGCTCGCGCATTTGTCACTCGTCCTTTGATCCTATTGGTGCGCTCGACATCGCCTTCCGTTCCGCTGGAGAGTTTTTCATGGTCAATTTGTCCTGTCTCAAGCCACATATCAATGCGGTCGGCGATCGGACCGGAAACCTTTCGTTGATAGCGGATGAGGCTTGTCGCGGTGCATACGCATTCTTTCTGTGATCCGTAGTTGCCGCACGGGCATGGGTTCATCGCCGCGATCAGAATGAAGCGCGCTGGGAAAATCTCGCTCCCCCGTGCCCGCGAGATGCTTACCGTGCCGTCTTCGAGCGGTTGGCGCAGGGCCTCGATCACGCGCCGGTCGAACTCGGGAAACTCATCAAGAAAAAGCACGCCGTGATGCGCGAGTGTGACTTCGCCCGGTTTTGGGATTGTGCCGCCGCCAATGAGCGCGACGTGTGAGGATGTGTGGTGCGGCGAGCGGAGCGGTGG
>Ga0210011_1003878_pt1 | contig 11152 bp, 10 predicted proteins | sample CryGeymeta201502_FD_183972 | JGI IMG/M metagenome (GOLD analysis project Ga0210011, IMG submission 183972) | Groundwater microbial communities from Crystal Geyser aquifers in Utah, USA - Crystal Geyser metaG 2015-02 (SPAdes) (version 2) | ecosystem: Environmental > Aquatic > Deep subsurface >...
GCATCCTGCGACAGCGCGAGGAACTCGAGACGTTGCCGATCCAGCATCAGTTGCCGGTCCTTCATCTGTTCCAGCAGTTTCGCCAGCGAGGAGCCCGCCTTGGCACAATCGCGATAAGCGGCGGCGGGGTCGGCCGCGGCACGGCCTGCCGCTTTCAGCGCCTGCAGCTCACTGACACGGTTCGCGACCGCACCTTCGTTATTCAGATCGACCTCGAACAGCGCGGCGAGCGGCGTTGCCGCGATCATTTCACCGGACATGAGATCGCCGATGTGTTGCCGCGTGCTTTCCAGCTGGGCCAGACGCTGCTTCGCCTCAACAGTCAGGCTTGGCGGACAGTTCTTTGCTGGAGTGGCTGCGATAGCCGGAGTGGCCAGGAACAGGGCCAGGCTGAGCAAGAGCGCTATCGATGCATATTGCTGCGTTATCCGCATTACGTCTCCCCTGCCTTGCACATTGGAATGCTTTAGCCTGAATTGTGCATAAAGAGGGCGCGAAGGACTGCAAGTATTTGATAGAGTTGCGGTTACCAGACCAACAGCTCGTACAACCCAAACAGCCTTCTGCCCATGCCGAATTCTACCCCAGCCCAACTCCGTTTTTCTCCTTCCGCAGGCTTTTCCATCCGCGCCGATTTCGCCGGCGGAGGATTGTCTTCCGACCTGGGGCCGTTGCTGCTGCGGGGTGTGGATCGGCAAATCGGACTGACTGCACGGCTGGTTGCGGCACTGGTTGATCGCCACCCAAGCTATGTCATACATTCTTCCCGCGAAGTCCTCACGCAACGCCTGTTCCAGATCGCCTCGGGCTACGAGGACGGTAATGACTGCCAGACACTGCGTCATGATCCGATGTTTCGTTTGGGCGCGGGGCGCAAGCCTTTCGATGCAGATGCGGCACTTGCCTCGGGCGCGACGATCTCGCGCTTTGAACATGCCGCCACCCGCGGCGATGTGTACCGCGCCAGCCGCGCCTTGGTGGCGCAGTACATCGCCGGTTTCGCCACGCCTCCCAAAGCGCTGGTGCTCGATCTCGATCACTCAAAAGATCAGGCATATGGACAACAACCGCTGGTTTTCTACCCGATTCCTCGCGCCACCCAACGAGTTGGGGTTGGGGGCTTTGCGCTGCGTTTCGGTTACGTGCTGAATTCAATCGTTCCTCTGCTGTAACTTGGTTTGTGCAAAGATCGGGCTAATGCCCTACCCCCGCAGGCGGACGCTTGATGTTGTGGCGATTGAACGCCTCGGTCGCGCGCAGCACCACATCTGTCTGGAAGGCCTTCTCGAAGCGCACGTCGATCACATAGGCTTTCGCCCTGAGCTGCAACGCGATGCGCTCGGCGATGGGCATCTCGGTCATCACGATGGATACCGGTTTCTTCAGATAGGCATAGCGACTGGTGACGACCACCTCATAGAGCAGGTCGCGCGCCAGGCGGATATCGGCATCGAGTGCGATGTAAAAGTCGAACACCAGCATCATGTCCAGCGCACCGGCATTGCCGGATGAGACGACATCGGACATGAAACGGTTGTTGGGGATGGTGACCAGATTGTCGTCCAGCGTGACCAGCCGCACCGAACGCAGGCCTATGCTCTCGATCTCGCCATACACATCGCCGAAAGCGACACGGTCACCAACCTGGAAGGGGCGGTCGAACAACAGGATGAAACCCGCGATGACCGAGGCCACCAGATCCTTCAGCGAAAGACCGAGCGCGACGGCGATACTGCCGGTCGCCGCCAGCATGACTTCGCGCGGCGGCTGCAGGATGGCGTAGAAAAGGTATGACCCGCCGAAGATGTAGATGGAGAAGTTCAGCGTGGTGGCGACCTGCGAGATGAGGATGCGTCGCCGCGGCACACGCTGGTACAGCAGATCGCCCACATGGGTGATGACCTTGACGAACAGCACCAGCAGCAGCAACGCCAGCAACAGCAGGAAGACCCGATCCAGCCTGAACAGGGTCGCCATCTCGGTGATTTTATTCAGGTCAGTTTCATTCATAGATGAAATTCTTTCCTAACAGGAGGCGCGTCAAACTGGCTTGGGCGATCGCCGTGATGCGGTAGCGCCCGTCGCGACCGCAGTCCAGAAGATGCCTATCGTATCCGGTGCCCAGCGTATTGGTCACGATATTCACCGGCAGGTTGGTGACAGCCACGACCTCATCCTGCGTCAGGTTCTCGTGACGCATGATCGCGGCATAGACGAACATCGCATCATCACCCCATTCCTCATTAATGATGACCTTGGGATATTTGGGCAAACCGACCTTCATGCGATCACCGTTCAACGGGGTGAGCGAGGCCATCCACAACATAAGCGCCGCGCGCGGGTTGCCGTTCGACTGCCCCCACAACAGACGGAAGAACTGCTTTTCCACCTGATGCTCGCCCACGATGTCGTCCTCGCTCTGCGTCGCGCGGATGATGTCGTCGTAAGACAGATGGGCGTCGGTGCGTTGATGCCGCGCCACAATCAGATGCATGATGTCTTTCTCGGAGAAATCCCCGATCTTGATCGCGCGCCGGAACAAAGGCATGCCGCCGAACACCGCACGCAGGTAATACCACGAGCGCAGATTGAACGTCACGCACCAGAACAGATGTTCGGTGCCGCTGTTCATCAATTCGGCAAAGGCGCGATAACCCTCGAACCCGCCCAGCTCGCCGAGGAAAAGGTTCTGTGCATTGTCGATGAGCAGCACGGCATCTTCCTTGCCCTCATCGGCCTTGAGCAGCGACTCGGCACCCTGCGACAGATCCACTCCCAGCTCCTTGCCGAAAAAGCCCAGCACCGCTTCTCGTGAGACCAGCTTGGGCGGTATGTCAATGCGCCGCACCGCGCATTTCTTGTAACGCATCTCGATCATGTCCAGCAGGCTTGATTTGCCGCTGCCTTTCTCGCCATACAGCGCGAGAGAGTGATCGAGAGAACTGTTGTCCGACCATGCGCTGAGGATAGACTCGATCTCGGCAGGGAGCGCACTTTCGAGCTCGACCAACAGTGTCTTGTCTTCCACATTCTCGAGCTTGAACCAGTGCAGATAATCCTGTGACAATTGCGGTGGTTGACGATTGGTGGCTTCGGTTTGGCTTTCGGACTTGTTGGCCTGTTCGATCTGGCGCAAGAACAGTGCCGCGCTGATGCGCTTGAAGAAGTCGAACTCACCGGCCTTCGCCTTGATACGGATCAACAGTCTGGCGGCGATCACCAGCAAAAGCGCGGGCAAGCTGGAGAACCATGCACCCATGCGACTATTGCCCATCCTGCTTATGGTTAGGTGGATGCGTTCCGGCAACCATTCATTTGCCGCCACTGCGATCTCATGGCGCCATTCGCGGGCCGCATAGGCGCACACCACCAGACCCACATACACCACAAAGCTGTGAACCAAGCGGTAGACCAGCGCCTCGCCGACCGCATCCTGCGTGGCATGCAGAATAGCCAGCAATACGAAGAAGAAGATGCCCACAAAACGTACCGTCCGCAGCAACCGCTGCATCTCGGCCATGCTCGACTGGGCCGCGCCAGAGAGAGCCACCAGCCCCATGATGGACACGGCCAGATTCAGCGATATCCGGTACCACATGTAGAACGCGATGTAGGGCAGGATCAGCCCGATCTGTGTGATGTCCGTCCCGGCCAGCAGATCCTCGGCGATATACACGGCGAACAGCATGATCACCCAGGGCACATAGGCATTGCCCCGCCGTATCCAGAGCGCCAATGTGCGGGCATAGGCGTAATTGTATTTTTCCCGCACCAGATGGTTGCGGAATCGATTCAGCGCGGCGCTTACACGGTGCAAGCCGGCGTAAGCCGCAGATAACAGGGCCACGAACAGCAGGAAGATGAACGACTGCTTGGAGATGGCCAGCCAACCGTCGATGCCGGAACTGGCCTTGTGGCGGAAATCAACGGCTTTGGAATAAAAGATCGCCAACACCTGATAGGGCACGATGCGAATCTCGCGCCCGATATCCTGAAAATATTCCGATGAGAGATTCAGTATCTCGTCGTTGCCGGCCTGCAGATTCTGCTTCAGCAATGAAGAGCGCAACTGCCCCGCAGTCTGTAGCAGGCGGTAGAGATCGTTCCTGCCCTGCTCGAAACGCTGCAATCGCGAGACCTCAAGTTCTGACTTGAGTTTCCCGGTTTCGAGATAGGCATTCTGATATTGCTCCGCCTCCGCCGTACCTTTAAGTCTTGCCAGCAGGTCACCCGGCAGCTGTGGCATGTCCGGCATGGCCACGTGCTTCTCGGGCACTGCGATCCGCTTGAAGATGCGATCCACCAGTTCGCGCCAGATGACGACGGATTCACGATAGGCGTCCAGCAGGGGCTTGCCCGCAGCGCCCTGCAACGTCTCAGCGGCCAACGTGGCCAGCTTGTCGGAAGTGCGCTGATAGAACTGGATGCGCTCCTGCAGCTCGGTGACCATCTCCGCCTGCAAGCGCCCCAGCGTCTCGCGTGTCTTTTCCAGCAGCGCCCGTTGTGCCGCGATCTCGCGCAGATCCAGGCTGGCCGCGCTCTTCGCGCGCTGTTCCGCTGTGGCACCGGAAAGGGCGGCTTCATTCTGCAACTTGTCGGCGGCACTTCGCTCCTCGGCCAGTCCGGCGATCGCCATCGCCTGCTGCTTGCGCACAGTCAGCGCGTTAATCAAACCGTTGCGTGCATCCTGCGGCAGCGCGAGGAACTCGAGACGTTGCCGATCCAGCATCAGTTGCCGGTCCTTCATCTGTTCCAGCAGTTTCGCCAGCGAGGAGCCCGCCTTGGCACAATCGCGATAAGCGGCGGCGGGGTCGGCCGCGGCACGGCCTGCCGCTTTCAGCGCCTGCAGCTCACTGACACGGTTCGCGACCGCACCTTCGTTATTCAGATCGACCTCGAACAGCGCGGCGAGCGGCGTTGCCGCGATCATTTCACCGGACATGAGATCGCCGATGTGTTGCCGCGTGCTTTCCAGCTGGGCCAGACGCTGCTTCGCCTCAACAGTCAGGCTTGGCGGACAGTTCTTTGCTGGAGTGGCTGCGATAGCCGGAGTGGCCAGGAACAGGGCCAGGCTGAGCAAGAGCGCTATCGATGCATATTGCTGCGTTATCCGCATTACGTCTCCCCTGCCTTGCACATTGGAATGCTTTAGCCTGAATTGTGCATAAAGAGGGCGCGAAGGACTGCAAGTATTTGATAGAGTTGCGGTTACCAGACCAACAGCTCGTACAACCCAAACAGCCTTCTGCCCATGCCGAATTCTACCCCAGCCCAACTCCGTTTTTCTCCTTCCGCAGGCTTTTCCATCCGCGCCGATTTCGCCGGCGGAGGATTGTCTTCCGACCTGGGGCCGTTGCTGCTGCGGGGTGTGGATCGGCAAATCGGACTGACTGCACGGCTGGTTGCGGCACTGGTTGATCGCCACCCAAGCTATGTCATACATTCTTCCCGCGAAGTCCTCACGCAACGCCTGTTCCAGATCGCCTCGGGCTACGAGGACGGCAATGACTGCCAGACACTGCGCCATGATCCGATGTTTCGTTTGGGCGCGGGGCGCAAGCCTTTCGATGCAGATGCGGCACTTGCCTCGGGCGCGACGATCTCGCGCTTTGAACATTGTGCAAAGATCGGGCTAAACCACCCACCACAGAAACACAGAGCAAACCCTTCAACCCGATTCGAGGCCGGTTTGCTTTTCTTTTCTTTGTGTCTCTGTGCCTCTGTGGTGCAAGGTTTTTACTTCGCTTTGATTTCCACCGCGCGCACCTGCGCCGCCAATTTATCCAGCACGCCGTTGACGAACTTGTGCCCGTCGCTGCCGCCGAAGGTCTTGGCCAGTTCCACCGCCTCGTTGATCACCACGCGATACGGCACTTCCGGTTGCTGCGCCAGCTCGTAAGCACCGAGCAACAGCACCGAGAATTCGACCGGACTCAATTCGTCCAGCGCGCGATCCAGATGCGGCTTGATCAGTTCGCCCAGCGCCTCCTGTTGCGCGATGGTGCCGCGCAGCAATTGCTGGTACAGCTCGCTGTCGTAGCGCCCCAGGCTTTTGTCGTCGCCGGTGCTGCGGCCGATCTGGGTCGCGCTGCTGCCGGACAGACGCCACTCGTAGATGCCCTGCAAGGCCAGCTCGCGCGCGCGGTGGCGCGGGCTGGCTGCGGCTTTCTTCGTTGCGGTCATGCCAGTTCCCGCGCCAGATTGACCATCTCGATGGCGACCAGCGCCGCTTCTGCGCCCTTCACGCTCATGCGCGACTCGGCCTGTTCGTCGGTGTCGGTGGTCAGGATCGCGTTGGCGATGGGAAGGCCGGTCGCCAGTTGCACCTCGCCCACGCCGCGCGCGGATTCGTTGGAGACGATCTCGAAATGATAGGTGTCGCCGCGGATCACCGCGCCCAGCGCGATCAGCGCATCGTAGTCGTGGCTCTCCGCCATCTCCCACAGCACCAGCGGAATCTCCAGCGCGCCGGGCACGGTGGCCAGCACAATGTCCTCGTCCGCCACGCCGCTCTGCAACAGTTGCGCGTGGCAGGCCGCCAACAATCCTTCGCACACGACCGGGTTGAAGCGGCTTTGCACGATGCCGATGCGCATGCCCGCGCCATTCAGGTTCTTTTCAATCTCTCTCATTTTTTATCCTTAATAGAAATTTTTTCCTTGGCGGAACAATATCCGGTGATCTCCAGCCCGAAGCCGGTCATGCTCGGCATCTTGCGCGGGGTGGCGATCAGACACATCTTGCCCACGCCGACATCGCGCAGGATCTGCGCGCCGATGCCGTAACTCTTGGGGTCCCATTTATTCACGTGATGGTCGGCCTGATTATCCAGAGCGCGTGCGCGCAGGGTCTCGGCGGTCTCGTCCTGATGCATCAGCACCAGCACCCCGCCGGATGCCGCACTGATCTTCTGCATCGCCTCGTGCACGCTGGTGCTCTGGCCGAAGCTGACCTGCTCCATGAAATCCAGCACCGACAGCGGCTCGTGCACCCGCACCAGCGTTTCGAATTCCGGTCGCACCTCGCCATGCACCAGCGCCAGATGGGTGCGCTGCGTGCTCTTGTCGGTATAAACGAACAACTCGAATTCACCGTATGCGGTTTGCAGCGTGCGCTGGCCGACGCGCTCGACCAGCGTTTCGTGATGTGAACGGTATTCGATCAGGTCGGCAATGGTGCCGATCTTCAAACCATGCTGTTTGGCAAACGGGATCAGGTCAGGCAGGCGCGCCATCTCGCCGTCCTCCTTCAATATCTCGCAGATGACAGCAGCCGGCGTCACACCCGCCAGTTGCGCCAGGTCGCAGCCCGCTTCGGTATGGCCGGCGCGCACCAGCACCCCGCCGTTCTGCGCCATCAGCGGAAAGATGTGACCGGGCTGCACGATGTCGCCCGGCCTGGCATCCTTGTTCGCCGCCGCCAGAATGGTGCGCGCGCGGTCGGCTGCCGAAATGCCGGTGGTGACCCCGCTCGCCGCTTCGATGCTGAGGGTGAAATTGGTCGCCAGCGGCAGGCCGTTCTCGCGCACCATCAGCGGCAGGTCGAGCTGCTTGCAATGCGCCTGGGTCAGCGTCAGGCAGACCAGGCCGCGCCCGTACCGCGCCATGAAATTGACCATTTCCGGCGTGGCAAATTCGGCCGCAAAGACCAGGTCGCCCTCGTTTTCGCGGTCTTCCTCGTCCACCAGCACGACCATGCGTCCGGCGCGTATCTCTTCGATGATCTCTGTGATCGGTGCAACGTCTGTCATGGGTTCTGCTCTTTCTCTGCCTGCATCATGCGTTCCACATAGCGCGCGATGAGATCGATCTCCAGATTCACGCGCGCCCCTTTTTCCAGCTCATTCAATGTCGTCACTTCCAGCGTGTGCGGGATCAGATTCACCTCGAACTCGTTGCCTGCCACGCGGTTGACCGTCAGGCTGACGCCGTTGATGGTGATGGAGCCTTTCACCGCGATGTACTTCGCCAGCGCCTGCGGCGCGCGCACGATCAGGCGCCAACTCTCACCGATGTCGTTGAATGCGACCACTTCGCCCACGCCGTCCACATGGCCGCTCACCAGATGCCCGCCGATGCGGTCGGACAGCCGCATCGCCTTTTCCAGATTGACGTGCGCGCCCTGCCGGTCCAGGCCGGCGGTGCAATCCATCGTCTCGCGCGAAACGTCCACCACAAAATCGTTGCCATCGACCTTGATCACGGTAAGACACACGCCGTTCACCGCGATGCTGTCGCCCAAGACGACATCGTCCATGCCCAATACTTCGGTCGCCACCGTCAGGCGCAGGCCGCCTTCGCGATCCTCCGCTTTCTTGATCAGACCGGCGTCCGCAATGATTCCACTAAACATGTTTTATCTCCGCCGTAATGCGCAAATCCCCGCCCACCCGGCGCACGTCGCGCCAGGCCAACTCCACTTTTTGTTCCAGCCGCAGCAGCTCGCCCAGATCGGCGATACCGCGCGCCGCATCACCCAGCAATTGCGGCGCCAGATACAGCACCAATTCATCCACCAGTCCGGCGCGCAGCAGCGCACCGTTCAGCGTCTTGCCCGCCTCCACCAGCACTTCATTTATGCCGCGCTGCGCCAGATCGCGCAGCACCGCAGTGAGATCAAGCCGCGCGGCGGCGGACGGCATCACGATCACTTCGGCACCGCGCGCGGTCAGTGCATCGTGTTTCTGCGCAGCGGCGGAGACCGTATAGATCAGTGTCCCGCCGCCTTGCACAATACGCGCCGAGGGCGATATGCGCAGCGTGCTGTCCAGCACCACGCGCAACGGTTGCCGCTCGACTGCGATCTCGCGCACATTCAATTGCGGATCGTCCGCCAGCACCGTGCCGATACCGGTCAGCACCGCGCAGGAACGCGCGCGCCAGTGCTGCACATCCTGCCGCGCCGCCGCGCCGGTGATCCATTGGCTCACTCCGTTCGCCAGCGCGGTGCGGCCGTCCAGGCTGGCCGCGATCTTGCTGCGCACGAAAGGCAGGCCGCGCGTCATGCGCGACACGAAACCGATATTCAGTTCGCGCGCGGCGGCTTCCATCAATCCGGCCTCAACGGCCATTCCGGCGGCGCGCAATTTGGCAATGCCTTGTCCGGCAACCTGCGGATTCGGGTCCTGCATCGCGCACACCACCCGCGCCACCCGCGCACCGATCAGCGCCTCCGCACAGGGTGGTGTGCGCCCGTGGTGGCTGCACGGCTCCAGCGTGACATAAACGGTCGCGCCTTGCGCTGCCGCGCCCGCCGCGCGCAACGCATGCACCTCGGCATGCGGCTCGCCGGCGCGCACGTGCCAGCCCTCGCCAATATTCTTTCCGCCCTTGACCAGCACGCAGCCGACGCGCGGATTGGGCGTAGTGGTCAACAGGCCGCGCTGCGCCAGTTGCAGCGCATGCGCCATCCACTCACTGTCGGCAGCAACAAACATGCTCAACTCCCCAAAATCAGCCTCACGCGGAGGCGCGGAGCACGCGGAGTAAATTCAATGTCACGGCGAAACAGTCCGGATAAGGCGTATCGATCAGATTCTCTCCGAACTTCTCCGCGCACTCCGCGCCTCCGCGTGATCAACTGCCGTATCGAAGTCAAACGCTCTTGCGCCGACGCGCGGGCGTTTTGCGCACCGCATCCACCGCATCGGTGAAGTCGTCCACATCCTGAAAACTTTTATACACCGAGGCGAAGCGGATGTAGGCGACCTTGTCCAGCTTCAGCAGCTCTTTCATCACCAGCTCGCCGATCTGGCGCGAACCGATCTCGCGCTCGCCGAACGCAAACACCTTTTGCGTGACGTGATCGATGGCCGCATCCACCATCTCGGTGGACACCGGTCGCTTGTGCAGGGCGCGGTTGAAACTGGTGCGCAACTTGTCCGCATCGAACTCGCTGCGCATGCCGTTCTGCTTGACCACCTGCGGCATGCGCAACTCCACCGTCTCGTAAGTGGTGAAGCGTTTGTCGCACGACACGCAGCGGCGGCGGCGGCGGATGCTGTCGCCCTCGTCGCTCTCGCGCGTGTCGATCACCTGGGTGTCGTTACCTTTGCAGAAGGGACATTTCATAGGTTCGTGGCATCGGGATTCTGGATGCTGGATTCAGGGAAACCGCTACGTCCGCCGAATCCCGAACCCATGATCCCGAATCCTGATTACACCCCATACACCGGAAACTGCGTGGTCAGCTTCTTCACTTCGCCCGCCACGCGCGCGATCACCGCGTCGTCATTCGGCGCATCCAGCACATCGGCCACCAGGTGCGCCAGTTTCTCGGCTTCCAGTTCCTTGAAGCCGCGCGTGGTCATCGCCGGCGTGCCGATGCGGATGCCGCTGGTGACGAACGGTTTTTGCGGATCGTTGGGGATGGCGTTCTTGTTGACGGTAATGTGGGCGCGACCGAGCGCCGCCTCGGCTTCCTTGCCGGTGATGTGCTTGGCTTGCAGATCAACCAAAAACACGTGGCTGTCGGTGCGCCCGGAGACGATGCGCAGGCCACGTTCCTGCAACACCTTGGCCATCACCCGCGCGTTATCCACCACCTGCTTCTGACATTCCTTGAACTCCTTGCTCGCCGCTTCCTTGAACGCCACCGCCTTGGCGGCGATCACATGCATCAGCGGGCCGCCCTGGATGCCGGGGAAAATCGCCGAATTGAGTGCCTTTTCATGTTCCGCCTTGGCCATGATGATGCCGCCGCGCGGGCCGCGCAGGGTCTTGTGGGTGGTGGTGGTGACGAAATCGGCGATGCCGACCGGGCTCGGGTACACGCCCGCCGCCACCAGCCCGGCGTAGTGCGCCATGTCCACGAACAGATACGCGCCGACACTGTCGGCGATGGCGCGGAAACGTTTCCAGTCGATCACCAGCGAGTAAGCGGAAGCCCCCGCCACGATCATCTTCGGCTTGTGTTCGTTGGCCAGCGCCTGCACCTGGTCGTAGTCGATCTCTTCCTTGTCATTCAGACCGTACTGCACGGCGTGGTACAGCTTGCCGCTGAGATTCACCGAGGCCCCGTGCGTCAGATGGCCGCCGTGCGCCAGGCTCATGCCGAGAATGGTGTCGCCGGGTTTCAGCACGGAGACATAAACGCCCTGATTCGCCTGCGAACCGGAGTGCGGTTGCACGTTGACATACTCCGCGCCGAACAG
>Ga0210011_1003892_pt1 | contig 11126 bp, 11 predicted proteins | sample CryGeymeta201502_FD_183972 | JGI IMG/M metagenome (GOLD analysis project Ga0210011, IMG submission 183972) | Groundwater microbial communities from Crystal Geyser aquifers in Utah, USA - Crystal Geyser metaG 2015-02 (SPAdes) (version 2) | ecosystem: Environmental > Aquatic > Deep subsurface >...
TAATTTTAGATATAATAAAAATTAAATAAATAATTATAATACTTTATTACATTATTTGAATGATAAATATTTTATATACTTTATTAGTTTAAATGTTTTATATGTTTTATATGTTTAATTACTTTTATATTGTAATATTATTATAATTACTATAATTTAATTTTTAACAAATTAAACATTATAAATGAATATTTTTAAAAGAACTGTTGATTTCACTACTTATTTTCACGATACTCATTCAAAATACATTAGAAATAGTTTTATTAAATTAACTAAATTTAATTTTTTCAAAAGGACAATAATCAAACAAAGAAATCGAAATTACAATTTTTATGGTAAGATTTTTAAATAAATATTAACTAACATTAATAATATAATATTCATATTTAAATTTATAGAGGTGTTGGGTCTCGACCAAGATTGCTCAAATGAACAAATTCGTGAATCTTATTTAAAATTAGCTAAGAAGTATCATCCAGATTTAAATCCTGAATTAGAAGATGCAGACGATCAGTTTAAAATGTTGACTTTGGCTTATGAGACATTAAGTAATAAAAATAATAGATCAATGTATGACTCATATATGGATATTGATCCTAATACATCAAATTGGGATTTCGAAAATGGAGAAGAACTCAAAGATGAAATAAAAAAAGATAAAGCAAAATATGATCGTAATCAAAAAGAAAAATACCAAAAGAAAGGACAATCTAACTTTTGGGAAGGTGAAACACAGCGAGAAAACTTCGAAAATGATTTTTATAAAGACTTTGAACGGATATTTCGTTCAGAATTCAAACAATCTAAGGATATAAACGGCGAAGATATTATGATCGAAATTAAAATTCCATTTATTGAATCTTTTAGAGGAGTAACAAAAGTAAATAATATTATAATGCTATAATAATTTAATACTTTATTATTACAATATTAATACTTATATCCAAGGGAGTTGTAATTAATAGGAAAGAGTCTTGTAGAAAATGTAAAGGTTTTAAAAGTGAACCTGGACATAGACCTTCAAAGTGTTTTAATTGTGATGGAACAGGGCAAATTAAAAGTAAGCTTTCGATTAACGTTTACTATTACATAACTATTACTTCGTTATTACTCAACTATTACTTTCGCTATTATTAGTTAACTATTACTTAACAATAACTTACTATTACTTAACTATTACTTACAATTACTTACAATTATAACTCAATAGCTAGTCTATTTAATTCAAAACCATGTGGACATTGCAAAGGAATTGGAGTTATAATCAAATTTCCGTGTACTGAATGTGAAGGCCAAGGAAAGAAAATATATGAATGTACAGAATACTTAACTATCCCTAGAGGAGTTAGATCTGATGCTAAATTAACATTTGAAAAGAAAGTAATTTATAATACATATAATTCATAGAATATATTAATTAATAAATTTATTATTACTATTAGGGCCATAGTGGTGGAATTAAAAATCATATTAATGGAGACTTGATTGTAAAAATAATTATAGAAGACTCTGATGTTTTCAAAAGAATAGATAATAATGTGCATATTTATAAAGATATAACTTTGTCTCAAGTTTAATTTTGCAAATAATACTGTAGGCTATATTTGGTTGTGAAATCGACTATCAAACCTTAGAAGGTGAATCAGTTAAGGTAAATATGAATTCTGGTGTGCAGACTAAAGATAAAATAGTAATTAAAAATAAAGGAATGTATCTAGCAGAAGACAATAACAACAATAGAAGGGGAGACTTAATAATAAATTTTAATGTTAAAATACCTAAAGGAAGTATAATGAGTAATACTGATAAGGATAATTTAAAAACTATATTAGAAACAATATAAAATTGAATTATAATAATGGATTTTTATGTATAAGGATTTAAGTGTTATAATTACTTTTTAAGTTATATATTTATATTTATTATTTTTCTAGAATATGTGCAGTTCAATATGATTTAATTATTTTTTTATTAATATTCTTATTATAAAGTATATAATTATATAATTACATAATTTTAAATTATAAATGAAAAGCAAAAATGCAAAATCTGAAGTGAAATCACCACCAAACACACAGTTAAATGTAAATGAACCACCGAAAAAAAATTCGTTAGTTAGACAAAATACTCAAATAAATTCATTAAAACCAAAGAAAAAAGAAGTTAGTGTTGAAGAGGAGGAAAATATGCTTAAGACAACAGGAACCTGTGAAGTTAAGTCATACTGCCGAGTTGGTCTTAATACATATAATGAAGAAGACAAGCACAAAACCTTAAGGATACTAAAAAGTGGAATTAAAAGATTTCAATCAGAAAATTATGAAGACTTAGACTTCTTTATTGCTAAAAACGATTTTAAAATATTTATCCTAGTAACTATAACTTCAGAAGACCCAGCTGAAGTTAATGAAACCTTAGATGGGATAATAGTTAATATTCATCAGTTAAATAGAAAATTTGATATGACTGCAAATGACTTTGTAATTGTTATTATAGCAGATGGTCTTAAACATTTAAATCATAAATATAAAAAATTATTGTTTAATGACGAAGAAATAGAAAAGGACCCATGTAAAAGAAAGTCCATACTAGAAGCAAAAAAACAGTATTCTCACTTGTTTATTACTAAATATTATAATAAAGTTAAAGAAATACCAGAAGAATTTTGTTCGGTTAATTTATTGTTTTTAGTTAAAGAAGGACAGCAAGGAAGAAAAAACAGCATTGTTAATTTTTATTATGGAATTACACATGAATTAGTTACTAAGTCAGCACAAATAAGGGAGATTGATTTAGACGAAAGAAAATACTCTATGATACTTAATGCTAGATATGTTTTACATAGACATGCTTTATATAAATTTTTACTACATTTTGATTATTATCCTTTGGCTGGAGGTCTTTACGGTGAAATGGAGGTTGATATTACTGAAGTAAGTTGCTTTACAATGCAGGCTTCTCAACATTTAGAAAATAAACTTGATCAAGCATATGAAAGACACTTCGAGAATAATTTTAATTTTGTTATTAATGATACACCTTCATTATTTTGTTATAGAGTTAAAAGTATATTGTCAATTGGATTTAATAATAATCATACCTTTTTTTCAATTGTTGAAGATAACTATGTGAGTACGTTAGAATCGAATATTAATGAGGATTGCGAAAAAGCGATAAATATCGATTTGATGGGTATGAAAAACGAAGTAGGAATACTTAGCTATGTTCCAGACGCTAAATGTTCATATCAAGGCCCTAAAAATTTACCTTCTTATTTATTAGACAAAAGAAAACATCACGGTGCTACATTTTGTGGGTACTTTCACTTCCTATTTCCAAAAGAGTTAATACGATCAGATAAAACATCTTTTCAAAAAGCCTCATATATTAGTTTTGTTGTTTTTTGGTGCATGTTATATATCCTTAAGTTATTTAGCTTAGCAATTAGTTATAACTTTACTTATGTTGCTCTCTCTTATTGCCTAGTAAATTGGCCAAGATTAGAAGGATGGCTAATGGGTTATTACGCACTAATAATATTCTTTATGGTAATATTATCATTGTCAAGAAATGGACCAGAAGCTTTAAGTATTCCTTATCACTCTTTAATATTTCTTATGCTTCCTTTTACTTGTCTTGCCTTTGGGGCTTTTGTTTCTGCATTAGTATATCTAATAATATGGACGAGTGGAACATTAAACATAATTGCTCTGATACTTATTCCAACAGCGATTGCTTACGGCTATGTTCTACCAGGGATATTAAATATAGGAAAAATTTGTAAACCTATCACATTTGGTATATGGGCTTATACAATTTATAATACAGCTTCACTTAATCTAATTCCTATTTATACTATTTGTACTATAGATGATTTTGATACAGACTCAAATCCTCCTAGTGAAGAAATAAGAATAGAACGAAGAAATAATTTTAATTTTAACAAGCTTAAGGCCATTATTTTCTACTTCTTCATAAATGGCGTAATGATTTTTGTATTTGTTTCTCTTAAGTTAGATGATACTTGGAAACTTAGCTTTGTTGAGTATATGACTCAATTTATGGCATGGGCTATGGTTGTTAAAGGTACGTTCAATGCTATAGATTTTTGGAATTTCTCTTGTAAAGTAAGAATAGAACGTAAGAAATTTAAACCTATTATATTAAAGCATATGACAAATGCTTTTGAAGAACATTGTAAAAAGCTTAAAGAAATTGATACCGATTACCATTACAGATTTAAGGTGTTTAATCCTCTTGGTTATGCCGAAGATGAAGAAAAAGTTAATCAATATGGAATAGCTAGTATAACAATGGATCCTATTTCCTTAAGAAGTAATATCGGTTTTGGTTTTAATGATCAATCTGATATAGGAATTGTTAATGATAAACGAACTGGACTATTCCCACCTAAAGTACATTTTGATGAAAAGGTAAATTTGAATTCAGTTGATAATGCTAAAGTTTCTGTTAATACTAATATTAGCCCTAAAGTTGATGTAAATACTAATGTTAGCCCTAAAGTTGATGTAATTATTAACAAAAATACTAATATCAATGCTAATGCAAATATGAATGTAAATCTCAATTCAAAATCCAACTTTAGTTCGAACGCTCATTATAATAATCATGAAATAATTTATGAGCAAAATGATGATTTTAATTCTAATAATTCAGGACAAAGTAGAAAAAATCAAATAAACTTTAATTTAAGTGATAATATGCATGATGTATACAACTCAGAAATAAACGAAGATGAAGAGAATAGAAATGATATTTTATCAAATATTCATCAAAATAGCTATAATAGTAATAAAATAAAAAAGGAACCAAAAATATATAATGATATGATAAACAAAAAATCACAAAATATAGAGTTAAATGAAAAAAATAAAGATGACTACAAAAGGTAAATAAAATATTACTTTATAATATTTAAAGTATTTAATCAATTATTTAATAGATCAAATGAAAAGGTAAACTTTAACGCAAATTATTCTCCTTCAAATAACAATTACAATAACAACAATAATAATAACAATATTAACATCAACAGCAGTAATAACAATAGTAGTAACAACATAAGTGCTAATAAGAATGCAAATACTTCTATACAATTTGATGAAATGAGTAGTGGAAGTTATAATAGTAAAATAAAAAAGTCGCCAAATACAAATGTAAAAGCTAGTACAAATATTGATGTGAATCTAAATGAAAATAAACAAAACTCAGAAGAAATTATCAATAAAGTAAATAATGATAGCCCACCAGTAAAAGTTCAGAAAAGAACAAGACAGCGACCCAAACCAGTATAGATAAATAATATTAAGTAATTTCATTATATAATATATAAAATATAATTTGTATTTGTTTATTATGATGTCTTTATTATATATTTAATTTTTATAATGTTTGCATTATGTTATTTATTGTTTATAATATGTCATTTAATGTTTTTATTATTATTAATAATAATATTAGTTAATTCTGATTATTCATTGAATATTTGATTTTATATTATTTTAAAAATAAAAAATAAAACTCTAAGTCCGGGAATTGAACCCGGGTCTCCTGCGTGACAGGCAGGGATACTGACCACTATACTAACTCAGATATGATATCAAATCCATGCAATGTATGTATAAGTATTACATAGTACAACAGAACTTCAAAACAATATTAATAACTTCTTATTATATTTTACTAATTTATAACTAACTTAATTATCATAACTAAATTAATTTATAAACATAAACATAAATGTTTACTCAAAGTCTAAAAAATGAAAAGATTTCAAACTCAACCTTTCAAATAAACTTAAAAGATCAATTTAAACAATCAAATTTCACACAATATGTATTTATAGAGTAAATAGTTAATAACCTTTAATATTATTGCATTGTTAATCTTAATAAATCTTTATTTTCTTATTTATTTTTTTATTTACTTATTAATATTAGCAAAAAAGGAAAGCCGAAGACCACAATTCCAAAACCAAAATTAACTTTAAAAGTGTTTTGTAATAATAACGGAAAAATAGGAATTGCAACAAAGAAAATATATTCTGATAAAGCTGTTGATTTTAATTATAATACTTATACGTAAGAGTTTTATTAAAATATAACATAACATAATTTATATAGACAAGCGTCTGAAAATCTATTTACAAAAAGCAGAGAATCAAAACTAAAGCAAAGTCGCAATGACGACAAAGATAATTTTGGAAATATTGGTGATAACCTGTATCATAGCCAAATGAAACGTACTCATCAAACATATAGTAGTGATAGTAATAATAATCAAATTAATAAAACAAATCAAAATAGCTTACATAACCAGTCATATAATTATAATTATAAATATGATAATACAAAGATTCCCTCACGTTTAGTTAATAATAAAGAAAAGGTTATTGTTATCACGAATGTTAATGAAAAGTTAGTTGAAAAAATGAATAAAAATTCATTTGAAGCCGCAAAAAGAATGAAGGTAATAGGTGCCGAATTAAATATTTAAATATTATATATAATATTATAGTATTTAAACACTGCTGCTTCAGAACACAATGAAAAGTTAATAACAGACCTAGGTGGTAGTTATAGACACCCAGATAATAATGACATTAATCTAGGTAGCAATCAAACTGAACATAATGAACAAAATGAACAAAATGATCAAATTCAAACAATACAAACTTCAAGTGACAATGAACTATTTTTAAAACAAATAGGATTTGATCAAAAGAAGTTAGACGAAAGAATACGATAGTAATATAATTTTTAATATTATTTTTTGTAATTGTTTAATATTTATTTACTTATTAAAACCTATAATGTATAGTGAGAATATTTCGAAATTTCCAAAAATGATTCAAAATATATATTATAAACCAAAAGTATATTCAGATGCTGAAATTGCACACCCAGATAGATATAAAAAGGATAATAATTTAATGATGAGAGATTACTTTATGTATCAAAGAGCAGTCGGTAGAAAAGACGTAACTGGGAAAAAGATCTCCGATATTAAACATAATATAATGGGAGGTGGCCTAATTGAAACACTCAAAAGAAAAAGTATGGAGAATAAGCCAGATTTGCTAAAATCATTATTTTTCAGAGATTCAATGGCTGTTAAAAAGTGTACATACGACGATTGAAAACAATCAATCATACAATCAAATAAACAAACGAATACAAATATAAAGACTACTACTATATTTAAATTATATATTTGTTTTAGTAAACTATATTAATTTATTAAATAATAAACTAATAAATGAAATAATTGTTAATTACAAATTTTATATGTATATGTATTTAAAATATATTCTTTTAGTTATAAATATCAGAATCTTTTCTATTATTTGCAATTGCAATGTTTGATTTTGTATTAATACTACTATTATAATTATTCAATTGTCTAAATTAATTATCCTATTACTAAACTGTTTCCTTTAATTTGATTAGGTTGATTGCCATATCCCTTACTCTCCTTCTTTTTTGGTACAGTAAATCTTGAATGGTCTGATTCGTCTTCCTAATTTTATGTAATTTAATTAATGATATTAATGATTTATTATATAAATACAACTTACAAATACAAAAGTTTTATTCTTATTTTGATTTAAATCTTTCTTTGACTGAGTATGTTTATTATTTGAATTTGAATTGTAATTGTTGTTATTGTTATTATAACTGTTATAATTATTTATTTGTTTCACATTATTAGCATTATTAACATTATTCTGGTAAACATTTGCACTACTATAATCTTTATAAACATTATTGTCTTTAGTATTAATGTTTTTAAAGTCTTGTTTAAAATTATTATCTTGCTTATAATTCCTAATAAGTAAATAAATTAATTAATTAATATAAACAAATAACTTACTCTATTCTATCCATAACCTTTTGTTTATTTTTGATTAATAACGACGAAGGTACTCCAGCATAGCCTTTTTCTCTTAATTTGTCTACATTAAAAGCGGACTTTGATCTTTTATAATCAACATGATCACACTTCACGTTTAAAATATCACTTTCATATAATTGATAATATTTCGCGTTTTTTTCATGATAGACTGGTATATTATCAAAGAATTCTTTTATTCCTGCATGGGATATATCCCAATTTTTGCGATTTTTATTTTTTGAGTTGATTGCAGGAGCTGGAATTAGCTTTTTAAACTGTAATATTAGTATTAGTATATGAATTAGTATATGAATTAGTATATGTATTAGTATATGTATTAGTATATTTTGTTTTAGAATTACCTTAGGATCTTTAATTAAATCTGTAATATGATCTTCTGTATTATATTCCCTCTTCTTGTTATTACTAAACTTAACTTCGGCTTGCGTCTTCTTAAGCAGGCTATCCCAACAAGATTTTTCCTTTTTTTCTTTTTTATCTTTACATATATAATGTTTGTAACTCCCATGAAGATCAATTGCCTCTGCCATGTTTTTAAATGCAAACCTTTCGCTTGATTTAGACATAGAGTATCGCAAGCCTGCTCGTACATCTTTATTAAAATCTGGAGTGGCAGAACGGTCTTGGTCTAATTGTGAAGAATTAATTATTTAAAGTAAAATGTTAATTGTTAAAGTTTAATTTTTATGTGTTAAGTATTTAAAAAGTATTTTCTAATGTTATATTGTGAGAATATTTCCTTAATACTTATAAGATCTTTTTACTTATTTATATTAATTACCATTTTTTGTTTTGAAATCGTCACTTAACTTTTTGTAAGCTGAATGTGCTTGTGGTACTTGTTGCAGAAGTAACATTGAAAACTTTTTGTTTTGGTTTGCATGTGGACTTGGAACTTTTTTTTGATTCGATTTTAACGGACTTGAACTTTTAATATATGATTTTGATTGATTTGTGTTAAAATCTGTATGATCTTTCATTTTCTTTATGAATTAATTATTATTTTTTAAGTTATAGTTAGTTAATTAATTGTTTAATTTTACAATAATATAAGAATGTAAGTTATTAATTAATAAATATAATAATTTGAATAAATATAAATATAAAAAGGATAATTATATAAAGAGAATGAGATATGAGTTATCAAAAGTTTATGTTGATGATTTTTTAAAATGTAACTTTCGATCGTTTAGTTAATTAAATAATTTGTTTAATTAAGTTATTTGTAATTTTTATTAATTTTATACTTAACATTAATTTGATTTAAATTATTTTTATAAAGTAATTAATTTATTAATTTATCATATCATTTATTTCAGAAATTATTAAATTACTATATAAAAATGATGAGGAAATTATTTGGACCTAAAGATGAGGAATTTGATAAAGTTCCTGATATGATCTTACCGAAAACAGAGAAGAAATTTCATTATGATGAAAAAAGAAAGAGATGGTGCTTCGAAGGTGAGGACGACGACGCTATCGATAAAAAATCTTCGCTTCCTCCTCCAAAATTCGAAAGGAAACCTGACCAAACAAATACTAATACTAATACAACTGATAATACTGCAAATACAGGTATCCCAGGGGCTCCTAAACAAAAAATAGTTCCAAAGAAAATGGGGGTAATGAATAGATATGCATCAGCTTTTCCTACAAGCAGCTCAAATGAACCTGACGAAAAAAATGATGCTCCGATAAGTCAACAAAAAGAAGAGCCAAAAGAAAATAATGAGAGTAAGGAGTTAAAAATCGAAAAGAATATGCCAAATTATAATAATATACTGACTAATACTGCTAATGTTGGTTTTCCAATCAATTATAATAATCAACAGTCAAATACTAGCCTAAATAGTTTTAATACTAATAATCAATTTGTTGATAATAGGAATTTTGACATGATGTTAAATCTAGAAAGACAAAAAATTGAGTCGGAATTTAATAAAAAAATAATGAGCCTAAACAATCAAATTTATTCAAAAGATACCATTATTGGAAATTGCCTTGAAGAAAAGAACGACATTATAGAAAGATATGAAAGAGAAATTAGATTTATTAAAGGTAAACTAAAGGAATCAGTTACTCAGAATGTCGAAAACAAGCTATTAATTCAAAACTTAGAGGTAAAAAAATAAACTAAACATATAAATTAATTTATTAGTTACTTGTTATTTAATTATTATTTTACTTTTTTTAGAGAAATTTAAAACATTCAAACGACGAAAATGACAAATTTATAAAGTTACTTAATAAATATCAAGTTATTTTAAATGACGCTACAAACAACCATTTAACTTATAATATCAAATTAAAAGAAATGGAAGATAAAACTACTTATTTTAATAAATTTATCGAGCTTATAAAAATTAATGAAAATTTAGAGAACGAAATACATGTAAAATACTTACTATAATAATTATAATACTTATAAATAATATATAGAGCTACAATGGCAAAACTGCAATTAGTGAAATTAACTGTTTGAGACTTAATCAAGAAATACAAGATCACTTGTTAAACATAAAAGAATTAGAAGAAAATCTAAACGAGACAAAAACTAATTATGATGATACTATAAAAACAATTGAAGCAAAAAATCAAAGTCAAGCAATTGAGATGATAACTTGCAGAGAGAAGTGTAAAAATCTAAAGAATGAAATTTCAGATTTAAAATTAAAGATAGAAAGTCTAACGAATATGAATGAAGAGTTTAAAGATATGATTAGTTCAATTGAAGAAAACGAAAAAGAGCTAAGAATTCAAGTTAGGTAATAATTCATTAGTTATACTTTATAAATTTATGTTTAAACTATTAAATAAAAATTTACTTTAATATTAGTGATTTGATAAAAGTCAAGGAGACTCTAACTAAAGAGCTCGATTCTGCAAAATCAGATCTAAGTGAAAAAGGGAACGAAATTAAAAATATAAAGTCAGGTAATTCTACCAAAGAAGAGCTTATTAAAAAAGAGTGTAATCAAAGAAATATTATTCTTACGAATAAAATTAGACATCACGAAACAAATATGAGTAATCTAAAAAAGGTTCTTATAGAACAAGTTGACTCATGTCATATTCACAATAATGAATTTAAATCCTTAATCAAATCAAAAATAAATATTAATAATTCTATTATCAATTTTGAAGAGGATTTATCAATTACATTCAAAAAGCTCCTTAATGAAATTGTA
>Ga0210011_1003895_pt1 | contig 11115 bp, 15 predicted proteins | sample CryGeymeta201502_FD_183972 | JGI IMG/M metagenome (GOLD analysis project Ga0210011, IMG submission 183972) | Groundwater microbial communities from Crystal Geyser aquifers in Utah, USA - Crystal Geyser metaG 2015-02 (SPAdes) (version 2) | ecosystem: Environmental > Aquatic > Deep subsurface >...
GCCGATCGCGTCTTCTTTTCCATTTACTTCGGCGGAACTTACAAGCGACAACGGTATTTTGTACGGCGTGAATCGCCACAATAATTCGCTCATTATTTTTGATCGTTTCAGCCTTCAAAATGCAAATGCCGTTATCTTTGCTACCTCAGGTGCCGGAAAAAGCTATACGGTGAAACTCGAAATCATTCGCTCCATGATGCTTGGCACCGATGTCATCGTCATTGATCCGGAAATGGAATATAAGCATCTTTCCGATGCCGTTGGAGGAACATATATCAATATTTCGCTTTCGAGCCGCTCGAAAATCAATCCATTCGACTTACCGAGACCTGTTGGAGAAACCTTTAGCGTGGAAGATATCATCCGAAGCGCCGTTATCACTCTGAAGGGGCTTTTGCGGCTCATGCTGGGCAAGATTACGACTACGGAAGACTCAATTCTTGACCGAGCTCTCTTGGAAACCTACGCCAAAAAGGATATTGTTCCTGGTTCTGATCTTCTGAATGTTGAAGTGCCTACGCTAAAGGATTTTCAAGATATTCTTGAAGGAATGGAGGGAACGGCGGAATTGATTGTGAAATTGAAAAAGTTTACCGAAGGAACTTTTGCGGGATTATTTAACTCACCAACAACGGTGCAAGTGAATAATCAGCTTGTTACCTTTTCGGTCCGTGATCTTGAAGACGAACTTCGTCCAATGGCGATTTACACCATTATTAACTACATTTGGAATGTTGTTCGCAGCGAACGAAAAAAGCGTATTCTCGTTATTGATGAAGCTTGGTGGTTAATGCAGTCCGAAGACTCGGCGAAGTTCATCTTTGCTCTCGTAAAACGTTGTCGTAAATACTATCTCGGTATCACAACCATTACGCAGGACGTGAATGACTTCTTAACCTCTCCGTATGGGCAGGCGATTGTAACAAATAGCTCCATTCAAATGCTTTTGAAACAATCACCGGCTTCCATTGATCTTATTGCGCGCACGTTTCTTCTTACGCAATCCGAAAAGTATCTTTTGCTGGAATCCGCCGTTGGAGAAGGGATCTTCTTTGCGGGTGCAAAACACGCCGCTATTCAAGTCGTGGCGTCGTATACGGAAGATCAAATCGTTACCACGAATCCGCAACAGCTTCTTAAGATCGAAGAAAAGAAAAAAGAATTTGAAGCGGAAGGCGAGGCAAAGGCAGGCGGAACAGCCACCATATAATCTATAAACATCTTCTGTATGAAAAATAAGCGTCTTCTTCTCTTTCTTCTCGTCGGTGGCGGCATTCTCGCTATAGCGGCCATTCTCTTTTTTGTCTTTAAGCCCTTTCAGCAAAGTTCTCAAATACCGGCGCAGCCGGATGTTCCGCAACAGCGTGTTTTCAATCCTCAAGAAGCCGTTCCTAAGCTCCCAGAAGCCACAGGAACGCCTCCAAGTGCGGATGATCCTGCAGAAGCTGAACGACAAGCGCAGGAAGCGCTCAAACGTCAGGCGGTAGAGTATGCGGCTCGCCAAGGAACGTATTCCAGCGTTGATGGCTTTGCAGCCGTAAAAACGGTTTATGACCAGAGTACGCAGGCGGTGCAGGACTTCTTAAAAGCGCGTTCTGATAAGCTCATAACTCAATATCCTTCTTACGGCCCATCCTATGGCCGCACAACGCGTGCTCTTTCTGCAACGATTGTGAGCGGAACACCTATTCTTTCCGGTACGGAGGCGCATGTTGATGTTCAAACACAAGTTATTCTCAATGATGTACAAGCGCAGGAAACCGTTTCCTATGAACTTGTGGGACTGAACCTGAAAAAAGAAGCGGGTGTCTGGCTTGTCTCGGATATCACCGTTGAACCACTGAATCTCTAAACATGTTCGCTCGAGCGCAGGAGTGGATATTGAATGCCATTTATCCTCCAACCTGTATTGAATGTGCTTCGGCAGATTCTTGGCTTTGTGAATCCTGTTTTGCAGACATCGCTTCTGGAGACGCTTTAACGCTTTCTCCCTTTCGGCACGCTTGGGCGCTGAGCGCGTATAAAGATCGACGTATCCAGCGTTTAGTTAAATCCTACAAATATCGTGCGGCGACTTGTTTGGAGCCGGTTTTTCAACGACTTCTATCGCGCATGCTCAACCATCCGACGGATTTAGATATTGTGACCTGGGTTCCCGGAGATCCGGATCGTGTTCGAGAAAGGGGAATAGATCACGGAAAACGCTTAGCGAAACTTGTTGCAAATGCGCTCGGACATGGACTTCAAGCGGACGCTCTTTTACTACGCAGTGCATCGGCGCTTCCAAATGCAACTCTACCAGACAATGAAGCTCGAAAGGGGAATATAAAAAACGCGTTTTCCTGCATTCAGAATCTGGAAGGAAAACGCGTACTTCTTATCGATGATGTTTGTACCACAGGCGCAACCGCACAGGCTTGCGCAAATCTTTTGATAGAAGCCGGCGCGGAAGGCGTTGATTTATTGGTGTTTGCGAAGGGGTGATTCTAACGTTGCGCAACATTTTATGTTGCGTGCATCGCAAAAATAAGGGAAATCAAAAACCCCGCCCTGTTTCCAAAGCGGGGAAAGATCGGACACGCCGGAGATAGTCTTTCGATAGTCGCGTTTAAGTCCGATCCAGAAAGATGATGAACGAGGTTACTTATTTGGAGATAGTTAAAACGGTTTATTTATTCTTCGGATCCCAAAATCGATTCACCATATATTCATGATAGACGCACATCATTCTTTTCACAAGAGCTCTTTTTCTACCAATGTTTACCGAAAACAAAGTATTTTCTTCATCATACCTCTTGACAAAAGGCACTTTTTTTGCTATCTTACAACGTTCTCAGTTTTTATACGGAGAACCTCGCAACATGTTGTTGTGAGCACCTTTAGGAGGTTTGCATGGCGAAGAACACTGGCAACCTTCAGGGCCACGATCCCGGCTGCCCACACTGCCTCGGCTCGCGCCCGCACGGGAAGAAGGGCCGCAAGGCCTGCAAGAGACAGGGCGGGAAGAAGGAATCCGCCAAGAAGCGCTTGTAGCGCGAACATCCCCCAGAACCCCTAACTGAAGCCGCCCTCCAACTCTGGAGAGGCGGCTTTCTCTTTTTTGTTACTTCTTGCGCCTTAGCGTATTCTTAGGCACGCTATTTCTATGAAAAGCAACATTACAGAAGCGCTGAATTGGCGCTATGCGACAAAAGAATTTGATACGCGAAAAAAGGTTTCTGACGATGATTTGAAAACGATTTTGGAAAGCGCTCGTCTCGCACCAAGTTCATTCGGTATTGAGCCGTGGAAGTTTCTTGTTATTACGAACCCTGAATTACGCCAGAAGCTTCGCAAAGCAAGCTATGATCAATCAAAAGTAACAGATGCTTCACATCTTATTATTCTCACGCGCCGCACCGACACTGCGCCGCTTGCTGACGAGCTCTTGCAACGCGCTTCCGCCACTGGAAACGCTTCTCCGGATGATTTGGCAAGCTTAAAGCAAACCGTCTCCGGAGCCATGAGCCGCTTTTCTCCCGAACAGTACGCCGCTTGGAGCGCAAAACAAACTTATATCGCGCTTGGAATGATGATGGAAACTGCTGCACTTTTAAAAGTTGATGCTTGTCCGATGGAGGGCTTTGACGCTGCAGCCGTGAATGAAATTCTTGGCCTTTCCGAAAAGAATCTTGCCGCCGTTTCGATGTTGCCGATAGGTTTTCGAGGAGATGATCCGGCAGCTGCGCGTAAAAAAGTTCGCCGCGATTTCGATGAAGTTGTTGAGTTTATTAGCTAGGGGATACTCCAAAAAAATATCAAAAAAGAGGATCGCTCTTTTTTTGATATTTAGGCCTTCTTGCTAAATAGTTCGTTGAACTTGAGTCCTGCTACCCCGAAAAGATAGACCACTTCAAGCAATCCGAGCGTGTGTATAAACAAGAGTGCGATAAACCAACCCGTTTGTTCGCGACGAGCAGAATGCCATAAAGCAAGTCCCTTCCAAAAAGCTGTCCAAGTAATAAGAGTAAATATAATAAAAGGCAGAAAAACAATCCAAGCCATGGCGGCCTCCGGCAAATGGAGTTCGTTCAAATTCATAGGATCTATGTAATTAATTATATTACTTTTATGGTACTCCGTTACCGGATACCGGTCTCACTCGTTCTATTTTGCTGCAACAGCATTTCAAGAGCATGTTCCATGGAACCTGCTTGTTCGATTTTTCCCGCATTTACAAAGAAGATTTCGTCTGCGTTTTTAATGGTGTTTAAACGATGCGCAATAATCACTTTCGTTGTATCAGGCGATACGCGTTGGAGAATATCATCCAGTAGTTGCTCTGTAACCGTGTCGATATTCGCCGTCGCCTCATCCAAAATAAGGAGCTCCGGATTGCGCAACACAGCACGCATAAACGCGATGAGCTGCTTTTGACCAAGGCTTACCGCATCGCCGCTTGCAGTGAGAACGGTTTCCAATCCATTGTCGAAGCGCGTGAGCAAATTTTCCAAACCGGCTTCACACATCACCGTCTCTAACTCTTTTTGACTATGGGCAGTATGGGCTTCATTTCCATAGAGAATATTTTCCCGAACAGTTCCCGTGAATAAGACCGGTTCTTGTAAAATGAAGCCTATTTTTTTCGTGCGTTCTTCTGCGGAATATCCGCGAATATCTTTTCCATCCAAGAATACCGTTCCGCTAGTTGGATCATACAAGCGCGCCATAAGCGAGGCCGTCGTTGTTTTGCCTCCTCCGGTTGGACCAACAAGTGCATAGGTTTTTCCCTTCTCTAAACTTAGATGAAGATTATGTAGTACTTCTTCACCATCCGCATATTTGAAACTCACATGCTTAAATTCCAAAATGGCATTCGGATCAATGGAAGAAGGATTTTTTTTGACGGGAAGATTATTCTCAAGCGACAATATTTCATGCACGCGATCCCAACTGGCCAGAGCTGTCTGAAAGCTCGCCCATAAAGCGGCGAGTTGGCGCAGAGGGTTGTAGAAGCTGTTCGCGTACGCAAGGAATCCGATTAACAATCCAATTGTGAACTGGCCAGCGCTCATGAGCGCGATGCCATACGCGAGCACGATCAACTGCCCGATGTTGGAAGCGAATCCGTAAATAGGCGTGAATACATTATTAGCAATACCGGCTCCGATGGCGGCGGAATAATTCTTGTTATTCACTTCTTGAAAACGTTTCTTGAAAAAATCTCGGCGATTGAAGGCGATAATCGCCTTAAAATTGCTCAAGCTTTCCTGAACATCCGAACTCATTCCTCCGAGCGTTTCCGCGCTCATTTTATTTTTTTTCTTCACCCATGGAGAAAGAATGCTTGTTATAATAAGCAAGAATAAAGCCGGTGCCAATGTTGCGGCGCCTAAGCGAATATTAAGACTCAGCAAAAAGAGAGCCGCCCCCGCCATTAAAAAGACGTTTCCGAAAAAACGCACGAGGGATTGCGAAAAGAATTGATTTATTTTATCCGTATCATTGTTGATGCGGGAAATAAGATCTCCGGATTTATTTTGATTAAAGAATGCCACGGGAAGAGACTGAAGCTTATTGAATATCGCGCTTCGCAAACGATAAAGCGTTCTTTGTCCAACCTCGCCCATAAGACGCGTTTGCAGATAGTTTGTGATAAGCGCAAACAAATACACGAGAAGAATGATGGCTGAAAAAATCAAAACACCCTGAAAATCGCGGCCGATGATATAAGTATCTATCGTATGCGCAATCAATCGCGGCGCAAGAAGATTCATTACGGCATTCAGAATAACCGCTATAAGAGCTATGACGATGCTTTTTTTCTCCTGAGCAACAAAGGGCCACAATTTTTTCATCGCCTGCCAAGGAGAGGTTTTTGAAGGCTCTGCGGGCTTATTCAGACTGTAATTCATAGGCATTAGTGCTTTGCTGTGAATGATATATCTGCACGTATTCAGGCGATGTTTTCATCAAGTCCTGATGTTTTCCGATGGCAACAATTCTGCCTTCCATGAGAAGAACGATCTGATCATAGTCTTCGACAGGCTCGATTTTCTGCGTGACGGATACCAAGGTGAGCTCCGGATAGTTTTGAGAAACATTTTCCAGAATTTTCTTTTCCGTGTTCATATCAATGCGAGCGGTAAAATCATCCAGCAAGAGAATTTTGGGATTAAGCGCTAAAGCGCGCGCAAGCATAATTCGTTGTTTTTGCCCTCCGGACAAACTGGTCCCGCGTTCAGAAACCATGGTTTCCAACCCAGCGGGCAGTGTTTCTATAAAATCCGAAAGTTCGGCCGTTTCAATGGCTCGTTGCAAATCTTCTTCTTTCACGCTCGTGTTAAAGGCAATGTTTTCGCGAAGCGTTGTTTGAAAGATAATACTGTCTTGAAAGACCAGGCCGATTTGTTTGTAGAGCGCTTCTCGCTGATAGACATGAAGATCTTTGTGATCATATTTTACTTTTCCGGTTGTCGGCTCTATCAAGCCAATAAGCAGACTCAGTATCTGTGTTTTTCCCGCCGCCGTCGGACCAATGATAGCGACTCTGCTTTTTGGCTGTATGTCGATGGAAATATTTTTTAATGCGGGCTTTTCTCCATAGAGCAGGGTTATGTCTTCTATCTGAATACTGCCTTGTAAATCCACTGTCTCCGTCCCATCATCCTTCACCGACGGAGAAGCGAGCACGGCCGCGATTCTTCCGTAGGAAGCCTGTGCCTGCGCAACGAGGTTACTGATAAAGCCGAGCATAATGATCGGGAATATAAGAATGGCAACATATCCATTAAAGGCTGCGAAATCTCCCAAACTCATGCTGCCATTGATAACGAAATGACCGCCCAGAACCAGAATGATAAGCACGCCCAAGTTTGCAGAAAAGGCGATAATAGGAACCATGGCGGAAAAGAGTTTCAAAATACTCATACCGATGTCCATGGCTTTTCCATTCGCTTCGCTAAATTTTGTATGTTCCTGCTTTTGCGAATGCAAAACTCGAATCAAAGCTGAACCGAGAATACTTTCATCTATCACTTTGTTTAACCAATCAATAACTTCGCGGGTTTGGATGAACAAAACGCGCACTTTTCTGAAAATAATAAAAAAGGTTGCTCCGATCATGGGCAGAATAATCAGCACAGCCAAACCGAGACGCCAGTTAATGGAGAGAAGAAGATAGCTTCCGCCAAGAAGGAGCGCAATGGAGGAGACAACATTCACAATGGCTTGTGAAACAAAGTTTTTTACCGAATCAATATCCGAAGTTACATTCGTCAAAAGTTTTGAAGGAGTAACCGTTTGGATTTCAGCAAAGCTTAGCGTTGCTATTTTGTCTGAAAGCTTTTTACGCAGATCGCGCGCAACAATTTCAGATGCGAATGTTTGTACACTACTCTGAAAAGCAATCAAAACAAAAATACAGCCGGCCGCGACACCGAATTCCCAGAGGACGCTCTTTAATATGTCCTCGTTCAAGAACGTGTCGATTCCATGAGAGAGAAGGCGGGGGAGCCAAAGGGTGAGCGCATTACTTAAAAGCGCGAGCACAATTAAAAATAAAATGAATGCTCTATATGGTTTTAGTAAATGAAACAAATTGGCTTGTTTTGGTTTTTGAGCCGGTTTTTTCTTCATGCCTTATGATGTCCGTGAAATGCTTCAGGGTTGTGCCCGCCATGAGATTTTTTCACATGGCGTACATACCTTGCATAAGTTCTTCAACAATCTTTTTACGATCTGTCATGGAAAAACCTTTTCTTTGTAAGATGCTGGGCTGATTGGATGTCGGCGCGGGTAAAAGAATGGGAATGCGAGGAAAGTTCAGCGTTGCAAAGCGAGGTTTAACATCTTTTAGAACAAATCAAAACATTTGTTCAAAAAATCGGAACGAACCAGCGGCTTCGTAACAAATCCGCCGTCTTTGATTTTTGCCCAGCCAGCCAGTTCGCGCGAAGCGGCGAACTATTTTGCGGAGCGCGGCCGCCTCGCGGCCGCGCGGAGCAACCATTCCAAAGGGTGAAATTATAAATTGGTGTATCTATACAACCACGCTCGAACCTATTTTAGCAAGAATTTCTGAAATGGATGAACGCTCCGCCCCGCCGCCAGCCGCCGCAAAGCGGCGGCCTACCTCGCAGAACATTTTGTTTTACATTTTTTGATTTGCGCGCGCCTGAAAAAATTTCAATTAAGGAAAAACAAAATGTTCTGCTCGGCTCCGCGCTACGTGCGGGCGGCGTGATTCGCTCGGACGGCTCGGCATTCCCCCCTTGAACCCCCCTGCCGAGCCGTCCTCACTGGGGCTGGCGGAATTTTTTAGCGACGATTATACCTATGCTCTTTTATTGACTTATTTTGAGTGTTTTGATAAAGTGTGCAGAATACATTTCCTACTTGTAGGAAATAAGGGTATCTTATATAATACCTATATGACAAAAAAGAACGGCGAACAATTCTATGGAACGGCTACTATCGGCGAAAAGGGTCAGGTGGTTATTCCAAGCGAGGCCCGCGAAGCGATGGGCCTCAAAAAAGGAGACAAGCTTCTTGTATTCGGTATGGGGTGCGATATGGTCGCGTTCTCTAAATTATCAAAGGTTGAACAATTCGCGTCGCATCTTTCTGGTCGGTTAGATGCGATTCGCGAAGTTATTAAAAAGAGTAAATAATATAATCATTTATGGAATTTAAACAAATAACTCGCGAGGAGTTGAAGAAAAAGATGGACGCGCATGAAGATTTCGCGCTTATTGATACGCTTGGCGAAGGATCATACCAAAACATTCATCTTCCCGGCGCTTTGATGATAGATGCTCACAAAGAAGATTTTGTCCAAAGAGTTCTAGAAACGGTTCCGGATAAATCGAAAGAAGTTATTGTGTATTGCGCAAGCTTTTCTTGTCAGCTTTCTCCAAAAGCGGCCCGTATGCTTGCTGATGCGGGTTATGCCAGCGTTTTTGATTTCAAGGGCGGTCTGAAAGATTGGGCACAAGCCGGTTATCCTTTTGAAGGAGAAAAGGTCGAAGAAACAAAGGAACGCCTTATGCAGGCGGAAAATAAAAAATAAATAAACTATGGAATTTTTTGCCAACTTATATCAATTCGGCGATTGGGGTCTTCTCGCGCTTCGCGTCGCAGTCGGCGCAATCTTCTTGATTCACGGAACACAGAAATGGGCAATGTGGAAAATGCAGCCATCGGAACAAATGCCGGCAGGAATGCTCTGGCTTATGAAGTTTCTTTCAATTGCGGAGCCGCTTGGAGCAATCGCGGTTCTAACGGGATTTTTGACTCAGCTTGCGGCGGTCGGACTCGGAATAATTATGATCGGAGCCATTGTTTTGAAAAAGACAATGATGAAAGTTCCCTTTACTGCTCAAGACAAAACAGGATGGGAATTTGACTTTATCATTCTTGCCGCAACTCTCGCCATCTTTTTCTTCGGCGCGGGGAGCACGGGGCTTGATAGAATAATTTTTGGAATATAGCCTGCTATTACAAGGTAAACTCAATAAGATTATGAACACACCAATAAAAATTAAGGTCATTGTCGGCAGTACGAGGCAAGGTCGGTTTAGTGAAAAACCGGCGCAGTGGATTTTTGAAGAAGCAAAGAATCTGGAAGGCGTTGAAGCCGAACTTCTTGATTTGCGCGACTATCCAATGCCGTTTTTTGACAGTCCGATGTCTCCGTCAATGGCGAAAGGTCAATACTCAAACGAAGTCGTCAAAAAATGGGCCGCGAAAATAAACGACGGAGACGCCTTTATTATCGTAAGCCCGGAATACAATCACGGCTATTCTGCGGTGCTCAAAAACGCTTTGGATGTCATCTATCCTGAATGGAACAGAAAGCCGGTTGGTTTCGTAGCTTACGGTAGCGCGCTCGGTGCGCGCTCGGTTGAACAGCTTCGCCAAGTCGCGGTTGAGCTTCAAATGGCGCCAATCAGAAATGCTATTCATATTCCCGTTGATATATTTTTCGCGGCGATGATGGGCAAGGGACCGACAGGCCCCGAAATGTTCAAGCCGCTCCACGAAGGCATGATGGGAGATCGCGTGCAGATATTCTTTGACGACCTTCTCTGGTGGGCAAAAGCATTAAAAAACGCGCGTGGGAAATAAGATAAAAATATTATGAAAAACCAAAAAGCCCCGAACTTTAAGTTAAAAAATATAGCAGGTGAAACTACGACGCTCTCTTCTTATGGCGGAAAGTGGTTAGTATTAGTATTTTATCGGGGAAACTGGTGTCCTAAATGCAATCTGCAAATTGCCGATTTTGAGAAAGATTACGGAAAATTCAAAGCGCTGCAATCAGAAATTATCGCCGTGAGCACCGATACGCCGAAAGGAGCGCAAAAAACCCATGAAAAATCTCGAGCGCGCTTTCCCATTTTAATTGATTCGGATAACGAGGTAATTAATCTCTACGGAGTCGCAACGAAAAAGAGGGAATTAAAGGATGTGCCAGCCTTATTCCACGGAAAAAAAGCCGGAACATACGCTATGCCTGCGGTTTTTATTATTGATACCCAAGGCATAATTCGTTATTCCTATATCGGAAAGAGTTTTACGGATAGACCCGATAACGGAGAACTGTTAAAAAAACTATCAGAACTTCAATCATAAAGCGTAATTCTCGCCTATCTTGAACCATATTTCTTAACTCAACTATGAAAATCGCAATTTTTGGAGCCACAGGCGGCACTGGGAAAGAACTTATCAAGCAAGCCCTGGAACAAGGGCATGAAATCATTGCCCTTGTTCGCGATCCTCAAAAACTTTCCGTGAGCGATCAAAGAGTAAAACATTATCAAAGGTGATGTCCTGAATAAGGACGATGTATCAAAGACAATTCAAGGCAGTGATGCGGTGCTCGTGGCATTGGGCGTTAAGCCGCCGTCAAAAGCAAAAGTGGTGGGGCCGGGCACGAAAAATATCATTGATGCCATGAGAGCGCATAATGTAAAACGGTTGATAGTGGAATCGGCAATGTTTATGGATGATGCGGTGAGAAAAAATAGTTTTCTCATTTCTCTTTTAACGAAAACCTTTATGAAGGGGCTCTATGCGGATAAATTGGTTCAAGAATCGGCCGTCAGAGAAAGCGGCCTGGAATGGGTTATTGTC
>Ga0210011_1003910_pt1 | contig 11079 bp, 7 predicted proteins | sample CryGeymeta201502_FD_183972 | JGI IMG/M metagenome (GOLD analysis project Ga0210011, IMG submission 183972) | Groundwater microbial communities from Crystal Geyser aquifers in Utah, USA - Crystal Geyser metaG 2015-02 (SPAdes) (version 2) | ecosystem: Environmental > Aquatic > Deep subsurface >...
TAGGGTAAACGCACGAAAAAAAAATGTACTCGTTTAAAGCAAATCAAGCTAGTTTTTAACTTTGCAAATTGAATTTACTCTGATAGTTAAAGTGTGTTTAAACACACTGAAAGCAGTATAAAAAGTTTCGTGCGTTTACCCTAATATTTTTGAACAGATAAACCTTTTCTAAAAAACAAATCTGAATATTTTTAAACCATATAGTATAAAATTTAATTTTACAAAAATTTAGAAATACTAATAAAAAATACATAGTAAGTAGATTTTTCTAAAACTCAAAAAATTCCGATTGAATAAATTGTTTTTGGATACCTCTACATGGATGGTGAGTTACATTATTTTAAAGTTTATACTATTACCCTTTCAAAAAGATTTGCAGATTTGTAAACAAATTTGAAGGTCTCAAGAGTAATACTACTTTGATTTTATCTCGCAAAATAATGACGATTTCATTACGTTCTAGGATTTTACTTTAAAATTGAGCTTAAAACTGAGTTTAAAATTAAGCTAAAGAATAATTTTTAATATATTCTTTAAAAACGACTATTTATATTTTTTAATTCTGTAACTTGATACAATATAGGAATTAAATTTTGATTATGCAAGTATTTGTAGAATTAAATATTTACAGTAATGCTAGTTTTTATTTCTAATTTTTCTTTATTTGAAGCGTAATTAATACTAAAATCGTAGCCCTATAAATTATTTATAAATTAAAATTGTATTTAAAGATATGTATTGTTATCTCAAAAATAAATTTAGAAATTTTTCAGTTTTATCAATTTTATTTTCTAGTCTTCTGATTATCAGCTCTTTTGATACTGCAAAGGCACAAATAAATGATTCGATTAATGAAATAATTACTTCAAGACTGAGAAGAAATGTAGAAATTCTTGCGCTTGGCGACCCTACACATACCGAAGGGACAATTACGACACACCGAGTAGATTTAATAAAAAAATTGACCACACAGCGAGATTTTAGAGTTATTGCCTTCGAATCTAATGTTTTTAATATGTATATAGCCTACCAAAAATTTCTAAAGACAGGAGAAAATAAAGATTTGTTTGATGGAATGTATGGTCTTTTTCCTTGTCAAGAGTTTATTGAGCTTTTTGATTTTATAAAAGAGCAAAACGAAAAAGGCGATAGTATTATTATAGCAGGTTTTGATACACGGTTTTCTGGAGAGAAGACTTTCGATAATCTAAAAAATTCGATTGATGATTATTTGAGTAGAAACCCACAATTTAAGACATTGCTGTCGGAAGAAGAAAAAATGGCGTATTATGAATCTTTATATCCTTTGACACATTACGGAATTTCAAATTTGTTTGTCAATAAAAAGAAAGTGTATGCAACGCTTTTGCCTTATACAGAATTGATTTTGTCACTTATTCAATCCACAAAAGAGCAAAATACAGAAGAAGACGTTTTTCTAACTCAAGCACTGACAAATATTTTGCAGTTACATCCTACTGATAAAGAATTAAATTTTAAAGAAAAAGGAAATATAGAAGACAAACACATGTTAGATAATCTAATTTTTTTGAGAGAGCAATATCCGAATCAGAACATAATTTTATTCGGTTCAACTACTCATTTTTTGAAAGATTCAAAAAGTATTGACCAAAGTTTTTTTCAAAATTATAGAATGTGTTTTGGAGAACATTTGAACAAAACTTTCAAAGATAAATATTTCTTTATTGCTTATTCTGCTTTTTCAGGCACTAGAAAAGGAGCATTTGTAACTAGAAAAATAAAAAAACCAAAAAAGAGTACAATAGAGAGACAAGCAGAATATTATAGACCAATAAAGTTGGGAGAACAGAATAAGCTAATAAATTTTTCTATTTTACTTAACTATGGAACTCTGATTTTGGAAGAAAAAATAAAAAGCCGAATTATGGGACATACCTATCAATCTATGCAACTAGATAAAGTCTGTGATGCTATTATTTTCTTGGAAAATTGTGAGCCTTACACAAAACTCCCTACAAAAACAGAAAAAGTAGAAAAAATAGAATAGATTATTTATTTTCTTTTTCATTCTGTTTTTCATTCTGTTTTTCTTTGGCTTCTTCTTCTTGTTTCATTTCTGCTTCTCTGATAATTTTCTTTTTTTCTCTAACAAAACGTTCTACTTGTTTTTTCAAGACAGGAAGAGGAATATGTCCATTTTTTAATAAAATTTCATGAAACTCTTTAAGATTGAAGTTTTCTTCTAGTTCGTATTCGGCATATTCTCTTAGATTTTTGAAACGAATTTTACCCATTTTGTAGATAGTAGCTTGAGCAGGACGAACGACTATTTTATCTACCTCGTTCTTCATTTCTTCTCTTGGAAGCCCTGTGTTTTTTACTAAAAACTCAATACCCTCTTCTCTTGTCCATCGTTTTAGATGAATACCAGTATCAACAACTAAAAGAGAAGTAATGAATAGTTCATGCTGAATTTTACTAATTCTAGTATATAAATCTTTGTAGTAGTCAATAGAATTTTTATTTTCATCTTTCAATAAATCAGCAAAATAGCCTTCCCAACCTTCATAATAGACATCAAATTGTAAGACTCTTCTAAAAGTAGGAATGTCTGTAAGTTGTTGTTCATACCAAGATTGAATATAACGCCCACCTGCTTTTTCATAAATCCAAACAGGCATTTTATTTTGAGGAATAGTTTCGGCATTTTTTAGATTAATATAAAGTGCAGGACGTGTTTTGTCGTGTCCTCCTTGAAATTCTAATAAAGGCAAGCTATTTTCCAAAGGTAAAGGTACACGCACTAATTTGAGAGATTCTTTGGGCTGGTACAAGAAAAAATTATCAAAAGCTTGATAGGCAGAATCTGAATAAAGTTGATAGGTAGCTAAATAATCTTTGTAATTATCGTCTATTTCAAAGTCAGTAGGCAAGCGATTATTTATTTTGGCTAAGTTTTTTGAAATAGAATCTTTTTGAGGAAACTTTAAGGAATCAAAAATTACTAGTAGTTCTTCTCTCAAAGCATTTATTTCATTCAAGCCTTCTTGATGATAGTCTTCGCTAAAAGATTCATCTAAAGGAATATGAGAATGAACCATGAGCAGGATATTGTAATAGTTTGTTCCGATAGATATAGTCGTATCTGTACCCAATTTCCAAACTCCTGCATCATTATTTGATAGCTTAATTTCTTCCTCCAAATAATTTAGTAATTTTTTGTAGGCAGGAAAAACATCATCTTCAATAATTTCTTTTGCTTCTACCTTTAATTCATCTTTGGCAAGAGGCAAAATTCGGTCTGCATATTCTACCTTGCGAGCAAAATCTCTATACAACAAATTATATTCTACATTTCTTGAAATAAAATCTTTTGTTTCTTCAATTACACGTTCCAAAATAAAGCGAGGAGGAATTACTTTTGCTACTTTTCTTGATGCTAAAAGCTGAATGAGCTGATCGAATTTATCATCAAACTTTGATAAACGTTCTAAATAATCTTCGGCATCACCAAGCGTTTCGACCTGATGCACTTCCATCATAAAACGAGGTAATTCTACTTGAATACCATTGATATGATTTACAGGATATTCGTACTGACGAAAAGCATGGCGAAGAACTTCCAACTCTAAATACCAAGACAGTATTTCGGTAGATAATAGTTCTTCTTCGGTTTGTTGTGAAGGTTTATAAGTAAGTAGCATATCAAAATTACGTATAATACTTTCCTTATACCGTCTATCTCGTTCTTTATCAGAAATATCTGTCAGTTGGCTATTATGATATGTAATTCCGTACTGTTCCAAAAGATGCAAACGGCTCATCAGTTCGGGGTCGTCTTGCCCATATTCTATAAACATGCGTTCATAAAAAAGCTCTATACTAAAAGGCTTAAACCAGATTAGATTACAGACCCAAATACTAAAAATAATAAATGAAAAAATAAACAAACGCAAAATAACTTTTCCTACTTTTAGTTGTTCTAAGTAAGAAATTGTTTTATGACTTATATGAATCCATACCCTTCGCCACGCAAATTTAGTATGAATAATCTCTCCTCTACTAGCCATGTTGAGCCTAGTGTCTCTGCTGGGAACATTATGTGGAATATCTTCTTTGACCTCGACCATACACTATGGGATTTTGAACAAAATTCTAAACAAACCTTGTTTAGTTTGTATCAAAAGTATGAATTATCTGATAAAATTATTAATAATGAAACAATATCTTTTGATGATTTTTTGATTGCCTTCCAAACTACAACTAAATTTCTTTGGAAACAACATCATTTAGGCTTGGTTGATAAGACAAAGATACGACAACTTCGCTTTACTCTTATCTTTGAAGAGCTACACAAGATGAAAAATAAGAAAGAACTCTTCGATAAAATGGCTTATCAAAACTTTGAGCAAAACTTATTGGAAGAGCTAGAAGACGAATATCAATATACCTGTCCTCGTCAGCCCAATCTGTTGCCTTTTGCTTTAGAAATGCTTACTTATTTGCAATCTAAAGGCTATCAACTTCATATCCTTACCAATGGTTTTGAAGAAAGTCAGAAGTTGAAATTAGAACATTCTGGTATTTTGCCTTTCTTTAAAAATATCATTACTTCTGATTGTACAGGATATACCAAACCGAATCCTATTATTTTTAACCATGCACTCACTATTTCTAACGCTACACCTCAAAATTCTATTATGATTGGAGATAGTTTTGATGCCGATATTTTGGGCGCACGTTCTTTAGGAATGAAAACAATTTTCTATAATCCTCATAAAAAAACACCTCAGTATTCTGTGGCGAGTTATGATATTGCGTGTTGGAAGGAAATTGAAAAGATTTTGTAAAAAAAATTACGATTGTTTTGTAAAACTATACCCTAAAACCCAAAACAGTAATATCATCACGTTGTTCTAGTTGCCCTTGATGAGTGTCTAAAGCTATTTCAATTTGCTGACATTGTTCTTCCATTGACAAATTGATGTTTTTTTCTATTAATTGCATCAAATTAGGTGTTCCAAATTTTTCTCCTTTTGGATTGGATTGGTCTGCAAAACCGTCAGTAGTTAGATACACGCTTGTTCCTTTTTCTAAAATAAGTTCGTTACTTTCATAAGGTTTTCCTTTTGTACGGTTTGAGCCTATCGAACGGCGTGTTCCTGCTACATTTTCTAAAGAAGTAGTAGTAGGCAAAGCATACCAAAGTGGACGTTTTGCACCTGCAAAACTTATTTTTGTTGTTGGGCTATTTTTATTTACTTCTATTGTACAAATGGCTGCGTCCATTCCATCTTTATTGGTTTGTTCGCCTGATTGAAGTGAGTTTTTGAGTATTTCATCTAAGTTTTCTAAGATTTGAGCTGGATTTGTAATGTGTTTTTCATTCACTATTTCATGTAAAAAAGTATTTCCAATAAGCGACATAAACGCCCCTGGAACGCCGTGTCCTGTACAATCAACAGCAGCAATTACCATTTTTTTTGTATTTGTATCTCTATCAAAAACAGTCGTGAACCAATAAAAATCACCAGAAACAATATCTTTTGGACGATAAAGAATAAAAAAGTCTTCTATATTTTGTTTGATAAGTTCTTTTGAAGGCAAAACGGCTGCTTGTATTGTTCTTGCATATCGAATGGAATCGGTAATATGTTCATTTTTTTCATTGATAGTGGCATACGATTGAGCATTCGAAACGGCAATGGCAGCATAAGAAGCCAAAGAACGCAAAATAGTGAGATGATTATTTTGATACGCATTTTTAGCAAAACTCTGAACAGTAAGCACTCCAATAGCTTTTTCTTGTACAACCAAAGGAAGATAAATTAAGGATTGAGGCAATTCTCCTACTTCTAATTCTTTTGTATGATAAACAGGGAAATCTTTTTGAAAATCATTAGTGAAAATTTCTTTTTGATTGATAAAAGACTGAACAGCGAGTTTTTGAGTGTCTTCTAAAGAATCTGAGTTAAAAGGTAGTGTTTCTCCATTTTCTACAAAACCTCTAAAATCAATTTGCTGACGAAACGGATTAAAAATACCTATTCCAAACCCTTCTGCTGGCATCAAACTATTTACACTTGAGTAAAGCATACTTATAAGTTCTGTCAAGTCAAGTGTAGCCGTAATTTGCTGACCTATATCTGCAAGTATTTGGATATTTTGATATGATTTTTCTATTTCTTCTTTTTGTTGCTCTATATTTTGTTTTTGCATCAAAACTTCTTCTTTTTGCTGTTCTAGTTGTCCATTAGCAAGTTGTAATTCTGATGTTCTTTCTTTTACAGTTTCTTCTAGTTTCTGATTTTTATATTTAAGTCTTCTAACATTATAACGAATACCAGCATAAGTTAGAATAGAAACAAGTAGAATTCCAAATACAAAATATAAAACATAAGCTAAAGGAGTTTTATAAAAAGGAGGTGCTATTGTAAAATCATATTTTGTAATTCGGCTAGTTGTTCCATACGTATTTTTTGCTTCTACTTCGAAAGAATACGTTGCTGCATTGAGGTTGGTATATTCTTTTTTAGTTTCTGTTGTCCATTCCGACCATTTTTTATCGTAGCCATTTAGTTTATATCTGAAAACTGTATTTTGTTCGTCTAAAGAATTATTTGAACTATAAAAAAAGGTAAGGGAGTTCTGCTCATAATTGAGTACAGGATCGTTATTTTGCTCTGTATAATTTTCATTAAAAAGCACCGAATCAGCTTGCATTATCTTTCTGATAAAGACATTAAATTTTGCTTTTTGATAATTGTCATTAGTTATATTTAAATAAAAAAGTCCTTCTGAAGTTCCTATTCCAATTTTATTTTCTTCTTCTACACCAAAAAATGTATTGATAGAAATAGAGTTTTTGACAAGTCTTTCAGTAGGAAGTTTTTGGCTTTTATTTGTCTTTGTATTAAATAAATAATAATCTGTTTTTTCCACTCCTCCTATTCGTAGTATGATATTTTCATCATCTATGTTGTACATTTCTACCACATATTCACTTGGCTTTATTAATTTACTAATAATTTGATTTGTTTCAAAAGTATTATTTTTCCATATATACACCAATGAATCGGCTGCAATATAAATTTGATTATTATGCTTCTCTATATTGTGTACTTTATGATTAAATTCTATATTTTGTTCTTCTAAAGAATATTTTTCTTCAAAAATATGTAGTTTTGCTTCTCCATCAACAACAAACAATAAATTATCTTTCATTTCTAAACCTGCTGTTGTAAGGTTTGGAATTACTTGTAAAAAACTATGTTTTCCGTCTTTTGAATATTCTAATTGAAAAATACCTTGTTGATTGAGTACGCCTACATACAAACGATTTTGTGTTGTTGTGGAAGGAATAATGTAATTAGAAGAAGCGTCTGTTTTGAGGTATTCTTCCCAAGAATCTTTCTCTATTTTATTGACTCCAACATTGGTAACAGCCAAAAATATAGTATCATTTGAAAACGAAAGAGGCAGGCTTTGCATTTGCCATGCTTGAAAAGATTTACCTTCCAAAGCTGAAAAATTATTTGTTTTGTTATCATGATAAAAAACACCATTTGTAGAACTTACATAAAATAAGTTTTGATGTCTTTTAGCATCTGTAACAATCCCTTTTATTCCTTTGATTTCACCATATTGAGTAAAAGGAGAGCCTAATTCTACTTTTGCAATTCCTTTGGCAAGGGCGAGCCATAAGTTGTTTTGATTGTCTATTTCTGTTCCATATACTTTATCTGCTACTCCGTCTGCTTGTTTGTATTGAAATACTTTTTTTCCTTCTTGATTGACACAAATAATTCCATAACGAAGTGTAGAAATATAGTAGTTTCCATCACTTCCAATGATTCCGTGATAAATAGAGGTTATTTCTTCTGCTGTAAGGTCGGTCTCGAACTTCCTAAATTGATTGGTTTTTGGGTTGTAGATTAATAAAGATTCATAATTTTTACCTACCATTATTTCTTCTTTATTTGTTTTTGGATAGGGTAACATAAAATAAATCCCAGCATTATCTATCAAGGCTTCATTAGAAACAAACTGTAACTCTTCATTTTCTAACTTTTTTAGACCAACTCCTTTATCCAATACATAAACTTGATTATTTATGTAATACATCAAGTAAAAATACTTTCCCTCTGGAGTCCATTTTGTTATTTTTCCATCTTTATAACGAAAAATATATTTATCAGTACTAAAAAATACACCTTTTGGCGTAGCTTTTACTTTCCAAATTTCGCCAAAATTTCTATCTGCTGAATCCAATAAATTTACTAAAGACACAAACTCTAGCTTTCCAGTAGAGTCAGCTTCCAGTTTGCCAAGTTGATTGATAGCACCGATAAAAACAGTATTCGTTTCATCAATATCTAAAGCACGTATAAAACCTACATCAGGAACTTCAATTTTTCGCCATGTTTTTCCGTCAAATTGCAAAATACCTTCTGTATTAGCAAAATAGAGAATCCCTTTTTTATCTTTCTTGACAGCCATATTTATAATACCAGCTTGATATTCTTTAGGCGAATAGATACGAGTAAAAGGAATTGCACCATCACTCACAGGAGATTGAGCATACGTTTTTGTGGAATTTAAAGAAGCTAAAAGGGGAATTATGGTTACAATAAGTTCAACAAAATATCGAAAAAATAGTATTTTTGTCATAAAAAAATAAGGAACGTAAAAAAAGGGGAATTTTACACACCTACAAACTACACAAAATCACTTAGTTTTCCAATTTCTTTTGGCATAACTCCTCGTTCTGTTTTTTGTAAAGTACAGCATTGATTAACTGGGTCGTGTTCGAAAAATAAAATATAATCCTTTTCGACAGCTTCATTTAATAATTCTTCTTTTTCAGAAAGTGTTTGTAAAGGTCGCATATCGTACGCCATAATGTAAGGCAAACGGACATGATGAACTGATGGAATAAGGTCAGCACAAAAAACAATCGTTCTGTCTTTGTATTTTATTTGAGGTAACATTTGTTTTTCGGTGTGTCCGTCCACAAAGCGCAAATCAAAAGGCAAAGAATCATTTTTTTGATTGCTAGAAAGGAGTTTTAATTGTCCACTTTCTTTTATAGGAATAATATTTTCTTTCAAAAAAGAGGCTTTTTCTCGTGGATTGGGTTCGATTGCCCAATTCCAATGTTCTGAATTTGACCAATATATCGCCTTATCAAAAACGGGAACAAGTTTGTTTTTTTCTCTTTTAATTGCTCCTCCACAATGGTCAAAATGCAAATGAGTAAGAAAAACATCTGTAATATCGGAAGTAGAAAAGCCTTTTTGTTTTAATGAGTTGCCTAAAGAATCATCGCCATGCAAATAAAAATGACCAGTAAATTTTTCATCTTGTTTGTTTCCTATTCCTGTATCGATAAGAATGAGTTTATTTCCGTCTTCTATCAAAAGGCAGCGCATTGCCCACGTACACATATTATTCTCGTCAGCAGGATTGAGTTTTTGCCACATCACTTTCGGTACAACGCCAAACATGGCACCACCATCTAGTTTGAAAAGTCCTGTATCTATTGAATGTAAAGTCATTTTTTTTGAGGTTTGAGTTAATACTGTAAATATAACCTAAAATAAGAGAGTTCAAAATAAATAGAAGTCAAATAAGGTTTTTACTCAAAAATTGCACTATTTCTAAAATAATTGTATTATTTAAAGTAGCTTTTGCTTAAATGTTAAATCTTTAAATAAAATCTATCTCTATTTACTGTATTGAGTATTTTTATAAAAATGTATAAAAAAACACATATTGTATTTTTATTTTTTGCAAAATATTTTTTAGTGTTGCAAATCAATTTACGACTAATACGTTTTTTTATGTTATTTTATCAATCATTTAATTTTCAAAAAAATGAAAAAATCAATGAATTTTTATGCGCCTATGTGGCTGCTAGTGCTTGGTTTGGCTTTTGGGCTTTGGGCGTGTGATAAACGCTCTGAAGGAGAACCGAAAATATTTGATCCTATTGGAGAAGTACATTTTGCCTTAGTAGATAGTAGTGCTAATAACATCTGCAAGACAAAAGAAAATAGCCCATATAATGTAGATGAAATTTATATAGTTATGCATGATGGCACTAGGGTAAGTGACTTACGCTATTATACACCAAAACAAGGACAAAACGATTCTAACCATCCTGCTTATAAAGGGTTAGTATTTGCATCAGACTTTTTACATGCTCAAGCAGCATATAAGGGAAGTAAATACGCTGATAAGCCTTTCTATCTAGTATTAAATGAAGAAGATACAGACACTTTAATGTGGAAATCAGAAGAAGAATGGCTATTTCATAATGGAGAAAAAGCAGGGTTAGATACTATAGGAGGAAGCCCATATATGTTAGTTAAAGGTAATTTCTAAAACAAAAATAATCATGATCTGTCTCAATCTCAGTCTGGCCTATTTCTACTTCGGATATTGTCTCACCTACCTTGCTACCATACCCATCGATACTGTTGTCCTCATCTTTCCTACAACCATCGACCCACCACTTGCATCGGGCTTGCTTAATGGCTGTATACCCATTGGTGGACTTATGGGGGCCCTTGCATCCTCCCTTATTCTTAAGCATCTCTCCAGAAAGTAAGTTATGCTGAACACAAAGAAATGGAATTTTGTTTGTCAATGCGTTGGCTACAGTCACCGGAGCAATGTTATATATTCCAAATATTTACACTCTGATTCTCTTTCGATTAGTCCAAGGGTACTGTGTAGGGTCATTTACTGCGCTTGGCTCCCTGCTGGTCAAGTAAATATCACCTCGATAGCTTGCAGGCTCTGTGGGTTCTTTTAGTCAGCTTATGGTCGGTATGGGCATGACACTTGCCTTCTTTATCAATTACTGCCTCAAGAAGATGTATGACGATATAAGCTGTGAATCGTTTTGGTAGATATTGTTTGCTGTCCCTTTTCTGAGCATTATTGTTCAGAGTGTTGGATTGCTGTGGGTCTTTCCTTATGAGACACCGAAGTACCTGCTGCTTAAAGGAAGAGAAGAGGAAACTAGAGAGTTGCTGGCGGTGATTTACAAGGATTAATATGTAGATGAAATTTTTGAATAAAAACTTAGGG
>Ga0210011_1003944_pt1 | contig 11004 bp, 9 predicted proteins | sample CryGeymeta201502_FD_183972 | JGI IMG/M metagenome (GOLD analysis project Ga0210011, IMG submission 183972) | Groundwater microbial communities from Crystal Geyser aquifers in Utah, USA - Crystal Geyser metaG 2015-02 (SPAdes) (version 2) | ecosystem: Environmental > Aquatic > Deep subsurface >...
GCCAATTTACCGGACTATCATGAGACTATTCCCAGGATGCGCACAAGCCCACCTCTATATGGGCATGTAGTACCTTCGAACCAACAACCTCAAAACGGCCACTTTGTCCCTCCAAAAAGCCAAGGAAATCAACCCCAGTGATCCCCTGATCTACTCCTAGCTGGGAGTCATCAACTACAAGCAGAAGAACTATAAGGATGCCAGAAGGTATCACGAGCTGGCTTTGGAGAAGTGCCATCCCGACAGTTCTTTCTGGGTGAAGGAAACCATTCTCACCAACTTGGCACATGCCTGCCGTAAGCTAAAAGAATACAAGCAAGCAATAGCACATCTCGAGCAGTGCGTCAGTCTCAACTCGAGTAACGCTCAAACCTTCTTCTCATTGGGTTTCATCTACCACCTCAGCGGTCAACTAAACAAAGCCATAAGTTTCTACCATAAATCCCTGAAGTTCAAACACGATAATCAATTTGCCCAATAAATGCTTCAAAAATCGATCACAGACGCTAGTGAGTTGTCCTGGGACAGCGTATACAACACGTGATGTTAGATATTTGCATTTGTACATATACTATCAAAAAACTATTTGTGGCTTGAACTCTAATATTTATGCGAGTAAAGTATTATCAAAAAGTCTTCTCAATCTGTCTGTTCGATAATGTCCATGATTGATTTGCATAAATTCATATCAAAATAAGGCCATTTCGTCGTATCATACTTGATATTGTTTTATTGGTAGATTTTTTTATCATTAATCAATAAATAAAAACAATGAGAAGGCAAAAGATACCGAAAGTCACCTTCACGTATAGTGATCGAATAAGATCAAGCTTGGCTGAGCTACCAAGATGTTTAAGTCCAACAAATGGTGGCATTGTCATACCGAGAAGCAATAGTTGCGAAACAAACCTGAATATATCCAAAACAAACAACTCCAAAAAGTTGTGCAATGCCTTTAAAATAATTAGTGGTATCAAACTGGGAGACAATAATATATAAGATGACTTGATAAATGAACCAACAAATATAAATGAAAATGCTATCGGCATGCCGAGCATCAAGGATGACAAAAAAACTGGTTCCATACCAAGTGGAGATAATTGTAATTCTCAATTCTCTACTGAAGAATCTCAAAGATTTATTTTTTCGGGGCCCAGCACAACATTTATTACAGAGGATAACTACACATAAGAAGTTGATAACACAACTTCTGTTAAACCTGGCAAACAGGAATGTGCCTAGACTGTGTCTCAATCGAAAGAAACAGAATCAAACAACTTTGATGGTCATAAAAATTAAATGGCTCCAATTAGACAATCTTCTCTTGCTCGGAGCAGATGTTAACCTTAAGTTGTACTAAATCCAGAGCAGCCATTATTGTACACCTTTAAAGCAAATCCACATCATGCTAGTGAAATCCCATGGAGCTCTAAGCGCCAAAAACCAGGCTATTTTTTTATTCCCCAAGAAAGCAGATAGACCTCAATAAACAGAGACAATATCAGGGAATCGAATAAGTTCTATCATGGCTTACCATCGCCATGCAAGTCCACCACAATGAATATTCCTTTCCAAGGAAGTTATGAGACTGCAATTTCATCATAAGAAACTGTAAATGGAATGATACTCAATCAGAATTGTCTGCAAATTCAAAAAATAATGACTGCATCAATTTTTCACGGCTAAGGATTTTATACAACATCACGAATTAGAGGATCCGGAGTATCCATTGCATCATATTACGGAACATCACAAATTAGAGGATCCGAAACATCCAGTGCATCATATTACGTACCATCACAAATTAAAGGACCCAAAATAGCCAGTGCATCAACTTACGGACAACAGTCAATAGTGACATAATATCGTAATCGATAGCATCAGGGTATTTCCAGCAAAATTCCTATATCTCCTAGAATTCAAATAAGTTACAATTCTCCCTCCATGATGAAGGAACCGCAGATCAATAGGTTTGATAGTTGCCCAACTGACTTGATGAATAATTACAATGTTCCCATTCCTGAATAAAATGAGGTAAAATATGAACAACTTGGCCTATTTTAAAGTGGGTTGCGAAGTAAAGAATCCTCATATGGATATGTTTGTGAAAAATAAGAGAATAAACCTACTGAGGAGAATTATATATTTGGTTCGAAATACAGAGTCAAAATGAAAGATGAACTCGGCAGAGGTCGCAATATTGTTTATTTGGGATAAAACATTAAAACTGACGAAGAAGTTGCAATCAAGATTCTTGTCCCGTCATAAGGTATGAATGATGCCATTTAGATAATTAGAAGGCTCTTTTAAAGGAATTTCAGCGTCAACAAGATGCAAGATCACCTGGGGTTGTCTAGGTCTATGATCATTTTGTCACGATGATTGAAGGAAGAAGAAAAATTGTGGCTGTCTTTGAACTTATGGACGGATGCTTGGAGATAGATGAAAACGGGTTTCCACCTGACATAGCTCTCAAAAAAATACAAAGCCTACTCCTTTGTTACAGCTAACTATATAAGAAAAAAATTACTCATAGGGATTTGAAACCTCAAAATATTTTACTGCACAGAAAAAAAATGAAAATTAGCGACTTTGGATCAGCCCATAGATAAGATGAAGCTTTACCTAAATTTTCACAATTTACTCGGGGTTACTGCTCACCTCAACAAGCGAGGAACAAAGTAGATGAAATAACTGACAAGTGCGATGTCTACGCGATAGGCTGCATATTTTTTTAATTACTGATCGGCAAAACTCCTCTAGAAGCATCATGCACAACAAAATACAATAGAATTGACAAAAAAAAATTTAAAAATATTTTGTAGCAACGTGGAATTCCTGAAGATATAATTGGCTTTTTGGAAGGATGTCTCAGGGAGAAGTAAACAGTTCTAGTTGCTGATGGTGAGGGAAACTATATTGAAGATGAGGAAAAATCAAGATTTTCATGGTAAGATGTGTACACTCATAAAATTTTTAAAGGAGAGCTGAGCCATATTGCAAAATAGATCGGAGGGGCCTCTATTTATACGAATATTAGAAAATTTGCTGAGGATAAGATCAACATATTCAAATTGTTGGAAAGTGTGCAAAGCAATTACATCACAATATAATAATTTGCCAAAAATCTTAGAGATAATGAAATCTATATTTTGATGAAGGATGTTCAAAAACTTCGTAAAATTTTCGGAGGAACTGACAAAATATTAGTCAAGGAGCTTATTTCTTAATTATAGAAAGTAGATCTCGATTAGACATCCAGTTATTCCAATAAATAAATTCTTAACTTTATGGAGCCCTACCTCAAAAATATTTAGTGCTACAAAAGAAACTCTCTTGAAAACATTGTCTATGACTTCATCAGGCAAGTTAAAAGAAGCGAACCCATCAACCGATCTACACTAGATTTGAGTATTAACTGATTTATTTAGGTGCTCTGAAATTGACATCGTTTCCTCCTCTTCCGAAGTTCAAAGCCCTCAAATATCTGATGATAAGTATTTATGCGTATAATTTAGATGATAGCCCAATTGAAGTAGTCAATGCCAGACTCAATGCTCCCAACCTCAAAAATTTATAATTAGCTAGATGCTAGATATAAAGAATTGTGACCATTAGAGGATGCCCTCAACTTCAAGTTCTCAATCTAAGTAAGTATCATGATATGAAGATCGCAATAAATTAAGAGCTATTGAAGGGCTATAAATGCTTTTAGATCTAACCTAGCTGTACATGGTGGACAACCGACTGAGCTAAATTGCAAACTTGTATCATTTGAAAAAATTAAAAAAAGTGCAACTATAAACGAATCGAATCAAATCAATCAATGGCTTGGCTGGATGCAAGTCTCTTGAAATATTGGGCCTAGGTATGTGAAATATTATATAGACAATAATAAAATTGAAAAGTTAGGCTCTCATTTTGGCCAGTTAGCTCTTTTACCACTTAAAGAGATCCATCTAAGTACTGTTTAAGCTAATGTAGTGAAAAATAAGATCAACGGCAACCACTAGGATAAACAGCAATTATAAATCTTCAAAAGAGCACGTCCAAAATGTTATGTTTTCCTGAGTGACAAAGGATAGTAATTTAGAACTAGCTATACTTAAACAAAAATAGAAGATGGATCTTACCTTATATTCTCAAAGAATGACCCAACAAGAGGAATTGTAGCCAAAGGTCGATATATCGAATACTCATTAGTTAATAGTCAGTCTTCGCAGGAGTGGACACTAACAAATTTGAAAGATAATGAAGTATCGATTATGTCCAGCCAAGGGAAAATCCTTGATTATTACCCCAAATTAGAAGAGTACACGTATGATCGAGGATAGTCTTCCGATTGTCGATGGTCCTTTGAGAAAAAAGGATAAGACTAAAATGGATAGTACTACATTATCAGGAACATGAAGTATAAGCATAAAATAATTTTGCAAAAAAATGGGATCATCAGGCTATGGAAGAAGGAGGTTGAAAATGAATAAGATTTGTGGTATGTTCAAGAAATTGAATGATGCTCGCAATTTATTTGGCATATAGTTATGTAATAATGATTTGATTATGATAAAACCAACTGGAACAGCGTATACAACAAGATGTTAGATATTTGCATTTGTATAGAATGCTAGATAGTTTGCATTTGTATGGATAATGTACGTTATGAATACTGGCATAATTGACTCTCTGTTTAATAATATCATGTCATCATCGCCTTCCTCCCGCTCAATTTCCATCCCCCTACTGCAACCCTCAGAACACTCCTCAGATCTCGAGTAGGTCATCATCCTCAGCGACACTCCTGCCTAGCCCATGGTTCCCTAAGTTCTCTCAGAAGAAGGAGTCAACGAGCAGGTGGTCGAATTAGCCCATCCTCGCTACCTCAACGATGACGATTAAGAGTAACGCAGAAAGCAGGATAAGATCCAGAATGCTTTGGAGATGCTTAAGAGCATTGAATAGAAGGAAAAAGAGGAGGCTAGCCTCAAGCGTCAATTGATAGCCAAAAAGACAACCAAAGAAGAGACTCGCAAATTAGAGCAGCAAATAAAGAAATAATTTCCTGCCTATACTCATCTGACAGTCACTGCTCTGACTAGGGTCAAGAATAAGATGCAGTCCTTCGATAGATTGTGCAAAATGGAGGAAACACACAAAGATCTAAAAAATTTCAGAAAAGTCAGGCAGCAGAACAGGAACAAACTAACTCAAGCTCTCATGCTGGCCATTGAAGAACTGAGGTAGAAGGTCAAGACTGAGGAATACTGCAGCAGAGAAATTGACCTCATTTAGGAGGAAGTCAACACCTTGATTGAATCCTACGACATTGCCACTAAAATATAAATAGGCTTTTTCAAGCTGCTCGTGAAAAAATTCGGGCAACTGCAAAACTATCAGAACCAGCTGAGCATAATACTGAAGCAATTCAAGGACAAGAACAACATCCAGTTCAGAAGGGACATTCTCAACAACAACATCGACCTGGAATATTTGGCAAAAGCTCAATAGTAGGACCTCAAGTGCTAGAAGACCAAGGAAGAAGAACTAGCCGAACTGCAGAGCTACATCAGGCAAAATGAGAAGTAAACTAAGTAGCAAAGAGAGTACGAGGAATAGGCTGACCTGGAAAAGATCAACTTCATGAATCACATCCGTAGCAGTGAGGCGATGGACATCGAAATGAACAAGCCAGAGGTCGTATAGATAATGCAACGAAATAATGACGATCTCATAGTCAAGTGCAAGAAGACCTACAAAAGATGCGACCAGAAAATGAAGAATCTAACACATTAAAGACAGACCAGAATTCTCAACTTGTTAGAAGAGAACGAGCACAACAACTTTTTCATGGACTTGTGCCTGAGGTATAAAATGAGTTGATTCCTATATACTAAAAATCAATTTTTTTTCCTATTGCGGCTACATGAAAGCTAAACCGAGTAAGTCGATCACCTTATTTACAACAAATGCAGAAGATATGAATACAAATGTGTTTTTATTTGAGACATGATATTTTTAAGCAGCCGCCATATTGACAATCGGATATGTTTATCATTCAACTTGAACTTCTTTTTGCTCTGCTGATCGCATGATGCTTGCTGTATCTTTTCCAAAGGCAACATCTTCAATCGGCATTGTGAAGACTAATTGATCGGTTAGAAGATAAGCCAGATAAATAGTTACGGTTTATCCGATCTGGTACATAGAAGAAAAACCCGTTGGTGTCGCTTTGATAATCTATCCAAGATGGTGACTGTCAGTATCTAAACCTTGGATTCCACTCATGGTATTAGCGAATTTGGCTATAACAGCATTAGCCAAAGCTCCGTCCTTGTTTGTTTTGTAAGATACGCTGATCTTCAGCGATTTGTTCGAAGTGATTTCGTATGAGCAACTGATCAGTTCAAATTATCCTCTTGTTATGGTTATGTTGTATTTGCATGGAGCAGGACTAGAGTATGAGTCACTGGGTAGTAGTGGTTGCAGGGAAGCTGCTGAGCTCAGAGAACTCAGGAGAAGAAAGGCCAACATTGGATATATCATAAGTTTCAATATAAATATATATGTCACTCTAAGCATCAGTTAAATAGTTGAAAGAGCTAAATGCCTGAACATCATTATTCCTAGTTCCACCTATCACTAGATTATGCTGAATTGTGATGCTAGGGGGTTGGCTTGCTTTGTGTTTATATTTAAAATTGCAGAAGTTACAAATGTCTTCCGGGCCTACCAACTTCAACCAGCCGCAAAGTTTGGTCAAATACTCCAACCCCGTCCTCGTCTCCAGCTCCGGAAAAAAACAAGTCAAAGTACAACTACCCTCACGTAGGATGCCAAACTCAATCCTCAAAATCTCACGAACACCTACACTGAGGACATTCTCAACTCCATTCTCCCACCAAGAGAGTACACCACCTAAAAGCAGCAACTCTGGTAGTTTTATAGTTATTCAGGATCCAGTCTGTCTCTGCCACACCTGCCACTAAGCAAGATGTGCTTGATTTGCAGGAAAAATTAGATAAAAGATTGCAGCAACGACAAGCCAGATAAACAGGCATTTGTCCCATTCGCTAGGAACTGTACAGCCAGTGTTTCGATGAACTCATCAGACAAATAACAATCAACTGTGCAGAAAGAGGTCTCCTGCTGGTTAGAGTGAGAGATGAGATCAGATCGGTATAAATTATGTGATATAGACCATCCAAGCTTACCAGACCTTGTACGAGAGCTCTATCGCCTTCGGTATGCGACAGGCACTCCAAGCCGAACAGAAAAAGAAAGATATGGAGAACAAGATCAGCAACCTGAAAGGACAGACCAGAGAGTTGGAAGAACAGGTTTAGGAACTGGAGAACAAGATCGGAGACATGGAGGTCAAGGACAAAGAGCAGCAAGAGGCAGACAGACAAGCTCACAAGAACAACGTTGAGCAGCAGAAGAGGACAAATCAAATTCTGAAGGAAGAGTTGGAAAAATTGCTGCAGGGTCCCCAGCAAGGCAAAAAATGATTAGCCTACAATCGTTTCTTTAATATTCAAATATGGAGCACTAAAACAGCGATTTGCTGCTCGACCAATAAGAACAATCCGCCGAGAAGAGAGGCACCAACCTAGTCTATGCCTGGGGTAGGAACTAAGAAGGATAGCTGGCAATCGCATCCTCCAAAGTCGTTACTGAACCGACGACCATCCGTGGCTTCAGAGGAGTTGTCAACCAAATCGGGTCAGCTCGTGGCCATACTGCCATTTCCAACACTCAGGGGCATATATACATGGCGGGATCTCTTCTTTTTGGAAAGATAGGCATGAAGGCTCAAGTTAACAATTTCAGATAGTTCCACCTCCTAACGCCCATGTCTCAGTACACTGTAAAAAAAATTGCATGCGGAGATTACCATACTTTAGCCTTGACAGAGCAAGGTTTGCTTTTTTCATGGGGAGGAAAGCTATGGGACAAAACTGGACACAAAAGTGACGGTATTCACAAGATCTAAAAGCTCGTAGGCCAACAAATCATCGACATCGCTTGTGGTGATTTCCACAGCATCGCCATGAACGCTGAAGGACAGGTGTATTCCTGGGGTGGTGGAGGGCGAGACAAGAACATGGGACAACTGGGTCACAGTCACAAGAAAGATCTACCACAACCTGAGCTGATTCAGTTTTTTAAGAACAAAAAGGCCAAAAAAATAGCTTGTGGCAACTATCACACAATGGTGCTGACCAGGGAGGAGGAACTGTATGCATTTGGATAGGGCAACTTTGGACAGTTGGGCACAGGTGGCAAAGACGACACTGCTACTCCCAAAAAAGTAGTCCTTAATTTCCAAATCCAGCTTGAAGATTACTTCTCTTCTGGACTGAAGGAGGAGACCCGAGTGGAGCAGATGGCCCTAGGAGGAAAACATTCACTCATTCTCACAAATAAAGGACATCTATATGTCTGTGGATTCGGCTCCCAAGGACAGCTCGGTCTCGGGCAGAATGATAACAAGTACGAACCTGTTTTGGTGCAGTCGATGCTTAGCAAGCCAGTAAAAATGGTGGCAGCAGGAGCTAATCACTCCCTGTGCCTAACCCAAAGAGGTGATGTGTTCGGTTGCGGTTTAAATATCAAGGGACAAGTTGGAGTTGGCTAGGACCGAACAATAACTGTATGGACACATGTGGCCGGGTTAAGAGGCATGCGAGTGGCCAAGATATATTCAGGAGGCGATCACTCTTGGGCTGTGTTAGGTACCTATCCTATAAAGCAGATGAATTTGATCCAACCATCAAGGATTACTAGCCTCCTTCTCCCATCAGATTGACCATCGATATGCCCAAAGCAGACAGATAGCGCTAGAGCCTCAGATAGAAGGAGTACAGCCAGGTTAGTTCATCGTCTATCCATACTCCAGTCCAACATCCTCTTCATTTTCCCTCCAGAAAACCCACAAACAACGACGAATTTATTTCTGAACCAAGCACCAGTCGAAAGTTAGAGCTAATTATAACTGAAGTCTAACTCAGCCATAGATTCATTCATTTCCTCTTTAAGGACAAACTCGTCAAAAACAGCAAAAACATGATCGACTCTTACATTGATGCCGTACAAAAGGTCTAAGGAGATAACCTTAAATTCTACAAACTAAACCAAGATGGCGACATTTACGATCAACAAGGTCAACTGACCCTTCCCAGCAATCCAAAAGGCATGACCATCATGTTAGTGAGTGAATTACCTGAAAATGCCAAAGAACACCTTGTTCAGGCTGAAGGCAAGAACAAAATTGCGATTGGTGATCTGATGATGATGGATAGCAAAATGCTGAAAGTAGAAGGTCGGGTGCCCAGCCACAACTTCTGGTTTTTCAAATTTTGCAGCATGTTTGAAGGTGAATTGTAGAAAGTAAGATTTGTCGAGCTGAGGCCCAAAAAAGCATGATTGTGCTATTTGTGTTATTTTGAAATTCTTGACAATAATATTAATAGCAGTTTCTGTTATATGAGATTAACATATCTTATTTGATGAAAAAAGGAATGATGAATGTCAGCTTTGTATTGCTGGTTTCTTTGTTTCTCTTCTAAGTCATGAGCCTAACTCTTCCGGGTCCTGTTGCCAACCACGAAAACACTGCAGGTCAGTTGATTAACCTCACCAACTGTTAAATCAAAACACCTCTAACTCCACAGCTTTCTTTGGATATGTAAGGGCATAGAGTGTATCTACGTCCCCAAAACGGTGGACTCTCTCAGAGATGGTCTTTGTCTGGCGTCTTTTCGAATGGAAATCAAAGGAGATTCTTTGTGTACAATATGGGGGCTCAGAACAATCTGGATGCGCTAACATACGTCTATGGCCAAAGTCCCAACGGGGGAGCCAATCAAATGTGGGAATTTATTGGATTGAACGGCCAGACTTGTCCTGTCAATGCTGGCACATGTCAGGCAACCATCAAAAATGTGGCAACCGCCCAAATATTGGACATAACCCCTAGTAGATCAGTCACTACTTTCCCCTATTACGGAAAAATGAGCCAACGGTGGGAGATTACATGCAATTGAACATGATGATAAATAAATAAAAATCTATTATATTTCGATGGTGTATGGTGTATTAACTCCTTCAAGAGGTGGCAGATCTCCTGTGCTTTCCTGCTCCTTTGCCCTTTCTTACTCCAAGAGGTCAGTAAATTGAGAAATATGATAGTCAAAATATAATCCGAATTTAATTTGGCGAAGTATAACATATTTTATTTAGAAAAAATAAAAGTTGAAGGTCCTTTTTGTCTTACTCCTTGCCACTCTTCTTATGAATGCAACCATGGTTAATGGGTGGACAAATATCGGAAAAATTATTAGTAAAATACTAAAGGAAATAAATCTCATCATCAACATCGAAAATAAGGTAACAGGAGCACCAGCTCATCTAGCAGACCCGTTAAAGATGTATTCTTGCTTCATCAGAATCCGAGAAAAATTTTCTCATTCAAATTATGTTGATGGTGATCCAAACACTGGATCCATGTACCTTCATGGGTTCAATGGTGATTATTATCAACGATGGGCCCCCAGTGACTAGAAATGCTAATGCCGGCGAGTACGTCATTGATCAGGTCAAGTCAACCCGAGTTCTTGATTCCAACAGTGCAGGTAACCCCTTTCTGACGTAGGAAGCATATCTGACGTCCTTGAATGGAGGAAACTACCAAATTTGGATCATTAGTGCCGTTGGCTCAAACCAGCCAATCACTTCTTTCTGGGTTGGCATCTACCTTGTTACTATCAAGAATAAGGCCACAGGAAGGAGATTAAATCAGTCTTCCAGCAACGGAGCTCTGGCTACTACCTCTTCTCCCAATATAGGCCTCATCTAAGAATGGGAAATGACATGTCAGTATTGGTCTTGATTGAATCCAAATACCATAAACTTATTATGGATGTTGCATGATATTGTATCAGGTCAGCACGGACACATGCGTTTTAGTATATAGGAATTTCACTGCTAAAACAACTAAAGTGATCT
>Ga0210011_1003951_pt1 | contig 10992 bp, 12 predicted proteins | sample CryGeymeta201502_FD_183972 | JGI IMG/M metagenome (GOLD analysis project Ga0210011, IMG submission 183972) | Groundwater microbial communities from Crystal Geyser aquifers in Utah, USA - Crystal Geyser metaG 2015-02 (SPAdes) (version 2) | ecosystem: Environmental > Aquatic > Deep subsurface >...
GCGCAGGAAACTTGGGCCAAACTTGCCACCCAGTACAGTGCCAAACCGGCGGCGCCGTACGACCGCGATCCGGCCTTTGCCGCGTCGGTTGCCGAGGTGAACCAGGTTTACGAACAGGCGCTCAAGCAGGTCAAGGCGGGTGAACTCACCACCGCCCACAACACGCTCGAGCGCGTGCGCGACGTGATGGCCGAGATGCGCCTGCGCAACAACGTGGTGGTGTTCAGCGACCACATGAATGCCTACCACAGCCAGATGGAAGTCATCCTGATCCATGGTGCCGACACGCTGACCCAGCCCAAGGGCTTATTGCAATTGACCGCGCAAACCGGTGCCCTGAGCTACCTGGCCAAACAGCTCGAAGTGCAGGCACCTGCCAACCTGAAAGCCAACCCCGAATTTGATGGTTTGCTCAAGGCAGTCAACCAGTCGGTAAGCAAGCTGGAAGCCGCTTTGCTCAACCAGGACGCTGCCGCGGCCAAGGAAGCAGCCAGCAAGCTCAAAGGCCCGTACAGCAAGTTGTTTGCCAAATTTGGTTGATATTCACAAACAGAAGCGAGCGTTCTATGAGCACATTTGATTCCATCGGGTTGATGAAAAGCATCAACGAAAACCTGGGGCCGTTTCGCAAATCGCAAACCGACACCATGACAGGCTTTGGTCAAATGGCCAAAGCCGCCATGGCCGAAGGTGCCGTCAGTGCCAAGCACAAGGAACTGATCGCGTTGGCCATTGGTGTCACGCAGCACTGTGCGGGTTGCATTGCCTTTCATGTGAAGGCCTTGCATCGGCTGGGGTGCACCCGTGCCGAACTCGAAGAGGCGCTCGGTGTGTGCGTCTACATGGGCGGCGGCCCGGGTTTGATGCTGGTGGCCGAGGCGCTGGCAGCCTGGGATGCAATGACGCCCGCCTGAGCCGGCAAATCTGTTCAAACCATCCGGCGCGGCAGGCACAGTGTGGCGCCCAGGCCGCCGCCGGGCAGGTTGGCCAACTCAAGCGTGCCGCCGTGCAGGCGCGCCACGTCGCTGACGATGGCCAGGCCCAGCCCCACCGAACCGTCGGCCTGGCTGCGCGCCTGGTCACAGCGGTAATACGGCTCGGTCACCCGGGTCAGCTCTTGCGGAACAATGCCGGGGCCGTCGTCCTGAACGCCCAGTCTTAGCCATTGGTGATCGTCCTGCACCGTCAGGGTCACGTTGCACGCCCCATGCTTGAAGGCGTTGTCTATCAAGTTTTGTAGCGCTCTGCGCAGGCCGGACAAGCGTCCAGGGTAGAAATTGCTTGCAATGCCTTGCAGTGTGACGGTGCGTCCCTGAACCCGGGCATCGTCGATCAGGCAGGCCAGCAGGGCATTCAGGTCCAACGGGCGAACTGCCTCCTGGCTTTGCTGTCCACGCAAATACGCCAGCGTGCTGTCGATCAGTGCAGCCATTGCATCGATGTCGCTGCCCAGTTGCTCACGCAAGTTGTCATCTTCGATCAGTTCGCAGCGCAAGCGCATACGCGTCAGCGGGGTACGTAAGTCGTGCGATACGGCGGCCAGCGCCCGCTCACGTTCTTCAACCAAGGCTCGAATGCGCGTTTGCATGGTGTTGAACGCTTTGGCTGCCTGCTGCATCTCACTGCTGCCGGTCTCGGACAAGGGTGCCGCGTCCAGGTCATGGCCGAGCCGATCGGCGGCCAGCGCCAACTGTGACAGCGGTTGCGTGGTTTGGCGCACCGCCAGCAGCGTGACGCCTGCAACCAGAGCCAAGGTCAAGCCCAGCTGTGCCAACAATGCGGTCGACAAGGCCGGGGTGGCAGCAGCCTTGGCCGCCTGCTCGGTCAAACGCACCCACTGGCCATCGGCCAACTGCACATCGACGCTGCGGGCCATTGCGCCGGGCACGCTGGCGCCAACAGGCCCATTGCCTTTGACCCTTACCTCGCGCGCGCCACCCAGGCGCTGTGCCAGGATTGCTGGTAAGGAGCCGCGGGGTGGATTGGGGTGAACCGCATCGGTGCTCAGAAATTCTGCCCGCAGGCCGCTGCGCGTCAGTGCCGCAAGGCTTTGCTGGCGCTGCGTCGGGGTGCTTGCTTCGAGCAGCTGCACCGCACTGGCAATTTGCTCAGAAAAATTTTGCCCACGCGCCTGTTGTACAACGTCAGTGCGCTCCTGGTTCTGCAGCAAAAAGCTCACCCCCTGGGATACCGCCAAGCCGAGCAACAGGATCAGCGCAATGCGGGCGTACAGGCTCTTGCTCAAGCGCATGGCAGCCCCGGGCAGTGCGCCTGGCCGATGACGGTGCTGGCCAGCACATAGCCTTCACCGCGGACGGTTTTGATCAGCTGTGGCTCGCGGCTGTCGTCGCGCAGGCGCTGGCGTAGCCGGCTGACCTGCACATCGACGGCGCGGTCGTAAGCCTCGGCCTCGCGGCCGTGGATGATCTCAAACAACTGGTCGCGTGTGACGACCCGGTTGGGGTGGTCCAGCAGTACTCGCAACAAGCGGTACTCGCCACCGGACAAAGGTGTGACGACGCCGTCGGGTGCGCTCAGGATGCGCTCGGCCGTGTCCAGACACCAGCCCGCAAAGCACAGGCAGCGGCTGGCTTCGGGCTGCAGATTGGGCGGCAGCGCGCGGGTGCGGCGCAGGATGGACTTGATCCGCGCCAACAGCTCACGCGGGTTGAAGGGCTTGACCATGTAGTCATCGGCACCCATTTCAATGCCGACGATGCGGTCGGCATCCTCACCGCGGGCGGTCAGCATCAGCACAGGCAAACTGGATTTGGCGCGCAGGTCGCGGCACAGCGTCAGGCCGTCGGTGCCGGGCAGCATCAGGTCAAGCACCAGCAAATCCACCGCGTGCTGCTGCAACAGTTGCCACATGGCGCGGCCATCGGCGGCAGCGATCGCCTCAAACCCGTTGCGGCTCAGGTAGTCTGTCAGCAAGCGGCGAATTTCGGGCTCGTCGTCGACGATCAGGATGCAGTCTTGTTTGTCCATGCTGTGTCCGTATTTTGCGGTGAATCGGGTCTTGGGGCCGCAAATGATCACGGGCTCAAAAAGAGGTGTTGTAACGCACTGTAACGCCAGCCCCGGTTGCAACAGCGCGATGCAAAAAGCCGCGCTTCAGACACACTGAAGCAACACGAGTGCAGTGCAATACACCTCAGGGACGCAGCAGGTGCAGCGCCCCACAGTCGAACCGGAGAACATCATGAAAACCGTCAATTTCTTTAAAACACTGGCTATTGGCACCGCGGTCGTAGCTGCACTGTCTGCCACCGTCATCGCCCAAGCGGGCCCAGGCTATGGACCCGGCGCTGGCATGGGGCCCATGGGCAATCAGCAGATGGTGCAAGGGCAAGGTGACGTTGGCCCAGATGGTCGTCCGGCACAGGCCATGCGCGGCGGACAAATGCAAGGTCAACGCGTTGGTCAATCGTTGCTGACGCCCGAAGAACGCAGCGCGAATCAGGCCAGGATGGCGGCGGCCAAAACCTATGAAGAGTGCAAGGCGGTGCAGGCCGAGCAGCACGCCGCGATGGTGACGCGCGCCACGGAAAAAGGCATCACCCTGCCCGCGCCGCAGTCACGCAGCTGCGACATGCGCAAAGCCCGTGGTTTTTTTGCCAGCTGAGGCGCTGACCGACCCCCTTGATTGACTGGAGCACACCATGGCATTGATACAAGCCAACAACATCACCAAGAGCTACCGCATGGGTGAGCAGGAGGTTCCCGCCCTCAAGGGGCTGACTTTCGAGATCGGCGAGGGCGCTTTTGCCGCCTTTGTCGGCCCCTCGGGCAGCGGCAAGTCCACGCTGCTGAACCTGATTGGCTGCCTGGACCATCCCAGCAGCGGCACGCTTCGGGTCAACGGGGTGGACGTCAGCAGCCTGTCGCGCAGCGCGGCGGCCACTTTCAGGGGTGAAAACCTGGGTTTTGTGTTTCAGGATTTCAACCTGGTGCCGGTGCTCAGCGCTTACGAAAACATCGAATACCCCTTGCTGATGGTGCGCGGCTGGAGCGAAGCCAAGCGCCGTGAGCGTGTCAACCAGATGATCGCCGCGGTGGGCATGACCGAGCAGGCGCACAAGCGCCCGGACCAGCTCTCAGGCGGGCAAAAGCAGCGCGTGGCGGTAGCGCGTGCGCTGGTGGGACAGCCCAAGCTGGTGCTGGCTGACGAGCCCACCGCCAACCTGGACCACGACACCGCCTACAAGGTGCTCAACCTGATGAAAGCCATGCGCGATGACTTTGGCACCAGTTTCATTTTTTCCACCCACGACCCCAAGATCATGCATGAAGCCGAGCAGACCTTCACGCTGGAAGACGGGCGGCTGACCGCAGGAGCCACAGCATGAAATCCACACTCAAACTTGCCATGCGCAACCTGTTGCGCTACCAACGCCGTACCCTGCTGACCGCGTTGCTGATCACGCTAGGCGTGGTGGCGCTGCTGCTGTTTGTGGCCGCAGCGGGCTCGTTCAAGCAAACCATGGTCGGCTCGATCACCGACAGCATGCTCGGCCACCTGCAGGTGCACCGCAAGGGCTACACCGCGTCAATGGACAATCTGCCGCTGACCATGAGCCTGCAGCCGCGCGCTGCCCTGCTGATCGAAGACGCGCTCAAGGCCGACCCGGCGGTAGCGGCGTATTCCAAGCGCGTCAAGCTCGGTGCCATGTTCAGTAACTTTACCGAGAACAGCAGCATCCGCTTGAACGGCATTGATGCCGCTGCCGAAGATGCCGCCGTGCCCGCTTTGCGTCAGCGCATCAGTGAGGGCGACAAAACTGGCCCACTGGTTGAACCGGGCAAAGTACTGGTACCAGCGCTGCTAGCCAAAGGCATGAAGGTCAAGCTCGGTGACCAGGTGGTGCTGGTCGCCACCAACGCTTCCGGCTCGGTCAACGGCAAGACCTTCACCGTGGGCGGCATTCTGGAAGGCATCACCGGCCCGGGCGGGCGTGACGGTTACATCGACATCAAGGACGCACGTGAATTGCTTCGTATGGACAAAGAAGAGGTGATGGAAGTGGCGGTGCGCCTGAAAGATATCGACCAACTGGCTGCAGCGCAAAAGCGCCTGACTAGCGCGCTCGACACCATCCGAAACAAGGAAGACAAGCCCGCCACTGAACTGCACACCTGGGCTCAGCTATCGCCGTTTGCCAATATCGTCAAGATGATCGACATGATGACTTTTTTCATCCGCGTCATGCTGGTGGCAATAGTGCTGGTGAGTGTGATGAACGTGATGCTGATGGCCGTCTACGAGCGCATCCGTGAGATTGGCACGCTGGCAGCCATTGGTACCCAGCCCAACAAGCTGATGGCGATCTTTTTGAGCGAAGGCTTGTTGCTGGGGCTGGCGGGTGCAGCAGCGGGCGTGGCGCTGAGTTATGCCGTGGTGGCTGCACTCAATGTCTGGCCGGTGGTGTTCAACTTTGGCCGTGAGCAAATTACATTGCACCCCAGTCTGGCTACGGGAGAAGTGCTGGGTGTGTTGGGCTTGGCGGTGCTGGTGTCGGGCCTGGCCAGTTTGCAGCCAGCCTGGCGCGCTGCGCGCATGGACCCGATCCAGGCCTTGCGCCATGTCTAAATTGAACGATCTGGAGAACCCCATGTTTGCTTTTAAAAATATAGCTGCTCTCACCCTGTTGATGCCGGTGCTGGCCTTTTCTGCTGTGGATGGCGTAGCCTTGCTCAAGAAGCTTGACCGCAACCTGGAGCCCGAGTCGTACGAAAGCTACCGCAAGCTCATCAACATTGAGCCCAACGGCAACAAGAAGGAGTTCGTGCTGTATTCGGTCAAGAAGGGTAAGGACAAAACCGCCAGCCTGTTTCTGCAACCGGCCAGTGACAAGGGTCGCACCACGCTGCGTCAGGGCGACAACATGTGGATGTACCTGCCCAGCGTGGGCAAGCCGATGCGCATCACCAGCCTGCAGTCGGTGACCGGCGGTGTGTTCAACAATGCTGACATCATGCGGCTGGATTACGCAGTGGAATACGACGTGGCCTCGGTTGACGAGTCCGGCAAGCTCTACACCCTGCACCTCAAAGCCAAAACCGGCGATGTCGCCTACGACAAGCTGACCATGACGGTCGACAAAAAGCTGATTCTGCCGATCGACATCCAGGCGTATGCCAGCAGCGGCATGCTGCTGAAAACCCTGCATTTCAAGGACATCAAGGATTTTGGCGGTGGCATCAAGCGCCCGGCTACCATCGAGACCGACAGCCCGCTGTACAAGGACTACAAATCGGTCATGCTGTATTCGGGTTTGAAAAAACGTGACGTCCCTGATGAAGTCTTCACCCAGGGCTTCATGGCGCGCATGGAGGAACTGCGCAAATGAAAACGACGCTGACCGCGCTGGCGTGCGCGCTTGCTGCCGCGTTGGCCAGCGCACAAGAGTTCAGCTTTGACGCGGCGGAATTCGAGAAAAAACCGCTGGAGTTTTCGGGTTACGTCGAACCCAAGCTGGAGCAGTTGGGGCTGCAGGGTGACAGTGCGTCTTATGCCCTTGCCTATCCCGGGCAGGCTGCGCGCAGCACGCTGTGGCGCAGTACGGTGACACTGGAGCTGGCGGCCAAAGCCAATCTGGGCGACTGGGTGCTGGACGCGCGCGCCCAGGGCAGCCAGGCCAATGACGCGTTGGTGAACCGCACCGATGACTTGCGGGTGATGGAGGGCGGCGCACGCTACAGCGCCGGGCCCGGCCTGACGCTGGACGTGGGCAAGCGCGTGCAGCGCTGGGGCAAGGGCTACGCGCTGACCACAGTGGGTTTCATCGAGCGCCCCAAAGACGCCACCGATCCCACCGCCAGCCGCGAAGGCTTTTTCATGGCCAGCGGTGATTTCACACGCAGCCTGGACGGCCCCATCAGCGCTGTCAGCTTGACTGGGGTGTTGCTGCCCACCGATGGCATCACCAACAGCGACTTTGGCAAAAGCAATGACCTCAACCCGGCGGCACGGCTCTATCTGCTGGCCTGGGACACCGACCTCGACCTGATGTGGCGCGCTGCGGGGGCCCGACCCGAGGCCTTTGGTGTCGATTTCTCGCGCAATATCAGCAGCAATCTGGAACTCCACGGCGAGTGGGCCCTACAGCGCAATGCGACGCGTAACGTCGTCAGCCCCAGCGGCGTGGTCAGCAGCCAGGTTACCGATACGCGGTCGTGGCTGCTGGGCTTGCGCTACCTGACGGCCAGCGAAGTGACCTGGATTGCCGAGTGGATTCACAACGGGGCGGGTTTGAGCGATGCGGAATTGGCTGATTACAACCGTTTTCTGATCAGCGCCACAGCACCTGGTGCACCCGCCGCGCTGGCAGCCAAGGTGGTCACCCTGGGGCAAAGCGGCATGGGGCGGGCCAATCCGGGGCAAGATTATCTGTACGTCAAAGCCAGCGTAAGCGAACCGTTGGGCTGGGTTTACGGTAGCGCCGCAGTGACCTGGATGGCCAATGCGCAAGACCATAGCTGGCAACTGACACCCGAGCTTAGCTACACCGGTTTCAACGGGTGGGACTTGCGCGCCCGCCTGGGTTGGCTGCAAGGCGCAGCCTTGAGCGAGTTTGGCGAAAAGACGCTCGAGCGCAAACTCGAATTGACCGCGCGCTACAGTTTTTGATGCCCTCTTGAATATACCCTGGTGGGTATCATATGAGCGGCATGAAAGGACAAAAATCCATGGGACCCACACTTCACGTCGTCTGTACCGCGTGCAACGCTACCAATCGCATTCCACAAGCTTCTGAAGGCAAAGAATTGAATTGCGGCAGTTGCCACCAGCCCCTCTTTGGCAGCGAGCCGCAGAGTCTGGATGCTGCCGGTTTTCAGGCACAGATCAGCAAGAGCCAGATACCCGTAGTGGTCGATTTCTGGGCGCCATGGTGCGGCCCGTGTCGGGCCATGGCACCTGCGTTCCAGCAAGTCAGCGCGCTGATTGGAACGCGCGCACGCTTCATCAAGGTCAACACCGAAGAGCAGGGCGCGCTGGCGAGTCGCTATGCCATCCAAAGCATTCCGACGCTGGCTATTTTCAGCGGTGGGCGTGAAATTGCGCGTCGTTCAGGCGCCTTGCCCGCCAGTGAATTACAGCGCTGGGTGCAGTCGCTGTTGTAAACAAAAAAGTGTCGCAGCGTTGAAGCTGCCGTCCTGGTGTAGTGTTGCGCGCTTGATGGAACAAATAAAAACGATGGATTTTGGGTCAGGGCAAGGCGCAAACCACGCGTTTTTATGTTCCAGATAGCGTGCAACACTGCACTAAAATAGAAGGGCGAACCGGTGGGTGTCAAGATTCAAGCAATGATGAACAAATCCCTTTTGATTCAAGCACTTACGTTGAATTTTCTGGCCAAAATGGTCTTGGACCAAATCACAGCGTCAAGTTCTGGCACCAAAAGTGTCAAATCTTTACAAGCCTCTGCATTCCAAACTTTACACAGACTCTGTTTGGTAACACACCCAAAAAGTTGACGAATCTTCCGATTTGGAGCTACGCCTGTCGCAGACGTGCAGCGTCCTGATGCTGGCGTAACCAATTTGGATCGACGTCAGGTTTCGGGCGATCAACTTGAGAGATTTGCTGCTTGTGTCGCGGCAAACTTGACTTAGGAAAGTACGGTCTGACCGGCAGTAATGCAGAGAGTCTTTAGCCTGGCGACTGCGGCGCGCAGACGCTGATCAGGGCGGATGTGGTTATTCCGCAGCCGGTAGGCTAAAGATCCCGTTGGACTAAACCGCCAGTGAGCTGCTGGTGGTGCTATGGGTATTGAATCAGCGGCTACCTGTTCAGGGCAGTGGCACAGACTTTAAATCCAGACGCGGCTTTAGTCTGCGCTGTTCGCCGATGTGTGGACTGACAGCGGACCAGTGGTTGCGAAATAGGCATCAACCATTGCCCGCCAAGCGGGTCAAGGCGATCACAGTGGTTTCGGCCATGAACAGACAAAGTGATCCGCACCGTTGCCCATTCTGGGAATTGCGTGGCATCAGTGTTCAGTATCGGTATCGGATACTCATTCATGATGTCTGGGTCGGTGGACCGCGCGGAAAAACACCTGCCGTGAAAGACTCGATGCGTACCATCTGGCCCTTGCCGCAATGCGGGCAGTCACGCAGCGACAGCCCCGTCAGGCGCTGATAGCGGTCACGGTAATCGGTTGCCTGATCGGGCACATCCACCGCCACAACTGGCACTGGTGCCCCCAGCAACTTGCGACACAAGTCAATTTTGACCTGCCGGTAACGGTTGGCCAGAAATCCATAGCTGCGGATACGCTGGAACCCGGATGGCAGAACGTGCAACAGGAATCGGCGAATGAACTCGTGGGCATCCAGGCGCATGGTCTTGTTCTTGGACTCGTGGCGGTAGTCCTTCCAGGCATGGACGAAGTCATCGATTGGCTAAACTTCTACAACTACAAAAGATTGCACTCAACGCTGGGCTATGTCAGCCCGATGACGTTTGAGCAACGCTGGATGGCGGCCCAGCAGCAAGACAGGCAGTCCGCATAGTTGGTGGCTTAAGGAGTACGGAAAACAGGGGCAAGATCAGCACCACGTTTAGTAAGACACCCGAAAAGTTGGCGAATCTTCCGGTTTGGAGCCACGCCTGTCATAGACGCGCGTAGTGCTGATGCTTGCGTGCCCAAGCCACTCCTGGACTTTGCCAATATCGGCGTTGTGTTCCAGGGCGCTGGTAGCTGCTGTGGCGCGAAGTGCATGTGGCCCCATGTTTTCACCCTTGATGCCCACTTGCTTCATATAGCGCACAACCACTTCGCTATAGACGCCACCTGGTGTCAAGGCGGTTGCTGTGTGTCCCGCGCATCGGTTTCGGATGGGGCGAAACAGCGGTCCATCCAACTCCTGACCATGACCGGCTGCATCCAGGTACTCCGTGATCAGACGCAAAGAGTTTGAATGCGCAGGGATGTAGCGCAGCTTGGCTCCCTTGCCTTGCACACGCAAATGCGCAACGCCCCGGCGCTCCTGGTTGAAATCCTTAACCAGCAACTTGGTCAACTCCTCCCGACGCAGCGCGTGGTACAGCAATACAGACAAAATGGCCCGGTCTCGTTTGCCCTTGAGGGTGTCGCTGCATGGCGCGTCCAGCAGCGCTCGCACCTGCGCGTCTCCCAGCGCTGGCGTTTTGCCCTCGTAGCTGTCAACCTTGGGCCGCTTGATACCTTTTACGGGGTTATGCGTGACCGCATTGGTCTCACAGAGGTACTCATACAGCGAAGCCAGTGCAGCCAATTTTCGTCGGATCGTTGAGCCCGCCAATTTCTGCTTTTCCAATTCAGCACGCCAAGCCAGAACATGACTGCGCGTCACCGAGCGGAATTCTTCCGGTTTGACAATGCCGGTGAACTGCATAAATGCTTGCAGATCGTTTTTATAAGCCCGCCGCGTCTGTGGGCTATCAAGATTGGCAAACCACTGTGCTTCTGGCGGCACATCAGCAAGACGCTGGAATTCATGTGCCGTGAGTGCGCGCACGGAAGTGATTTCCGCAGCGATTGAGCGTGATGCGTCAGACTGGGTTGGGCTCAGCAAAGATGACACGGCAATCCTCCAACTAGTGATAACCTATTTTATCAATTCTAGGTCGATGGAAACCTATCCGTTTGCCAATGCACTTTGCGAGCTGATTCTCGCTGCTTAGCTTGGAGCGAGTCAAAAAGTGCTCTACACCATCTTCCAGGTCGATGTAGCGGAAGTGCGCGCTGTAGCTATGTCTGCTCAGAGCGCGTTGGCGCTGTCCGAAATGCGAACATTTATAGAGGATATATCGATCAAAAATTGACCGTTTTTGTTTACTCCACACCCAGCGCTTTAAAAACCGCATCCACCGGATCCGAATAGAACCCGGTCTGGAACTTGGCAAACAACTCACCCGGCACAGTCGCAATATCGGTCACGCTGGACATGGGCAGCAGGAGGCGCTTGGCCCCAGCATCAAAAGCCACCTGCAGACATTCCGCC
>Ga0210011_1003993_pt1 | contig 10896 bp, 16 predicted proteins | sample CryGeymeta201502_FD_183972 | JGI IMG/M metagenome (GOLD analysis project Ga0210011, IMG submission 183972) | Groundwater microbial communities from Crystal Geyser aquifers in Utah, USA - Crystal Geyser metaG 2015-02 (SPAdes) (version 2) | ecosystem: Environmental > Aquatic > Deep subsurface >...
ACCATTGGTTTTTGGTTAATGATTTTTCTTGTTGCTTTTGTACCTTATTGGTTAGGTGGGGCAATCCTTGAAAATATTAAAGAATTACGTGCTGCTAAAAAAAATAAAAAGAAAGAATAACTCTTTTCCTTTCTTTCCATTCAGTGCATAGAAAATTACCATATCACCCTCCCATAAACACGATAGTGCTTTCCTTATTGTAAAAGTGCAAAATAGCAATCCGGTTTGCTTTACACTTTTATACCACTATGATATACAACAAAACTGGTCATCATTTGGTGACTATTGTATATTGAACATTCCCCTTTCCATAGAATTAGGTAAAGTAATTTAAAAGACAGAAAAGAAGAAGTTTCTCCTTGGTTGGAAGTTTTTTAATAGTATTATTTTATTTTGAATTAAACTATTGAAATAAAATTTCTACATTTATTAATAATTACATTATTTCTAAAAAAGGATATGGGTATAGAAGAAAATAAATTAAAAATAGTGTGGGAAACATCTAATAAAACCGCAATTGAAAGCACGAAGTTTCCCAAATTAAATTTTAATGATTTAGTAAGTGCATTAGTTAGTTTAGGCCCTTTTTATATGTATGTAGTAGATTTTTATGATATGTCGCTCTCCCATATTAGTCCAACCATTAAAGATATTCATGGTTTTGACTCGGAAACAGTTACTTTTGATGATATTTTAAATAATTTTCTATGCAAAAAAACATAATCATTTGTGACGATCATATCCTTTTTTTGAATGGGATTTCCGAGATTTTAAAAAAATTCGGAAACAACTATAATATTGTTACTTTTAGTAACTCAATTTCGTGCAAAACGTATATTCAACAAAATAAAGTTGATGTTTTTATTTGTGATTTAAACATTGATAATATTGATGGATTTGTATTGATTGATGAATTGAAAAATGAATTAGCCCATACAAAAAAAGTTATTCTTACCGCCTATTTTGAAGATTTTTTGATTCAAAAAGCAGAGAAATTAGGTATTCATGCCTTTATGATGAAAGAATCAACAGCGGCAGAACTTATTTCTGTTATTGAATCTGATTTAAATGTTCCATTTTACACCAATAAAAAAGCCACAAAATCTGTTAATTTTTTTACTAATAAAGATGAATCTATTGTAAGTAAATTCAGACTGTCAAGACAAGAAAAAGAAATTATTAAACTGATTATTGACGGAAAAACAAGTCATGAAATAGCCTTACTTTTAAATATTAGTAAAACTACTGTTGATACGCATAGAAAAAACATCAATCGAAAATTAGAAATTTCAAACAGCAGTTCTCTAATAAAATTTGCCCATGAAAATAATCTATTTTCTTAGCCTTTTATTTTTTTTTAACCTGACGTCTGGCCAAAATACTAATGGCTTATTGATTGATGCCAAATTTGCGATAGACACCAATTCTACATGGAATAACAGTCCTTTGAAGCACAAATTTTACCCTTTTAACAAATTACAAAATCTAAATGTTGGTTATAACAAAAATGCCACAGTTTGGTGTTGGTTCAAAATAAAAAATATTGATTCCATAAAAACAAAAAAAACTTGGCTTTGTTTTGATAACAATCACATTGATAGTTTAGTGTTTTTTGATGGAATTAAGCAACGTTTTTTAGGTGATAGAACCCAGTTTCAAAGCCCCTTTATAAATTGTCAGTCCTTTGAAATCAATCTAAATCCCAACCAAACAAAAACCTTTATGGTTAAGGTAAAAAAAGAAATTTCTTTTTTTGAGTTTAGCTATAAATTTGAGGATGAAAATAAATTAATCAGACAATCAAGATTAAGAATTGCAATAATCTCCTTTTTTTTAGGCTTCATATTCTTGTTGGTATTATTCAATTCAATTCTATTTTATATTTCGAAGAAAAAACTATACGCCTATTATATATTGTACTCGATTTTGACTGCAATCTACATCATGATATCATCTAATTATGCCAAACATATTCTATTTACTGAGTTTCTATATTTTAGCGAGCTCCGGATTTATACCGCCAGTTTATGGTTTATAAGTTTAAGCGTATTTCTCACTCATTTTCTTGAGTTAAAAGCGGCTCAGCCTTTTAAATATAAAGTCATTAATATCCTCAACATCACTAACTTATTTGTTATTGTTTTAACAATCTTTCTACTGGCATCAAAACAATTAAATCCAATAAAACTATTTCAAATTATTGGCTATATCAACTTTTTAATAATAATTGTTTTAATTGTTTGGGCAACTATTTCACATCTAAAAATAGATAGAAAATTAGCTATTTATGCTTTGATTGCCTTTTTTCCTCAATTTGTTTGGGGTGCAGGATTTATTCTAAAATCATTTCAAATCATTCCAAAAAACCTATCTGAAGACTGGTTGGTTATTATCAGTTTATATGAAGTTTTCCTTTTTGGTTTTGTATTAACCAAAAACTATATAGATACCTTTCAAAAAAACAAGGAATTGATTGTAGAAATTACTAAAGAAAAAGAAAAGTCAATAGCAACAATAACACAAGTACAGATTAGAGAACGCAGAAACATTGCTACTATAATTCATGATGATTTTGGTTCTAAAATCGCTCTTATTCAACAGCTTTTAGAACTAGAAAAGATTGATATTGCCCAAAAGAGCGTTCAAGAACTTGCCAGTGACATCCGAGAAGTTTCCCATCAAATCCTGCCAAAATCGCTTGATGATGGCGCATTGATTACTAGTATTCAAAATCAAATCACGACCTTGAATTCTGGATTAAGCCAATCAAAAATTGAACTTTTTGAATATGATTTTCCAAAAAAAATTGATGAAATATGGATTTATGACATGTATTTAATTACTTTGGAAATTATCAATAATGCACTGAAGCATGGCAAAGCAAACAACCTCTGCATAGAATTATTTGGTTATCCCCAAGATTATCTTTTACAATATACAGACGACGGTGTTGGTTTCGATTCACACATAACACCAAAAGGTTTTGGGCTTGAAAATATTGAAAAAAGAGTGCTACATTATAAAGGCACTTTTGAAATAAATAGTATTCTCAATCAAGGAACAATTATTCAAATAAGCATTCCAAAAAAATAAATTTTATTACAAAAATACCCATAAATGGGTATTGTGAAACATTTTATATTAAACTAGTTTTAAAACTTAGAAAATGAAATGTATGCAACAGAACCGTAACATCCTAGTTTTAAGTTTCCTTATTTGTTTATCAACTATGACTGTTACCGCACAAAACAATCCTCCACTCCTGGGACATTGGCAATTACAGAAAATAAGTTTCAAAAATAAAGCAGCCCTTGTTACTGTAAAAGACAAAGAACGTTTTCTCGATATTTTTAAAGCAGCTTTATATAAAGGGCTCACTGAGGAGCAACGATTAAATCTGGATGATTTAGAGGTCATGAACGCTGAAGCTGAAATACTGCGAGACACTTACTTTCAAACTACCATCGAGTTTCAACCCAATGGTGCTTATTACAATACCTCCTTACATAAGGATAAATCCCTTTCCGGGGAATATTTGTTGGATAGAAAAAAGCTACTTCTGGAATGGGAAACGGCGGATAAAACCAATTTTAAAATTTTAAAAAACACTACAGACGAGCTTGTTTTGAAGGATACTGATTTGAAAATCATATATTCTTATATCCAATTGGATAAAAAAAAAGTCGATGAATTTTCAGCAAGACTGAAAAAAGCAAAAGATTTAGAATGTACCAAGCCTGATAAAGTTAGAATTGAAGCTGAGAAAGCAGCCATTAAGAAAATGAAAACTAAAATTGATTAAGGATATGAAAAAATTACTACTCGCACTTGTTTTGAAGGATATGAAAACGAAGATTACTTATTTTTATTTAAAAAACTAAAACCGATTAATTTATGAAAACAACAATTTTTAAAACAATGACTCTTATAGCAATTTATCTATTTAGTATGAATAGCCATGCGCAAACGAAAGAAGAAACTTTAGAGTGGTTGAATGTAAAAAAAAACGAAGTTTATACTGCAACTTCTAATACTTGCGGAGAATCCAATTGGGCAAAATTAGAAATTACAAGTACATATATTAAAGTTAGAAGCGATGATGGATGTTGGACAAAATTTTTCTGGTCTGAAATAAAGGATATCAAAATTAGGCATGATACTCATATTGAAATCACAACTTCAGATATTTATGAGGGTAAAGCTAGTTTCATTGAATTTAATACCTCTCGGACAATCACAGCCAGTTATTTTAAAGCATTAAAACATATGGCATCAATTAATGGCGCCACTTTAATAAAAGAAGATTTATTTGGGAATTAAAATTATATCTATGAAAAAGTCAATATTTATTTTGGTATTCATTTGTCTACTTTATTCAATAAGTTTAAAAGCACAAATAATGATGCAAGAACAACCCATGTGGTGTTGGGCATCTTGCATTCAAAGTTCCTTGGGGCAAGCAAATGTAAATCAATCCCAAGCACAAATTGTATCGAGACTAACTGGTGGCTGGCCTCAAAACATTCCTGGTAAAATAAGGGAAGTAATATATGTATTAAACTCATATAATTTTAGGGCATGGGAAGTTACATATCCAGCCAATTATCAAGACTTATTAAATACATTATCTGATGGTTGGAAAATAATTGCATTTGTAAACCCAACAAACAACCCACAAGTTGGACATTTTATTATGTTACAAGGAATTTCTAATTCAGGAGCTATAATTGTTAGTGACCCAGCAAATGGACAAACCTATGACCAGAATCCGCAGCAATTATATAATTATTGGAATTGGAAAGCATCAATAGTTGTTGGAATCCCACTATAGGATTAATAATTTATCAACGGGTTTAAAAAAACAATGTAAAACAAATCAAAAACTTTTTATGATATGAAAAAACTACTTACTATATGCTTTATAATTTTAACAACAATTGCATTGTTTGGGCAAAACACTAAATATGGCGCATTAGCTATAGATAAGACCAATGGTTTTTACTACGGCTGGGCTTATGATTATAGCTCTTTAGCAGAAGCAGAAAAAAGGGCTTTGCAGGAATGCAAAAATAAAGGTGGAAACGCTGAAGTAGTACTTAGTTGGTCTGGGACAGGTTGTGCTGTTTACAGAACTATTGATGGCAGTGTGGGTACAGCTTATGGCTGGGGGATTGCCCCAACAATGGCTGCCGCTGATGCTATTGCCACCAATGAAGCTTTAAAAAGAAGCGGAGGAATTACTCCCGCAAACAATGTTTGGGCTTGTAATTCATCTGGTACTTTTGATTTAGAAATAATACTAAATGATAACAATATCAATTTGTCTAATCAACGCCTCCATCAAGCTGATGATGATGGAGCAATGTATGATTATATTGGCAATGTTGTCAATAATTTACCTCATGGTTTTGGGACTTTAACTTACGAAAAAAGTGGAAGTATTTATAAAGGAAATTTCCTAAAAGGAAAGAGAAGTGGATATGGTATTTACATATTCAAAAGTGGCAGACGATACGAAGGAGATTGGAAGAATGATAATATGCATGGATATGGTAAATGGACTGATGCTGAAGGTGGATATTATGAAGGTGAATATGAAAACGGTTTAATGCATGGTCAAGGAAAATATGTTGATGCTAACGGGAAAATTTTGTTCGAAGGAAGAATGGAAAACGATGAACCAGTAAATAACTAATCAGATAAAATAATAAACAAAATGAAAAAACTACTCACTATTTGCCTTATAATGACGACCACTTTTACTTTAAATGCGCAAACCCGACCCACAAAAGAAGAAACAATTAGTTGGTTACAAGAAAAACTTTCAAAATATATAGTTGCTAAAAATAATGATTATAATAATATTATAATTACTGCAACATCTTGTGAAATTATAATTGATTATAACACGGCAAATTATAAATGGCAAATGAAAGTACCTACAGATGAAGTAATTTTTACGTTAGAAAGTATTTCGACAAGTGGTGAAAGAATTACAGACCAAAATATTACAAAAGGTACTTCTAAAGTATTTAAAAATAGTATAGACGATTTTAACTTAAAAGAAGGGGAAACCGATTTACGAGCTCGTGTAAAAAAAGCCCTGGACCACTTGGCTACCTTTTGCCCAAAGAAAAAAGAAACGTTTTAAAAAGATAAAAATAGAATTCTATGAAAAAACTATTCCTTTTATTCATTCTTACCATAGTTCCTTTTACAATAAAGGCTCAATCTCTTGAAGAAACTATGGACTATCTTAACGCAAACATTTTGAATTATGCACATGATAAAAACAGTGCTTTAACATGTGAGAGTAATTATTGTGACATTACAACAGGTTATTTTTTGACTTCTGGAGAAAGAACGTCATTTAATAGAATGTATTTAAAAGACATTAAATCAATTGCTTATAGCACCAACTCCAATGAACTAATTGTTATTTCATTACTAGGTAAAGTAGTATCGTATCAATCAGATTACAATGGCAATTTCAATAGTGAGGACTTAAATGCTTCTAATTTCAAAATATCTCTTAATTCAAGCACACCAATTGACAAAGTAAATAGAATAATAAAAGCAATGAAACACGCTGCTGAATTGGGAGGAGCCAAATTAGTCAATGAAGATTTATTTAAAGATTAAGCCTTACTTTTTAAAAACTAAAAAAGATGAAAAAACTAGCCCTCCTCCTTCTCCTAGCCCTTGTCTTCACAAGTTTTAATAGTATGCAAGAAAATACTCGATATGCTTTTATAACAGATACCGAGCACGACAAAGCCTATGATGAAGCCGGTAAAAATGGGTATGTAAATATAACCACCAATATTGTAGCTGTAGATTGCAATCTAGGTACAAACGCCATCGAAGGCCAATATATAAAACATTACGAAGCCGAAGAGCGAACCCAAGACCGCGATAGGGCATTTGTTGGCTCTTCAGGAATAACAAGTGCTTGGATTTACAATAGCTATGATGAAGCGTTGGCGTCCCGCCGGGACTGGCTTGCCAATAAAGGCACGGAACGCAAACGCAGAATAGAGCATTTTTATATAACCTGTAATTAACACACAAAAAATCTAACCATGAAAAAACTACTCACAATTTGCCTTATAACGGCAACAATGTTTACTATAAATGCACAAGATGGCAAACCTACAAAAGAACAAACTGTTCAATTTATTAAAAATTATTATCAGGAAAATAGTATGAGTACTGGCATTGGTTTTTATACTGACAAACACAATCAAAAAACATCATATAATAAGAGTGTACAAAATATTGAAATACATTTTGATGAAAATACAAACGAATTTACTATTTCATTCGAGTCAGAATATTCCGTTACAATTTTTACCAATTCGGGTCCATGGAGATCCAAAGAATTTACCAAAGAAAAATATAGTATTGATTTGAGTAAAATTGAATCAATTAATCAAACAAATTATTTAATGAGAAATGAAGATGATTTGTATGAAATTAAATTAGATTTTAAAACTGCTCAAGGTTATAAAATTGAATGTTTTTATATTTCAAATGACAAGTCAATGGAATCATTAGTACTTCCAAATAGTCCTGAAATGAAAAATATCATAAGTATTCCGGTAAACTTTTATTCCGCTGATAATAATTTTGAACACTCTAATCACAACAAAAAAATAAAGCAAGCCTTCAATCACCTCCGTAAACTTTGCGGAGCTCCAGACCCAATAAGCTTTGATTAATTTAAATAAAACCAGAACCATGAAAAAACTTATCACATTTTGCCTTATAATGGCAACAATGTTTACTGTAAATGCGCAAGACAATAAACCAAGTAAAGAAGAAACTGTGGCATTTATACAGCGTCAATTTGAATCATTAATAGGGTCCAAAGTTCGTAACAGTGTGATTACTAAGTATGATTTTGATCTTGCTAGAATTTATTTTGAAGATAGACACAATCTTCAATTTACTTCATCCTATACGTATACTCAAATTAATTGGGGAAACCTTTTTGAAGTCCAACGGTATGAAAATGATATTATATTGTTTTTCACAACCTCGATTCACAAGGATTATAAAGCAGTAAAGGATAATGGCTCTATCGTTAATAGTGAAGCAAAATTTGAAAATTATATTCAAATACTTGTGCCGAGTGAAAAATTTGAAAGTATGAAAAAGGCATTTTTAAGACTATCAGAAATAGCTAAAGAAGCAAACAAAGACCCGTTTCAAGATTAATTATTTACTCACTTAAAACATAAACATTATGAAAACATCATTTATGAAAAAAGGAATTGTACTATCAATGATCGCATTAACATTTGTACTAAGCTCATCTTTTATTACAAAAGAGACAAAACCTGTAACAAATACAACCTATCATTTTATTCTGGTTTGTGAAACAGGTAACACCTTATATCTTTCAGAAGTAATAGATAAAGATGCTGATTTATACAGTTCGTGTAAAGATAAAGCGATGGTTGCGTTTCAAGATTATATAAAAGATAAGTATAACGTGAGTGGCCGTATTTGGGCAGCAGACTACACTGATTTAGCAACAAGCCAGGACAAAAAAAAGTGTTTGAATAACTTTAAGAATGTTGAAAGTATCACTTACATTGAAACCGTATTTTCTTATAATTGTGAATAGCGAATTGTAAAAAAGCAAATAACAGTTCGAAACGGATAAAGTGTTTCACTCTAAAATATAAATAAATCATTAGATGAAAAAAACAGTATTAACCTTAATAACTGCGCTATGCTGTCTTACCATATTTGCGCAAGAAGTCAAGCCCTGTCTTTTTATTGGAACTTTTGAAAAAACCAAAAGAGGTATATGTGGCGATTACGAAATGGTACACGAAGAAGTTATGGATTATGCGGAATACGTTATAAAACGTATTGAATTTCAGGAAGAACACAAAAGCCAAAACCCCAATACTAAATTTATTGATAAAGACGAAAGTGTGATTGCCTATCAATACGAAAAAAAGATTTCGGGTTGGGGCTGTAACTCGAACGTAATAAGCACTAAAGTAGGAAAATCTATTGAGGACTGTAACAAACAATTGGCAGACCATCTCGCCAAAAATCCCAATGATTTTACGACCCAGCCACATACTGTTTTTACCTGGCAAGGAAAAAATAATGGTAAAGCCCAATACACTACAGATTTTGGTGGGCTAAAAGGCACTTTTACTTCTGCAAATACAGCTACAAAAACCGTAATATTAGCGCAACTAAAAAACAACTTACAAGATAAAATAGCCTATGTATATCTAAAAACCGACAGTGGTGTAGAAACAGTGGAGTACATTAACCCAGGACAGACACTTACTAATGGATATGAAACCAAAAATCTTGAAATAAAAGTTATCTATTTAGACAAATCAAAACCAAAACCAACCGTTGACTTTATTCAAAAAACAAAAGACTGGGTTGGGGAAAGAGTGACCAATAAAGAAGAGGCTATAAAGGGTGTGGTTTTAGCTGGAGTTGGTGTTAGAGGGTAGAAGAAGGTATGGAACGGACTTATATTTATAAAACCTTTGATAAATTAATAACTTTCAAAATTATATTCTTTTTAAATGACCCACCCCAACCGCTTTCAAGACGAAAATCTAACCCTAACCCATTTCTATCAAGAAGTATGGGTAGTCTGTACAAATTGCGAAAAGAAAGCTATCGCTAAAGTTGTTTTTGAGAACAAAATAGCGCGCCTATTTTGTGTACATTGTGGGTATAATAAAGAGACCACCACTGCTTTACTAAAAAATGGAAGTATTAAAATGGCAGCGCATCACTATTTTGAGGCAGAACTTTGGCTAAAGACCCCTTTTAAAAATGATGTTTTTTGGGCATTCAACGCCGAACATTTGGAATATTTGGAGCGTTACATCAGTGCCACCTTGAGAGAACACAAAGACAGGACTCATTTTACACTATTAGAAAAACTGCCAAAATTTTACCACGAAGCAAAGAACAGGGAAGATTTACTGAAAATTATCACAAAATTGAGAAACAAATAAAATGTATAAGAAATCATAAGCTAAACAGTTATCGACTTTATCCAAGAGAACATTAACTTATGAAAAGCCTCCCGTTGATGAGTAAAAGATAAATGAGTACAGGCATCTTTATGAAATGCCCAGAAATGCTGGCACGAAACACGCAAGTGAATTATAACAAGTAAAAATGAAACTCTCCAAAGAAGAAAAAAAATTCTGGCAGCGGTATTACCGCATTGAGAAATTGGCGGATATCCCTTCAGAAATGAAAGGAATCGTATCCATAGATTCCGATTTGGATGATGATTACCTCTTTTACCTGACCTCAAGAGTACCCATTATAAGAGCTTTCGATTTAGAAAATACCAACATTACCGATGAAGGCATTAAGCTGATAAGCAAAGTAAAACATGTGGAGAAATTAGAACTTAAAGATTCTAGACAAATAACAAAAAACTGCCTGCCATACATCAATACGCTTAAAGAGTTGGTGCTACTAAACCTCATGAAGACCAGCATCACCTTAAATGACGTGATGCTATTAAATGAGCTTCACAATCTAAAAGAACTTTATATATCTTCGGATAAAGACGAGGACTATCATTTTGAAAAAATTATGCAAATAAAAGACATATTGCCAAACTGTATCGTTTATGTCAACTACGAAACGCTTGAATAGCTGTTTTACCCTTCAAAGTCCCCTTCAAAATCTTGTCCGCCATTTCTTCTTCCATTTCTTTCTCTTTCATTTTTTTTCTGGTTAAAACGGTAGGTGAGAGAAACAGTAATTTGTCTTTGTCGCCATTGAAATTCACTTTCTGAAGTAAAGCCATTCCCATTGGTAAAGGATTTTCTTTTTCTGGTGTTTAAAAGATCGCTTACATTTACTCCAATGGAAGCATTGTCG
>Ga0210011_1004000_pt1 | contig 10889 bp, 7 predicted proteins | sample CryGeymeta201502_FD_183972 | JGI IMG/M metagenome (GOLD analysis project Ga0210011, IMG submission 183972) | Groundwater microbial communities from Crystal Geyser aquifers in Utah, USA - Crystal Geyser metaG 2015-02 (SPAdes) (version 2) | ecosystem: Environmental > Aquatic > Deep subsurface >...
CTGCTCGTCAAAGAAAACAAGAAAGAGACAAGCTACTTGCCAACAAATGAGAAGTTCGAAAAAACAAAAGTAACGACAAATTTACCTTAGACGAATTTGATACACTTTCTGCATTATACAAAGAACATCTTGTTCCAACAGTGAAATCTATGTGAATACCTACACATATTGTTACAAATACTGGTTCAGTAGAACAAACTGTACAAAGTATTTTGCAAATAATAACACCTAATTTGTAGAGTATTGTTTAATAACATCAATATCAGATCGAGCTATTTCTTTGGTTCCATCGTTTCTGCTTTCTAAATCTCCCATTCACGTAACAAGAACAACATCTCAAGACGTCGCTTGTTCTAACGCATACCAAATTGCATCTTTTCTTTTTGGTTCAAAATATATGTTTTGCATAGACTCAGCAGGTATGTCACGAACGATATCTTGATAGATATCATTGATTGATTCACCATAACTCTCATCTTCTGTAATAACGACATGGTCTGCTCATTGAACAGCAACAGTTCACATGAGTGGTCTTTTGATATGATCATGCTGTCATCATGTACATCAAAACACAAGCCAAACCTTGTTTTTTGTCACTGTACGCGCAAACAATAACACACTAGAAAGAGCTCATGGCGTCACAGCAAAATCAACAAACACATTGATATCTTTTGCAATAGCAACATGTTGCATTCTTCAAGCTACAGGTGCAACTTTGGTAATATATCAAGCCAAAGAACTTCGAGAAATAGAACACGAATGACATATAATTCAAGCAATAATCATATTTGAAACATTGTAAGATCATGGCAGAGGAATATTCCACGTATATGATTCTTTTTTTGAAACAAAAAATTCTATCTGACTGCTGGATTGGTCTTGAGACAAGATATGTGCATGGTAGCGTGTGTGAGTTTGAAGAGAGTGGTTTGAAGGTTGTTTCTGAATATCTATCGTTTTATCTTTTCAAAGATCAAAGTTTATAATTGTATCTGGAGAATTTTTTGTAAAAATATCTTGATATGGAATACCCGAAGGTATTATAGCAACTGGCTTTGAGGGTTTGTGTATACATAGTTTTTGTCAGAACCATGCCGATGTGTGTTGAAGCTTTTTGAAAAGTTGTGCCTTAGCTTGAGCATATTCTTTCATGGTAGGATGGTAATCACCATGTTCTTGGGTCAAATTTGTAATTGCACATATATCATAGAATACACCAAATACTCTTCGTTGTATCAAAGCATGAGACGATGTTTCCAATACTACATGCGTACATCACGCACGATAACAGCGTCACAAAAAATTCCAAACAAAAAATGGGGAAGGTGTCGTTCTCTTGGTCAGATTTTTTTCTTTTTTGTCTCAGATTCGATATTCTTGACCACATGCAAGTCACACTGTGTATCATGATTTTTGCAATAGTTGTGCAGTAAAATAACTTGTAGACGTTTTACCATCTGTTCATGTTATACCAATAATAACCATTTTTTTTGATCGGTTAGGAGAAAACGCTCGTGCTACAAGTCCTTTTGCACGAGAATACAAAACTCTCAAAAAGCTATTATGACGCATTATCTGCCTTAGTTGTTCTATCATACAAATAAATCTAGTATTTTACTTGCTTTTTGCAAGGACATAAACATGATAGTTGTATGCGTTATTGTAGTATTGATTTTGAAACAACTTGATTAGACCTATACAAAGATGAACCAATTCAAGTTGGTATTGTCTTATTTGATGAACATTTCGAACATGTTCGTACGTTTTGCTCGTTTATAAAAATCAATCAAGACATTCATGATCTCAAAGATGTTGTACAACTCTTAACAGGAATCACAAAACAAGATATTGTGAACGCTCCAAGTTTACAAAACGTTGCCACAGAAATTGCCGACTTTTTTGGAGAAGATGTACTATTGATAGGACATAATATATGATTTGACGAAGCGTTTTTGAAAAAGTTATGATCATTTCCCTATCAAAATAGTATAGACACACAACTATTTGCACAATGTTTTATGCATTATGCACCAAGTTATGCATTAGAAACACTCATTCAACAAAAAATGAGCGATACAGCTTTTGTCGCACTATATGATAAAATCATGTCTCACATCTATGACTCGGAGACAAATTCAACACCTCAAAAAACACATGATGCCTTATACGACGCAACTTTAGCAATGATTCTATTTGCTTGGTGTCGTACACAACAACTTTCTTTGCACCAAAAGTATACCTCGTATATAGACCCACTCGTACAATCATGTCACGATGAACACGTATTACTACCACAAAATACGGCAAACAACACAACCACACAAGATAGCATCAAAAAACGCATTTTTCCTTTGATGCAAAAACCCCTCAGTTCTGAACAAAAAGTAACACATCGCCCAACTCCTGACCAAACAAATGAAAATGAAACACTTCATACTATTTTGGAGACTATTTTGGCACCAAGTATATGACAACCAACAAAAAAAGATATCTGACACGTGTCACATCGTTCATTGTTACAGGAATTGATTCTTGATTCGTGATCGTACATTTTGGCATTTTCACATCCATCAAAACTTAGTATTTTCAAAAACACACTCGCTGAATTGGGGTATAATGATGTTGGATTTCTCAAGGAAGAACAAACAATCGACGAACAAAAATTAGGTATTTTTTGTCAAAAATATTCTCATTCATTTGAGGAAATTTTGTTTACATATCAATACTTTTCTCAGCTTGAACAAGGATATAGCGTATTAGCAACTCCAAACAAACATAGCAGTCAGATAGTTTCTTTTTTGACAACAGATCGCCAAATACAACCAAAGCGTTTGATTTTAGCGAGTCATAGTTGATTGTACGCTATGTGTGAAGATGATCAAAAACGTGAAACATTTGCCTCTCATCATATACTTTTTTTGGATACGGAACGATGGTATATTAGTTGTAACAAATATTTACACTTTGTTTTCGATCCATATTATTTGCTTGATACGCTAGAAAGTGTACTCTATACATACAACACAATGGCAACAACTGCAAGTTCATATGCAATACAGGCTGTGAATGTACAAGCATTTTATAATCAATTTCAAATCTTTGTTGGGGTTTTTTGTCTTGAGGCGATGGCATATGCTCGTATTCTCAAAAAAAGTACGTACGATATTGCAGATTTGAACAACCATAGTGCTTTTTATAAAACTCAGAAGAGTCGAGATCATTTGAGACATCTCTTTAAGCCTCTTTCAAAAGAACCACATCTTGCATTCTTGTTACAAAAGCTACAAAAAACATCTGCACTTATGGACCAAAATATAACAATAGACACAAAATTATTACATCATACACATATTTCATTTACACTCTCTCATCAAACAAAATTTACTGATTGGAGTGAATTTCTATGATTTTTTGAAAAGAATACCGTAACGTTTCTTTCTACAAATGGAGCGAACAAATCAACACACAATCAAGATACACAAAACATCTATATGGGAGATCCTAGAAAACATACACATTCACATACGTTACTTTCTTCTCACAAAAATATTTTTGTTTTGAGTGCGAATAAATCATTATCACATAGCATCGTCAAAACACTCCATACATCATATCCTACCCACGAATGCATGGGGGAAAACATAACATGATGAGTCAGAAAACTCGTTGCCAAATCTCGTACTTCAAACAAAAAAATATACGTAGGGGGGTATCATTTTTTGATGGCACTACTTGCTGCTGATTGGAAATATGATATATGTTTTGTTGCATATATTTCATGACCACTAGAAAAAACTATTATTAATGATATTGCATGGTATTGATAAATATTAGTATCTTACAGACATATTTGCGACTTGTCATGTTGTAACATCCACATCTTCAAATCAATCAAAATTCCTTGCATTAAAAGAATAAGAAAAGTTTCACGATCATGAGTTTCATTCTGGTAGTTTAAATGCATATGCACTCGCACACTGCTGTATTACATGTGATCAACGTATTTGAAGTGTAGAGGGACTAACATAAAAATCATCAACTCTGTTTCATTCTATTGTTATTTTTTCTCAATCAGTAGCTGTAGTAAAAAAGACTGGAGACTTTCTCGTCTCAATGGTTCACTTTCTAAAATTTAGAATTTTAGAATTACAATCGACACATTCATTTTTTTCTTTTCAAGGAACTAGTAAATATAGTGTATTAGTACTTTTATCAATATACACGTTATTTTCTGCTCTTATTTTTCATTCAAGACAAGATTCAAGAGCAGTTCTTGTATTTTCTATTGCACCATCTTTACATGATTGCAACAAAAGTGCTCAAATAATCACTGAATAAGACAAAATGGAATTAGTTGAGAAACTATGTTCTTGCATTTTATTTTTTACGTATTGTACTATACTGTTCATTATTTCTGTTTTATTATAAAAAAAAAACCGCTTGCTGACAATATTCCAATAGTCGGAAAATATATACGTAAGCAAATCAGTATGTATTATATAATAATTTATACATCAAATGTCAATAGATATTAATATAATATATTTTATTATGTTGGGTGGTAATAATAATATATAAGTTCACTTTTTTGACAAAAGTTATTGTCGTTACTATAATAATAGCATATTTTATTATATTGAGTCGATATGGAACAACTTATTTTGCTTCAAGATCATAAACAGTATCAACGAATGCTTTTTGGTCTCAAAACATCCCTTGTCTTCCTGACATTTTTTCTATGTTTGTCATTGGGTATTTTGAAAGTATGAACACCTCTAAGTACGACATCAATCTATGATTCTCTTGTAACACAACAAGAAGATATAACGAACAACGAAGTAACACCAGACAAATTACATACGCATACAGAATATGGGATCTTGTTGCAAGAAGGAGACGACATACTACAAAAGCTACCAGAAATAGTAGCAAATATGAATGCAAAAGAAGAGATACAGTTTCATGGTGCATGAGACGATCTTTGAAATGCAAAACGAAAAAAAGCAACTGACAAAGTGTGTGAGTCATATAGTGAATATTGTGAAAAACTTATTTTTGATGGAGATCGGTCAGAGGAGGCGAAATACCAATATACTGCAATTACTGCATACTTTTTGTCTATGATGAACCAACATCTCGCATATCCAGAGACAACAATACGCACTGCATTAAAACAAATTACTTTGCGTGCAAAAGTAGACACATCTGGTAAAAAGGGAAGTTGTTTTTCTGAAAGAAGATGATGTGCAAATCACGAAGAGGTTATGTTCAATATAGAACTGATAAAATGACCATTAGAATATGCACATACATTGGTTCATGAAGTTTGACATATAGTAGATCTTGGAGTATTAGAGTGAAAAGCAAGAAAATATGACACAACATTCAAGGAATTTTGACAAGATGCATTTAAAATCGACGACCCTTCAATTGGATATTATGACCTATCTCGAATGTGAGAATCAGTAAGAAAAAAATCTGCTAAAATGCAAGACTTCTGTAGTATGTATGGTATGACAAATATGTTCGAAGATTTTGCAGAATGTACATTGATGTATAAGAATCACAATTTATACTTCAAAATGTTAGCAAAAGAAAACCGTGTTATGCTCAAAAAATACCAATACTTCTCTAATCTATACGATACAGCCTATCTCTTCGCAAACCCAGAAAAAGCAGTTGAAGCAAAAAGTGACCCAGAAAAAAGAGTATGGGATTTGACGAAACTACAATAGGAATAATACCTATCTTGTACATTCCATAAGATAATTTTCTAGATTTAACCTTTGTGTTCTAGCTCTATTACGAATTGCACTCAATACTTCAGGACTTTTAATAATTTCAAGATAGACTCAATTAGCTAAGTTATTCCATTTATAAGTATCTATTATTCCTGCCTTATATTGTCTTTCTGCTTCTGCTTTTAATGCTTTAGTATAGTATTCTCGTAAATTAGAATCTTTATACGCTATTCCTGATAATACTTCTTTGTTTAAGAACCTTTCAGAAAAGTCTCACTTACTTAGGCTATATGTTGGCACCTCTTTCTTTACTTCTTCTATTGCAAGCTTAAATCACTCATTTTTTCTATTAGAAAAAGAGAATGAGGCTTCCACCCCTTGGATTTGTACTCAGTATATAAGCATGTGTTTTAGTATTCAAGATGGATTATCTTCTATGCAAACAAGATCTCACCGATATTCACTCATCTCTGTATCACTTCGACTTGTTGCAAGATTATTTATCTTAGGAGAAAGAGAATTGATATTTTTAAAAAAATAATGTCAATATTTTCATTTTAGAATATTCTTATTATTTTCGTTGATTAATTCTTTAAACTTATCAAATCTTACTCACGTTAGTTCATTGAGTAGAACAAAGCGATCATATTTATTTTTGTCTCATATTAAAATTGTTTTTTCTTGTAATAATCAAGAAACTCCTCATTCATTTTGAGAGTAGTTAACTATTACATCTAAAGAATCTCAATTATTATTAAAACTATTTTTCAGTGTTGCTAAATTATTTATATCTATATCATTAACAGAAGCCTTTCAAGAATTTGTTATATGCGTTGCAATTAATTTGTTTGTACTTCTATCATAATGAATTATTATTCATTTTTTGATAAAAAAACTTATGACATTTGCTGCTGATACAGTTGGTGATCAATTTTCTCAGATTTGTCAATTTTCCCTCAAGAAGCTTACAAATTCATCTTCTAGTTTTCTACTAGGTATTATAAAATTATAAACTAAATATAAATCCCAAGGTTGATTGCTATTGAAACGTAGATTATTAAGAGACACTACTAAACGATTAGTCTCATCTAGGTTTTTATTAGTAATATCCTCATAATCAATTGACAATAAATCTTGTTCAAGGTACTTTTTATCAAAGTTATCTTCTATATTTTGTATGGATTGAGAAACAACTGTTTCTTGTTTAGTTTCCTGTACTTTCTTTTCGTTGCATCATCAAAAAAGCAAAGTTGCTGATACTAAAAATCATATATGCTTATTCATTGTTTAATATAAATTGTAAATATACATGTGTTCTCCAATTGTCACACACAAAGTATGTATATAAACAATTGATAACATTTGTCAATATATTTTATTAGTAAGTAATTATAAGTCCCAAACTTAGACTTTACAAATTTTGTTGCTTGTGTACAGTATCTATAACTTTAGTGATAGATATTTTGTATGAAACATAGAAAAAAACGCATAGCTTTTGCCTGAGGTTGAACCGGGGGGCACGTCTACCCAATTCAAAGTCTCATTTTTGCTTTAGACACAAATCCATTGTTTTTCAATAATACTGAAAAAGTCTATCGATTTGGCACCAAATGAGAATTGGAGCATACTGTATTTCAAGCAATACAAACGAACAATATTACATTAGACTTTGTTCATACCTATTCAGGAAAATTTCGTAGGGAAACAAAAATAATCTCAATTCGAAAAAATATACTTGATAGTCTTTTTTTTGTGTCATGATTTTTTACTAGTTTATATTATCTCACTACATACCGTATTGATATTGTTTTTTGTAAATGATGACATGTTGCACTTCCTGTTGTTTTAGCTGCTCGTTTGGTAGGTATTGCTCTGTATGTTCATGAATCAGACACATCTCCTGGTTTAGTTAATCGTATTGCTAACACGTTTTCAACGAAGACATATACTTGATTTGATTCTGTTTTTCCATGAGCTCAGACTGTATGACAAATACTATCAGACACTATTGCTATCAATGAAGAAAAGGCAATGGAAGTACTACAAGAGATCTGACATACTACAAACAAAAATGATGTTGTTGATCAAATACTCTCAGGACAAAAGACTGTAATTTTTGTCTCATGATGATCTCAATGATCCCATACGATTCATACAACACTCTCTGACATTCTACAAAAAAACAAAAACATGCAGTCAGATATTATTTTTTGTATTATTGTTTGATTTATAAACACACAAGATATTTGATTATTTGAAGCTTATGATAATGTGTTAGTACTGTCATACGCGACACAACAACAGATGGCAGCCCTCTATTATCGATCAGACATTGGAATACTTCGCGCATGAACAACAACACTAGCAGAAGCGACTTTACATAGATTGTTATTGTGTATTGTCCCATTAGCAATAACACACGACCAACAAAAAAACGCCCAATGGTATAAATTACACCACAATGCTTGGGTTTTTTCTCAACAAAAAAAGACATTTGCACAGCACTTAGAAAAAACTATACTACAACACAAAGCATATAAAAAACCAAAAAAACATCAGCCTCTTATCCATACAATAGAACAGGCAAAAAACAGTATACTTCATGATATGCTTTGATAATCTTTATTTCTTTATTTTCCTATGATTATTAGAAGAACACTAGTGATTATCTTATATGTGGGAGTATATATTTGGACTGCATTTATGTCATTCGTGAGCCATGATATTCTTGCAGCAATTCCATGAGTTTTATGACTGTTTTGTTTAAGTTATTTTTTGTTTATTGAACTGAAACATATACTCAAAACATATCAATATGGAGCAATTTTTGTGTGAGCAGCAGCAATTTGGTCATTTATTGTCTGATTTGATATTGTTTTTCAAATTATAGCTGTTTTATTGTTCCATCTAGCCTTGTGGTATTTTGTATATAGCATTGGCAATGAAATGTTTGAAAGAAAAAGCATACGTCTTCGATCATTAATTCACAGTGGAGCATATATGTTTACAGCACTCATGACAATAAGCTATAGTATATTAAGTTTGGGTGTTTTCAAAGAATTTACACTCACATGTGACGAATTATATTCTTATTCGGACGATGTTTTGACATATATTTCTTCACCCTTTGCATTGGGGATAGATCAAATTACAACTATACAAAAAAATATTCAAGAGCTTTGATCTCTCTCTTTACAAGAATTTATTGGAGCAAAAAACCAAATATATACATGAGAAACGATAGAAACATTGACAGAAACTTGAGCAGATAATAAAGAATTCATCTGACTGCTAGGTACGGTTGATATGTACTCACAACGTTTTTTGAGTCAAATAATGAATGACAACTCAACTATCAACAAATGACTATGCGACTATCTAATAGATGAAATTGCACAAAGATTTAACAAACCTGTCTTTCAGTTCTCTGCCATTTTGTTGATGTTTATTTTGTTATCACCATTGATAAGGATTTTGGTGCTTTTGATAGAGATAATAATCTTCATTATTCTCAAACTTTGTTTTGTATTGTGAATGTATACTTATACAAAACAACTAGAAGAAGTGGAAGATATTATGTAATACGTAACTACAAACACAATGTTAATCTACCAAAATAGTAATTGTAGGCAAAGCAGTTGTTTTGTTATCATATGTAATATCTGCCTTTACTTTGTATTTTCATGGTTTCGTAAACTGGTGTCTTGTTTCCGTTGCTCATCTTCAAGGCAACTCGACAACAGATCCATCATCAAAATCCCAAAAGACATTTTCGATAATACCATCTGTACGCAAAGAGAATGTAACAGTTTCTCAAACCTTTGCTGCCTGACTAGGATGGGAGTCTATACTAATACGAGATTTTTGTACTGGTTTTTCTACTATGATAGGGTTTTCTAATGCTATTTCAGTTGAGAGTCATTTTTTGGTTGTGACTGTTACTTTAGGGTAATACATTCAACTATCCAAATCGTCATTATATCTATAAACATGTGAAATAATACTTGTTGATGAATTTTTTTGTACCTCACCGTCTCCAAAATCCCATCAAAAATAAATGAGTTTATCATCAGGATCCGTAACCTCAGTTGCAGATGCATCAAACGTTACTTCAAAAGGAGACTCTCCCGAAGTATCAGGTATAGCTTGAAAGTTTGGTATAATCTTGGCTTGGTTGACAAGGACGGGTATAGAAATAGTTGTTTCTGCTTCTGCATTTATGTTTGTAATTACAAGGTCAATTACTTGATCAGTAGTATCTGTAATAGTAAATTCAAATTCATCTTCTTTTTTGGAGAAAATAGGAGATCAATTGAGAAATACTTTTACTTCAGTACCTTGCAAGACTGGAGTAATTCCATTTACTTTGAGATGTAACAACATAGGAATTTTTTGTAGCGTAATTTCTCTTTTTTGTTTATCATATGTATGAGGTGTAAATTCTGTAAACTCTTGTCGTTTTTTATCTTCAGATCATTTGAATAAAATATCGTGATTGACTGTAAAATCTAGATTTCAAATATCAATGGTTTCTGATTCTGCAAATCATTTTTTTCATTCTGCTGTAACAAAAGACATTTCAACGTGAAAGTTTCAATTACTTGGGAAGTCATACTTGATTTGTGGTTTTTTACTTGTAATGGAGTCTACTTCTGTATTTTCATCATCTTCATCTATTATAGTAAAGTTATATTTGCTGATTGGTCAATTTTCTGTAGAACAAACGGTAATAATATTATATGTAGCATCTTTAATATTCTCAAATGTTATATCACAAATTGGCACATCGCTTTGTTCTACCCTAAATGTAAGCGGATAGACATATGCTCCAACTCATGGAATAGTATAATACACTGTCTGAATTTGTGGGTTTTTGTAAATTGAGGAAAACTCTGCATCATTTGCAATGTCATAGGTATCATTTGCATCAATATCTCGGGAAATATCATATTGCCCCAACTGAAGATCTGTGAAGACATCACTTGCATCAACAAAAACTCTTTGTGGAGCCTTTCCTACAAGGATTTCTGATTTATTGTCATTGAGAGAAATAGGTCATTGTGAAGTTGATAACTTAATTTCAGAATCAAATTCTAATGGGATTTGAATAGTTTTTGCTTTTGGTGCTCATGTTTGCTTATCAGTATG
>Ga0210011_1004001_pt1 | contig 10889 bp, 15 predicted proteins | sample CryGeymeta201502_FD_183972 | JGI IMG/M metagenome (GOLD analysis project Ga0210011, IMG submission 183972) | Groundwater microbial communities from Crystal Geyser aquifers in Utah, USA - Crystal Geyser metaG 2015-02 (SPAdes) (version 2) | ecosystem: Environmental > Aquatic > Deep subsurface >...
TATGAATCTGATATGGCTCTATTCCTCTATACAGTTGCTGACTCAATTTCAGAATCCAGTGAACTATGAAATGGAGAAAAAAATGATATCAATAACATGAGAGGACAGAAGCAAAACTTTAATCTCGTATTCTCTCTTATGCAGAGAATAAATAAGCAAACCTGACTCGCTGAGTGATGAGATGAAACTATATTAAGAAATGAATGAAGAATGGGAAGAATCTTCAGACAAATGTATTTCTCAACTTCTGATGACAAAAATGAGCAAAGCCTAATTTTTAACAGAGAAAGATTTGAAAATTCCCTCTGAAAATAAATTGAATAATAAAAAAAATCCCTTTCGGGATTTTTTTTATTGTGCGAGAATATCAATAACTTCTTCATCTTCACTTTCACGAATAATACTGGCTCTGACAATCATATCTGATTTATCTTTGAGCTTCGTAAGAATAACTCCCTGAGTGACTCTTGAAGTCATCCTCATTGATGAGAGTGAAAGACGAATTGTCTGACCATTTTTTGAAATAAGCAGTACATCTGAGCTCTTTTTCTCTTCTTCGCTAAGCACTTTTGCAGAAACAAGTTTCCCAGTTTTTGCCGTAACTGCCATAGCTTTCACTCCAGCACCTCAACGTTTTTGATTTCTATATTCTTCTATATCTGTCATTTTTCATAGACCGTTTTCTGTTGCGATAAATACATATTTATTTTCGTCCCAGACGATACTTGCTTCTATAACATAGTCATCACCCTTGAGGTTAATTCCTCGTACTCATGAAGCAGCTCTTCCCATTGGACGAACATCTTTTTCATTAAATTGAATTGCCTTTCACTCATGTGTCGCGATAAATATATTATCTTCTCCTGATGTGGTCTTTACGTATCTCAGATTATCTCCGTCTTTGATCTTAAGGACAATCAGACCATTTGATCTAATATTTTTTACATCTTCCATAGCAAGCTTTTTCACGGTACCTCTATCAGTCACAAAGAAGAGATAGTCTTTTTCTTCACGAGTAATATCGAGAACTGCTGCGATTTCCTCATCTTTTTGAAGATTGAGAAGATTCACAATTGGCTGACCTTTTGCAATTCGAGTCGTTTCAGGTACTTCATATGCAGGAAGAGTAAAGGCTCGCCCTTTGGTGGTAAAGTAGAGGATATCTGAGTGGTTCGAAGTAGGAGTAACGAGATAAATCTCATCATCGTCTTTCGTTGCAGTCGTAATACCTTTTCAACCTCTTTTTTGTGTCCTGAAGGCACTTGATTTGAGTCTTTTGATATAATTATTTTTCGTCAAAACAATAACAACATCCTCGTTTGGAATCGTATCTTTTGCATTAAATTCTCCAACTTTTCCGCTATGTACTTGGGTTCGTCTCTCGTCTGTAAATATTTCTAAAATATTATCTATTTCACTGTCAATAATAGAAATAACTCTCTCTGGTTTTGCAAGTATGTCTTTGAGATCAGCGATAAGAGCGAGTTTTTCATTGAGCTCGTCTTCGATTTTTTGTCTCTCAAGACCCGCAAGTTTTTGGAGTCTCATCTCGAGGATTGCATCTGCCTGAAGTCATGAGAAATCCCATGTTCACATCAAGTTTTGTTTTGCATCTTCCTTTGTTTCGCTCGCTCTGATAGTTTTGATGATTTCATCAATATGATCAAGTGCTTTTTTGAGTCCTTCTAAAATATGAGCTCTTGCTTCTGCAATTCTGAGTTCATACACAGTTCTTCTTGTAACGACTTCTTTTCTATGATCTATAAACTCAAGAAGCATTTCTTTGAGATTGAAGAGTCTTGGTTGAATACCTCTATCTCCAAGCGCAATCATATTGTATCCAAAGCTTGTTTGAAGGGTTGTTAGTTTGTAGAGTTGGTTGAGGACTTTTTTTGGAAATGAATCTTTTTTCAGCTCGACAATAACTCTGACTCCATCCTTGCTTGAAGATTCATCTCTAATATCTGAAATACCCACTATTTTTTTATCTCTCACGAGATCTGCCATTTTTTCAATAAAAGTAGATTTATTCATTCCATATGGAACCTCTGAAATATGAATATATTTTCTTCCTTTATTATTTTCTTCAATCGCTGCAACTCATCGCACAATAACAGAACCACGTCCTGTTGAATATGCTGTAAGAAGCGCTTCTTTATCATAAACAATACCACCTGTTGGGAAGTCTGGTCCTTTTACAAATTCCATCAAATCAGAGATAGTCACATCATCTACATTTTCAGAAAGAAGCAGATGCTTTACTGCTCCCATGAGTTCTCCAATATTATGTGGAGGAATATTCGTCGCCATACCAACCGCGATACCCATAACCCCATTCATAAGAAGATTTGGAATTCTCGCAGGAAGAACTGATGGTTCTGTTCTGGTGGTATCAAAATTATCTCTAAAATCTACCGTTTCTTTTTCAATATCTGAAAGCATAAGTTCAGCTATTTTTGTCATTTTTGCTTCCGTATACCTGTAGGCTGCAGCTCCATCTCCATCCATAGAACCAAAGTTCCCTTGTCCATCAACGAGCGGATATCGTAGTGAGAAATCTTGCGCCATACGAACCATAGCTTCATATACAGACGAATCACCATGTGGATGATATTTTCACAGAACATCCCCGACTACGGTTGCAGATTTTCTATATTTTGCGCTTGGTCTAAGTCCTTGCTCATGCATAGAATAGAGGATTCTTCTATGAACCGGCTTAAAACCATCTCTAATATCTGGAAGTGCTCTGGAGACGATAACACTCATCGCATATTCCATATAACACCCCTCCATTTCTTCGGCAATACTTCGATCAGAATCTCAGGTATATACAATACCTTTGGGAATTATAATTTGTGATTGCTCACCATCAGCTTCATTTTCTTCAGGAGTCGTATTTTCTTGGTCAGACATATATTTTTAATCTCTAAAAAATAAAAACATCACAGGTATGATATATATAAAATATACTGATTTTTTGGCGCCAATCAAGGAAAACTTAGGCTTTTAACTCAAAAGATGTTATATTAATTTGACTATTATGATTTAATAAGTTAAATATAATTACTATTTTTATATTTGTTATTTTTAATTATGAGAAAAGTTCTTCTAGCATGAGCTGCAGCAGTAGGTCTCACTTGATGTGCAGGTACAGCAAATCAAGACTCTTATGTGAATAATCAAATTCACGCCACAATAATAGGCTGAGACGGCGTAACTCCATATGCAAGTACCTTCACAGAAGACGCAAGCACACCAATGCAATGAGAATGAGAATATGCAAATGAAGTTTGCTGAGCAACTCTTGTTTCTAATCTTCCTGTTAGCATTCAAAATGTTATTTATGATACATGGGGAGAAGTAGAACAAGTACGAGAATGTACTTCTGAAGAAGATCCAATGCATGACTATTAAAAGACTTTTCTTGCCTCATATGACTTTCTCTTTACAATAAGAGAAAGTTTTTTATTACCCCAAATATTTATGAAAGCTATCATTCTTGCATCAGGTGAAGGATCAAGACTCAGACCACTGACAGATACTACGCCAAAACCTCTTATAAAAATACTCTGAAAACCTCTAATAGAATATAACTTTGAGATTCTTAAAGATATCGTTGATGAGTGTATTATCGTCGTGAAATATAAACATGAAATGTTTCGTGAATATTTCTGAGATTTTTATGGAAGTATGAAGCTCAAATATCATATACAGTCAGAGAGACCAGGAACTTGAGCTGCAATTTCAGATATTACAGATATTAAATCGGATGATCACATCATAATACTCTATGGAGATTCAATCTATCCTGCAGCAGCGCTTACGCAGCTTATCAAAAATAAAAAATATGGCTGCCTGGTAAAAGAGGTAGAAAATCCTGAAATATATGGAATCTTCAAGGAAAAAGATAATAAAGCTGTTGATATCATCGAGAAACCACAAGAATATATATGAAATCTTGCAAACATGTGAGGATTCATGGTTAATGGAGAACTTCTAAAAATGTGTAAAAAAATAGAAATCTCAGAGCGATGAGAATATGAAATTACAGACGGGATAAAAATGTTTCTCTGAAAATATGATTTTATGCTCCAGAGACTTGATGAAAATATTTTAGATATATGATACGCCTGGAATCTCTTAGATGCAAATGAACACTATTTACATTCACTTACAACATCACATATTGAAGGCACTATAGAAGAAAATGTCAGTATTCACGGAAATATTATTGTAGAGGAGTGAGCTGTCGTAAAATCTGGAAGTTATATTGAGGGAAACTGTTATTTCTGAAAATGAAGCGTGGTATGACCAAATGCATATATCAGAGGAAATACCAGTGTGTGAGAAAATTCCAAAATAGGATTTAGTGTTGAAGTAAAAAATTCATATATTTGAGACAATTCAAAAATACCTCACCTCTCTTATATATGAGATAGTGTCGTATGAAACAATGTTAATCTCTGATGCTGATTCAAAGTAGCAAATCTCAGACATGATGGAAAAAATCATCGTGTACTCGTGAAATGAAAACTCGTAGATACAGGAAAAAGAAAATTTTGATGTATTATCGCAGATGGAGTAAAAACTGCAATCAACACCCAGGTTTATCCAGGAAGAGTCTTAGAAACAAACTCCACTACCCTTCCATGAGAAATTATACAATAACTACTATACTATGTCTCACGAATCGAATCTTGTATGGAAAGAATTTGAAGAAAATGAAATAACACACTCTGTTGCGCACTACCTTATGGCAATTGATGAGCTGAAAGAAGATCTTGGCTACGCAAGGGCGGTTGATATCTCAAAAGAACTTGAAATATCAGCAGCGAGTTGCTCTAACTGATTGAAATCTCTTTTAAAAAAATGACTCATTATAGAAGATAAAAATAGATTTATTTCCCTCTCTGAAGAGTGACAGCAGGCAGCTGAAAAAATAAAGAAAAACAGAGAATTTTTTATTAAATTTTTTCGTGAAACACTTGGAGCAAATATGGAAGAATCTGTAGTCAATGCATGTAAAATTGAACATCTCATTTCTCCGCACATTACGAGAAAACTCTGAAAATTTCTGTGAGAAGAATATAAAAATATGTAATAACATAAAAAAGTTAGCTAAAGCTAACTTTTTTATTGACAGTATAACTCAAAATATTATACTCTCACCATTAATTTTTTAAAAGTAAAAAAAATGTGTGAAGATAATACCTGTGGTTCTGTTTGTTCTCCTGAGATTGCTGCAAAGTGTCCTATAGTTACTTCTATGCTTGCGAATCTTGAAACGACTGTTGTCACAGCGATGGATCAAACTTGGGAAGAATTACAACAAGTTATGGAAAGAGAAGAATTGACACTCCCTCTATCCAGACAAATAGCAAGTAACATGATGCGATAATATGCTAGATACTCAGAGTTTAGAATCACATTGGGATGATTGGAAGACTCAAGAATGAAAACTATTACAATACAAATATTTTCTCTGAAACCAGAGGATTATAAGTACAGAAGATAAACCATTTCTCGTAACACAGGGAACAAAAATTTTAATATGAGAAGTTCTTATTTGAGAGTCAATTGATGTGAGTGTTGAGAATTATAGATGTAAAGTTACTGATCTTATTATACATTACAGTTGAATAAAGCTTCCATATAAAAGTGGAGAAGAAGAAAGAGTTTATAGCGTAAATTGATGAACAAGAAAGAATTTCTTATCTTCATGGTTTAATGAAGTTTCATAAAGCTTACAAAAAATATACAGAGGTAGATTATAGTTATAGTATTATTTTATTATTAATAATATAATTATGGCTGAAAATAATGGAGGAAATAATTACAATGTTGCAATTATTGTAATTCTATTACTGGTGATTATATTTGGTGGATTATATTTCGTTTCTTGAATGAATTCATGAAGTGAAGAAAGTACAATCAATGTCGAAGTTCCAGATATGACTTGAGGTTCAGGAGAATAAAAAAAGAGAGACTATGTCTCTCTATTTTTATATATGTAATGGAGCCATTAATGGGATTTGAACCCATGACCTCTCCCTTACCATGGGAACGCTCTACCAACTGAGCTATAATGGCAAAAAAAATGTTATCTACTTCTAGATAACATTTTTTCGAGAAGTAGTATTATACTACTGAAACATAAATATCTTTATATACACTTCCATCGTATCTTGTTCTCTTTTTTTCAGTGAATTTTACCATTCCTTCATTTTTAGCGAAAAGTGTAAAATCTTTTCCTTGAGAAACTCCTTCAGCTGGCCAGAATTTGTTTCCTTTTTGTCTAACAATAATTCCTCCAGCTTTTACTGGTTGATCACCGTATACTTTTACTCCTAATCGTTTCGCATTACTATCTCGACCATTACTCGTAGATCATTGAGCTTTCTTGTGAGCCATAATTCTTTTTTATGAAATAATTTTAAATAATTTGTATTATCTGTTTGCAAATCTCGCAAATGCTTTATTTGCTTCAGCCATTTTGTAAACATCTAGTTTTTTCTTAAATGCAGTTCCAGATTCATTTGCAGCTTCTATAAGTTCAGCAGCAAGAAATTTGTGAAAAGCAGCACCTTTTTTACTTCGAGCAGCTCCAATTATCCATTTTGCAGCAAGAAATAATTGTCTTTTTGGTTTTACTTCAGAAGGTACCTGGAAAATTGATCCTCATACTCTCTTTGGTCTCACTTCAATTCTTGGCATAATGTTTTCAAGAGCTTTGAAGAAAATTCCTTCTGGATTTTTTTGACCTTTTGCTTCAATTTCTGCAAATGCATCAACCATTATTTTTTTTGCGATAGATTTTTTTCCATCTTGCATAACATAATTTGTAAATTTTACAATCATGTCTTTGTTATTTTTTTCAGCCATTATATGCAATAATAAATATAAATATTTGTTATATGGAAAGTATTCAGTTATTGCCTAACTTACTCCATATAGCAATTACCATAACAAATGTTATGAGATAGAGAGTGAAGAAAACCTATACTTTTCATCACCCCTATATCTCAAAAAATTTTTATGATTTTGGTCTTTTTGCTCCGTAAAGACTTCTTCCTTGTTTTCTGTTTTTAACACCTTCACAATCGAGTACACCTCGAACGATATGGTACTTTACCCCCGGTAGATCCTTTACTCTTCCACCTCTAATTGCAACAACCGAGTGTTCTTGAAGATTGTGTCCTTCACCACCGATATATGCATTTACTTCGTATCCGTTCGTAAGTCTTACTTTTGCAACTTTACGTAGGGCAGAGTTAGGTTTTTTAGGAGTCATAGTTGTAACTTTTGTACAAACTCCTCTTTTCATTGGACATCCAGCTGGAAGTTCCACGATTTTACCTCTTTTTATAGAGTTTTTTATAACCTGAAGAGCTGGTGATTTTGATTTTTTCACTTTGCTTTTTCTCGGTTTTTTTACAAGCTGACTAATAGTAGGCATGATAACTTTTTATATAAATAATGAAAAATATTTATAAAGTAAATAACTAAAATGATTAACTCCTTACTATTGAAAATCACAAATTAATATAAACTTATTATCTTTGATCATTCATAAATATATCATTAACAAAAGACCAATCTTCGAAATTTACCCTTCTGTCTTCATAAACAGTAGGTTGATCTTTAATAGGACATGACACAAAATCTATTTTTTTCAATGATTTTAAAGAAGGTGGATTAAGTTTCCTATTTTTATTATGTTAATGTTAATGATTTATTTATTAAATTTGTTTAGCTAACTTACTTCAAATAAGTATTGTGCCAATCCCAGTTTTTGAAATATGGATGATTCTTAATTTCATTTGCGTCGTCTTTTCCAGCTCCTAATCTTAATAATTGCTTTTTATTAAGTAGTCCTTTCATTAATCCGATAGCTCCACTAGAAAGATAAGTAGGATAAGAAATTTCAGAGCTTTCGATATTTTTAAATAATTGATCCCTATTGTTATATTAATATTATGTTATGTTATTATTATGTTATTATGTTGTATTATTTACTTATTATTAGAGTAATAAGGTGGAGTTCCAGTTAGCATTTCGTAAAACATAACTCCAAGTAGATACCAGTCAACAGACTTGCCATGTCCTTTTTTGGCTAGCATTTCAGGAGCAAGATAGGCAATCGAACTAATTAATTTGTTAAATTGTTAATAATTTATTAGTTATTACCCACAAAATGATTTAGCTCCTTTATTATCTATTATACCTTCTCGACTTAAACCAAAATCTGTTAATAGAGCATGGCCGTCTTTATCTAAGACAATGTTATCTGGCTTTAAATCTCTATATATGATATCTTTGCTATGTAGATATTCTAAAGCAAGAATTATTTCGGCTAAGTAAAATTTAGCTCGTTGTTCTGAAAATCTAATAGAATAAGTATAAGGATATGAGTAAGTAATTAGTAGTATAAGTATTAACAAAGTAGTTATTATATCTTACTTATGTTCTTTATTTAGATGATATCCTAAATCACCTCCAGGGCAAAAGTCCATTACTAGCATTAGTCTATCTTCACTTTGGAAAGCATAGTGTAATTTTACAACAAATGGATTGTTAGTAACTGATAATATATTTCTCTCTGTTACTGCATATTTCATTAGATTTTGTTTGATTAATTGATTTTTCTTTAATACTTTCATAGCATATTTCATTTTAGTGTCTTTCTTCTCGACTAAATATACCTCACCAAAACTACCTTTTCCAATCAAAGTAATTACATTGAATGAATCTAAATCTATCTTTTCTTGTTCCTTTTCTAATATCTGTTGTTGGTATGATGGATTTTGATTTTCTGAGTAAAGATAAGATTGAGTTTTATCATTTGTAGGAACAAGACTTATTTCTAAAAAGAATTAAAATTATAATAAGAATAAGAAATATATAAGTAATATTTAAGATTATTTACTATCGTTTGAATATTTATGGTCAATTTCAAATTCATTTTGTATTCTATTATCTTCTTTATTATCCTTTGTAGCACTCTTTTCTTTTTCTTTATCTTTTAATATTTTAGATAAGGAATTTCTTGACACATTCTTCTTTTCATTTTTCATTTTAGTATGACTATTATTGTTAATGTTACCTGTTTGAACTTCTACTTTATTAGTTTCCTTAGTAGTTTCCTTATGGTTTTCCTTACCACTAATCTCTTTACCAATATCAACATTTAAAGCTCCTATTGTCATATTCATATTTATAAATTTCGGCTTATTTTTATCTTCCTTAAAATCAAGATTATTGATATTATTGCTGCTAGAACTTCCTCCTATTTTCAAACTTATTTTGCTTGTAATCGACTTCACAGCAGGTTTTTTCAAACCATAGTTATGCGAATATAAATTAGTCATACTAACATTTTTATCCTTATTAGCAGACATTTTATTACAATTTATTCTATTAGACAAAGCAACATTATTTAAAGCATTTATGATTTTTTCACTCACAGATAGATCAGCTGCTGTTTTGTTTTCTAAATTTTTAAACTCTGGGTGAGGGAATAACTCTAGCAGATATTTTGTTATTTCATAATGATCACTAATAGCACTCATATGAAGAACAGTATTTTTATTAATATCTACTATTTCAAAATTTGCTCCGTTTTCTATTAGGAATTTTGTTATATCGAAGGAACCAGCTAAAATAGCTAGATGCAGGGCTGTTTGTTTTTTCTTAGTTCTTGAATTAATATCTGATATCTTTTGGATAAGGATATCTACAATTTTGAAATTACTTTCTTGGCATGCGTGATGAAGAGCGTTCATTCCATTTTCATCGGTATAGTTAAGGTCACCAGTTGGATGGTTGTAGATCCTAAGTTTTATTGAGTGTTATTTCAATATTTGTATAGAGATTATATGTGATAAATAAGTTTATAATTATTATATATATTTTATATATGTTTTATAATAATTACATTTGTAAGGAGTCAATAAACTTTTCTTTGTCTCCTTTTTTGGCTGAAGCTAAGTAATTTTCATGTAGGAAATTTTTAACACGGCTTGGTGAGTTTTGGAAATGCCTGTTCCTTCCTGCATTTCTTATTGTTTTTTTGTAAGTTGATTTAGGAATTAAGTTAATCGATTTCTTTTTACTTTCTCCTTCTGTTAATATCGTAGAAGTTTCCATCAAAGAATCAGTAAAATCCGTACAATCTGTAAAGTCTGTCTTAGCAACTCTTTGGGTATTCATTAACTTTTTAAGTGTTTCATCTTCTTCTAATTTTTGCATGTCATTTAAGTCTATCTTAAAACCTAATTTTATGTTTATAAATTAAATAAATAAATACTTGAAACTTTTTTAACGTCCGTGTGAAATTCCGATACATTTCTTAATTCAGAAGTGTTTAAAATACTTTTATTTATTTCAGATACATCCTTTACAATTGATTCATCTCTGTCTCTATATTCAGAATTCTCATTGTCGATTGTAGTTAATGTTCTATTTGTAAGAAAATCAGTATTTTTGCTTTGTGTTTTTACAGTTGTAGCAGATTTGGTAACTTTGTAGTTTATTACTTTTTGTGTTGAATTTTTAGAAGGAGCTGATGTCAAATTTTTTTCGGAAGTTTTATTATAAGGTATAGGAATATTCTTTGCGTAGTTATTATAACTTACAGTTTTGATAAAGTTCTTTTGTATTTCATTCTTTTCATTCTTTTTAACTGGGTTGAATAATGAAGTCATTACAATTAAAATTGATTATTTAATTTAAAAATATTAATATTTATTAACTAATCCAATATATATTTTAACTAATATAATAAATATAATATTAAATGTACTAATTAATTATATTTCCGTTTTTATATGTATACAAAATACATTAATATTAATTATATTAAATATATTAGTAGGAAAGTAAATCAAATT
>Ga0210011_1004008_pt1 | contig 10882 bp, 7 predicted proteins | sample CryGeymeta201502_FD_183972 | JGI IMG/M metagenome (GOLD analysis project Ga0210011, IMG submission 183972) | Groundwater microbial communities from Crystal Geyser aquifers in Utah, USA - Crystal Geyser metaG 2015-02 (SPAdes) (version 2) | ecosystem: Environmental > Aquatic > Deep subsurface >...
AATACCAACAATGTCGCTGAATATACAGCTGTACTTCGGGCTCTAGAGAAAATTGCAGCTGAGGGTCTATACACGGAGAAAATACGGTTTGTTCTAGACTCAGAATTAATTGTCAAACAAATCACCGGCCTCTATAAGGTTAAACAAACCCACCTCATGGTGCTTCACCAACAAATTATTGATTTGATCAAAAAATTGCGAGCCATCGGTCAAATAAAATTAATATCCTTTGTTAACATTCTAAGGGATAAAAATAAGGAAGCCGACAGACTTGTAAACGAAGCCCTCGACAGTTAGACCCCCTCAACCTTTCTAAGGAGAAATACGGCTACCAACAAGGGTATTTTTAGACTAATCAGGAATGAGGATAAGTCTAATTGATCCTCTGCCTACGTTTTCACATGGACAAGGTAAGAACAACAGAGTGGATAGTTCAGGCTGAAAAGACGCAATCAAACGAAGCTAGAAGTAAAACAAAAAAACGTAAGAACCAAAAAATGTAAAAGTATAGAATCGGAGATCATCTATACTAAATTGATGGACGTAGGAAAAATTAAGATTGCTGTCTGGAGTAACAACTCTTTTGTGGAGAACTCCTTCGTTTGTCAGACAAGCGTTACTGAGATGGATTTTAAAGAGCTCAAAGACACAGCCTCGACACCATATCTCCTTGCCATCATCGACTTAGACCAGAATCTCGCGAATGTGAGTCAAAGTCTCATCGACCTCTATTCGTTGGCGCGAGAAAAAGATCAAAAATTGGCGGTAATTCTACTGCACGGTTCTGAAGTCGACACCGAAAAAAACCTCTACTTTCAAGAACTACTCAGCAAAATGGGGAAGGATATTCCACTTCATCGCCTGGTCATTATCAAAGACCTTTTTCAAGTTAACTTGCTCTACTCTGAAACATATATCGAAAAATATATTTTGGAGGCGATCACAAACAGGAAAATCATCATTTCCGCCAAAGGCGAGAATCTCCTCTTCCCAATATCCTTTTCGGATGTCACTACCTGCCTTAAAAAAATTCTTTTTCTTCAGGGAACTGCCGGCAGAACCTTCTGGGTGCTTGGAGATCCAGTAAACGACCTCGAAATAGCCTACCTCATTAAAAAGAACCTTGAGGATTCCGAAGGAGATGAGTTCGAAATCGATGCCTCTGGAGACAATAAGAAACAATCATTAGATTTAAACGCCTTAGGCAATCAAACAAGGGCCCTCCTCAACTGGGAGCCCAAAGAGGATTTTTCATCAAGTCTTAAAGACGCCGTCCGCCGCCTATCAGAGGACCGAACCTTACTTCTTAGCAAATTTCACCACAACCAAAGACAGAGCCAGTACCCGGCATTAAAATCATTTGAAAAAATTTCCCAAATTCTTTCAAAAGTTATCATCACAATTAAACTCAAAAAGAAAAAAATCAAAAACATCGAAAATAGTAGGCAGCTGCTATACAGCCTTGTGGAGCGGCTGTTAATTTTGATAACCTCGGCCTATTTAGTTCTCACCCTGAGCTTCATTTTATTTACCGCTCTCTCTCTAAGGTACGTCGAAAAGACGTTATTTGACATGCGCGAAAGTAAAGTTGAGTTGTCAGTGAAAGATCTTAACCAATCAAAAATATTTTCCAAAATAGGGAAGAACAGCTATTCTGCCATCTCACCCTTAATTGCACTGGTAGCTAGTGATATACACGAAAAAAACTACAACCTCTATATTTTTCTGGATTACTCACAATCCAGTTTGGCCGGTCTCCAGCAAACCTATCAGCTAGCAGAGAGTATTTATCAGACGCTAGGTAATTCATCGACGGGACAGTTCTATATAGACTCCAGTCTGGCGCTTCGTTCAAACCTTAGCCAAGTTTATGAAAATCTAAATCAAATTGAACTGCTAAGCGGACAGGAGAAACTGCCCAAAATACTTCAAGAAAAAATACAATCTAGTGTAGAGTTTAAAAACCTGAAATTGGTTGAACAACAAATTTCCGATCTTCTAAAAACCGTAGAACTCATTCCGGTATTTCTGGCAGGGGATTCTGCCAAAAATATAATTGTCCTTTTCCAAAACAGCCAGGAAATACGTAGCACTGGAGGTGCCATAGACTACATTTTAGCCCTAGTCCTCGACCAAGGTCGGGTTGTTTCCAAACGGATATACCGTAGTGATGAAATCGATAATTTGGCAGTGGGTGTGATTACAGCACCTCCATTTATCAGACAATTTACTGGCCAAAATGATTGGAAGATGAGAGATCTAAACTATAATCCTGATTTTCCTCAAACCGCCACAAATATCTCTTGGTTAATTGAAAAAACCCTTAAGTTTAAGCCAGATGTGGTTGTAGCTGTAAACGACAAACTCCTCAGTCGTTTACTTGAGGAAGACAAAGGTATTGTGTTACAAGGTCAAAATATCACGGTGGAGTCCTTCCAGACCGAGTTAAACTCTGTATCACCCAGCCCCATATACAGAGACCTTATTGGATATTATCTGGATAGAATTTTTGGCCACACTCGAACTCTCGCATCTCTTGGCAGGGTAGTTGCTAAACTGTCGGATGAAAATCAATTGTTGTTTTGGTCATCTGACAACGATATCGAGAAGTCCATCGTCAACAAGCCTTTTGCTGGCGCAGTTTATCCGCATGTTTGTCACGGGGGATTATCAAACTTCCAAACCTGCATAGCTCAAACAATCTACGTCAATGAATCCAATTATTCGCAATTACCATTATCCGACATCCTTGAGCGGAAAACCTTGCATACAATATGGCTCGAGCCAAATATGGTCAGACATGAATACCAAATTCAGTACCAATTCAAGGAGAAAATACCCAGTATAAACCGGGACATTAATGAACTAATTCAAATTTATGCTCCACAAAACACTACCTTAGATCAAGTACAGCTGGACGACAAGAATCTGTCTCTACAATTGGGTACGGTGCAACGGGACAACGACCTGGAAAGGTTTCAATATCCCATCTCTCTATCTCCCAATCAGCCACACAGCCTAATTCTTCGATTTGGTACCCGCTTGATTAACTCGAGTTATCTTCCATATGCCTATTCTCTAACAGAATATCATCAGCCAGGCATTTCCAATCAATATGCTGAGTTAAACATCAATATTCCGAAAACAGCCAGACCTGCAATCATCACTGCTCCTGTAATTACTGGACCAAATAGTTTGAAGTTAGTTTTGCCCGCAAAAACAGCAACCTTTGGTGTCGGTCTGGCGGTTGGAAGTCAGTAACCGAAAGGTTGAGAAGACCGACGTTCTAAGATACAATACCACTCATGAACAAATATATCTTAAAAGCAGAGAAGCGCCTTCTTACAGGCAGTAAAGTCAAGAAACTGCGTCGACAAGGTGTCGTCCCCGCCAACGTTTTTGGCCATACTATCAAGAGTCAAGCCATTCAGGTCTCGGAAGTTGAATTTAATCGTATTTATAAAGACGCTGGAGAAACCAGCCTTATCTGGCTAAAGCTCGAAGGCGAAGACAAAGAGAGACCTACTCTCATTAAAGGATTGACAAACAATCCTATAACCGGTCAGAAATATCATGTGGATTTTCATCAGGTCAACCTTAAAGAAAAAGTATCCGCTAATGTACCGGTAGAGATTATGGGTGATGCTCAAATAGTTAAAGACGGTCTAGCCGTACTTGATATCAACATGCACGAAATCGAAGTCGAAGCCCTACCTACCGACATTCCTGAAAGCATCATTTTTGATATCTCTAACCTCAAGGAAATTGGTGATAGTCTTAAGCTTTCCGATGTCAAACTTCCCATCGAAGTTACCGTCTTGACTGATCTAGATTCTGTCGTCGTCGCTCTAGGCGCTCCTCAAAAAGAAGAAGCTCCTCTTGTTGAAGAAGTTACGGAAGAGGCTGAGGTTACCGGTGCCGTTCCCGTCGAAGGGGAAGCTGCCCCTGAAGGTGAAAAACCACCCGAAGCCCCTAAAGTCGAATAATTTATTCGTCATCGCGATCGTAGCTTAGTTTGTTGATGCCCGAAGGTGTAAATCCACCTTCATGGCTTGACATTCCCTTTTGCCAATCCTATAATACCCAACTGTAAGGCCACTTTAACTAAAGGAGTAAAAATGTCCGTGAATTCTGACAAAAAGTTTCGTTCACAACTCGTGATCTTTCTGATGTCCTTGATAGCCTCAGTCTTTTTGGGTTTCTTTCTATCTCATTGGAGCGTCGTACTCGGAGTTCTGGCCGGGCTGCTTCTCTTCGGTACCGCGATGTATATTGCCGTGAAGAATCCGAACAGTTTCTTCGAAAAGTGGTAAACCGCTCTCCACACACAAAACCGCCTTTAAACGAGGGCGGTTTTTAATTTAAACCACAGCTACCACCTCTCAGAGATAAGTAATTTTTGGTTTGGATTTACCTCTTTCCATACCGCTTCTGTTACAAAGGGGACAAACGGATGAAGCATTACCAGGAATGCTTTGTACCCTTCTTTTAGAACCTCATCACTCAACTTCCCCTGTTTATTTTTTTCAATCTGTTCGTCACAGAACCAGTGCCAAAATTCATTGTAAATATACTCGGCCGCCAGGCCGACCCGGTTGTCATCCAATAGTCTCGTCAATTCCTTCTTTACTTCCTCCATCTTCGATTTAAACTCTCGATCCTTCTTTCCTCCGACGCCGTCATTTTCTTTCTTGAGTTCTTGAGTTCTTGAGTTCTTGAGTTCTTGAATATATCGTCCCGCATTCCATATCTTGTTGCCAAAGTTTCTCATGCCACGGACTTTATTTTCTCCTGTGTTACTATCCTGTCCTGGCGTAGTGCTCATTACTAGTGCCATTCGCAGAGCATCGGCTCCGTACTTTTCGGTCAAGTCTAGCGGGTTGATAACGTTCCCAATACTCTTGCTCATTTTTCTTCCCTGTTCATCTCTGACCAGTCCGTGCAGGTACACTGTCTTAAACGGAGATTTTTCTGTCATATAGATTCCCAACATCATCATCCTCATCACCCAAAAGGGGAGAATGTCGTAAGCAGTTTCCATCACATTCGTGGGGTAATACGTCTCAAAGTCACCGGGCTTATTAGTTTTTAATGTTACCACCGGCCACTGGCCGGAAGAAAACCAGGTATCAAACGTGTCCGTCTCTTGTACCCACCCCTCGCCCGGACTCGTCTCACTCACCACATAATTCTCTTTCTCTGTCTTGAGTTCTTTTGGCGTGTACCACACCGGGATTCTAATACCCCAAACAATCTGCCTGCTAATATTCCAATCTCGTAAGTTACTTAACCAATGTCGTAGGATTTTGTCATGACCGGATCCCAAAACCTCCGTTTCTCCTTGATCGAGAGCTTTCAAAGCTTTCTCTGCGAGAGTCTTGACTTTGATAAAAAATTGCTTCATCGGCAAGGGCTCGATGGTCCTATGACATCTGTAACACGTTCCGACTCGATGTATATATTTATCATCAATTTTCTCCATCAAGCCATTTGCCTTAAGATCTTTGGCTACTACTTTTCTTGCCTCCAAAACCGACAAACCGGCATACTTTCCTGCCACTTCGGTCATTTTTCCGTTTTGTCCAATTACCTGAACCATTGGTAAACCGTGTTTTTGACCCATTTCAAAATCGTTGGGATCGTGTGCCGGAGTTACCTTTACTACTCCCGTGCCAAACTCTGGATCGACCAGATCGTCTCCAATTACTTTAAGTTTAAATTTTCCGAGTAATCCTTCCACCTCGATCTCTTTTCCGATCCACTCAACATATCTCGTATCTTTAGGATTTACCGCCACCGCCGTATCTCCGAATTTAGTCTCTGGCCTGACTGTTGCCAGGATAAATGGACCATATTTAATGTAATACAAAGGATCATTTTTTTCTTCATACTCCACTTCCAGTTCCGAATAGGCCGTCCCGCACCGAGTACAGTAATTGACCAGCTTGACACCTCTATAGACCAATCCTTCTTGATGCAATTTAAAAAAAGTTTTCTTTACCTCTCTCACGATTTCTGGATCGAGAGTAAACTTGTATCTGCTCCAGTCTGCACTTGCCCCCAGTCTTTTCATCTGATTAATGGCCACATCGGAGTTCTCGTGTACATAATCCCAGATCATTTGGTATAGAGTGTCTCTATCAAAATCAAATCTGCTTTTACCTTGTTTGGTCAGTTTCTTTTCAAATACAAACTGTGTTTCAATGCCCGCATGATCTGTGCCTGGTAACCAGAGAACGGCCTCTCCCTTCATGCGGTGAAATCTGACCAATATATCTTCAATCGTTACAAACATCGCGTGCCCCACGTGTAATGGATCGTTAGCATTGGGGGGAGGCATAATGATCGTAAAAGTCTTCTGTCCGGTTTTTGCTATCTCAGCCCCGGTTGGGGGAGTAAAGGCTCCACTGGCATCCCACTCGCGATATATCTTCTCCTCATTTGCTTTATGATCGTAATTCTTTTCCATCAACCCCAATTTTACCCTATCACTTAGGCTCTTGCCGTAGGCAATACTCCAATAACCCATGAGCAATTTATACCGTAGCCAGACTTGGATCAGGTTTCAAATTCAACTCTGACTTTTCCGGACGAAGAATCGCCGCAACTCCGACCATGGCGGCATTGTCTCCACAATATTTAAGTTCAGGTACGCGGAAAGACAGTCCAGCCATTTCAACTTCTTGTTTCAGAGCCTCCCGCAACTTATTGTTTGCCGCCACCCCGCCAGCCAAAACAACACTTTTTGGATGATACCTTTCTATCGCCAGGATAGTTTTCATAACCAGTACCTCCGCCACCGCCTCACTAAATTCCCTCGCCACCAAATTTCTAAAATTATTATCTGATATCTGAGATCTGACATCTGATATCTGATATCTATTCTCCACCATCCTAGCCACCGCTGCTTTTATTCCGGAGAAGCTCATCTCAAGTCCTGGATCATGGATCAATGGCCTGGGAAGCTTGAATAGATTCTTGTATTTATCCCATTCCTCATTTGTTACCTTATTCGCTGCCTTATCTATCTCCGGTCCACCTGGATAGGGGAGTCCTAAGATTCTTGCTGCTTTGTCAAAAGCCTCCCCTGCTGCATCATCTCTTGTTCCACCAATCCAAGTCCATTTTTGCATGTTTTCCATGAGTATTAAATCAGTATGCCCTCCGCTTACTATTAGGCCCACTGCCGGCAACCCCGGCACTTCGTGTAACTGTGACACTGTGTTACTTTCCGTAATGGACCTGTCCTGAGCCCCTGTTCCGAGTACCTCCGGGGGATGCCGAAGAATCCAATTCGCCATTACATGTGCCGCCATGTGATTTACTTTTAGCAGCGGCTTTTTCCACGCCCAAGCCAGAACCTTAGCTGTTTCCACTCCTACTAGTAAACTTCCCATCAAGCCCGGTCCATAACTTACAGCCACAGCCTCAATTTCTTCGTCACCGACTGCTTTAGTGATTACCGGAATAATACTTTTAATTTGTTCTCTTGCCGCCACCTCCGGTACAATTCCACCATATTTCTCGTGCATTTCCACCGAACTGGCTACAATATTGCTGATTACACGTACTCCATCTCCTAAACTTTCCACCACCGCCGCGGACGTCTCGTCACATGTCGATTCAATTGCTAATATTTTCATTCTGCCTATTTTATCCTTTTTCTATTTTTCTTTCTCTGTCTTGAGTTCTTGATTCCTTGAGTTCTCTAGATTCTTGTCCCCTTTAGATAAATTGCCTGCCATGGTTGGTAATTACTCACAAAAGTTTTTTCGTAGATAGTTTCTCCGCCTCTTTCTACGCTGTAATTAAATACCACCTTGCCCCCCCAGGCCGACCAATCGATCTGTTTCATAGTACCGAGAGGTAGGGTTGGATCATCGACATACATCGTTGCTGGCGGCGGTGCTTGATTTGATATTCTCGGTTTGGAAATGATCGACTTTCTCCCATCACTCGTGCCATAGATATCTACCTGCATAGATAATTTTTTGGTATCTACCGTTTCCTGAATCAATATATAGTTACCGGTATCATTCAAAAATTTTAGATCAGCAGTCGGGTAGTAGACTGTAGCATCAATACCTGGGGGGCTATCCTGCTCATAATAGCCAACCCGGTAGGCGTGTGCTTTTCTTTCAGTAATTGGCAAGCCGGCATCTAGTGCTGCTCTGAAAGTGGTGGTGGACACCTGGCACACCCCGCCGCCATCTCCGAGGATCGTTCTGCCCTGACTAATGATATACGCAGTTTGATATCCGGTCGCCCTAGAAATATCTCCCACCGCCCATACAAAGGAGAACTCCTCCCCGGGCGCCACCAATGTCCCATTAATTCTTGAAGCAGCCAGATTTACATTAAAAACTCTTCCTGGAATGGAGTGAAAAAAAGTTGACTTCCCGGTTCCAATTAACTCTTTGATGCCCAAGTTATTAATGTCACCGGTCTTTATTTTTGGATAAGTTAAAATAACCGGAATTTCCAAAGCTTTGTCTTCTACAGATAGGAGAGCCTGAGCAAGATTTGTCTTAAACTGTGGTATATCAATTGTGGCACCCACGACTTCCGGTTTAAACTCATTAACCTTGTTGTTTTCAAAAACAAAAACAGCGTCTCTTGGCTCAACTTCGACGGAAGGTTTAATTTCACTGACTAAAGATTCGAATTTGATATTATCAATTTGTTCGTTAATGAGCCCAAACAAGTGGGACATCTCATCAACATTCAATTGTCTCTCGAAATCTCTGAAACGAATAGATAATTTATTGTCGCTCCATCTTTCGAGACTTTGTATGGCTATATTGACCAACTCTCCGTTTTCCTTTGTCTCGACCAAGTTCGTTGGAATCTGTATTACGTGGTCACCCGGTCTACTGAATTGTTTAATAATTTCCCCAATTAAATCGTTTTGTTTGACCTCGATGCCATTTTGACCGGAAACCAGTCTATATTTTTCGTTTTCCCTTCGTAATGCTGGCCACGTTGGTTTCATATTCAACTTTTCGGAAATCTGTTCGACCAGACCTAGGATATCATCCTTGTCATAACTTACCGGAACGTCAATGGTCCTTCCATACAACAAAACTTTTGAGACCTCTGTAATCTGGGTCAAAATGTTTCCGTTTCTACCCACACCCATAGCCTGATCCACAGCCCAGATAAGATCATGCTCAACTTTTATTCCAGTTAATTTAGATATTATTTTTCCCTCAGATTCTAGAGAAATTTTGCTCGGATCACCTTCAAAATATGAGGTCAAGAGCTTGAGAGCCGTCGGCTTATCCATTCCGGCCATATCTACTCCGGCAATGTTGACTTTCGGGAAGATCAATTTTTTAAAAGCCAGCCTAAATCCGCCGTATATAGTAATTGACATCAATAGGATTATCGTAAGCGAACCCAAAAGGTATTTTAATTTTTCCATTCTTGATATACTTTAACTATAATCGGTAGTCCCGTTTATATATTCTAACTTGACTATTTAATTTATGGATAATCAATTTCCACTACCAGGTCCGGTTCCTTCCGTTCCCGAGCCATCAACCTTTCCTCCCTTGGTGCCTAAAGCCTCGCCTTTGCCTAGCCCTGAAGAAGCCGCACCACCACCACCTGGATATCAACCACCCGCCTCAGTTAACCCTCCGTCTGTTTCTAGCTCACCCTTCAAAATGATTACTCCAATTATCATAGGCCTGGCTGTAATCGGATTGATTACTTTTATCTTGTTTCGTGTTCTAGGCAAATCTACTAGTAGCAAAACCCAATCCATTTCACCTTCCAAATTAGTTACCCTTACCTATTTTGGCCTATGGGAGCCATCTTCCGTGATGAAACCGGTGATTGATGCCTTTGAAAAACAATATCCAAACATCAAAGTTAATTATCAACTCCAATCACCACAGGATTACCAAGACCGAGTAAAAACAGCCATGGAAAGTCAGCCTTCCCCTGATATCATCCGTCTGCATACTACCTGGCTTCCCCTTTTTGCTGCCGATCTGCTACCGGCACCTCCCAATACCCTCTCCACTACTGAATTAACCACCAACTTTTATCCCATCGTCGGCAAACTTCTTATCTCAGGAAATCGAGTTTATGGGGCTCCTATGGCCGCCGAAACCCTTGGACTTTTTGTCAACACTGCCATACTCCAGCAAAAACAACTACAACCGCCAAAAACCTGGGAAGATCTCTTAACCATTGCTAAAGCGGTCAGAGAAATTGAACCAATTACCGGCAAAATTAGGCGAGCAGGGGTTGCTTTGGGTAATACGATCAATGTCGAATACTGGCCAGATATTGTCTCTATGATGCTTCTCCAAGCCGGTGTTTCACTTACCAATATTAAAGGAACGGAAGCCAGCATTACTCTCAGATACTACACTGATTTTGTCACCAAGCACCAAGTTTGGGATGATACCCTTCCTCCATCCACAATTGCCTTCGCCAATGAAAAGGTGGCGATGATTCTTGCTCCTAGCTGGGTCGCTCGAGATATAAAAGCTATCAACCCTTCTCTTTCTTGGCAGGTGGTTCCCGTTCCTCAACTACCTGATATCGATCCTGTTAACTGGACTTCAATCTGGTTTGAGGGGGTGTCCAAAAACAGTCTTCATCCACAGGAAGCCTGGAAGTTTGTAAGTTTCCTAGCTTCCGCCAATGCTCAACAGATACTTTTTGATGCCGCTACTCAAGACCGAGGTTTTCCCCAACCCCCAGCCAACAAAGCTATGGCCGAAATTGCCTCCAAAAATCCAATTCTTGCCCCTTTTGTTGAAAGTCTAAATACGGCCAAAACTTTTTATACTGCCTCCAAAACTCAAGATTCAAAAACCGCTCTGAACTCTCGTCTCATAAAGTATCTTGAGGACGCCGTTAATAG
>Ga0210011_1004012_pt1 | contig 10876 bp, 9 predicted proteins | sample CryGeymeta201502_FD_183972 | JGI IMG/M metagenome (GOLD analysis project Ga0210011, IMG submission 183972) | Groundwater microbial communities from Crystal Geyser aquifers in Utah, USA - Crystal Geyser metaG 2015-02 (SPAdes) (version 2) | ecosystem: Environmental > Aquatic > Deep subsurface >...
CCCCCCTTGAAGAACGTCGAGTTCGCGCCTATGCCCACCTTCCCCGTTAACACCCGCTGGCCCGACCGGAAAATCCTGAAGAGACTAAACGGGGCGCTGGCCAGGCCCAAAGTTAAAGCGTGACGTTATTGAGGCCGCGAAGAGCTGAGGATGCCGTAGACATTCGACAGCGATTTTTATTTTCTAGCTGAACGCTAGAAAGTAAAGTCAACTCCTTTTGCGCCTTCGAGTCGAAAATAAAGTCTCTCTTTCGACGGGCTGCCAGGAACATACCTAATTAACGCTGGAAGCGTTAATTGACTCTTTCTTTCGAAAGGTACCTTCGACATCCGGCTTCTGTTTGCATTAATTTAACAGCACAAAAATCAACTCGGTCCAAGCTTTCTTATCAGGGTAAATATTTCTTCGCTTCGCAACAGAAGAGAATAACCATCAGTATTCGGTGTAAATTACACTGTTTGTAATTTGGGGTCAGTCCGTTGTACCAGACATCCTGTGGACTCTCCAACCACATGTCTGAGCTATAACGAGGTATGCACCTGCTAGAATAAACTTCGCTGTTGATAAAATATCTTTCTGGCATGTCGTCGATGAAAATAGTTCGAGGGCGTTGAGTTCCGAGAAGTTTTTTGATATTGTTCGATATTTCTTCCTCAGAGGGAGTTATGTGAAGGTAGTAACAGTTAGTATAGTCTATATCGTCTTTAATTTGGTTGAGAATATTGGTGATTGTAATATAAGCTTTACCAGAATGTCCAAAATCTGTTATCAACACTTTTTTCCCCGAAAAAATACTTTCTGCCATTTTGGCAAAATTAGAATTGTTGGTAAACAATTCTTTTAATCGAGAAAATATACTATTTCTTGCTAAATCGTCAACGATTACATCCGACCCTTCGTTAATGTACATACTTCCGCTAAAAGGCACGCTGATAACTTCTTCCTCGTGGAAAAAATTCCAGACGTAATTAAATTTCTCCAAAGAATCTCCTAGACTATAAACCTCAAATCCAGAAGTTAGATAATCGTTTAAAACCTTGTAATATCTGCGGACAGATTCTAAGGAATCTTTGACAAAAGATAGATTGAAGTCTTTGCCGAAAAAAGAAAGTAAATATCTTGCAAATTTACTATTACAACAGTAGTTTTCACTTTTAATCGGATCTACGGAATTCATTATACTTTCGAAGTTTTCTCTAAATTTTCCAGTGATCAATTTCTTCTCCGGCAAATTTTTTATCTTGCCAAGCAAATCGATCGTGTTACCAAAAGATTTTAAAATTCTACCTGCCTGATTGAGATCTTTTAAACTGAAGGACCAGTATACGTAATCTTCGATTTCTAAAAAATCGGGAGTAAAAAATATCATCATGTTTGATGATATTTTTTTGTTTAAATACTCAAAGAAATAGTAAACATTTTCGTTTTTGATGTTGAATACTAAATTGTACTCACCTTTTTCTCGCGCAAAATTTTCCACGCCAGGATTTTTGGTCAGGAAAAAAATCGCAATAGACTGAGGGAAATAAGGAGGCGATATATAAGTTTCCGGGCTGTGTATTATGACCGTCGGCGAAACTTTTTTCGCAACGAACTCCATTTACAAGTGATTTTTTTTTAACGTTTCCTTCTCCGCGAAGAAGAAATTGAAAAAAAAATACACCATTTTTTTTCAAAATGTTTTCCTTCGACCCGGAGCCGAAAACTTCCGAGTGCAAATTAAATTTCACCATACAAAAATCTGAAGTTATTTGTTTCTTGACGCAAAGAAAGGAGTCTTTCGTCGTCTTGGATAACGTTTTGAGCCCGGAGGAGTGCGAGAATATTAGAGATTTTATCGACAAGACCTCCGTTTTCCAAGACAGAAAAAGAAAAAGTAAAACGGTAGGGCTTTGCTCAGAAATGAGCCGAGAAATTCAGCAAAGATGCAGTCGTTATATTCCCTCTACTTTTTTCTTCCCGGATTCGGTAATTAAATTGGAAGGAAAAGAAGCTCTCGAACATTGTTTAAATAGTAGCTATTGGTCGAGCCCTTCGATAAATGAGTGTTGGAGATTTGTCAGATGCGAACCTGGAGCTAGCTTGGGTTTACATTTCGACGGAAAATATGTTCCTAACGTTGACTACTCCAGTATTTTTACTATCATGGTATACTTGAGCAATAATGAAGACGGCGCGCTGAAATTTTCTGGGGAGGAAGGAGGTACCTTCCTCCCCCGAGAAGGAAGAGTGGTTATTTTCGACCAGAAACTCCTACACGAAGGATGCAAAAATTCTAATATGAAATATTACGCGAGGAGCGAAATTATGTATTCCCGCTCCTCCAAGATAGAAACTCCTGACGACGCCGAAGCTGCCTCTCTTTACAGAGAGGCATGCCGACTTCATTCTGCCGACCCGACTTCTTCCCGAGCTAAACTTTTAGAAGAGAAATCTTTTACTCTTTCCCCTCTTTTGGAGAAGTTAATCTTAAATTACTAACTCCTGTCCAAGAACCAAAACTTTAAATTTCCCTCGACAAGGGAAATGTTTCAAATTGAAAAAATAATTTTAATTCCCGACGGAAAGACTAGTCGGACTCCTAACTCGAATGAAGAAAGAATTTTTCTACTCCCGATACTTTTCCTGCGTCGTTGCCAACACTTCGGAAAGTTACTCGCCTCCTTCCATTCCTACTCGTGAGAACGGCGTTTATCTGGATAAGTCCACCCTCGACTCTTTTCTCTCTTCCGAAACATTAGATTGCTCTTTTTTCACCAAATTTAGGAAAGACTACCGAGTCTATTGGGACGAAAGCGTTGACAGGAGCAGCCTTCGGATGCCCTCTTACCTCATCCAGGACTTGTCATCGTGTAGAGGCATGGGCGAACACCAACTCCACTTGCTAAAAATGGGAGGTGGGAAGATCTTGGAGAAAGTATTTTTACACAGCAAGAGACGTACATGCTTCCCGTTGATATTTCAGACTTCGGATTTGATTTATTTTTGCGAAATACCTTACCGCTACTACAGTCATTTTAATATGACCCACCCCGACCTTGAGTTTCGAGCTTTCGACGCCGAGACTTTGGAGGAGGTCCCTTTGGAAGAGGGGAGGGGGGGATCGAAAATTCGTGATTTTCTTTCCCTCCGGGTGAATTTTTTCCGCGACAGCTCACGCTCCCCAGAGACATTTGTCTATATCAGGGAAGGGAAAATCTGTCGGACGGACGAAGAGTTCGAGACAGTGCATCAGGAAGATTTGTGCAAAATTTGCCCCAGACTCCCAAGCGACGCTTCCCCGGGATCGAACGAAGTTGACGTTTCCCGCTCAAGCCAACAGCAGAAAAACTCCCGCTGCGGCGAAATTATGAAAATCGACGAGATAGGGAGTATATACGTTTCTTTCGACTACTGGATAGTTATTCTGAACCCGTCTTTCGAAGTGAAAGTTAAAATTTACCTACCGGATTTTTGCCAAATCGGCGACGCCTCGACAGACAAAAATCAAGTCCGTTGTAGCGTCGATAAATTCAGCGGCAAGTTTATGAAGAACGGAGACTTGCTGAAGTGGAACGGGTATCTCGAGAAGAGGACTATTTACCATACTAATTTGCCCGGGGGAGATCTCCACGTCCTATTCCGTCTGCAGCCCGAACCCGACTGCGCGCATGTTCCTCCAAAGTCGAACTCCTGGCCGAGCGACGACAAAAAATCCGTCTTCGATACAACGAACAGCTTTCTCATCAAGACCTTTCGCTATCACGAGTGAAAGCGCGGAAATCAAATTTACTTCTTGTTCCAAGAACAAGAAACAGATCGCTGTCGCTCTAACGGAGTTGCGTTTTTCGCCCTGTTGATTTTAAACACAAAAATTGCTACCGCAATAACAGGGTTGAATTTTTGTGCTGGTGATATTAATCTCCGTGTTGTAGGTGCAGCACCTACACCTTTTACAAAAATCTTTATTTTACCATAAAACGACACCGTTATTAAAAATGCGAAAAGAGATCTTTCTCTCACCTTTCGCATCCTGCGCGCTCAGCAACGCCCCCGAAGGTCACATCCCCTCTCATATTCCGACTTCCTATCATATTTTCGGTAATTGGGTGAAATTTTTATCTCCCGAGGTCTTTAATTTTGCCAGCTTCGGCTTTGTAAATCTTGAGTGTACGAGAGTTTATTGGGACGACTCTGTCGACAGAACTTCTTTTCGGATTTCTCACCTCCTCCTGAAAGATCCGAGTCCGTCGATAAAAGATAACTTTTTCCTGGTAAAAATATCAGAGGGGACGGTTTGTGCGAAACTCCGCCTTCCAGATTTGAGTTCCAACTGCTACCAACTCTTCCAAACTCACAACTTAATTTATCTTTTTTACAAAACATGCTACCCCAACTCGGAACAAAAGCTCAGAGCTTTTGACATCGAGACTTTGGAAGAAGTTACGTTAGACAGAAAGCTTTGCTCAAGAATGTTACAAATATTCACTTCCAACCCCGCCTTTTTCCGTGACTTTTCCCGCTGCCCGGAAACCTTAGTCTACATCAAGGAAGGAAATATTTGTCGGCTAGACTCGGATTTCAACCCCCTGCACCAGAAAGACTTGAAGGAAATTTACCCCGGACGATCAGAAGAAGAGATCCCTCTCGAAATTAAAGGAAGTGTGATGAAGATAGACGATGCGGGAAAGATATATCTTTCCTTCGATTACTGGGTAGTAATTCTAGACCCAGACTTCGAAAGGAAGGGTGAATTTTACTTGCCAGATTTTTTCAGCGGAGGAACTTTTCACGGTAGGAACTTTTTCCAGAACGGAAATTACATCAATTCAGGCGGACATCTGGAGAAGAGAATGATCAGTCATTATAATCTACCTGGAGGAGATCTTCACCTCAATTTTTATTTAGAAGCTCAGCCTGGGTGCGGTGCTTATGGTATACAAGGCTCTACAGGTCCGGAAAAGGAGCCTCCGGAAAAGGAGCCTCCGGAAAAGGAGCCTCCGGCAGACGATCAAAAAGTACCATTCGACTACAATAACAATTTTCTGCTCAAAACAACTTTCATTTCAAGTTCTTGAAATGAAAGTTGTCCCAGCTCTTAGGCAGAAACAGACGTGTGTGTTCCGTAATCAGATTTGACACTCGCTCTGAGAAAGAGTAAACCTATTTCTGTGAATCTGAACTATTCACTACCTCTGTGAGTAGAGCTAAAGAACAGTTTGAAAGCAATTATTATCTCGAAAATAAAAACAAACTCCGTTCTAGCGATAGCGTGTTTTTATTTTGTTCCGTTGGAACAAAATAAAAAAGTCACTCCGTTCTAGCGGCAGCAAATTTCTCCCCGCTGAAGACTCAAGCGGGGAGAAATTTAACTCAGTTCTAGCGACAGCGAAGCGATGAGGACGTCAGCGACGTTCGACAGCGTGTTTTCGACTTCTATCGAGTCGAAAACTTCACTCCGTTCTAACAAAAACTCCACCGCGTTCAGCCCGCTAGCAACTCGAATTCCCACTCGCGAGAATAAAATTCGTCGAATTTTATTTCGAACGAAGTTAATGTATTTAGGGCAATCTCTTTTTGATAAATCTAAATAACATCGCCTTCGAAGGAAGCGGGAAGAAACAGAACGCACGTCTAAACGAAACGGCGGAATGTTAAATGAAAAAAGATTTTTTTCATCTGCCCTTTGTTTCCTGTCTCCTCCAAAACGCCCCTGAAAATTACGCTTCTCCAGATACTCTCGACCCTGTAAGTTGTTTATGGTTGCCAGAAGCGGACCTAGAGACTTTTTTCTCCTCCGAAAATTTGGACTACTCTTTTTCCAAACCCCCGTACCAACGATCTTTGAAATGGGACGGGAGCGTCGACAGGACCGCTTCAAAAATGCCCTCATTTTTCCTCTTGGAAAGTTTTGAAAAAGATTGTTTCCTGATCAAAGTAAAGGAAGGAAAAGTTGTGGAGAAAATATTTTTGACCAACCTTAGAGTCTTTTTTTTCGAAATAGTAGAAACGCCGGAATTAATTTACGTAGAGTATTTAAATTTTAACAGTGGAGCCTCGGCGATAAAAGCCTTCCAGGCTGAGTCTTTGAAAGAAACGGTCGTCGACGCGGAGAAGGCGGAGAGAATTTCAAGAGTTCTACGAGAAAAGAGTGGTTTTTTTAGGGACGGGACGCGTTCGCCGGAAACTTTCGTTTACATTAACTTTGACGAAAGTAAAATCAGGCGTGTAGACTCAGATTTCTCCCTGCTGTACGAGAAAAACTTGCGAAAAATCTCGCCGGAAAGTACAAAGTCGGGGCGGATAATGAAGATCGACGGCGCGGGGAGAGTGTATATTTCCTTCGACCATTGGATAGTAATTCTAGACCCGGACTTCGAAAGGAAGCTCGAGATCTACTTGCCGAATTTTTGCTACCAATCCGGGAAAAAAAGGCACATGAAGAACGGGGATCTGTTGGAGAGAAAGAGACGGTTAGTCAAGAGGGAAATTTTCCACTATAATTTGGCGGGGGGAGACATTCACGTGAAATTCCACCTCGAAGACCCGGAGCTGGAGCAAGAGTCTTTCGCCTCGGAGTACCGACGGAGAGGGAGGGAAAAGCAGAAAAGGTGGCCGGGAGAAGACGAAAAGGCTCCCTTTGACGTTGTTAACCATTTTCTGCTCAAAACTGTCTACCACGCCGAGGAGGAAGGGCGGATCAGCGCAACTTGCTTTCCGCCAGAGGGTAGAGCCCCAGATCAGCGGGAAGAACTCCCGCTTCCGGAGCGACGCGGAAAGGAGCGGAAAGGAGACCCCCCAGAGCAGAGAGCAGGAGGCCCCCGACCAAAGCGAGCCACCAGCCGCGGCAGGAAAAAGCCCAGAGGAGGAAAGCGAAGACAATAGACAGACGCATCAGAGAGTTCAGGAGGGAGGGCCAGGGCATCCCCGAGCCCGGCAGGTCCCAGCTGTCTATCAGGGAAGATGGCTTCTGCAGCCAAATTTTCTCGCCAGCGGGGGGGTTGCTTGCCCGGCAGAAAATCTCCCCCAAGGCCCCGTTGGGTGTAAAAGTTGCACGCTTGCCCTCGCCTGACAGAGAAGAAAGGTAAGCTAAGCTATGTCCGGAGGACATCGAGTTATTTAAAAAGGCAGTAAAACGGCGTTGAGTTTTTTCGGCTTGCGACGAGTCGAAAAAACTCTATCTCTAGAGCGGGGTTGGGGTTTATTTCAGGGTAATGGCTCGAAAATTAAACGCGCTGAAAGAAGTGTCGGGCAGCTTCGATATCCTCCGCTTCGAGGTGGCTAAACAGAATAAAGTTTTTCTCGCTAAAATCGAGAGCCAAAGGCCGCTGGCGCTAAAATTGTCAGGCACGCGTGAGATGACATAAAAAAGGTCTTGTTTTTCTGCCGGGCGGAGGATTAAATATTGAAAAATAATTTCTTCTCAAAAGAGAATGCCAACTTTTTGTAGAGAGTTAGGAGAAAAAATCTTCGTTAAATGGGTAACGAACCTTCGAAGGAAAACAAAAACGAATTCAGGTTAGCTCGGTGGAGAAGAGAGATATATTCTCCTCTCAACTACTCTTCGCTAATTTTCTTTGAGAAAGAACTCAAAGAGATAGAAGAAATGGAGATTTTCAAATATTACTTAAAAGACTTTTCTTTCTTGGTGAGAAGTGAGAATTTAGATGAATACTTAGCTATCAAAATGCTGAACATTTTCGCTAGACTTCACCAGACAAAAATCTCAACTTCGTTAAATGACGGTGAGTATATGGACACTTTTCTTCACGAAACTTACCGGAGACTATCTGAAGAAATGGTGAAAAAAATGATAAAATACAAATTTTTCTCCCTCCGAACCACTCTGACTAGTTACAAAGATATATCGGTTTTCTCCTACGCCATCGAGCACGTCAGAAATAAATCTCTAGTAGATTTATTTCTCGATTTATGCGGGGAAGAAGATATTTGCGAAGTTTTTCTAGACGGGATTAATTTCCTTCTGCCTTCCATAGTCGGATATTTTCCTTACCTGGCTCGGAAATTAGATAAAATTCCAATTATTCTCGTCGGCGATAACTTCGGTAATCCTCTTCCCTATATATTACTGGACGATCTAGTAAATAAATTGAATTACTATTCTTTCTCCGAAGAAGATTACTCGTCGTTCCAAATTTTTAAAAGTTCGATCGATCCTAGAAGTATACTTCCTAATATCGACAACATAGACATCAAAATCATCGAGAATATGATTCCTGATGCCCCCTGGGCTAAAGAAGCGAAAAGGTTGTTGTTTAAAATAAAAACCCCATTTTGGATCACCAGCATACTGAAAAAAGAGAATTTGGAATTAGGAGTTTCTCCCTACGAAGAATTCTTGAATTTTTTCGAAAGAATTGAGATAAACAAGTTGGACACGAACGAAAAAGTCTTTCTTAAGGACTGGGCGCGGATAATGATAAAACTCGAAGATAACCCAGATAAAAAACAGATAGAAGAAGAAATTCTTTCCGAAGATGATGATGATATATATTTCGACATCGATGACAAATTTTTCGTAAAAACGCCTCTGAGTGATTTTTTTTCAACTTTTGCCTGGTTAAAGAAAATCCCGGATACGGCAGATGTCATGGGAAATTTAAGAGCAGGAGAATACAGGGATTATTTTCGAGCGGGAGAAGATAACATATTCGATTCGATAAAGTTTTACGAACCCGACTCGAACCCTCCGCAGATAACGCCCCGAAATAAAAAATGGTGGGAATGCTATATAGATGCTGTCGACATTTTGCTCAGCAAGCCCGATTACAAAAATATTCTATTTCTTCCCATCAGATCGATCGCTAATCGCCCGCAATTGGACCGGCGAGGGAACGGGTTGACGACTGTCAGGATTTTTCAAACTTATCCTTTGGAAATCGCCCTCGAGGTAGGCTGTCGAAAATTAACGGAGAAAATAATAGCCAACAGTGAAGAGTTAGCGCCGCTAACTCTGCGACAGTGGCCCTTACTCTACCAGAAAAGTAAATTAGAGTCTCTTGTGGAAAAAGGGAGAACTTCCGTTGTGCTGGGGAAGCTCCTGCACAGGAAATATATGCCAGGGGGAGGCGGATATTTTCAGGCTAAAGAACACTTCGAAACTTTGCAAAGAAAGCAAGCTCTACCACAAGTAGAGACGGACGAGGAGGACGAAAATTAGACTGTGGACCAGGAGGCCGGCCAAGTTCGGCCCTCCCCTGGCTAGAGGGATGCCGCCCAAAGCTTGAGTGAAAGAAGAAGAGACATGGTAAGCCAGGCCGCTGCTCAAGACGAAGAAGAAGAGGCCGAAGACGAGGGCCGTCAGCCATTTCTTTTCGCAGACCCACTCTTCGCAGTGAGTCTCTCTTTCCGACATTTATTGGCGCGCCGAAAAGGCGCGAGGAACGGCGAGTTCCCGTCGTTTATATCCTGACGGTTACGGTCGGGTTACGATTGTTCTTGAACTTTGGGAAAGTTCAATCGAGAGAAACTTACTTCTTCGCAACCCAGGAACTCGGCTAAATTTCTTCGTCGCTGAGGACGTACTCCAAGTCGTCGCCCAAGCTCCCCATCTTGCTAAGGTCTTGCTTCCCCCCACGGGTTTCGTAGCTGAAAGATCCGCTGCTGCTGCCGCTGTAATCAGGGCTCCCATAGCTGCTCGAGCTAGAATATCGCCTATCTCTTTGGAAATTTCTTTGAAGTTGTCTCTGTCTTTCCCTTTCTTCGAGAATCTCCCTCTGTCTGACTAGTTGCCGCGGCAGCTGGCAGTCGTACTCCCTCCGGACTCCATCCCTCTCCATCAGCCTGACCACGGAAGAAATGTTGATTCTTTCGACAGGGTCGACGCGCAGCATCCGGGGCAGGAAGGAGTTGGTTTCTGGCATGGAGGGGACGGGGGCGATTTCGAAGCGGTAGCGGGGAGGCAGCCTGTAGTATTTCTCCCTGTTTTGGAGATAGTCCCGGCTCTGGGTCTCCCTCCGCCTCGCCTCCCCAGCCGGGGACCATCTTCGTTCCGGCAGGTAAGGCTGGGGGTATATCGGCCTGTAAACCTGGCGGGGGTTGGGTCCCCTGGGGTTCGGGGGCAGGGGAAGGGCCCCGGCGGGGAGAAACCGCCTCTGACCGGGTTTGGCCGCGGAGCTGAAGTGGACAGCCGGGGTCTCGATCTCCCCCCCCTCGCTCCTCGTCTGGAAGAGGAGGGTTTCGTCGATCTGCTGCCCGGCCCACTGGTCGAAGTCGAAGGGGTACTCGCCGGCGGCCAGCTGGTAGAAAACGACCCCCAGAGCCCAGACGTCCCCCCGGGTGTTCTCTTCGAAAGTCGTAGGGAAATCTCCGTAGTGCAGGAGCTCCGGGGACATCCAGGGCCGGCTCCCCACCGGCTGGTTGCAAGCGTAGCTCATGTTCCCCGCCGTGCCGCAGGCCAGGCCGAAATCGATGAACTTCACCTGGCAGTTCTCGGCGTCGATGTAGATATTTTCCGGCTTGATGTCGCGGTGGGCTACCCCGGCCTGGTGGATTTCTTCCAGGGCCTCGGCCGCCTGCCTCATCACCGGGAGGACGTCGCGCCTCCCGGGGGAGTACTCCTGGAAGTCTTCCAAAGAAACCCCCCTCAGGAGCTCCATCACCAGGCAGTGAGTCTCCTGGTCCGCCATGAAGCTGTCGACGAGGAGAACCACCCCTCGCACTCCCCGCGTCCTCAGGTGTTCCAAGAAAGAAGCTTCCCTTTGCCCGTGCCAGGCGTTTCTGCCCCGGGAAATCTTGACGGCGTAGATGTTCCCCTGGCTCTCCGCCCGATAGACGGGGGCAAAAGCTCCTTCTCCAATCAAGTCTAACAAAGTATAGTTCCCGACTCGGGTTCCCGAAGGAATCGGGGGGTGTGTGGGTCTCTGCATTTAACGAG
>Ga0210011_1004018_pt1 | contig 10860 bp, 10 predicted proteins | sample CryGeymeta201502_FD_183972 | JGI IMG/M metagenome (GOLD analysis project Ga0210011, IMG submission 183972) | Groundwater microbial communities from Crystal Geyser aquifers in Utah, USA - Crystal Geyser metaG 2015-02 (SPAdes) (version 2) | ecosystem: Environmental > Aquatic > Deep subsurface >...
TCGATACGGTCTTCGGATTCTAAAGTTGAATTAAATTCTTGTAATGCGAGTCTCATAGCAATCGCAGCCTTTATAGCATCGTCTGGCGATCCTGGGAAAAGAGCCATTATTGCATCACCAATGTATTTATCAATAAATCCATTATTAGAAAGAATACAAGGCGTTACCTTTTCTAAGTATTCATTTAACATAAGAAATATTTCTCTTGCTGATTTATCTTCAGACATCTTAGTGAAATTACGAATATCTGTGAAAAGTATTGATAAATTCTCTTCTTTTGAATCGCCTCTTTCAACTTCAAGTATTGATTCTTTATCGAGAATTTCCAGAAATGGACTCGGGACAAAACGTGAAATTGATTTATTAATTTCTTTTTGTTCGAAAATTGATTTCTCTTGAATTTTTACAATCTCACGTCGTGACTCTTCTGCTTCAAGCTTCATCTCATTCATCCGATTGCCAATCCCTAAACTCAACAGAATTCCTTCGACAATACTCCCATACATAGGGCTATAAGAAAATAGAGTATTATATTCTAGGAAACCAAGATTCATCATTATGTAGAAGAAGACGGAAAATATTAAAAATGTCCATGCTAACAAAAAGTATCTAGCAGGAATATAATTTTCTTTCCACCGAATAATACCTGCAGTAAGAACGATTACTGTTCCCAATAAAGGTATAATGTTTGCTATAGTAACAGCATCTGCTAAAGTAAATAAAAACAATACAGGAACGGAAATAATAAAAATGAAAATCATAATTTTTATAATCGACTTCATTCTACTTTTTTCATTTTCTTTATAAAGAAATGTTAAAGTAAATATGCTGGCAAAAATTGTAGTAAATAAAGATAATATTGGAATTAGCATATTTATTTTACGATCTGTTCCAAAATCTAACCAGGGCTTCCATTGGTTATTTGAGAAGAAAATAAACGATGTAAAAAATAGTAAATAGATACAATACGTAAGAAAAACTCTATCTCTAGTAGAAAAATACAATGCCAAATTATAAGCTAGTAAAAGTATCATTCCTCCATAATACATCCCAGAAAGGAATGACATGATACTACTGAATGATTCGTATTCATACTTCGTAAAAAATCTAATAGGAAATAATGCAGTGCTATTCACTCGTATTTTAAGATAAATCCGTTGGGTAGTACCTTGGCTAATGTGAATGGGAAAAATAGGAATTCTACTCGGTAGAATCATATTACTACTAGATACATTTCGTCCGCTTTGTAGAGATTCCCATTCAGAGGATTGATTTATTTTGTATAAAGTGACAATCTCTAGATTTGGTGAGTCCATTTGTAGAATCCAATCTCTCTCAATAGTTGGATTCTCAATATCTAATTTGAGCCATAACGTTCCAGAGTATATACCTAAAGATGCCTTACCTTGTGATGGAGTCCAAGTTTCTTCCTCCAATTCTAATATATCTTGAAAATTGTATTTAGATTTTTTATCTTCTAAAATAAAAGTAGAATCCTTGGCATATAGAAAAAATTGCTTTGGATCTAGACTGAAGCTGGGAACATTCTTTGAAGAATCGTCGTTCTTACAAAATGATGATGAAAATAAAATAATATATATGAGAATTAAAGATTGAAGGATTTTACCTATCATTGATCGAATTTAACTTCTAAGCATAGAAAGAAAAGCAATATTCAAAGGAAATAATAGTATAAATATTTTATTTACTTGATTCATTGAAATTCAATTCAGACTAATATTCTAAGTATTATGAATAATCTTGTAACATTTATGAAAAGTTTCCAAGAGCTAACTGAGGCTGAGATTGAATTTTTTGCACAAGCTTGTAAAATACAAACCTACCAAAAAAACGAAATCATAATTCAGAAGGGAGAAATTGTAAGGCAAATTGGTTTTGTAGAATCGGGAATGCTTCGTTCCTTCTTTTTTAAAGAACAGAATGAAATAACTCAAGATTTCTTTACCGAAAACTCTATTCTTGCACTTATGCGCAGTTTCATAAACCAACAACCTTCTGCTCTCAGCTACCAAGCCTTAAAAGAAACTACAATCTACTACATCAATTATGATTTCCTACAAGAAATGTATGCAAAATCTGAAAAATTTCTCAATCTAGGACGAAAAATTCTGGAACATCTATTGATTCTCTCTGAAGACAGAGTGTCCAAAATGATAACAATGAATCCTGAACAGAGATTTTTAAACCTTGTTGAAACTATGCCCCAAATAGTTAGTTCAGCTAACCAAAAATATATTGCATCCTTTCTAGGAATCACTCCTGAATCCTTAAGTAGAATCAAAGCTCGCGTTTTTAAAAAATTAACTTAAGTCAAGTCTCCTTTACAATTTCCCAGTATTCAAATTCTTTCTAAGAATTAAAAATCAACTCAGAGGATAGAAAATGAAAACTAATTTATTTTTAAGTTTAACTTTACTTGTAATAAGCTTACACTTGAACTGTTCATCAACCGCAGTTCCAAAATCTAAAAAAACTGCAATTGAATCTAAGACCATTGTCTTTATTCACGGCATGTTTATGGCTTCCAATGCCTGGGATGAATGGCAAAAGTATTTCCAAGCCAAAGGTTATAAGACCTTTGCACCAGCTTGGCCATTACATGATTTATCACCTCAAGAAATGCGAGCCAAGCATCCTGATAAGTACAATTTGTCCACAGCTCCATCTAAATATAGCTTAACTGAAGCTAGCGGTCATTTACCAAATGATAAGTATTGGAAAAAGGAAGCAGATGTAATTTTGAATTGGTTAAATTCTAAGGATTAAGATTACCAAATATCTTCTTCACCTTTAGTCTCTCCTGTATCATCAAAGGTCATAAGTCGTTTTAATTCGGCTGTTCTTTGTTTGGCGAGAGAGACATAGGTCTTACGATCTTTGCGATGCTCGTAGAGTTCTTGGAAGGTATCTTCATCGTGTTTTAAGAACATCTGAGCTGCTTTATGAGCTTGGTAAGGAAAATAACCTAATTTCTCAAGCGTGCTCTTGCCAAGCTCAATAGCAGTATCCCTTGTCTCACGGTAAATTTCATCTGCTGTTAGATCTTTAAGATCATATGCCTCTTCCCTATCTCCTGCTCTTGCGAGAATTTTAAGATGAGGAAAATGTTTTCTAGCACAAGAGATTAATTCCTTTTGCTTTTCAAATGAATCTAAGCTTGCAATTAAAATCTTTGCCTTCTTAGCTCCAGCTGATTCTAGAAGATCTTCTCTAGTTGCATCCCCAAAGTACACTTTGAAACCAAATCCGCGAAGCATTTCTACTCTATCCACATCATAATCTAAGACAGTGCATTGGATGTCATTGGAACGTAGAAATCTTCCTAACATATTTCCAAATTTACCAAAGCCTGCGATAATAACAGGGCTATCTTCATTTTCTATCTTATCTTGTTCTGGCATAGATTTAGAAGTGTTATCATTAAATCTTGGAAGAATTAATTTTTCGTAAGCAAGCAAAATCAAAGGAGTAAGTGCCATGCTAATCGCAACAGATGCAACCATAGTATTCACAAGCTCCTTTTCTAAAATACCGCTACTAGATGAAAAATTAAAGAGCACAAAAGAGAACTCGCCTACCTGGGATAAAGAAAGAGCAAAATATAAATTTTGATCTAAGGATATTTTGAAAATTTTGCCTAAAATTAATAATAAAATTGTCTTACCTATCATAATTCCAGAAACTATAGCTAGAATCTTAAGTGGAGAGTTAAGTACAATTTGTACATCCAAAGTGGAACCAACACTTAAAAAGAATAAACCAAGCAGTAATCCTTTAAACGGTGCTAAATTACTTTCTAATTCGTGACGAAACTCACTGGAAGCAAGCACTACGCCTGCTAAAAAAGTTCCCAATGCAGCAGAAAGTCCAACCAAACCCATCACTAATGAAATGCCTATCACCAAAAGTAGACTTGCAGCTGTGAATACTTCCCTAAGTTCAGTCGAAGCAATGAAGCGAAACAATGGGTTCAATACATAGCGACCCATGAGAATAATAGCGATTATAACACCTAAGACAATTAAGGTCTGGATATAAGCAGGAAAATGAGCAATTAAGGAAGAACTATGATCATCTCCTGATTGAGAACTATCCGATGCTAACAAAGGAAAGATAGCAAGAATTGGAATAACTGCCATATCCTGGAAAAGCAAAACAGAAAAAGCTCCCTGACCCGAGGCTGTTTTCATAAGGCCTTTTTCTTGGAGAGTCTGAAGGACAATAGCTGTGGATGAAAGTGAAAGTATCAGTCCAAGTGCAATCGATGGCTTCACATCCAAGCCAAGAAGTTGGGCTACTGCAAAGAAAAATAGACTCGTTCCTAGAACTTGCAATCCACCCAGACCCAATAGCCAATTCTTCAATTTCCATAAAAGTGGTAGCTCTAATTCAAGTCCTATTACAAAAAGCATCATCACTACACCAAACTCAGCAAAGTGGAGCATATCTTGACTTTCTGTTCCAACTAGGCCAAGGAAAGCTGGTCCGATTCCTATGCCAGCGAGTAAATAACCGAGCACAGATCCAAGACCCAATCTATGAGCTATAGGAACCATGATGATAGCGGCTCCTAAATAAATAATTGCCTGAATAAAAATACTACCGCTTTCCATTAATTCTCCCTGTGCAGAACTCAAGTATCAATTTCTGATACTGTGATTTTAGATCATCAACTTGATCTTTACCAAGACCCTGCGCTCCTTGGATAAGGAATGGTTCATGGTATTCCATATTGCATAGTTCAGCTGTTCGTTTAAATGGCAAAAGAAATTCCGTCATTGTATGCTTGTGAAAGCCTTCTGCTGTGTACGCCTTGCCACTTCCAGCAGAAGAAATAATTTGTTTCCAGATTTTACCTTGGAGGGCCGTGCCACCTTTTCCATAAGCCCAACCTAATTCGAGAACAGAATCAATCCACTGCTTCATCATAGGCGGACAGGAATACCAATAGAAAGGATGTTGGAAAAATATTGCTTCATTCTCAGCGAGCAATTTCTTCTCTCTTGGAACATCTATGAATCCATTCGGATACTCATCATATATAGAACGAAAAGTAAGATTCTCATGATTTGGCAAAATATTAACAAAGCCACGGTTGATTTTAGAATTTTCCATCGTAGGATGAAAGAAGAGAATTTGAACTTTCATTTATAAAGAACTATGAAAATGATAAAGGAAGAAATTGTCGAGTGAGTTTTACCATCACTCACTCGGGTTTATATCTGATTAGATTTATCTATCTTTTTCTAGACTCTCGCTAAACTTTGTGGAGTCGGTCCAGGAAAAGTCATTCTAAGAATTCGTAATACTGTAGTTCCAAATTGTCGACTCAGTCTTCCTGTGTTGTAAGGAAGATTGTATCTAGCGCAGAGTGCTTGGATTCTAGGTGCGATTTCTGGATAGCGATTGCTTGGCATATCAGGAAACATATGGTGTTCGATCTGGTGGCTAAGGTTACCACTCATGATGTGGAATAATTTGCCGCCCTTGATATTACAAGAACCTAAAAGTTGACGCACATACCAATGCGCTCTGGATTCGTTCTCAACTTGCTTACGTGAAAATACATGAACTCCTTCTGAAAAATGCCACAGAAAATAATCATATAAATCCAAAGATTTCTTAAGATACAAGCTGTACCATTTGCAGCCGCCACATAAAGGAAAAAGGGTCCAGCAAGCAAAGGAAACAAAAGATAATCCTTTAAGATTTGGCGAACAATTTTCATTCCAGTATTACGAAGCATGGGTCGCATTTTGGAAAGCTTTCTTTTGCCAGTGACGACAAGACCTAGTTCCAATTCTTGAATGGCAACACCCCACTCAAAGAAAATTGCAAGTAACAGAGCATATATTGGATTACCAAGATTGAACTTCTTCCATTTCTGTTCTGGAAAAATTCTAAGAAGTCCGTAGCCAGCAACATCAGCATCCTTACCGAACACATTGGTCCAAGTATGGTGTCTTACATTGTGCGAATGCTTCCACTGATCCGATGGGCACACATGATCCCACTCCCAACTGCCTGATTGAATATTTGGATCACGCATCCAATCCCACTGAGCATGAAGGATGTTGTGTCCAATTTCCATATTTTCAAGGATCTTAGCAGAAGCTAACATGATCACACCGATACTTATCACAGGAAAGAAATAGAGATAAGATGCAAACGCATGTCCCCACTCCGGCAATAAGCCAAGACTCGCAAAGATCACCACTCTACCAAATAAGGCAAGGTATCTTTGTGTCTTGATGAGTCTACGGATGTATTTTGCATCGCGATCTCCCCGAGAATCCATAACTTCATTGCGGATTTCTTCCACTTCTTTTCCAAACTCTTCGATCTCCGCTTCACCGAGCGGAACTTTAAATCCAATTTCTTGCTTTAAAAGTGTTTTGTTCATAATTCTACCTCAATGTCTCCAACTGATGCAGAGACGCATATTTGTATTTTTTCACCTGATTCAGAAGTTATAGCACCTGTTCGCAGGTCACGAACAGATCCAGAGACAAGAGTGCAATCACAACCGTGACAGATTCCCATTCTACATCCATGGGAGGGATTCAGTCCAGCATCTTCTGCAACTCTAAGTAAATTCGTAACACCATCTGTATCTGATTCCAATTCACTTTTAGTAAATTTTATTTTACCTGATGTGATATCAGTCGGAACTTCGGCAAGTTTTGCTCGGAAACGTTCCAAGTGTAAATTACGAGAAAGTCCTTCCTTTGCCCAATGCTCTTCCAAAGAATCCAATAGAGTCGCTGGCCCACAGGCCCAGACTTCCCTCTCTCTCCAATCGGGAGCAAGCTGATCCAACTGGTCGGCATTGAAGTGTAATTTTGCAGAGACTTCATCACCTAACTCACGGGTAAATATTCGGTTCAGTTTGTAGTGCTTCTGTGATTTGGAGAGCTGATCCAATTCTTTTCCAAAGATTACATCATAGACATGGGGTGCATAGTGGATATGAGTTATGTCGGGAAGATTGCGATACTCTCTCATGTAATTACGAAGCATACTCATAACAGGTGTTATTCCGCTACCCGCAGTGATAAAAAGCGGACGAACTGGAATTGCATCGGGAAGAACGAATTCACCTTGGGGATCTCCAATGGGAAGGTAGGAACCAACTTTTAGGTCACGCACCAAATGGTGGGATACTCTTCCACCCTTGATTGCCTTTACCGTGATCGATATACAACCATCTCGATTGGAGGGAGACGAAGAAATAGAATAAGTTCTTGTATGACGCATTCCACCGATGGGAACTCCCACACGTATGTATTGACCCGCACGATGTCCTCTCCAACCACGTCCTGGACGAAGTGTAATGGTTCGGGAATCTTTTGTCTCATCCCAAACCTTTAAAACCTTCGCTTGAAGTGAGTGCTTGGTCCAGAGTGGATTGATTAACTCCAAATAATGGGAGAGTCGCAATGGGTATGCAAACATATCCACAAATTGAGAGAATTTTCGCATGGAACTTTGGTAAACAGTGTTAGTTATAGCCATAGCTAATGGTGTTAGTTATGGCTTTTCCGTCAAGATATTTTTATAGAAAATGGGGGAAATCTAGGAAAAAAATATTTATTTTTCAAAATTTTTGCAAGAATCGTTCCAGGAGTGCTTAAATCGTCAATTTAAGAAGAAATTTAGATTTTTGAAAATTCAGGTAAGGATATGAAAGGGGCTATTTTTCATAGTTTCTTTATCTGAACCCATCCAAAAAGCCATTCCAACATGTAAAATAAGTAGAAAAGATGAAGAATCCAATTATAATCCTTGAACAATTCCAAAAAACTAATTTCCTTTTACCATTGTCTTACATGAGATAGAATTTATAAAATACTACATGGAATCAAATATGAACAAATTGTCCCAATTTCGATTTAAAGCAATTACTTACACTTGCACACTAACTTTATTACTCATCCTCATGCACAATAATACCTTGTTAGCCCAAGCTTACCAAGGTAAACCCTGTAAGAATGCAAATTCGAAGTTAAAGACTGAATTGAAATCGGGATCTTTCTCTTCCTACCATTGGGCGAATCTTTATGGTTCTGTGAATTTTTCCTCATCCTTCCTTAAGGCCGAAGGAAAGCCTCCTATCATCAGCAAGGAAGAAAAAGAAGAACCCGAGACGGGAAACTATCGTTACGACAAATGGAGCTGCATGTATTCCGCCTATCAAGCGCAAGATGGTGATCCAACAACCTCATGGGCAGAAGGTGTTAAAGGACCAGGAATTGGAGAAATCCTGATAGTCCCTGTGGATAATAAAAAGGAAACACGAATCTGGATCGGCTTTGGCAAAAACAAGAATCTCTATCTCAAGAACAGTCGACCGAAAAAAGTAAAACTTTATCTTCTCCAGCCTTTAGATGGAGATGTAAGCGAAACGGGAATTCTCTACTCTAGTATTAAAATATTGGGAACATCAATTGTAGACCTTAAGGATGTAAATGGATGGCAGACCATTCAACTTCCAATTGGCTCCGCTGAAAAAATCAAAAACGAAAGAAAATCCTATTTGCAAGACTCAAGACTACTCGCTGTTGAGATTCTAGAAGTTTATAATGGTACACACTATGAGGATACTCTAATTTCGGAAATAGAGAAATAATATATTTCTCTATTCGATTTATTTGATATCCATAACTCGTGACGGTAGTGTTTTCAAAATATAATAAACCCAAAAAATAAGTCCTACATGTAACACATCATTTTCGGTAAACCAGACTCCTTGCTTCCAAAGTAAGCTTGTGATGTCTGACTCTAAAGAAATTACATAAGCGATCATTACAGCTACTAAGAGAATCCAAGTCATAAGCAGATGAAAGTTCATCTTATCTTTTTGAGTAAAATAGCCATAAGCAGAACTAATTAGAAAAAATACAACTGCGGGCAGACAAGAAAGTTCAAGAAATTCGAAAGATACAAGAAATTGAATTGGAACAATTGCACCATAAAGAACTAGTCCTGAATAAATAATCGTATTAAGGATCGCATAGCCTAATAGAATGTTGCGAAAGCGACCTCTCGCACTCGTGTAAGCTGCTGCGGCAAGAAATCCATTCATTCCTGCATTCTGCAAAATCTCATAGTTGATCTCCCACCATGTTGTCCAACGACAGAATTCCCGTCCTGTGCATTTTAATTCATATCCTAATGCTTGGTAGCTGGTTCCAGCCAAGATAGCTGCGACTCCTGTTAGGAAAAATCCCATAGCCCACCAGTAACGAGACTTTTGGTTTTGGAGGTCACGCCAAAATTTATACCCTACATAAAGATATAAGAAACTTAGGAAATAAACAAAGATACTCGAACTAGGTTGGCTCAGTATGAAGCTGCTATCAGCCAATGAAACTTCCATCCAATGTTGCTTAGAAAGAAATTCTGTAGGAGTATTTTTCGGAGAATAGTCTATGGTATCCAATTGATTGCAATTAGAGATAAAAAATAAATTGATAAATAAAATTATGACTAAAAGGATTCTTTGGATTTGCTTCATAAAAATTTCTCTCACCTGAATGAATTGGATAATCTACTGGACAAAATTATAAAATACTTGGCAATTCCTTTTTATTACATAATAAACGAATCAAATTCAAGCAACTTAATAGTATTGTTAGAAAATATTTTAGGCGCTTAAAATGGAACTATTTTGAAGAATTTATTTTTTTGTTGCATATTGCAACTAGTTTTATACTTTTGCTCTATGGAGAATAATATGACTAAACAATCAACGATTAGTGAGGATTTTATAGAATACAATTACCCTAGGTTTAAGGCTGCTTTTTATCAATTTGAAGACTTTAAGGGGCTTGAGATAGGAGAACAATTTATTGATTTTGAATTGAAGGCTATAAACGGCGAATTAAAGAAAATCTCTGACTTCTTAGACAAGCCTATTGTACTTGAAATGGGAAGTATTACTTGTCCTATGTATGCGGGTAACTCTTCGCCTATGAATAAACTGGCTGAAGAATATACTGATTTCAATTTCCTAGTTCTCTATGTAAGAGAAGCTCATCCAGGAAATAAAACGACTTATCACCATACTCAAGATGAAAAATTCAAAACTGCTCAAAGGGTTAAAAATGTTTATAACGAACATCGAACTGTATTAGTCGATACCATCAACGGAGATGCACATAAAGTCTATGGAGCTCTTCCTAATTCAATTTATATAATCGATTCAAGCGGTAAGATAATATTCTGCAAAGCATGGAATAATTATGTTTATTTTAAAAATATAATTAAAGCAGTGGGAAAAAATAAAAACCTACATCTACTTAAATTCCGGCCTGCCAAGCCAGGACTAATACAATCCTATATCACTTTGATTACAGGTGGAATCGTAAGTCTTTTTGACTTTATATTTCAATTACCTATGCTACTTTGGAAGCACTTAAAAGCAGGAAATTTATTTTAATTTATTTATATTAAGAGGAAAATATGGAAAATTTATACAGCAGCTTTATCTTAGTTTGTTTTTCTTTCGCTACCGGAATATTTACAGTTTTGTCTTTCGTTGAGAAGCCAGTTTGGAGCCTTATGCTCGATCCTCATTCCAAAACTGCTTCGGATGAAATAGTTCGCACGATTCATGCACAACTTAAACGAGTAATACATCTATTACCACCAACCATGATGGTAACGATGCTAGGTGGAGGATTAAGTATTTTTTTACAAGCTTACATAAGACAATTTGATTTAAGTAGCATCGCTATCTTTAGCCCTATGACACTTTGTTGGACACATTTCTAAGCTATTTTTAATTCAAAATCTTCAGGACTCACATAACCTAAAAAAGAATGAGTTCTTTGTCTA